>Ga0335084_10000359_pt1 | contig 37829 bp, 19 predicted proteins | sample Lox_Sample_44_FD_206721 | JGI IMG/M metagenome (GOLD analysis project Ga0335084, IMG submission 206721) | Soil microbial communities from Loxahatchee National Wildlife Refuge, Florida, United States - Lox_Sample_4.4 | ecosystem: Environmental > Terrestrial > Soil > Wetlands | place: USA...
TGTCGCCACTATCGGCCCGGCCTCAGAATCGACGCCCGTTCTCCGGCAAATGATCCGCGCGGGCATGAACGTTGCCCGATTGAACTTTTCTCACGGCGAGTTCGAAAGCCACCGGCGCGTCATCCGAAATATCCGCGCCGCCGAGAAGACGACCGGCCAGCGCATCGCCATCATGGCGGATTTGTCCGGGCCGAAAATGCGCATCGGCAACTTCGGTGTCGAGAAAATCCAGTTGAAGGCCGGCGACCGATTCATACTCACCACCGATGATATCATCGGCGACCAGCAACGCGTGTCGGTAAGTTTCGCCCGGCTTCCGAAAGTCGTGAAGCCCGGCAACTTGCTCTCGCTCAACGACGGTTACATCCAATTCGAAGTGACCGGCGTGAAAGGCGCAGATGTGGCGTGCGTCGTGAAAGTGGGCGGCGAGTTGCGGTCCAGAAAGGGATTGAACCTGCCGGGCATTGACCTGGGCATCAGCGCCTTCACTGAGCGCGACCGCGAATGCCTCGAGTTCGCCCTTGAAAACGGCGTAGACGCGGTAAGTCAGTCGTTTGTGGAAAGTGCGGCGGACTTGAACGCCGTGCGCGCAGCGGCACAACGGTGCGGCCGGCAACCGTTTGTCATCGCCAAGATCGAACGGTCGCGCGCGCTCGACCGGCTGGATGAGATTCTCGATGCCGCCGACGGCATCATGATCGCCCGCGGCGATCTCGGCGTCGAAGTGCCGATCGAGCGCATTGCCATCATTCAAAAAGACATCATGCGGCGCGCCAGCCTGCGGGCGAAGCCGGTCATCACCGCCACGCAGATGCTTGAATCCATGACCACGTACCGGCTGCCCACGCGTGCCGAGGCGACGGATGCTTCCAACGCGATTCTCGATGGCACGGACTGCGTGATGTTGTCCGCAGAGTCGGCGATGGGCGCGTACCCCGTGGAGGCCGTCACGATGCTGGCCAAGATTGCCGCCGCCGTGGAGCCGACGCGTCGGCGCATTTCGGTGGAGGAAAAATTCGCCGGCGTCGATCTCACCGGGCTGGTGCGGCCCGAGCACCTCATCGCCGTGAGCATTGAAGCCAGCCTGAAATACCTGCAACCGGCGGTCGTGGTTGTTCCTTCTGTGACCGGCGCGACGGCGCGCGGCTTGGCGTCGTTGCACTTGCCGACGCCAGTGGTGGCGGTGTGTGCGGATGAGAAAACCTGTCAGGATTTGCTCTTCTCGTACGGCGTGGTGCCAGTTCGCGAACGCAAGCCACCGGCTTCGTGGCCGAAGTATGTGAAGAACTGGGTCCAGCAACAGGGGCTGGCCGGTGAGTTTGCGATCCTGACCAAACGTCCTACCGCCGGCAACCATCAAATGGAGATTCTCGAGTTATGATCGCCGAAGGTCGGCCCATACCGCCAGGTGTGACGTGGGAAGGCGATGGGTGGAACTTCACCTTGTACTCCCGGCACGCGACCGACGTGACGTTACTGTTGTACGATGGCAAAGATTTCGTGAAGCCGGTAGCCGTGTTCAAGCTCGATCCACTGCACAACAAAACGGGACGGATCTGGCATTGCTTCGTGCCGCACCTGCCGGGCGCGCGATACTATGCCTACCGGGTCGAAGGCCCGACCGGGGCATTGCACCAGTTCGACGCGCAGAAGGTGTTGCTCGATCCCTTTGCCGAGCGGGTCTTCTTTCCGCCGGACTTTTCGCGCGCCGCCGCGATGAAGCCGGGCGCGAACGATGGGCGCGCCCCGATCGGTGTGTTGCCGGTGAAAAAGCCGATCACTGGCGAGTTGGCGCGGCCCCGGCATCCGTGGCACGAGATTGTGATTTATGAGTTGCACGTCAAGGGTTTCACGGCCCGTGCAAACTCCGGCGTGACGACCGAGAAACGCGGGACGTTCCTGGGCTTGATTGAAAAGATCCCGTATCTGAAGGACCTCGGCGTGACGGTGGTGGAGTTGTTACCGGTCCACCAGTTTGATCCGCAGGAGGGCAATTACTGGGGCTACATGACCCTGAACTTTTTCGCGCCGCACCAAGGCTATGGAGTGCACGACGCAGCGACGGAGTTTCGGGAGATGGTCCGCGCGTTTCACGCGGCGGGCATTGAGGTGTGGCTCGACGTGGTGTACAACCATACGTGCGAAGGCGACCGGACCGGCCCGACCTATTCGTGGCGTGGGATCGACAACAGCACGTACTACCTGCATCAGCCGGATGGACAATACTGCGACGACAGCGGTTGCGGGAACATGCTGCGGTGCGGGCGCGACGCCGCGCGCATGGTGATTTTGGAAAGCCTGCGGCATTGGGCGAATCTCGGCGTGGATGGGTTTCGTTTTGATTTGGCCTGGGCAATGGCGCGCGATGCGCAGGGCCAAGTGCAGACGGAAGATGCCGCGCTAATCAGCGAAATTACCGCGTTCGCGATTTCACGCAATCTACGAATCGTGGCCGAGGCGTGGGACATCGGGGTGAATTTGCTGGGGAAACGATTCCCGGGCTGGCTGTGGGGACAGTGGAACGGCCGGTATCGCGATGATGTGCGCGCGTTTGTTCGCGGCGATGTTGGCAAGGTCGGCGCGTTGATGCAACGGTTGTACGGCAGTGATGACTTGTTTCCCGACGGTCCGGGGGATGTGTACCGGCCGTATCAGAGCGTCAACTTCATCACCGCGCACGATGGTTTTTGTCTTTACGATCTGGTCGCCTACAACCAGAAACACAACGCGGCCAACGGTCACAACAACACGGATGGCACGGACGACAACGTGAGTTGGAACTGCGGCTGGGAAGGCGACGGAGGCGCGCCGGCGGAGGTGCTCGCATTGCGCCGGCGACAGGTGAAGAACTTTTTCTGTCTGCTGATGCTCTCGAACGGCACGCCGATGTTCTGCGCGGGCGACGAGTTTGTGAACACGCAAGCCGGCAACAATAACCCTTACAATCAGGACAACGAAACCACGTGGCTGGACTGGTCGTTGCTGGAAAAAAACCGGGACATCTTTCAGCTTTTCCAACACATGATCGCGCTCCGCAAAGCGCACCCGGCCATTGCCAGCGGCCGGTTTTGGCGCGAGTCGGTGAGTTGGTACGTCGCTCTGGCTCTCCTCGCCGCCTGCCTCCTCCAACACAGTGGATCACGTATAACATACTACAGGGCGATGGCGCAACAAGCGTGCGTCCGTCTTGTGCCGAACACCACCGGCGCCGAGCAACACATCATGTGTTCCGAAATCCCCGACCAGAAAGCCGGTGCCAAGTCGCTCAAGCTGCCGGCCACCCCCGATGCCGGCTTGCCTGTGCAGTACTACGTCCGCGAAGGCCCAGCGGAAGTCGAGCGTGACATTTTGAGATTCACACCGATTCCACCTCGCGCTAAATTGCCGGTCAAAGTCGCCGTCGTCGCGTGGCAATGGGGGCAACGCCAAAGTCAAAACTGCCGACCGGGCGGAGAGAACTTTCCGAATCAATGAATGACGTTCCAAAACGAAAGTTGTACACCGGCGCCGAAATCCCGGCCATCGGACTCGGCACGTTCGGTTCGGATCGCATCACCGGCGAGGAGACTGCCGAAGCGGTCATCGGCGCGGCGGAGGTCGGTTACCGGCATTTCGATTGCGCGTCGGTGTACGACAATGAACATTTGATCGGCCATTCGCTCCGGCGCATCATGAAGTCCGGCATCCCGCGCAGCGAGTTGTGGGTTACGTCGAAAGTCTGGAACGACAAACACGCGCCACAAGACATGCTCGCCTCGTGCGAGAAGTCATTGAAGGATTTGCAGCTCGATTACCTCGACTTGTATCTCGTGCACTGGCCGTTCCCGAATTTTCATACGCCGGGCTGCGACGTGCATGCGCGCAGTCCCGACGCGAAGCCGTATATCCACGAGAACTTCATGAATACGTGGTGCGCGATGGAAGATCTGGTCGTACGCGGTTTGGTCCGGCACATCGGCACGTCGAATGTGACGATTCCGAAGCTGCGCTTGCTGTTGCGCGACGCGGAGATCAAGCCGGCCTGCAACGAGATGGAGTTGCACCCGCACTTTCAGCAGCCGGAGCTTTTCCAGTTTGTCGTCGAGAATGGCATCATGCCGATTGGCTATTGTCCGATCGGCTCGCCGGCGAGACCTGAGCGCGACCGCACGACGGAAGACACGGTGGACATCGAAGACCCAGTCATCGTGAAGATCGCGAAGCGGCTCGGCGTGCACCCGGCCGTCGTGTGCGTGAAATGGGCGGCGCAACGCGGACAGATTCCGATTCCGTTTTCCGTGAAGCGTGCCAACTACCTCGCGAACTTGCAGGCCGTCTGCGGCGAGCCGTTGAGCGACCCGGAGATGAAGGAGATTGCCGGGATTGATCGGAATTGCCGGCTCGTCAAAGGGCAGGTGTTCCTGTGGAAAACCGGCCAGAGTTGGGAGGACTTATGGGATCTAAACGGACAAATCACGCCACCATGACCGGCGTCATTCTGCCTGGCAACAGCACCGTGGCGTTCAAGGATGTTCCCGTGCCGGAACCCGGACCCGGTCAGGTGCTCGTCAAGATGAAAGCCTCGTCCATCTGCGGCAGCGACATCCGCGCGATTTACCGCGAGCATCTCGGCAAAGGCCCGGAAGCGTACCAAGGCGTGATTGCCGGTCACGAACCCTGCGGCCAGATTGTGAAGACCGGGCCGGGCTGCAAACAATTCAAAGCGGGCGACCGGGTGATTTTGTATCACATCGCCGGCTGCGGTTGCTGCGAGGATTGCATGCACGGTTACATGATCAGTTGCTCCAGCCCCGAACACCGCAAAGCTTACGGCTGGCAACGCGACGGCAGTCACTCCGAGTTTTGTCTCGCGGAAGAAAATACCTGCGTCCGCTTGCCGGACAATCTGACGTATGTGGACGGCGCGTTCATGGCCTGTGGCTTCGGCACGGCTTGGGAATGTCTCACGCGCATGAATGTGTCCGGGCGCGACCGCTTGCTGATTACCGGCGTCGGCCCGGTCGGACTTGCGGCTGCGCAGATTGCCCGGTCGCTTGGCGTGAAAGAAATCATCGGCGTTGACCTCTCGCCCGGTCGGTTAGAGTTCGCGAGACGCTGGGTTGATCATGTCTTACCGGCTGACGACAGCGCGTTGCTGACAATCAAGAAGCTGACCGGCGGCCGCGGCTGCGAAGTGAGCATTGACTGCTCGGGCGCGGCGGCGGCGCGATTGCTGGCGTTGCGCGGGACGGGGCAGTGGGGCCGGTGTGGTTTCGTGGGCGAGGGCGGCAAGGTGGAGTTCGACGTCTCGCCATTTCTGATTCACGAGCAGATCACGCTGTACGGTTCGTGGGTCACGTCACGGAAACATCTCGCCGATTTGGCGAATCATTTCTCGCGGCTGAACCTTCACCCCGAAGACACGTGCGGGGTGAAGTTGCCGCTGTCGAAAGCTGCGGAAGCGTATGAACTGGCGGACAAAAGGCAGACCGGTAAGGTCTGTATCGTATTCGAATGAATGGGAGGATCGTTGTGCTGAAATCGCTCATCATGTTGATCGCGTTGCCGGCCTTGGCCTGTAATGTGCTAGAATTCAGATGCCTCGTCGCGACCTAAATCGCCATGCTTACTTAACATGTTCAGCCGGCTCAACTGACTAAGCTCAAAGTGATCACGAGGAATCACAGAAAATGGCAAAAGCACAATAAGACCGTGCGAAACAAGCTATTCGCACAATTTACCCCGGGGCTCATCACCAAGAAATGTTCATGAACCATGATATGCATCGTTCTTGATGTGCCGCCCGTTTTCACGGTTCTGCCGATGGATCACCGCGAATGCTGCCAGTCCAGGGTTCATCTCAATCCCCAAAGGAAATGTCCGGCGTGCGCGCTCATCACGCCGTAGCCGTCAGCGACGACAAGCTTGAGCTTTGCGGTCGCAAACTTCAGCGGAACGTAGTCGATCCGCGGCGTGTAATATGTAAAAATCCATTCCCGTCACGCTGCCGACTTTTCCGCGCAATAGTGGGTCACCTCCAAGAGGCAGGGGCCGAGCAGATGTTGGCGGAGTTGATCGCCACGGGACTGCGCGGGGGGCTGATTCGCCCGACGATGTTGCAGCGGGTCAACGTGGACACGACGGTGCAAGAGAAGTGCATTCGATTCCCCACCGGCGCGCGGCACTATAATCGGATGCGGGAGCGGTTGGTGAGGCTGGCGCAGCAACGGGGCTTGGCTCTGCGGCAGAGTTACGCGCGGGTGGGCCAACACACGTTGGCGCGCCAGCAACGCTCCGCGGCGGCGCAACAGTTTCGCCGTGCCCGCTGCCTGAGCCGGCGGCTCAAAACGTTGCTGGGACGTGTGGTCCGTGACATCGAAGGCAAGACCAGCATGCGGGACACGGAACTGGTGGAGCGGTTGGTCCGCGCGGCGGTTTTTGGCGCAACAGCCCCACGACCAGCACAAGCTCTACAGTGTCCACGCGCCGGAAGTGGAGTGCCTGGCCAAAGGCAAAGCCCACAAACGTTACGAGTTCGGCCGCAAAGTGAGTCTGGTCATCACCTCGCGGGGCAACTGGATTGTGGGCGCCCGAGCGTGGCACGGCAACCCCTACGACGGCCACACGCTGGGCGCGGCATTAGCCCAGGTGCAACGGATCAGCGGGCAGAAGCCGCGGATGGTGTTCGTGGATCTGGGCTATCGGGGGCACGGCGTTACGGGCGAGTCCGAGGTGCAGGTCATGCCGCGCCGACACCGTCACTTGCCGCGCTCGCTGCGACGGTGGATGAATCGGGGCGCGCGGCGATCGAGCCGGTGATTGGCCACCTGAAAGCGGACCATCGGATGGAGCGCAATCGGCTGAAGGGCAAACGGGGGGACCGGCTCAACGCCGTGTTGAGCGCCTGTGGCTTCAATCTGCGAAAGCTCCTGCGAGCTTTCTTTTGTCCCGATTGGCCGGCGATACTGACGGCCCTGGAAAGTGCGATTCCTGCGCGCCCGTCACTCCAAATGTGTTGAGAGGACTTTTTCAAAATCGACTAGCTATCGGGAAAAAATCGCTGGTCACGTTGACGGCAACATTGGCGGCGAACGAAGTCAGCGGATTGCACAAAACAGCCGACGCAACCGCGACGCGTACAAGCGTGGCGTTAAAGAATCCCGTCACTATGTGTACGGCTCCTCATATCGCGTCGTGGCGTTTCCGAGTGTGGCCCTCAATTTCCGCTCAATTTAGCCACGGTCGCCGGAGTGACGAACAGGTAATACTTGTCGAACCATTCCCGCGTCGTCTTCGGTGGTCGGTCAGCGAAGGGCGGCTCGACCTGGGGCAAGATCGCCGCGTCCACGACCCCCTGCTCGAGAAGGGGTCGGGTGGTTTCGGGTTTCGCTAATCGGACAACGATCAATTTCGGGCGCGCTGAGGGTAATCCTTGGATGTCGCTGTCGCTCAACCGGGGGGTGCCGACAAACGACACAAGGGCCGCCACTCGAGTGTACTGCTCCAGCACCGCGCGATAGTCTTCCGCCGTCCAGACGATATCGTACCCCGTCTTGACCGGAGGAACCGGATGTTTCGCCACCACCTTCAGACCGGCTCGCTGGAGCGCTTGGCAAACGGCCTGAACATCCGGCGGGCCACCAGGGTGACTTGCGTCGTCACTGGGCGGACCCCACATCAAGACGACAACGTCTCCCCGACCCCCCAGCAATCGTGAGATTTCCTGGGCTGTCACCTGCGTATAGGCTTGGAATAGGCTCTTTGTGGAAAGATCCGAGTCGCTGGGTTTGGTGTAGAACTTATAGAGTATCGCTCCCGAAGCGGCGATGGCGAGGAGCACTCCATACATCAAGCTACGTTGGCTCATCAGACCGGCTTCCTGCTCGAATTGCCGCACACTTTCCAGATGGTCGCCGCCATGGTTGCTCTGATCAATCGCCTGCCTTCGGTGTCCACATCCCAAACGGCCGGCCCGGTGTTCCCGATGCCTTTCCGGTCTTGCCAAGCGTCTTCCACGGCGTCAGCCATTCCACATGCCCGTCCACAAACAGGTAATTCCAACCACCCGAATGCCATGGGCCCCAATACTCAGCTTGGCCATAAGTATATCCACCGTAGGAGCAGAAGTCGCTATACGGGCCGACCGATGCATCCGGGCATCCACAATCCGAGTTGGCGACACCGTCGAACCAGCTGCCAGGATTGGGCCGTTCGGCGACCATGATTGTTCCCGAGGGATCCTCGATGCGCGCCAAGCTGACACCCAAACTGGGGCCGCCGGTAAACGGGCCCGTCATCCCTCGATAACCAGAATCATCCAGATTGATGTTGATCGCGTACGACCGCGGAAAGCCCTTAGTGGCGGCGTTGGGAGTTCTCTTGTCATTGGGACATTTCAAGACCTTGACCCAAATGGCGTCAACAGAGACACCGCCCGCCCATGGATTGTTCTTGCCGGCAAGATAGGGCGCGATTAACCCGTCCCACGTCCCTCCGGCGTTCTCGCACGCCGGCAACCATCCGCGATTATCACCGCTGTACATTTCCAGCGCGATTCCGATCTGTCGCAGGTTCCCGATGCATAGCGCCGCTCGTCCCTTGCCCCGGGCCTGGGAGAGGGCTGGCAACAGCATCGCAGCTAAAATGCCGATGATGGCGATGACCACCAACAACTCGATGAGGGTGAAACCTTTGCGCGGTTGCATATTCACTCCCCGAGAATCGGAGCGCAGCCGGCGAGTCAGTTCATCTGGCCGTGGTCGCAGGCAATGGTTGTTACTTCTGTTCATGCCTACTGCTGCTCGACTGCGCTCCATAATGTTAACATTGGCTCTCCCAAGCTAGGGGGTCAACACTCGCACGCGGTAGTACCGTGACGGCCGGTTCGTGGCGCCACCGCTATCAATCATGTTCGTGACAATACCGACGCCCGAACCGCCAGTGAGGACGTTCGTCCGGCCGGTGCTGACGAAGTTGTTCGAGTAACTACCGTTGCTCGTGCCAGCCGCAGACTCCAGCACGTTTGTCTTCGGTCCCGGAGATAACACGCCATCACCGTTCGCACCCAAATACGTCACCCGCACATCCTGGCCGGAGTTGACAATGCTGATGACTTTCAGGAAGGCAGTGCTATTCGTCGGGTTAAAGCCGGCGACGAACTCGTTGGAGTTGATCATCCCGTCTCCATCCGGATCAGCGTTTGGCAGTGAAGACGCGCTATTCGTGTTGCCGAAATACGCGAACTGCCAGGTCGTGAACGGGTCCGTCGGCCCGCCGCCGCTGCAACAGGCGTACGACTGGTAGGCGATCTGCACTTGCCAGCAATACAACGTGCCCACATCCCCGGCCTCGTTGTCGCTGACTACCAATTTCCAGTTGCCTTCGACCGCTTTCCCGTTGAGTGCCGCCAGTGATTGCCGGGGGATGTATGAGCCGGCATACGGGCCGCTCCCGGCCGCAATCGGCGTGGATGCCGCATCGTCAAACACCGTGAACGTGCCCGTGCAATCCGTCGCACCGGTCCCAAAATCCTGGCTCGAGTTGCCGGGATCAGAAGCGATGAGGTTGACGGTTGTACCGTCGGGATGAATCAGACTCATCGTCACGTCTCCGTCGTAGGTGTGGTTCATCCGAACTCTGACGACAACCTTCGACACGACGCCGGTACTGCTCACGGTAATCGAGTTGGTAATTCCGGCTGGATCGTTATCTGGGATGGCAACGGAGATACCGCCACTGCTGTAAGTGTTGGTGACGGCGGGGCCGAGTATCCCGACTGGGTAGCCGAACGATTTCGTGACCAGATAGGTCGAGTTGCTTTGGATGAGCAGCGAGGCGATAAGCGTGCTGCCACAGGTGCTGCCGACGGTGAACGTGAAGGAATTGGTGATTGCTGGCGCGCCGGGCAGAAGCGTGCCGTAGGACTGCGCCCCGCTCGGGGAAGTCACGCCGCCGGTAGCCTGCAAAGTGGCGACGACATTTGAGGCGTTCGCCGTGCCCAAGTTCTGCAAGGCGACGTTGAGTGTCACAGTTTCGCCGGGATCAAGGACGCCGTTGGTCGGCGAGCAGCTTTCGGAAGCCAGTGCTGAACTGGCCACAATGTATGGCTGCGCGGGCGGAACGATGGCGGAGATGTTGTCCACATAGATCACGTCACCGGTCGGATTGTAATTCGAGTTGTAAAAGAACCCGATGTAGAAGTAGCTAAAGCTGTTGGTGTTGAGCGCATATTGGTTGATGAGCTTCGGGGCTTCCGCCGACCAATCGATGGTAGCTTGGTAGATGTTGTTACTAATCAAGCTCACGGAGGGGCCAAGGTAGTCGTACCCGCCTTCGTAGTTGACGGTCATGCCCAATTGATAATAGTTTCCGCCATAGTTCGTGGGCGTTGTGAAGTAATATGTGAGTGACTGAGCTTGCAGCAAGTTGGAAATTACCGCAGCGTTGCCGGAGAGGTTGGGGCTTTCCGTGGCGGTGCTGAACGCGCCGGAAACCCAAGGCATGATCAATGATCCAGACGTGCCCACCGCGCCAGGATCGATGAGATTGCCGAGGCCATTGGTGTTGGCGCTGGGGCCGCTGTCCAGTGACACAGAAGTCGTCGGGGCGACATTGGTGAAGCCGTCGCCAGTCGTCCAGCCGGCAAAGTCGTTGGTGGTTGTGAACAGTGAGGTCGGCGTCGGCGGCGGATTGCGCATGACGAAATTATCCACGTAGAACGGCACGTTGGTCGGGTTGTAGTTGGAGTTCCAGATGAGTCCGATCGCAAAGTAGCTGAAACCGCCGCCGTTGACAACTTGCTGTGTGACGAGCGCCGCCGCTTCGGTGCTCCAATCCAAAACGGCGCGCGTCCATCCCCCGCCGAGTGAAGTCTGCGAGCTGGGAAAGAGTTGGTCGAACCGGCCCTGGCAGTTGACGACGAACCCCAACGCGAAATAGTTGCCCCCGAAATTAGTCGGCGTCGTGTAGTCGTAAGTCAGCAGCTTCCCGGGCTGTTGCAGAGCGGCGATGACATTCGAATTGGCACCCGCGAAGGTCGGATAGTTGTAGGCGCCGCCGTTGACCCACGTCATCTGAAGCGACCCGACCGTGCCGGTCGCTCCCGCTGCGTTGTTGTTGCCGATGCCATTGATGAATCCGCCGTCAGAATCCTGAAGGACACTGGGCAGGTTCGTCCAGCCGCTGGCGCTAGACCAACCGCCAAAATCGTTGGTCGTTGTAAATAGCACCTGGGCAGATGCGCTTTGCACAAGCAAAGCCAGAAGTCCCGCTGCTGCAGCTAGTGAGTTTCTTTTCATTGTACACCCTTCTATGTTCCGAGTTTCACTGTCCCAACGGATCCGGGATGACGGCCTTTTCTCTTGGCCTTCAGGCATTCTCTACTTTCTTTATCTCCACATTCTACTGCAAACCCACGAAGCTCAAGCCACGTCTCCTGACTAAGAGGCGACTCAGCCCAGCCAAAAGGCATGTCGCAACGCCCCGGACGACATGCCTTCGGCACAACCGCATACGGCATCCTGTAGCTGATGCTCAGCTCACGCGACGGCGTATTACACAGAACAGGCTCAGCACGCCCAAGCCCAACAAACCAAATGTGCTGGGTTCGGGAATCGCGGTCACTCTGAGGTTATCCAAGTACATCGTCTCGTTCCCATCCGAGTAGCCGCCACCGATCTGAATCGCGATTTGGGTCGGATTGGCAGAAGCTGCCAGTCCAGCAGCGATCGCGGGGGAAATCGGGATTGTCAGTGTATACTGACTGCCGATAACGGTCGCTGGATAGCTATAGCCGGTAAGTGATTGATAGCCGGTGTCTGCGTTGTTCACGTCAACGTCGAATTGCAGGTAATAGCCAAACGACCCAGGCGGTGTGTAGATGTCGAGACTCAATGAAGCTGCGTTGCCCAATAACGCCGTCCACGACGCCTGATAAGGACTCAGTAGCATCTGGCCATAACCCGGACCAGCTGTCCCTGTCAGTGCTGCGCTGTAAGTCCCCTCGGTGACACCATCCACCGTACTCGGAGCATATGCGTAATTAGCATCCTGAACAGTCCAGCCGTTCAACGTGCCCTCCCACGACTCCAGAAGTTGAGCTGACGCATTCTGTAACATTAACAGTACCGCCAACACCACAACGACACCACACCTTTGAAGTTTCATTACCCTCACCTCTGAATTCCTTTCTACTATTGTTGTTTCCCGTTGCCTGTTCTAGCACAGGCGCCGTCTCGCTTACGGCCGAAGCTGAACTCCGTCACTCCTGCCCGAAGTTCTGTACCGACACTTCACTACACTACCCACGAATCTCCACTCGCAAACAACATGATCCGACGTCAAACCGCTCGTCTCATCTAGGCTAAATATCGCCCATACACATACAGTTGTCATGTCGTTAAAAGTGACGATGAACACCTACAGGCTTCCAATGCAACCGCTTATTGCGGAGAAGAATGGAGAGGCACGGTGAACACGACTTTTGTCCCCTTTTCTAGAGCGCTTTCGATTCGGCAGCTACCGCCGATAGTCGACAACCGTCGTGTCATATTTTCCAGGCCATTGCCGGCCGAGATACGGCTGGAGACTTCCGAAACACTTTGCCGTTTACTTTCCGGCGAGAAACCGTGGCCATTATCGGCGATTACCAGTTCAAACGACTTCGCTTTGACCGTCATCCGCAGGCTGGCTTCCGACGCGGCGGAATGTTTGACGATGTTGTGCAGGGCTTCCTTGGACGCAAGAAACAGATTGTGCCGCACTTCCGCGGTCAATGGCCAATCGGGAAAATGCACGGGCAAATCCAGCCGGCAGCGGATGCCGGCGGCCGTCAGAAACTCCTGCGCGAATCTCTCCAGATAGTTCGCCAGGCTTTCCAGAGTGTCGTGCCGGGGATTCACCGCCCAAACAATCTCATCCATGCTCCGGGTCAGTTCCCGCGACATCTCATATATGTTTCCGAGGCCAGCGGCGACCCGGTCGAGACGGCCCAAGTCACTGTCACTGCGCGCTGATTCGCTGATCATGGTGATGCGCGTCAATTGCGCACCCAGGTCATCGTGAATGTCCCGTGCGATGCGGGTGCGCTCGCGCTCGACGTCTCGCTGTCGTTCGGCCCGTCCCAGTCTGCGCCGCATCCGACGGCGGGTTTCAAACCAAACCAGTCCGCCGCTGAACACAATCAGCAGCGCCAAGGCGGTGAACCGAAACCAGGTCGTCTGCCAGAAATACGGCAGCACGGCGAAGACGAGGCTCGCGCCTCTTTCGTTCCAAACGCCGTCATTATTGCAGGCCGCTACCTGAAAGGAATAGTTGCCGGGTGGAATGTAATTGTAGGTGGCCAGCCGTTTCGTCCCGGCATCCACCCAGTTGGTGTCGAAGCCATTCAACCGGTATTTGAAGCGCACTCTTTCCGGCGCGACAAAGCTCAGGGCCGTGTATTCAAACTCCAGCCGGCGTCGGCCCGGTGGAATCCGCAGTTCCGTGGACGTGTCGCCGGCGAGCGGCTTGTCGTTCACGCGGATTTCCTCGATGACCACCGGTGGCCGCAAACCATTTATGGTCACGTTCGCGGGGTCAACAGCCACTAGCCCTTTGGCCGTAGGAAACCACAATCGTCCGTCCGGTGTCTTGCATCCTGCGGGCTGCAATCCTTCCGCACATTCCAGCGTGGGCAACCCGTCGTTCAAGCCGTACGTCAGACAACGCACCTGTTTGATTTCACCGTCGGCGCAGCGGTTCAATTCGTCCTCGCGGATTTGGATAATCCCTGCGTAGGAACTCACCCAAAGGTATCCGTGGCCGTCCGATTCAATATGACCAATGATGCCGTTGGGCAAGCCCTGGCTACGGTTGATCACTGTGAACTTCCCGTTCTTGTACCGATTCAGCCCGCCGCCAAATGTTCCAATCCAAAGCGCTCCCGACTCGTCAAAATGCAGGCACTCGATGAAATCGCTCGACAGCCCGTCGGCTCTCTTAAACTGCTGGATGGTTTGGTTTTGCAGACAGGCCAGCCCGTTGCCGGCCATGCCAAACCAGATATTACCCTGTTCGTCTTGGGCGATTGCGCGCACGTCGGCCAGGCTTCTCCCGTCACTCTGGTTGAACCAGGTCACCTGACCATCTCGGTAGCGCAGCAAACCGGCCGTGGTGCCCACCCAAAGCCCATCGCCCGTGGCCAACAGCGCCGGTATCGGCGTCCGGAAATTCTCGAGGCCCGGCGCATAATCAAACCCGTCACCATTTTGGACGAATAGGCCGCCGCCCCAAGTGCCAGCGTACAACCGTCCGTCGCCATCCTCGGCCAGCGACCAGATGTAAGAATTGCGGATTCCCTGCTCAGAACTGAAGTTGGTCCACGTCCCGTTCTGTAGCCGGTACAATCCAGCACCTTCGGTCCCCACCCACAACGCGCCGTTCGTGCTGGCGTAAACGGACAACAACGCGCGGCCCTGCCATTGGTCCGGCGGCGAAATCGTTTCCACATTCGTTGGACGGACCATGACCAGTCCCGCTCCAGTGCCGGCCCACAAGTTCTCCTCGCGGTCCTCCCACAACGACATCACCCAGTCGGACGGGAAACCGTTCGCGCGGTCGAAATGCAGCGCGCCTTCGCCCGGTTTGGAGGAGACGAGGTAGAGTCCCGAATCGACCGTTCCGGCGTAGAGCACGCCGCTGCGAGTTTCGATCAATGACGAAACCAAGCCCCATTCCCAAGGGGCCTCTCCCAAATCCGCGGTCCACTGGCCGTCTTTCCATTTCCGGATGCGTGCGTCGCCGGCCACCCACAGCCCGCCGTCCCTGCTTGCGCCGATGCCTTGCACGTAGAGGTACGTAGCCGCTCCACCAAAATCAACGGCGCGCAGTTGCCCGTGTTCAAGCACCGACACGCGCCCGTCGCGCGCGACCCAAATCTTCCCATCCGACGACCGCGTCAGGTTCACGACATTGCTGACAACACCGGCTGGCGGCAACAGAACCAAACCATCCCGGACGCGCGCGAGTTCGCCGGTTTCGTTCATCAGCCAGACATCGCCGGTTTCGTCCGCCGCGATGGCGCTGATTTTCCCGCCCCTCCACGACGCGTGAACCGGCACGTCTTGAAACCGGCCATTCTTGAATTGCGTTACGCCGCCGCTCTCATCGCCGATCCACAAAGTTAGGTCAGTGGCCGCAAACAGACTCGTGATCCGGCTGTTGTGCAACGCCGGCGTGTTGTTGTCGTTAAACACAATGAATCGCGCGCCGTCAAATCGCGCCAGCCCGCCGTACGTGCCCACCCACAAATAGCCGTCGCGCGTCTGCAAGCCCGCCGTCACCTTGTTTTGCGGTAACCCATCCTCCACCTGCCAAGTGCGGATGAAATGCGGGGTCGCGGCGTCGACGGAAAGAATCCCGCCTGCCCAAACAGCCAACACCAGCGGCATCTTCCTCCACCAGCTTCCTCTGACCCGGGGCAGGGACATCAGCCAATTCTTTCGTCACACCAGACAAAGCGCAAGTCTATTCCCCGCCGGCCGTGGGAACCGGTGGGTTCATCTTGCCCCCTGTGGTGAAGTTGAAGGTGGTGAGCCTTCAGCGGTGGCCGCTGCCGACCCAAACGTCGCCCACCAACACGTGCGTGATCGTGCACGTCGTGTCGCCTTGGACGGTCATGGTTTGCGGCACGGTGCAGACCTTCATCGGCTTGAGCCAAACTTTCCATGCGCCATTCGATGCAACCGTCGTCACCGCCTGGCTGGCGAACTTCACGGTAATCTTCTCGCCGTCGCGGGCAATTCCGCAGACAGGCACGCGCGCGTCGCGTAGCAGCACGGCGTTGTGTTGGAAGAGCGAGTTCAGCCGGAGCTCGGCGTTGGAGCGGCTTGGCCGGCAACGACAGCCAGACAAATCAGAATCGTGAAAAGTTCAACGAGTGGCGCGTTCACAGACTTGGGAAACAACCGGTAGTTTCAAGAACCATCGATACCCGCGGCCGTTGGGATATGGGTGTATTTGGCCACGGCCTGCGAGCGGGAACGGACGTGCAACTTCTCGTAGATGCGGCGGATGTGGGTGTTCACCGTCGGCACACTGATGTGGAGCGCCTCGGCAATTTCCTTGTAAAGAAAGCCGCGCGCGAGCAGTTCCAGCACTTCGTGTTCACGCGGCGAGAGATTCTCGCTGTCCGATGGCGATGAACTGAACCGCTGGAAGGATTGCACGATCTTGCGCGCAATGTTGCTGCTCATAGGCGAACCGCCGTCAAAAACATCCCGGACCGCAGCGAGCAGTTCGGCGCGCGGCGTGCGTTTCAAAAGATAACCGCTGGCGCCGGCCGTCAGCGCCTTGAAAATGTGATCGGGGTCTTCATAGACGGTGAGCATCACAAATTGCGTGTCCGGCATTTGTGGTTTGAGTCGGCGCACACATTCGATGCCGTTCAGGCCGGGGAGGTTGATGTCCATCAACACCACCGACGGGTCTTCCGCTGGCAAGGCCGTCAGTGCACTTTCCCCGCTGCTGTGCGCACCCACGCACTGGAAACCATCCGCGGCGCGAATCCAGTCGGCCAGAATGCCGCGGGTGTGTGGATCATCTTCGACAATGGAAATCGCGATCTTCACTCGCTTCAGTTTAGCCCGAATCGCCTTGGAAGGATTGTCGTTAGTTTTCACGATGCCTTGCCGTCGAAAGCCTTTCCTCATTGACCTTATAGCATCAAAAAGGCGCCTCGACAACGACGGCTGTCAGAATTCGCTCGTGTAGGCTCCCCTAGCCAGTATATCAAGGTCGCCGAAATGAAACATCGTAGTGGTGTTGTCTTGCTGGTCATAGCGCTGCTGGTTGGCTGGGCAACAGCTTTCGCGCAGACGAACCGGCAAGTCTCGAGTAAGTCAGCCCAACTAACTTCGGCCCGAGCCAGTGGGACACGATCCGTAGCCGCTTTCTTCGACGCCGGTCTCATCGCCGGCACAGCAACCAATCGATCAAATTACGCGCTGCAGAGTGGCAACGATACGCACTATACGTCGCGCATCGCTCCGGTCGCCGCCGCTTACGATGCGTCGCGGTGGCGCGTCGCGTTGACCTTCACCAACGACTTCATCAACGGCAGACGGTACGCGCTTTACTGCACCGGACTGACCAATCTCGAGGAGGTCGCGGTCTGGCCGGACACGTCGGGTGCGTTTGGATTCTCAAACCAAGTCATCCAGGTCAGTGCGCTGGCGAGCAATCACGCGATCAGCCCGTTGATTTACGGCGTCGCGTGGGCGCCGTCGATTGATTATTTGCGCGACATCGGCGCGACCGTTCATCGTTGGGGCGGCAATCGCGCTTCGACGTATAACTGGCTCGCGAACGCCAGCAGCTCCGGCGCCGATTGGTATTTTGAAAACTTCACACGCATCAACCCTGAAAACAGTTATCCTCGTGATGCCGTCCAGTTCGCCAATGATAGTGCGGCCGCGGGCGCGGCGACGTTGCTGAGCATCCCGATGTTGCCCTTCGTCGCGAAGGATTCCAACTCGGTAAGTTTCTCCGTGGCTAAATACGGTCCGCAGCGAGTGACCAATCCGAAAAACTCAAACGTCGGGAATGGTGTCAGCACCAACGGCGAGAAGATTGTCAACGACCCGCTCGACTCCGGCATGACCAACACGGTCGAGTTCCAAGCGCAATGGCTGCGCAGCCTTGTGTCGAATTCCGTCGCTCTCCCGTTCATCGCGCTCGACAATGAAGTGGACATCTGGGCCGGTACGCATCGCGACTGGCATCCCGCTCCGGTCAGCTACGACGAAATATGGAGCATGTTCACCAATTACGTGACGATGGTCCGTCAAGAATTGCCACGATCCAAAATCCTTGCCCCGGTGAGTTGCTGTTGGTGGTTTTATTGGAACAGCGATGCGGGCCCGGTGGACAAGGCGGCGCACGGCGGGCAGGATTTTCTGCCGTGGTTTCTCGACATGGCTCACACCAACGAACAGCAAACCGGCCAGCGCCTTCTCGACGTGCTCGACATCCATTATTATCCTGATTCGTTTACCGGCGGAACCGACGCAGCCCGGCAACTCCGTTCCTCACGCGAACTCTGGGATGTCACCTACACGAAGGAAAGCTGGTCCAGCGACCAGCACGCCACACAAACTCAGCCCAATCGCAGTCAGCCCAACATCATCCCGCGTTTTCGGGAATTGATCGCGCAACATTATCCCGGCACCAAGCTCGCAATCACCGAGTATAATTGGGGAGCTGAAAACACTGTGCCCGGCATGCTCGCGTTGGTGGACGTGCTTGGCATTTTCGGACGCGAGAACTTGTATATGGCGGCATATTGGACTGCGCCACCCTCAACCACACCGGCCTACAACGCCTTCAAACTCTACCGCAATTACGACGGCCATCACGCCCGCTTCGGCGATGTCTCGGTGTTGGCGGATGCCGGGGACCCGAACCTGCTCACGGCGTACGCCTCGAAAGACCCCGACACGGGCGATCTGCTCTTAGTCGTGGTCAACAAGAATCCCGACTTCGATTGCGACACACAAATCCAATTCACCGGCTTCGTTCCCAGGCCGGCCGCCAAGGTGTATCAACTTTCCGCCGCCGACCCAAAGACTATCGTCCGTGAGCCGGACCTGACGGAGGCGTCCGCGAACACCCGTTTCATCTTCCCGGCGTACAGCGCCACCCTGCTGCGGTTCAGCCCGCGCAAGCGCTAGTGGCCAGATCCAGCCACCGCGGGACGCTTCGAGGTGGGCGCAGCTTCGAGTTTTAGTGTGGCCGGCGATACTCCCGGCGATCTTGCCGTTAGCGTGATCTCGCCCGGTTCGCCAGTGGATTGCACGATGATTTGCGCCAAGCCGCTGAACAGACTGCGCTTCCACGGCGCGGGCGGGACGCTCATTCGCACCAAACCCGGACTGCCTTGCCTACCGGCTTGCGGATTGAGCGGCGGCGTGACGAGAATCGCGATCACATTCCTGCCGGTCCGCAATGCGTTCGCAGTAAGATTGATTTCCCACGCGGCATCTTCTGCGATGGATTGGCCGTTGAGATAGACCCATTGCCGCTGGCCGAGACTGCGCAACGCCAGCGTGAATGTCGCGTCGGCGGGTTTCTCCGCCAACTCGAAGCTGCCTCGGTACACGGTCGTTTGCGCCGGCGGGTTCGTAGTGCCGGTCTCGCCGCCCCCAAACGCGGATGGCCAACCGGCATCGTCAAAACCAAACGCGACTTCCGCGCGGGTCGCGGCGCTGTCCGCGGGTTTCACGCGCCAATGGGAGATCGGCAGAGCTTGAACGGTTTCAATGTATCGATCCGGCTCGTGCGATGAGGGATCGCCGTTGCCAACGCCGATGATTCTGCCGGGCCCTTGCGCGGCGAAGGTAACTTCATTGCTCGCGGTAGGCACGAGCCGGCCTTGCGTGTCGGCAACGTTCATGGCAATCACCGAAACATCCGCGCCGTCGGCTTTGATGGTCGCGCGCTCGGGCGTAAGTCGAATGGACGCTGGGTTGCCGGTGGTTTCGACTTTCGTGGTCAGGATTTCTTTGCCGGCCTTGTAGCCGCGGGCGAGCAGCGTGCCGGGAGCGTATTTTACTTTCCATTCGAGATGCGAATTTCTCTCCATCCTTTTGCGGCCTTGGCTTTGGCCATTGAGGAACAGTTCGACCTCGTTGCAGTTGCTGAACGCCCAGACGCTGATCTCCTGACCTTCGCGGCCCGGCCAGTTCCAGTGCGGGAACACGTGCAGCACCGGCTCGTCTTTCCACCATGCTTGGCAGTAGTAAAAACCGTCCTTCGGAAAACCGCAGAGGTCGAGGATCCCATGCTGGGATGAGATGGCCGGCCAGCCGAACGGGGTCGGTTCGCCGCGATAGTCGAACCCGGTCCAGACGCACATGCCGGCCAAATACGGTCGCTCGGCGTAATGCGTCCACCCCATTTCGAGACTCGAACCCCAATCGTTCGGCACCCAGTCGTAAGCGCGCAGGTGGCAGTTCGTCCGGTCGTCGAAATAAATGCCGCGGGTCTGCGTGAACGCGGATTCCTCGGTGCCGAGACCCGGCTGCGACGGGTACCGGCGGTGATGTTCATCGGTGCTGCCGTGGCGCAGATAGTTGTAGCCCATCACGTCGACGGCGGTCGAACTGCCGCCGCCCCAGCCGCCGCTGATGGCGACGGTCGTGGGACGCGTGGGATCGATTTCCTTCGCCCAACGATTCATCGTCGTCGTAATGCGCGCGCCATGCTCGTTGCCTTCGATGCGCCACTCTTCGTTGCCGAGTGACCAGAGCACGATGCACGGATGGTTGCGGTCGCGCAGCATCATTTCGCGGAGATGATGGTGGTGATAATCGGACGTGCCCATCAGACGGTTCTCGTCAATCACAACCATGCCGAGCCGGTCGCAGGCGTCGAGCAGTTCCGGCGTCGGTGGATTGTGCGAGCAACGGTAGATGTTGCAGCCCATTTCTTTGAGCCGCGCGATGCGAAACTCCTGCAACGCGTCCGGAATCGCCGCGCCGACGCCCGCGTGGTCTTGGTGGTTGTTCGCGCCGTGCAACTTTACGTGCTGGCCGTTGAGGAAAAATCCCTCGTTCGGATCGAACCGGAACGACCGGATACCGAACGGCGTTTCGTATCGATCGACCACGCAGTCGCCCGACCGTATGACGGTGACCAGCTTGTAGAGATAAGGCGCGTCGATGTTCCACAGCTTCGGATTGGCAACCTTGATGACCCCGGTAAACTCGCCGGTATCGCCGGCGCTGAGTTTGGCATCCTTCACGGGCGAGGTGCCGACTGACTTGCCTTCGGCATCTTCAACGCGCTGCTCGATTTCAAACGTGGCGGCATTGGTGCCCTCATTGGCGACTGTGACGCGCGCGGTGACATCGGCGGAGTTTGATTTCACCCCCGAGGTCACGAACGTACCGTAGCGCCCGACATGCAGCGGCGCGGTCTTCAACAGCCTCACATGCCGGTAAATGCCCGCGCCTTCGTAGAACCAGCCTTCCTCCAGCGACGCGTCCGCGCGCACGGCGATGACGTTATCCCCGCCGTAGTTGAGGAACTCGGTGAGGTTGTGGGCGAAACTGGTGTAGCCACTTTCTTCGTTGCCGAGATAGTGGCCGTTGATCCACACTTGCGAATCGCGAAAGACGCCGTCGAACTCCACGCCGATGCGCCGGCCGAGGTCGGAGGCCGGAATGAAGAACTTCTTCCGGTACCAGCCGACGCTGGTTTCGGGAAAGTTTTTGCCGATGGCTTTGTAGCCGTGGCTGTGGCTGCCGCGTGCGTCGAAAGGCCCTTCCGCCGCCCAGTCATGCGGCAGATCGAGCGTGCGCCAGCCGCGATCATTAAAATCGGCGCTGGCCGGCCCGTCCCCGTTACCGGTCTTCGCGAAGTACGAAAAGAAACTGCTCGCGTAATCGAGATTCGTCGCGTTGTCGATAGCGAAGCGCCAGCCGGCATCCATCGACAACCGTTCACGGCCGGCGACAGTTGGCTCTGCCGGCCAGCCAGCTGACCGAATAAGCATACCGATCATTGCCATAACGAGAAACTTTCTTGAGGAAGCGTTCATTTTTCGATTCCGCAACCAGTTTAGCCAGTTCAGGCTCGCCCCGCGACTCGTTCATTCTAACGACAGGACAAAAGTGGATGCACCGGCTAAACTGTGTGATTCGACCGTGATTCATCTAACCATGAAACAGAAAAAGTGCTGCCTTGCTCTCTGCGTTGCGACGGGCTTCGCCTCCAGCGACTTGTCCGGTGCCGCGACCACCGAAACCGGCCGGGTCGTCTCCGCTGACCTGAAACAAATCAACGGCCCGCTCAATGCCATGTTCAAGCGTTGCGTCGGCGCAGGGCGCGCGAACGAAGGCTTGCGTGCCGACTGGCAGCGGCAACTAACCTACGCGCACCGCGAATGCGGCTTCGAGTACATTCGCATGCATGGTTTGTTCAACGACGACATGGGCGTTTACCGGGAGGACAAGCAGGGACACCCGGAATACAACTGGCAATACATCGACGAGCTTTACGATTTTCTCCAGCGCATCGGCATGAGGCCGTTTGTAGAACTGAGCTTCATGCCCTCGGCACTGGCCAGCGGCACCAACACGATTTTTTGGTGGCGCGGCAACGTGACTCCGCCCAAAGACATGGACAAATGGGCGGACTTCATTCGCGCGTTTGTCCGTCATCTGCAGGAGCGCTACGGCGACGCCGAGGTGCGGACGTGGTATTTCGAGGTCTGGAACGAGCCGAACCTGGACGGATTCTGGACCGGCACAAAACAACAATACTTCGACCTCTACGCCGCGACCGCCCGCGCCATCAGAAGCGTTTCCGCCGACTACAAAGTGGGCGGCCCGGCCACGGCGGGATTCGCGTGGGTGCCGGAGTTCATTCGCTTCTGCCAGACGAACCAGGTGCCGGTGGATTTTATCGCCACGCACACTTATGGCGTGGAAAGCGGTTATCTGGACGAATACGGCAACGACGGTACGGTGTTGTCGCCAAATCCCAACTCGATTTTCGGCGATGTGAAATGGGTGCGCCAGCAGATTGCCGACTCGGCGATGTCCAAGTTGGAACTCCACTTCACCGAATGGAGCGCTTCCTACTCGCCCGCCGATCCGATCCACGACAGCTACCACAGCGCAGCTTACATCCTGGACAAGCTCAAGAAATGCGGCGACGCCGCGCAGTCGATGTCCTACTGGACGTTTTCGGACATTTTCGAGGAACCCGGCCCGCGCTGGACTCCATTTCACGGCGGCTTCGGCCTGATCAATTATCAGGACATCAACAAGCCGTCTTTCTATGCCTATCAGTTCTTGAACCGACTCGGACCGACGGAATTGAAGAACAGCGATCCGTCCTCGTGGGTTTGCACCGACAATGCCGGTGGCGTGCAGGCGTTGATTTGGGATTTCACCAACACCCATCCCGGCACGAACGTGATCAATCAAGTCCTCTACAAACGTGATTTGCCCGCGCAGCCAAAAGGCAAAGTCACGCTCCGACTGTCGCACCTGCGCCCGGGCAAGTACACCCTGGAAGCCTACAAAGTCGGATACCGGGCCAACGACGCCTATGCGACGTACCGGGACTTGGGCGCACCCGCGCAACTTACCAAGGCGCAGGTCGCCAAGATTAAATCCGAAAACAGCGGCGCGCCCGTGGAGGTCCGTTCCGTGAAGGTTGGCCGCGACGGAAAATACGCGCAGCAGTTCGACCTCCGCGAAAACGATGTCGTGCTCATCACTCTGAAACCGCAGCGTTGACGAGTGGCCGGCCATCACCAGATCGGCGAGAACGAATTTCAGTTGCGCCGGCGTTCATCACGGCTCGAGGCGAATCCGGTAGAACCGCGGACCAGAGTTGGTTGCCCCGCCGTAATCGGTGGCGTTGGTGGGCGTGACCGTAACCGCAATCGGGCCGGCAACGTCCGCGTAGTTCGTCAGCGCACCGGCTTGCAGGTAGTTCGTGTTGCCGGCCGCGCTCTGCCAAGTGACGACGACATCGGCGCCGGTCGGCGTGATCGAGAGGATGCGGAACGCGGAGGCGCTATCGGTCGGGTCCGTGCCGGCTAGAAATTCGTTGGTGTTGCTCATCCCGTCGCCATCTGGGTCGGCCGACGGGTCGGCCTGCAGGCACGCCCAGCATCCGAAGTATGAAACCTGCCACGATTGCAGCGCCGACAACGGCGTGGCGTTAACTTCGGAGGAGTTGCCGCTTTCCGAACCATTGAACGCGCTGACGACGTAGTAGTAGGTCGTGCCGTTGATCAGCCCGGTGTTGGTGAACGAAGGGCTCTTGTTCGTGGAGATAGTTGTGTAGCCGCTGCCGCTGGTCACCGAGCGTTTGACGAAATAGTTCGAGGCCGTGGCAGAAGCGGACCAACTCAACGCGACGTTGCCGTCGCTCGCGACTGCCGCCAAGTTGGTCGGAGTGGCTGGTGGCGGAGCGAAGAGCGCGGAGATTTCGCCGGCGCTCAGGATGTGATCGTATAAGCGCACGTCATCGAGTGTGCCATTGAGGAAGTTGTTACCGGTCTGCAAACTGCCGATGCGCAGGCTCGGTGGCCAAGTGCGCGAGCCGGTCGGCCCGGTGCCGCTGCCGCGCAACACGCCGTCGACGTAAACGGCCATCGCACCGCTGGAGTTGTTGCGCGTGGCGGCCACGTGATGCCACGTGCCGTCGTTGACATTCGTCGAGGAGGCGATGGTCGTGTCACCGGTCGATGAACCTACTCCGAGCACGAACTTGCCGTTCACGATGGCCGTGCCCCAGTCCGCGCCGCCGCCGCCCACTTCGCCGTCCACGAGACCCTTACCGGACCACCATTGCGCGCCGGCAGTGCCGGCGGTGTCGGTGGTCTTGACCCACAGCGCGACGGTGAAGTCGTTGCTGATCGAGCGCGGGATCAGGACGTAGCTGGTGGTGCCGTTGAATTGCGCGGCCTGCGCGCCGACTTTGCCGGTGACGTAACTCAACGCGGTGGGCGTGCCGTGGAAGCCGTTGCCGCTGGTGTCTTGTGCATTGCCTTCAAAGGCGTAGAGCGCCGTGACTGTCGCCGGCGAAGGCGTGGCGCTGGTTTGGGCGGAGTTCGAGCTTTCGCCCGCGGCGTTGGCGGCACTGACGACGTAGTAATAGGTCGTGCCATTCACCACGCTGGTGTCGGTAAAGGCGAGACTGGCATTGGTGGCAATGGTCGTGTAGCCGCTACCACTCGTTGTCGAGCGTTTGACGAAGTATTCCGTGGCCGTGGCCGCCGCGGACCAGTTCAAAGCCACATTGCCACTGCCGGCGACTGCCGCCAGATTCGTCGGCGCGGCGGGCGGCGTGTTGCTCTGCGAAAGGACATTCCAAGCGACGGAATCGATGTAGCAGGTGCCTGACCAGCCGGCGCTTGTCGTAAACTGAATGCCAAGTAGCTTCAATGGCGTTGTGGCGGTCGGCGGCACCGTCAGGGTGATCGTGTTCCAAGCGTTGGTAGTCAGATTCCCATACCAGCCACTGGTCCATGCCCAGTTGTAGTCCTGCAAATATGGCTGGAGCACGGTGACCTGGCTGCCGCTCGGGATCCAGACATGGAAGGTAATCGTCGCGCCAGCGTTTACAGCTACGTCGCCCACAGACGCCGATGATGTGCCCGCTGCCGCGCCGTTGAAGTTCACCGCCAGCGACTGCCTGCCCGCAAAGTGCTGCGCGGTTGAAGTTGCTACCCCGGCGATTTGACTGCCGCTGGCCGCCCAACGCTGCGGGTCGGTTTCGAAGTGGAATTGCGCCGGGTCCGGGTTGACGCCGGGGGTCGTCGCGTTAGCCTCGGGTGAAAAGCCTGACTGCCCGGAGCCATTCACGGCGACCACTTGGTAGTAATAAGTGGTGCCGCTGTTGAGATTGGTATCGGTATAGGACGTGCCGGTGATACCGGTGACGACCGGGGTAGTGCTCTCGTAGCCGGATTCCGCTGTTCGGTAGAGATTATAGCTGGTCGCTCCGCTGCCGGCAGTCCAGGACAAGCTGATCTGGCCACTGCCGGTGTTGGTTGCGGCAAGGTTGGACGCCGCGTAGGGAGCGCCGTTCGGGGGCGGCGGCGCGGTCCCACTCGTCAACGCGGAAACAACTTGCGGGTCATTGATCGCGCCCGTGGTCCAGTCGAACGGACTACCAGGGGTGCTCCAATAAAATGGACTAAGTCCGTGGGCGCGGGCGGAATCAACCAGATACTTGTCCCAGTAGAGCGTGGAGGCACGATTATAGGTCGCTTCCGTTCCGGTCACGGGCGACGTGTAAGCCCCAAATTCGCCGATCATGACCGGGATGCCCTTGCTGACATACAAGTCTTTCAGTTGCTGGAATCCCGCGTCTATCAAGCCTTCCTCGGGCCAGACGGCGTTGCGGGGCGGGTTGCCGGCGTAATGGTAAGCCTGCCCCCAGAAGTAAATCGCATTGCCCCACGATTGATCGGTATGAATGATCGTGAACAGAGAAGGCGTGTAGTTATGATATTCGACCATCAGGCGATTGGGGGTTGGGTCCGCCGGCAGGAAATTCAACCATGTGGTGTCCCCGCCGCCTTGCAGCACCAGCCAGCGATTGGTGTTACTGCCGCCGACGCCGCGAACTGCGTTGACGAAAGTCTGGTAGTAAGCCATCAACGTGTTCATCTCAGCGGGGCTGTGCACGTTTGGTTCGTTCGCTGCGGCAAAGAGCAAATGATTGTCGTAACCGGCAAAGGTGGTCGCGATCTGTGTCCAGTAGGCGTCCATCTTCGCGTTGATGGTGGGATCGACCGTTGTCCCAATGTTGTTTTCCAACCAGCCGCCATCCCAGTGATCGTTGATGACGACATACATCCCTGCGGCGATACTCCAGTCAACCACCTGTTTGACCCGCGCCATAAAAGTGGGATCAATTTGATACGTGGACTGGTTGGCGTGGCTGTCCCACGCGCATGGGATACGAATGGCGTTAAACCCTGCGTTGGCGGCAGCATCGATGAGCGCCTGGGTTGCCGGATCTCCCCAGCAACCTTCGCCACAGGGCGGCTCCAACGTATTTCCGAGATTCCACCCATAGGTCGGTGTCGGCAACTGCGCCAACGCGCCCAACGGAAACATCAGCAGGCACGCGACCGAAAGAATTCGAGTATTCAGTTGAACCTTCAATTTTCTACTTTCTTCTGACGCACTAACCCGGAAAGCGGGCAAAATCCTCCCACGCAGATCTTAATCTCGAAGGAGGACATCAGCATAACTTACTGCACGACAATCAATCCAACAATCGTCAGTTCTGACGACATAGGTACCGTTTTCGGCTTCATTCTGCCGCGAACCGCGCGCAGTTGCGGCGGCGCTGATCACGGCACGAGGCGGATCCGGTAGAACCGCGAACCAGAGTTGGTTGCGCCGCCGTAATCGGTCGCGTTGGTGGGCGTGACCGTAATCCCAATCGGACCGGCAATGTCCGTGTAGTTCGTCAGCGCACCGGCCTGCAAGTAGTTCGTCTTGCCGGGCGCGCTCTGCCAACTGAGTACGACGTCGGCGCCGGTCGGCGTGATCGAGAGAATCCAGAACGCGGAGCTGCCGTCGGTCGGGCTCGTGCCGGCCAGGAATTCGTTGGTGTTGCTCGTCCCGTCGCCATCGGGGTCAGCGGCCGGGTCGGCCTGCGGGCAAGCCCAACACCCGAAGTACGCAAGCTGCCACAATTGGAATGTGGACAAGGTTGTGGCGCTGGCTTCTGCTGAGTTGGCGCTCTCGCCAAAAGAGTTTGTCGCCGACACGACGAAGTAATACGTCGTGCCGTCTGCCAAGCCGGTGTTGGTGAACGTCGTGCCGGCCACATTGGTCAGCGTCACATACCCACTGCCGCTGGTGAGCGAGCGTTTGACATTGTAGCTGGATGCATTGGCCGCCGCGTTCCAAGCCAAGCTCACGGTTCCGGTGCCCGGCGTCGCGGTCAGGGCGGTCGGTGTCGCTGGCAGCGTGACCTTAGGGTAAAACTCGATTTCGGCGACGTCGCCCCAGCCGCCGGACGGCGAGAGATACCGGACATAGCGGAAGGCGTTCGTACTCGTCACCAACCGGGTTGTCAGGACGCTGGTGGTCGGTTGCGCGGTTACCGTGAACAGTTTCATGGCATCACCGAAATCCGGCTGGTTCGCGCCTTGGAAAACACCGCCGACCATCCGCGAGGGCTGATCGCCGCGCGGGCAGTAGTTGATCTGCGTGATGACGGCGCTGACGCCCGTGCCCAAGTCCAGTCCCACCCAACAGTTGCTCCCGCCGCTGGAATCCGGCCCGTCGAAGTACGTATTCAAATCCCAGTCCATCGCCATCTCCCGCGTCGTGCCGCCGTTGTTGTACGAACCGAGCGTGCCGATGATTGAGCCGCCGAGTTGATTGGTCTTGAACGTCAGGCTGAACGCGCCACCGACCGAAACTTCGGCCAGTCCGGGCGGCTGACCCGGCGGCAACCCGACGAAGTTGACGCGCACGTAGCCGACGCTGCTGCCGAAGTTGCCGACTGCGCGGCGCGTCTGGTCGGTATTGGAATTGGACGACTGGTTGACGACGGTGTTCCACGTACTGCCATCCGACGACGTGCTGATCGTGTAGCGGTAATTGCCGTTGGTGGGGAAGGTCAGCTCGATCATGTTGACGGCGTAGACTGTTTCCAATGACACCCCCCACCAAGCGTTGCTGTCCGCGCTGGCCGCCAACCAAATCGTGTTCGTGTTGCCGTCGTTGGCCGACGCCGAAGTCCCGCTGGCGGTGCTGCTGGCGCTGGTTGGACGATTCAACGCCAACAGCAGCGTGTTGGTGGGAGGCGGGGGTGGCGCTGAGATTGTCCGCGAGTACGGCCGGTCAGCCACCGGCGGCGTCACGCCCGGAACCCAGACCGGGTTGCCATGCGAAATGATCGTAATGTTGGTGCTCGTCAAGCCCGACGACGTCGCGGTGACGACCGTTGTGCCGGAGTAATAGGTGCGAAACTCAATCGCCGCTTGACCGTCGCGGATGAAAATATCGGATTGCGGATCGCTGGACGGCGGCGAGAAGGTGATGTTCGTGCCGGTGGGAAACTCCCCCGGTCCGGAGGTGATGCTCAAGGTGACCGGCACATTGTTGCTGATCGGGTTGCCGGCGGCGTCCAGAATCGTCACGGTCAACAAGGCGTCCTGCGTGCCGTCCACCGCAGTGAGATTCGTCGTGGTGGCGCTCAACCCGAGTCTGGCCGGCGTCCCATTGGTCGGCCAAGTCGGCGGAGACACACCGCGATAGGCGTTGCGATACCAGTACCACGCGCGCTTCGGCAGCCGGAAATAATCCACAATGCCCGTTAGCGCGAGATAGTTGCCAGCGACACTGCCGTGATCGAACATGCACCAGAGCGACTGGCCGCCGCGCCAAGAGTATTCGATGGGGAAACCGTTCGTGTCCAGTTGCGAACTCAAATCTCCCCAAGCGGGATCGTAGTTGCCGGGACGATAGACCGACACGAGGCTGTATTCACTGACCATGTTGGGAATGCCGGGATTCTGAAAGACCGATATCGTTGCGCCGTCGCCGTTGTAACCGGCCACATCGCCGATGAAATCGATCCGGCTGCTGTCGGTCGGCCGTTGCGCACCACCAATCGCGGCCGGGCGCGTCGGATCAAGCAGATGCGCGACGGCCACTTCGTTCGACAGCAGCGCACGCATCTGGGCCATCGTCTCCCATGCCGTGAAGAATGGCTCGTTGCTCAGACTCCACGCGATGATGCTGGGATGATTGCGGTGGATGCGGATCATCTCGGCCAGGCTGTTCGTCACACTCGTGTCGAATGCGGACTGGTCGCCGGCGTTGTTGGGATACGCGCCCGCGGTGTTCCAAGGTCCTTCACCGCTCGCCCCGCCCAAACCCCAGAAACAATTCTCCGACCAGAACAACACGCCGATTTGATCGCAGGCGTCGGCAAACGTCGGCGCTTTCGGATAGTGCGAGCCGCGGATGAAATTAAAGCCGGCATCCTTCACCATCTGAACATCGCGAGCCAACGCCGAGTCCGTCACGCCGTCGCCCCAGCCGGCGTGGTCCTGGTGAACGTTCGCGCCGTGGAAATACAGATGCGAGCCATTGAGGAAGAATCCGTTCGTCGCCGTCCAACTGATCCACCGGAAACCGAACGTCGTGTAGTACGTATCGACGATGTTCGTGCCATGGAACACGGTCGTGGCGGCCCGGTTGAGATTCGGCGCAGCCGGACTCCAAAGCTGCGGATTGGAAACCGGCGGCGTGGTTTGATCGAAGACATTGGTCGCACCGGCCGGCACGGACTGCGTCGAGGAAACCGTGGCGACGATGTTGCTGTTCGCATCTAGGATGTCCGTTTGCACGGTGCACGACACGGAGTTGGTGTCGTCGTTGGCGATTTCCGTTTTGACGTTGACGGTGCTGGACGTGCCGGCATTAGCGGCGAGCGTCGGCGTTGTCGCGTACGTCCCGTACCACGTCACATGCAACGGATCGGTCACGACCAGATGCACGTCCCGGTACAGTCCGCCGTTAAACGTATGATCGCCGGCGCGCGGCGCGAGTTGGGCGTTCCAATTATTGTTCAACCGCACCGCCACCACGTTGTCGCCGGTCACAATCGCGCTCGTAGCGTCCACGGAGAAGCCGTTGTAGCCGCCCTTGTGCAGGCCGACCAACGCGCCGTTTACATAGATCTGCGCGTCCTGAAATGCGGCTTGGAACTCGAAAGATACTCGCTTCCCGCTCCACTCCGCCGGCACGGTGAAATGCTTCCGATACCAACCGTAGCCGATATAGAACTGCGGCCACATGAAATACGGCAGGTTGAACGTGTGCGGCAGCCCCACCGCGCTCCACGACGCGTCATCGAAAGAATTCGACTGCGCGCCGGCAAAATCGCCGAGCCGAAATTTCCACGACTGGTTGAAGTTGATGCTTTGTCGATTGGTGGTCTGCGCGTGAATCCCTTGGCCTGCGCCCAAGGCTGCCAATATCAAAACTGCGCCTTGGATGATCTTCACGGTGCTAAACGAATCCGGTAGAACCGCGGACCGGCATTGGTTGCGCCGCCGAGGTCTAGGTAATTCGTGATGACCTCCGTGGTGCCGGGGATGACGATCAGTGGGCTGATGTCGCTAAAGCTGTTCGTTCCCATCTCGCTGGCGGCTTGGACGACGTTGGTGCGTCCGCCGACGGTCAGCCATGTGATTTGGACATCGTTGGCAACCGGCGTGATCGAGAGGATGCGGAACGCCGAGGCGCTGTTGGTCGGACTCGTGCCGGCCAGGAATTCGTTGGTGTTGCTCATCCCGTCGCCATCCGGGTCAGCGGCCGGGTCTGCCTGCGGACACGCCCAGCAACCGAAGTTCGCAACCTGCCACGATTGGAGTGCCGACAACGGCGTGGCGTTGACTTCGGAGGAATTGCCGCTTTCCGAACCATTGAACGCGCTGACGACGTAGTAGTAGGTCGTGCCGTTGGTCAGCCCGGTATTGGTGAACGAAAGGCTCTTGTTGGTGGAGATGGTGGTGTAGCCGCCGCCGCTCGTGAGCGAGCGTTTGACGAAATAGATCGACGCCGTGGCGGAGGCGGACCAACTCAACGCGACGCTGCCATTGCCCGCGACAGCTACCAATCCCGTCGGAGTGGCCGGAGGCGGAGCGAAGAGTGCGGCAATTTCGTTCGCGGCTAGAATGCGATCATACAACCGCACGTCGTCGAGCGTGCCGTTGAGGAAGTTGTTGCCGGTTTGCAGGCTGCCGATGCGGAGGCTCGTTGGCCAGGTGCGCGAGCCGGTCGGACCGGTTCCGCTGCCGCGCAACACGCCGTCCACATACACCTGCATCGCGCCGCTGGTGTTGTTGCGCGTGGCGGCAACGTGATGCCACGCGCCGTCGTTGACGTTCGTCGAGGTGGCGATGGTTGTGTCGCCTGTCGATGAACCGACGCCGAGCACGAATTTCCCGTTCACGATGGCCGTGCCCCAATCCGCGCCGCCGCCGCCGACTTCGCCGTCCACGAGACCCTTGCCGGACCACCATTGCGCGCCGGCGGAACCGGCGGTGTCCGTCGTTTTCACCCACATTGCGAGGGTGAAATCGTCTTGGATGGATCGCGGAATCAAAACGTAGCTGCTCGTGCCGTTGAACTGCGCGGCTTGAGCGCCGACCTTGCCGGCGACGTAACTCAGCGCGGTGGCCGTGCCGTGGTTGCCGCTGCCGCTGGTGTCTTGCGCATTGCCTTCAAAGGCGTAGAGCGCCCGGATGTCGGTGGGCGTGGCGCTGACTTCGACGGAGTTAGAACTGACGCCGTAATTGTTGGTGGCGGCGACGACGTAATAGTAGGTCGTGCCGTTGACGAGGCCGGTATCCATGTAGCTTGTCGCGGTGACACCGGTTGCGATGTTTGAGTAAGGTCCGCTGCTGGTGGCGCTGCGTTTGATGATGTAACTGTCTGCACCGATGGCCGGTGTCCATGTCAGCGTGACAGACGTGTAGCCGGCCGCTGCTACCAAGTTGGTCGGCGTGAACGGCGGCTGGTTGGCAGCATTCAAAACCAGCACCGTGGCCGAGAACGGTGCGAAGGTGACGGAAAAACTGCCGGCCACTCCGGTCAGGTTGGTTTGGACAATGTCGGGCGAACCCACGCCGGTCCGGGCCGCTTCGTCTTGCGGGATGCCGTAGCTGTACACGGTCGCATTGGTAAAAGGAATATACCCGGACAGATTGATGGCGCCGGTGAGACTGGAGGAGGAACTCTTGTTGATCACCAGCAGAGTCAGGTTGCCGTTCTTGCGTTTGACCGAATACGTGGCCAGCAGCGGGTAATCACTCACGGCGGAAACCACCGTGTCACTGTCCCCGGCAAAATAGGGCATCAGCTTAGCGCAATAATAAGTCGGATAGGCGCTGCCCACGCCGCCAAGGCCATAGACGATTCCCCCGTCCGAAATGAAATTCCCGCTGCCATTGGTCCGCCAGCCGTAGAATTCCGGGTCGGAATCGCCAAGAACGTTGACACCATTGCGCATGTCCCACCACATGCGGGAGTTGAACTCGGTTTGCAAAATCTGCCCGATGCTATCGGCGTAAAAAAGGCCGCCCGGAAGACTCGAAGACTGCTTGTCGCCGCCCATGCCGCTCTCGGTCACTTCCAGCGTCACATTCGTGCCGGCATCACCCAGATAATCGGTCAACTGCCGGCGCAGCGAAGCCGCATGGGAAGCCCACACCCGGGGATAAAGCAGGTCCTGGGTGTCTCCGGAGGTCGGACCGTAATCATGCACAATCAGGAAATCGGGAATGCAGTTGTTGTTGCGCAGATAGGTCAACATCACCGGATTCCAGCCGTATTGCGTCTGGCCGGTGCGCGGGTTGACCACGGGATGATTGGTGTAATTGATCGTGCCGTCCTCAAAAACATCTGCCAGCGCGCCGACCTTGATGGTGGAGTCGACGGCTTTCATCTGCGTGTAATACTCTTTGAAGCGCATCGCGTAGGTCCAGGGATCATGAGGCAGATAGACATTGGGCCAGTTGCTGGCCAGATTCACCGCTGGCGTCAGTTTCGCCAGTTCTGCGTAGGCATCCTCCAGAGTCATTCGGTTGGGCAGGTCTTGGCCAATGGGCTGGATGGGTAGGGACAGGTTGGTCCAAGTCAAGGAACGGAAGGCAACGCCAGCAAACCGATTGGTATCGGTCTTGTAGATAGATTGGGAGCTGTTGTACATCAGGTTGTTGAAATCGTTCACCAGCGCCCAGCGCAAGGCCGAATCGTTAGCTGAAGAAGGGTTGGCGATGTAACTGTCTAGGTTCGTCAGGGTGGATGACGAAAGCTGGGTTCGGAGGTAGGATGAAATGTTGTTGGTCGGCGTTTTGAGTTTGTTTGCCAGCGACGGCAAGTTCAGGATGTCGTTGGTGGCAAAACCCGGGTACCGCCAGTCCCATTCCCAAAAGCCGCCGATTTCGTTTCCCACTTCCCAGTATTTGAAATGGCAGTGGTTCGTGACATTGAACATTTGCACGCCATAGGCGGCTTCCTCGGGCGTGCCGGTGCCATAGTTCACGATGATGAACGCATCCGAGTGAGTGTTCGTTGCCAGAGCGATGAAATCACTCGAGAACGACCCCCAGTAGCGTGGGCCGCTCGAGCCTTCATTCCAAGCCTCATTGGCCCAGTGATAGCCGTCGCCCCAGCTTCCGCCCGGCCAGCGCAGGATGGGGCTGCCGATGTCATTCAATACCGCAGTGGAAGCGGGCGTGTTCACGTTCGAATCCCACGCGACTTGATTAATCCCGAAGACCTTGCCGTCCACTGTCCGCACGGTCTGGGTGGCAAGAACACTCACATGGACCGTCGCCGGTGGCGTGTCGGCAACCAACTTCACATCATCAATGAAAAACGGTTGGGCAGAGTTCCAGAACTTCAACCCGGTCAGGTTGATCTTGTTGGTAATGCCCAGCGCGGCGAGGGAGATGGTGAACTGCCTCCACGTATTCGTCGGAGCGATCACCGAAACTCCGGGCAATCCCGAGCCGTCCAACTCGCCGCCGACTTGAATATTCTGCCCGCCGGTCGCACCACCATTCAGCCAAAAAGTCAGATTTGTGTAGATGCGCGTATCCACAACTGTGCCGCTCTTCAGCCACCAGGCATTCCAGCTCTGGTCGGGAACAAACGCCATCGAATTACTGCCGGAGTGGACCGGATTATTCGTGGGGAAATGCGGAATATAGGACCAGTTGTCGCCCCAGCCGTTGTGAAACCGGTCAGAATAGATTAGCATGTCATCCGTGGCGTGAGCTGGCAGCGGGGACAACAGAAAACACAAACCAAACAGAAAGAAACACATCCGCCCGGTATTCGGACGAAACTTCCCATCGCACTCTGCGATCCAGTCGGAGGACATCAGCATTACCTAGCGCAATTCACCGAATCCAACAATCGTTAGTTCTGACGATATGCGTGAGGCTCTCGGCTATTCTGCGCCGCTTATCGTCGATTCACATGACATGACACCCACCCCAAGTTCGGCATGATGTACCACTCACAAACCAAAAGAATTGAACCGGCAATGCGCCCCGCCCTTACAATCGTTATGCTCACCGTCTCCACGTCCTGCCTGGCGGCAAGTCCATCCTTTACCATCGACACAACCCGTTCCGCAGGGAAAGTCAGTCCGCTACATCACGGATTGATGACGGAAGAAATCAACCATTCCTACGACGGCGGTCTTTACGCGGAACTGATTCGCAACCGCGCGTTTCTGGACGACACCAATTCGCCGGTTTTCTGGTCACCGTTAACGAGCGAGTTGGCTGCGGTGACCATCGCGCTCGACCCGGCAAATCGCGTGAATGACAAACTCCCATCGAGCCTGCGCCTCACGGTGACCCAGGCCACAAAAGAGCACCCGGCAGGCGTGGCGAACACCGGTTACTGGGGAATCCCGGTGTACCCGAAGACTCCATATCGAGCTTCACTCTGGGCGCGCGCAGAAGCCGGTCTCTCCGGCCCGCTAATAGTTTCAATCGTGAGCGAAGATGGGCGCACAGTTTACGCCACCGGAAAAATCTCCGGGATTACATCCCAGTGGAAGAAGTTCAAAGTGACCCTCCAGACCGGTAACGTTGCTCCCACCGCCCAAGCGCGCTTCGCCGTCACGCTGGAACAGCCGGGCACGGTCAACCTCGGCCTCGTCTCGCTCTTTCCGCCGACGTGGTACAACCGGCCCAACGGACTGCGCAAGGACATCATGCAGTTGTTGGTGGACTTGAACCCAAAGTTCCTGCGCTTCCCCGGCGGCAACTATCTGGAAGGAAACAAAATCGAAGAGCGCTTCCCGTGGCAGAAGACGCTCGGCCCGCTGGAAGAACGTCCCGGCCATCCATGCAACTGGGGCTATCGTTCGAGCGACGGCATGGGCCTGCTTGAGTTTCTGGAATGGTGCGAAGACATGAATGCTGAGCCGGTCCTCGCGGTCTATGCCGGGTATTCGCTCGGCCAAGATCACGTCAAAGCCGGACCTGATCTTGAACCGTTTGTGCAGGAGGCGCTGGACGAAATCGAATACGTCATCGGCGACACCAACACCACTTGGGGCGCTCGCCGGGCCAAAGATGGGCATCCCGCGCCGTTCAAGCTCACTTACGTCGAGATTGGCAACGAAGATTATTTTGAACAGGCGAAGACCTACGACGCCCGCTACGCGCAATTTCACGACGCCATCAAGTCGAAATATCCGCAACTCAAGCTCATCTCGACCATTGCGGACGCGAAGCTGAACGGACGCAAACCCGACATGGTGGACCTGCACGACTATAGCGCCACCGATGAGTTCCTCAAAAAATCGGTCAACTTCGGAAATGACATGAGCCGCAGCGGCCCTGAGATCTTCGTCGGCGAATGGGCGGCGCACGAAGACGCTTCAGCCAGGCCGTGGGATGCGGCGGCTCAAAAATTGCCGCCCACACCCTCGATGAAAGCGGCGATTGGCGACGGCGTTTTCATGGCGGCGATGGAGCGGAACTCAGATATCATTAAGATGCAATGTTACGCACCGCTGTTGGTGAACGTGAATCCCTGGGCGCGCCAGTGGCGTCCGAACTTGATTGGCTACGATGCGCTGTCGGCCTACGGGTCACCGAGCTACTATGCCATCCAGATGTTCAGCCAGAATCTCGGCGATGAAATTCTGCCGGTCACTTTCACGAATACTTCCGTCCAAGGCAGCGCCACGCGCGACAGCAAGACCGGCGAGATTATCGTCAAGCTGGTGAACCCGGAGTTGACGCCGCAGTCGCTGCCCATCGAAATCAAAGGCATCACCTCGCTCAACCCGAAGGCCACAGTGATTACGCTCGCGGGAAATCCGGACGACACCAATTCTAACAACCACCCGAGAAAGGTCGTGCCGGTCACAACGACCCTAACCGGCATCAAACCCGGCTTCACCTTCACCCTTCCGGCCCACAGCATTGTGGTCTTGAAGCTGAAACCATGAGGCGGATCGTCAGCTTGGCGGCCAGTGTTTTCATGATGACCGGCATTGTCCACGCTGCCGATCTGTCCGACAACGGTTGGCGTTTGTGGCTCGACCCGCAGGCGTCGTGGAAGAGTGACGCGCTGTATCTGCCCGACGAAGTTGACCTCGCGAAGCTGCCGGTCAATCCACCGACCGGCGGCTGGGACATGCTCTCCGGTACGAACGGCATCCCGGTCACACTTCCCTCGACCGTTGAGGAGCATTACTGGTCGCGCAACCTGTCGAATGATTCCAACCCGCTCAAAACCGTCGAGCACAATGGCAGCTATACCGGCGTGTCTTGGTGGTATCGCACCTTCAACGCCCCGAAGCTCGCCTCCCGGCAACATTGCCGGCTCGAAATCGGCGGCTCTCGGTTGCGTGCCGAGGTTTACCTGAACGGCAAACTCGTCGGCTACAACATCATCTCCGAACTCCCCTTTACCGTCGATGTCACGAAGGCGATTAAACCCGGCACCGAGAACCTCCTCGCCATCCGCATCACGAATCCCGGCGGCCAACTCGCCTGGGATGACACCCAGACGATCGAGTGGGGCAAATACCGCCTTCCGATGTCGCACGGCTTCGGCGGACTGGACAAAGGCATCCGGCTGCTCGTGCGCGGGGAAAATTACGTCTCCGATCTCGCCGTGCTGAATACTCCGGCCACTCGCACGATTGAGGTTGAGGCGGCAATCACCGCCACCGGTAAAGGTTATCGCGGTCCAGTGGAAATCAAACTTTCGCGTGACGGAACAATCGTGACCACCACGAACGTCGAAGCCGATGTTCCGGCGGGAAGCACGGGGACGGTGACGAAGGAAATCTCCGTGCCGGCCGCCGAGCTTTGGGACATCGAACATCCCGTGCTCTACCGGGCAACCGCCCGGCTGCCGAAGATCGCCAACTCGGACGCGCAGACGTCGTTCGGTTTCCGTTGGTTCACCGCGGAAGGCATCGGCACGAACGCCACGTTGCGCCTCAATGGCCGGCGCATCGTCGTTCGCTCTTCGATCTCTTGGGGTTTCTGGGCGTCGAACGGCATGTTCCCCGATGACGCGGCCGTCGCGCGCGAGATTGCGTCGGTCAAGGCGCTCGGTTTGAACAGTCTGCAAAACCATCGCCACATGCCGAACGAGCACGTGCTTGCCGGCTTCGATCATGCCGGCCTGCTCCGCTATTGCGAGGCAGGCTCGGGGCTTTATTCTTTTACCAACCGCCCGTGGGCCGACGACCCGAAGCCGCAGGACAAGGTTGACGTCTCCGGCGACAGCGGCGAACCCAAGTCGTTCACCGCGCGT
>Ga0335084_10000363_pt1 | contig 37710 bp, 40 predicted proteins | sample Lox_Sample_44_FD_206721 | JGI IMG/M metagenome (GOLD analysis project Ga0335084, IMG submission 206721) | Soil microbial communities from Loxahatchee National Wildlife Refuge, Florida, United States - Lox_Sample_4.4 | ecosystem: Environmental > Terrestrial > Soil > Wetlands | place: USA...
CCGGTCGGTCCGGTGACGAGCACGATCCCGTGCGCCTGGCGCACCAGGTGATCGACCCGCGCGCGCGTCTCGTCGCTCATGCCGAGGGCGCCGAGGTCGAGGCGGCCCCGCTGCTTGTCGAGGAGCCGCAGCACCACGCGCTCGCCGTGCCCGGTCGGAAGCGTCGAGACGCGAACGTCGACCGGCCGCCCGGCGATGCGCAGCGTGATGCGGCCGTCCTGCGGCAGGCGCTTCTCGGCGATGTCGAGGCTCGCCATCACCTTCACCCGCGACACGAGCGCGGCGTGCAGTGCGCGCGGCGGCTCGAGCACGTCGCGCAGCGTCCCGTCGATGCGCAGGCGCACCAGCGATCGCCCCTCGAACGCCTCGATGTGCACGTCCGAGGCGCGTTCGCGCAGCGCTTGAGTCAGGAGCGCGTTGATGAAGCGGATGACCGGGGCGTCGTCCTCGGCGTCGAGGAGGTCGGTCACCTCCGGCAGTCCGTCGGCCAGGCTCTTGAGGTCGACGTGGTCGGAGAGGTCGTCGATCAGCCCCTCGGCACCGCCGGCGTCGCTCGTGTAGAGCTGGGCGAGGCGCCGCTCGAAGAGCTCCGGGGCGAGCATCAGCGTGCGCACCGGGGCTCCGAGCACGCGGCGCGCTTCGCTGATCGCGCTCGCGGTGACGCCCGGCCGTACCCAGAGCTCGACGGCGTCGGGCAGCCGCCGCGCCGCGATCACGCCCTTCGCGCGGGCGAAGTGATAGGGCAGCGTGCGGACGAACGCGCCGTCCAGTTGCGACGCGAATACGGTGCTCGGGGCCTGCGTGCTCATTGGGGCCGCGAGGTTTCCGGTGGCGCGACGGGGGCAGCGAGCGGCGCGCGCTGCGGGAGTGCCTCGCGGCCGGGCGCGAGGGGCGGCAGCTGGTCGGGCAGCTGTGGCCCGCGCATGGCCGGTAGCGGGAACTGGTTGGGCGGCTGGAGCGTCCCCTGGATGCCGCGGATGACGTCGTAGCGGTCAGCGGTGAGGCCGGCGGTCATCGGCGCATCGCGGACGACGACCGGCCGCAGGAAGATCATCAGGTTGATCTTCTCGCGCTTGCGCGTGTCGTAGCGGAAGAGCGCGCCGAGGACCGGGATCCGGCCGAGCCCCGGCACCGCCTGCGTCCCGGTCTGCGTGTCGTCGGAGATGAGGCCGCCGAGCACGATCATCTGGCCGTCGTCGACAAGGACCTGCGACTCGAGCGAGCGCTTGTTGAGGATGATCCCGGTCGGGTTCTGCTCGTTGAAGATGCTCGACACCTCCTGGTAGAGCGCAAGCTTCACCACGCCGCCCTCGGTGATCTGCGGCCGGATCTTGAGCGTGACGCCGATGTCGCGGCGCTCGAAGGTCTGGAACGGGTTCACCACGCCGCCGCCCGCGCCGGCGAGGGTGAAGCTCCCGGTGACGATCGGGATGTTCTGCCCGACCTGGATCTTGGCCTCCTCGTTGTCGAGCGTGAGCAGCGTCGGCGTCGACAGGATATTCGCGGTCGCGTCGTTCTCGAGCGCGCGCAGGAGCGCCGCGAGGTTGAGGATCTGCACGCCGGCGAGCGTGATGCTGCCGCGGATCAGGCCGAGGCTCAGGCCCTGCCCGATCGATGCGGGATCGCGGGCGATCTGTCCGATGTTCGCGCCGGGGGAGTTGTTGAAGTTCTGGATTCCGAACCCGGTGGTGGCACTGGTGTTCCCTGTGCCCGAAGGGATCGCCTGCCACTGGATGCCGAACTCCGCGGCCTTGGTCGACGCGATCTCGACGATCAGCGCCTCGACGAACACCTGGGCGCGGCGCGCGTCGAGCTTCTCGATCACGCTGCGCAGCCCGTTGTACACGCTGTCGGGGGCGATGATGACGAGCGAGTTGGTCTCGGGATACGCCTGTACCGACGCCTGCGCGAGTGCGCCGATCGCGGGCGCAGAGCCGACTGCCGCCGGCGCGGCGGCAGCCACCGGTTGCGCGCCCGGCGGCGGCTGTCCGGGAACCCCTTGCGCGACCGCTCGACTCGCGGCGGGCTGGCCGGAGATGATCGCGCGCAGCGCCTCGGCGAGCCGCTCGGCCTGCGTGTTCTTGAGGTAGACGACGTGAATGTTGCCGCCGGCGGCGGTCGGAAGATCCATGCCCTCGGCGAGGTCGCGGATGCGTCTCGCGAGCGCCGGGTTCTCCGCGCGGACGAGCAGGCTGTTGGTGCGCGCGTCGATGCTCAGGGCGATGCGCGGCGCCGCGCCCGGCCCCGGCGGCTGCGCGGCCTCGGGCAGCAAACGCTGCACCGCCTGCGCGACGTCGACGGCGGCGGCGTACCGCAGATTGATCGTGGAGAGCTGGGCGGGCTGCGGCTGGTCGACCGTGGCGATCACCTTGCGGAGCCGCTCGAGATTCGACGCGTAGTCGGTGATCACGATGCTGTTCGTCGCCGGGAATGCGTTGATCACGTTGTTCGGCGTGACGAGCGGCCGCAGCGTCTGCACGACCGATTGCGCGGACTCGTGCGACAGCTGGAACACCTCGGTCACGACCTGGTCGCCGCGCGCGTGCCGCGCGTCGCGCGCGCCGGCGTAGAACTTCGCGTCGGACTCGGGGACGATGTTCACGTAGCCGAGGTCCCCGCCCACCGCGGCGAACCCCTGCACGCGCAGCGCCGAAAGCAGGATCGGGAACACCATGTTCCGCGGCACCGGCCGCGGCGCGACGATGTTCACCGTGCCCTGCACGCGCGGATCGATGAGGAAGTTGCGGCCGGTCATCTCCGACACCGCCTTCACCACCGCGTGGATGTCGGCGTTGACGAAGTTGAGTGTCACCGCGTCGTCGGGCGACGGCGGCTGTTGCGCGCGCGCGCCGCCGGTGAGGAGCGCGAGCGCGGCAGCGGCCGCAGCCGCGGCGAAGGTCCTCGTGTCGAGTCGCATCTCTTCCCCCGATCCTCTTCGTCCCTGTCCGTCTTGTGCTTATCGGAGCCCGCTCACGGCGATCGGCACGGTCATTCCGCCGCGCTGCACTTCCGCCGTGGACGAACCTTGCATCCCGCGTTGCTGGAGCACGCGTGCGACGTCGGCCTCGCTCGTCACCGCTTCCCCGTTGACCGACCGCACGACGTCGCCGGGCTGCAGCCCGATGCGCTCGAGCATGCTTCCCGGCGGCACGTCCTGGATCAGGAGCCCCTGCGACGCTCCACCCGGGAGCGGCGGTGGTGCGGGGGTTCTGGGCGTGGATTCGGGTGCGGGTGCGGGCGGCTGCGATTCCGTCGGGACGTCCCCGACCGGCGCGTAGGGCTCCGGGCGCTTGAAGCGCGCGCCTGGATTCGATGACTGGGGCGGCGGCGCGGCGACGGTTGCGGCGGGCGCCGGCGCCGGTCGCGGGGGAGGCGGTGCAGCCTGCGCGTGGCGCGGGAGCGACGCGGCGGGCGCCTGCGCGCTGACGCGCTCCTCGAGGTTGACGCGCTCGAGCGCGCCCGCGCGGCGGAGCACCACGTGACCGGCGTGCACCGACTCGAGTGTGACGCCGGGCACGATCTCGCCGCCGATCCGCGTCGCCTGGTCGCGACCGCCGGCGTTGACGATCGCAAATCCCGTCCCGGTGCCGCCGCCGGCGAACACCCCCCGCAGCTTCACGTTCAGATTGCTCACCGTCTCGCCGGTAGCGGCGGCGCCGAAAAGATGCGCGGCAGCGAGCGTCTGCGCAGCGGGACCGAGTTGCGGCCGCTCGCGCGCGGGGGGCGGCGCCGAGTCAGACGGTGCCGCGAAATAGGTGACCCAGCTCGCCGCGAGAAACCCGCCGAGGACGAGCAGCGCGAGGGTCGCGAGCGTCGGTGCGATCCGCGCGAGGGGGGCGGCGAGGTCTTTCATCCGGGTCTCCCGATGGCCGAACCGCCGTGCGCGCCGCGCAGCGCCGTCCCGCCGGGACCCCACGCGACGATCATGCGGCCGGGCGCGGCGCCACCGGCAAGCGTGACTTCGAACGCGAGCTCGCCGGCAAGGACGCGCACCGGCAGCCATTGCCACGTGGCGGTCCCGAGGGCGACCTCGCCGCCGTTCGCACGGAGCCAGAGGTCGCCGCGACCGTTCCAGGGGCTGCCGGTCGCGGCCACGACGCGTACGCGGCCGTCGGTGGCGCGCTCGACCGCGGCGCCCGCCCAGCGCGCCGGGAACGCGGCGGCGAGCGACACGGCGAAAGCCGCCAGGAAGAGCCCCGCGTGCCACCAACGCAAACCCGTGGTTCCGAGCTTCATCTCTTACCCTCCGTCCCCTATCCTCCGGGTGCCGCGCGCAGCACGAGCGACTCGACCTGAACCTTGCCCTCGCCGGCGGCTTTGAGCGCCACCGACTCGACTGTCACGCCCTGGCTCTCGCCCAGCGCAGCGAGCGCGCGCACCAGCTCGTCGAACGCCACCGTGCGGAGGTTCACCTGTACCCGGCCTTCGCCGAGCGGCGAGACGCCGGCGTACGCGTCCCCGAAGCCGGCTGCCTTCATGGCGTCCTCGATCGCGCTCTGCGGAACTGCGCCGCGTGCGCGCGCGGCAGCGCGGAGGCGTTCGACCTCGGCCGATTCGCGCACTGTTTCCGCCGCCTGCACCCTGAGTTTCGGCAGCGCGGCGGCGAGCCGCGCCCGGTCGCTCTGCAGCGGCAGCCAGACGTAGGCCCAGAGCGACGCGACCACGAGCGCGCCCGCGCCGACTCCGTAGACGAGGCGCTCGCGGGGCGCGCGGCCCTGCCACCATTCGCGCACGCGCCCGATCACGATGCCGCTCCAATGCGCACCGTCGCGACCGGACCGCTCGCACCGGCCGCGATGCGCTCGACCTGTACGCGCAGGCCCGGGACCTGCAACCGGCTCGCCACCCGCTCGCGGGTGTCGTCGGGCCCGACGGCGAGATCGAGCGCGAACTCGCCGCGCTCGTAACGGAGCGATTGCGGCCTCAAGCCTGCGGCCGCGAGCGCCGGCGCGAGCTTCGCGAGCACCGGGACGAAGTCGGTCGCATCGGGTTCGCCTGCGGCGCGCCGGAGATCGGCGACGTTCCGGCGCATCTGCAGCGCCGGATCGACCACTGCTTTCGCATCGGGGAACGCCTTGCGGAACGCCGCATCCATGTCGCTGCGCAGGCCGCGCGCCTCGACGGCAAGGCGCGACCAGTCCGCGAAGGTCAGCACGCCGTGGACGGCGAGGATGCCCACGGCGAGGATCGCGGCCGGCTTGAATCGCGCAAGGAGCTCCCTGCCGCTCCATCGTCCCGGGCCCGCGCCGGGTAGCAGGTTCGGGCAGGCGGCGGCCGCAGCGTCGGTCTCCTCCGGCACCCATCTGCCGACGACCGCGACTGGAACGTGCAGCGATTCCGCCCAGCGGCCGGTGTCCGGCGCGTCCGCACCGTCGGCGAGAAGGAGCCGCACCGCTTTCGGTGCGTCGCCGCGGCGGCGCCGCTCGTCGGCAGCGAGCTTTAGCGAGAGCGGCGGGCGCCCGTCGAGGGACGCATCGAGCGCGATCGCCTCGATCCTGCCGAGCGCGGCGAAACCGCCGCCACCCGTCCAGACGACCGTCCAGGTGCCCTGCGAACCGGCGGCGAGCGCGCTCTCGACGATCGCTCGCGCTGGCCGGATCCCGTGCGCGGCGAGCTCGGCGAGCACCGATTCGAGCCACGCGCGATCGACGACCGCGACGAGGCGGTCGCCGTCGCGCACGTCATCCAGCACGCTGACGACGATGTCTTCGGGGTCGGAGACGATCGCATCCTCGATCGCGAACGGCGCGAGCTTGGCGAGCTTCGCCGCCGGGCCGGGCGGAAGCGCAGCGCGCACGAAGGTGACCCGCGCCACCGGGAGCACGAGGCACGTTTCGTCGGCGGGCGGTATCTCGGCGAGGCGCCCGACGCCGCCCTCGACGCGGCCGCCGGCGCTCAGCGCCCAGCGGAGCGGCGGCTCGTCGGCCGCGCCCGTGGCGGGCCAGTGCTCCGGGAGGTGAAGCTGCAGGAGGCTCGCGGCGGATCGCATCGGCTCGGATTCCTAGATGGCGACGAGGGTGAGCGCCACGAGCGCGGGCGTGCCGTGCTCGTCGCGCTCCGCCCGCTCGAAGAGGGCGCGGTAGCCGGTCGTCACGCGGCCGAGGCGCACCGTCGCATCGGCGCGGAAGAAGCGGCTGCGCACGTCGATCTGCGCGTCGATCTGCCCCGCCGAGGCGGCGGAGCGCGCCGGCAGCGCGCGCACGAACTCGTCCCGGCTTGCGAACGGACGCTGGCTGCGGCGCTCGATGATGCGCGCGACGTCCTCCGGCCCGAGGCCGGGCAGGAGCGCGCGGAGCACCGTGGGCGATGCGGTGTTGACGTTGACCGCCGTCTCGGCGGGGAGCGCGGTCACGAACGGCTCGAGCCGCGCGAGCGCGCCCGCGTCGAAGCCCTTGACCCGCGCGAGCTCGGCGACGTCGGCGATGCGCCGGTTGGCCGCGCGATAGGGCGGGTCGAGCGCGAGGTAGTACTGGTCCTCGGCCCCGTTCGGCGGCGTGACGCCGTTGTCCGCGTCGAGCCAGTCGACGACGCCGTCGGCGAGCGCGGCCGGCAGCCCGACCGCCGCGAGCAGCCGCTGGAACGCCACGAGGTCGCGGACGTTCGCCCCGCCTTCGCCCGCGAGGTTGTTCACGTTGAACTTCGCCTGCTCGTCGGCGATCGCGCCCGAGAGCTCCGCGTTCTCGGCCGGGAACGGCGGCATGCGGCGCGCCCAGGCCTCGCCGAGATGGTCGATCGCCGGGTCGTCCTCGGCGAGGATCGCGGCGGCCCACGCCGCCGCGGCACGCGCGAGCGCGTCGGCCTGGGCGCGCGCGGTGATGTTTTCCACCTGCCGCAGCCAGAGCGACTGGTGCCAGAGGATGTACGCGGCGGTGCTCGTCGCGAGCGCGACCACGAGCACCGCCACGACGACGGCGATGCCCCGTTGCGCGCGCGCCCCGTTCACTGGGTCGTCCTTGCCGCAGTGGGGAGGAGCCGAGTGATCCGTTCGCCGGATACGAGCTCGAGCCGCACCTCGACCGCGACCGGAAGTGCGACCGGCGCCGCGTTGGCGAGCGGCGGCGGCCAGGCGAGATACCACTGGCCGCGCGCGTCGAGGTAGCGGAGGTCCAGCGCCTTGACGCCGTCGAGGACCGCGACGACCCGCGGCTCGGTGCGCGGGCTCTGGTCGAGGACGCTCCAGGTGAGCAGCTCGACGACGGCGCCGCGGAGCCGGTAGCCGAGACGCCGCGGCGCCTCGAGCCCCCCGGGCTCGGTCGCGAGCGCGGTGCGGGTCAGCATCAGCGCGCCTTCGTTGATCCGTACGCTGCTCGCGCTTCCGGCGAGCGCCGGCGACAGCACGTCGCCGGGATCGCGCACCGGCCGTGGCACCGCGGTGGCGACGTCCTGCTCGAGGCGCGCAAAGAAGAGCGCGAGCCCGCGCCACTTGCGGTTCTCCTGCTCGATGCGGCCGCGGCTGTCGAGGACCACGCTGAGCGCGCGGTACGCGAACGCCGAGAGGATGCCGAAGATCGCGACCGCGACGAGCAGCTCGATCAGCGTCAGCCCTCGCGCGCGCTTCATCATCGCTGGTCGCTCCGCGTCGCGTACCCGACGAGCGTGGCGACGGCGTGATCGGGCGCCCGTGCCGTGAACACCTGCACCTCGACGCGCCGGAAACGGGGATTCGGCGTGCCGGACACCGTCTCGCGCCATGCGAACTGCATCCCCGCCTGCTCCGTGCTGCCGGCACGCGTGCCGACGTCCGGCCAGAGCGGGCGCGCGGCGTACTCGGCCAGACGGTCCTGCGCGACCCAGGTGCCCGCCAGCCGCTCGCGGAGCTCGAGCGTGCCGTCGGCGGCGATGCTCGCCGAGCGGACGGCGGCGGCGAGCGCGACGGCGAGGATCGCGAGCGCGACCAGAATCTCGATCAGGGTGAAACCCCCAAACTTGGGGGATCTACAAGGCGGCCGTGGCCCCTTGTTCGAGCGGGCGATCAGGGTGAAGCCGCGGTTGCGATCGGTCACAGCCCCAGGTCCTCGATGACCGGCACGTTGACGCCGTCGGAGCTAACGCGCACGCGATGGGGCCCGAGCGCGAGCGTGATGCGGAACGGCTCCGACAGCCCGGTGGGCGGGAGCACGATGACCGGTGCGGGCCCGTCGACCCGCGCGCCCGTTTCCACCGCCGCGACGTTCACGCCCGGGGACAACTCGCGCGCGCGCAACGCCACGTCGCGATCGAGCGGCTGCCAGGTGCGGTCCGCGGCGCGCCGGACGAAGCGGTAGCCGGAGCCGGCGCCCTGCCACGCGAGCGGCACGCCGGTCGAGATGGCCTCATCGCGCGCGTGCGTGAGCACCGCTGCAAGCCGCGCTGCCTCCTCGCGCAGGCTCTGGCGCGCATCCGGCGCGATCCTCACCGCGACCACCGAGACGAGGAGGGCGATGATCACGACGACCACCAGCACCTCGACGAGCGTGAAGCCGCTGGCACAGAGCGTCGAGCCGGGGGATCTACGAGGGGGCGTGCCCCCTTGTTCGGACATGGGGGATATACAAGGGGAGTCTCCCCTTGTTGGTACGAAGGGTTGGGCCAAGTGCGGAGGGCTTGGTCTAGTTGAAGACATCCGCGCCGTTTCCATCGCCACCCGGCACGCCGTCCGCGCCGAGGCTGAAGACGTCGATCTCGCTACGCACACCCGGGTTCAGGTACTGGTACTCGCGCCCCCACGGATCCTTCGGGACACGGTCGAGATAGCCACCCTGCTTCCAGTTCCCGGGCGCCGGCTGCGTGGTCGGCCGCTGCACGAGCGCGGCGAGACCCTGCTCGGTCGAGGGGTAGAACGTGTTGTCGAGCCGGTAGAGCTTGAGCGCCTGGTTGATCGCAGCGATGTCGGCGCGCGCGGCGACGACGCGCGCCTCGTCCGGCCGGCTCATCACGCGCGGCACGATGATCGCCGCGAGCAGGCCGAGGATGGCGACGACCACCATCACCTCGATGAGCGTGAAGCCGCGGTCCGGGCCTGGGGTGTGGTTGGCAGTCATCGCTCCGCTTCCTCTCGCCGCTCGTCCAGTCGTTCCCTCTGGATGAACCGGGCCGCGCTCGCCACGCGGCCCGGTAGCTCGTTTTCCCTGAACGGCGCCTCGCTAGCCCATGAACCCCAGATCGCGCGTCGGGAACCGCGCGATGTTCGGCACCACCGCCGGGATGTCCGCCTCGGACACGCCGAACCATTTGGCGAGCGTCGCCGCGTACTGGTCCACCGCCGTGGTCGGGATCCATCTGCCGTCGGAATCGGTGTCATCCGGCCCGCCCAGCGCGAGGGTCGGGAACGTGCCGAAGGTCTGGCCGCCCTGCACCGCACCGCCGATCACGATGTGGTGGTTGCCCCATGCGTGATCGGAGCCGCTGTCGTTGACGCGCAGCGTGCGGCCGAAGTCGGACAGCGTGAAGAGCGTGACCTGGTCCTGGACGCCGAGCGCGACGATCGCGTTGTAGAACGCGCGCAGCGCCGGACCGACCTCGTTGAACCGCCCGGCCTGGTCGGCGAGCTGGTTCTGGTGGTTGTCGAAGCCGCCGGCCTGCGCGAAGAACACCTCGCGCTGCAGGCCGAGCTGAGCCCGTCCCTCGATCATCTTCGCGACGGTGAAGAGCTGCCGCGACAAGGCGGTGTTGAGTCCCTGGAACGAGGCGGCGGCGGCCGAGGCGTTGTTGTTGATCACCGTGTTGAGCGCGGCGCTCGCATTCACCGCGCTCGAGATCACGTCGCCTGCGCTGCGCACCTGCATGTTCTGCCGATCGAGCCCGAACAGCGCCTGCATCGCGTTGCGTCGCGCGGTCTGCTGCGCGGCGTTGCCGCCGGTGAGCGTGAGGCCGAAGCTGCCGCCGGTCGGCACCGAATACGCCGGCGTCGCCTGACCCTTCAGGTAGATATCGTTGCCGCCGACCGAGATGTTCATCGGTACCGGCGATCCGGCGTTCATCACGGACAACCGGTCGCCGAGCCGGCCGCCCCAGCCGGTCGTCGCCTGATTGTTGGGGATCGCGGTCTGGTTCTGCTCCTGCTGGTCGTCGTGCGAGAACAGGTTCTCCGGCCGCGACGTCCGGCCGGCGCGGTACTGCGCCCGGGTCAGCGGCTGCACGAGCGGGCCGGTGTTGAGAACGAGCGCCATGTCGCCGTTCGTCCAGATCTGCTGCAGCGGAGCGAGGTTCGCGTGCAACCCGAACCGGGTACCGCTCGCCTGCGGGAGCTGGACGAGGCTCGACTGGGGGAGCGCGATGCTGCCGCGCGCGGTCGCGTAGGCGTTGTACTCGGCAGTCTGCACGGGCACCACCATGTTGTTGCCGTCGTTCCCGCCGTAGAGGAACACGCATACGAGCGCCTTGTAGCCTGAGGCCTGCGCGTAGGCGTTCATCAGCGACAGGCCAGGCAGCGTGTTGGCCGCGGTGACCGCGCCGAGGCCCTTCAGGAAATTCCGGCGAAGGATTTGAACGGTCATGGCTACTGCTCGACCTGGTACTGCGCCGAGGTCGCGATGAGGTAAGCGGCCTGGCGCACGCGCCCGAGCGTGTCGGTCGCAGGATAGGCGTTGATCGCCGTCAGCAGCGCCTGGCGCGCCTGGGGCGACAGCGTGTTGTGCATGAAGATCAGGTTGAACCGGTCGAGCAGCTGGCCCGCCGCATCCGGGTTCGCCGCGAGGCCCTGGAACGGCTGCAGGTTGATGCGCGTTCCGGTCGAGCCGGCCACCGTGTTGTCGGCGCCGATGTTCGCGCCCATCACGACCCGGTCGACGAAGTTCGCCCGGTTCAGGATCGTGCCCGTGAGCATGATCTTGAACGGCGGTCCGGCGAGCGTGGTGCCCGGGGCGACAAAGTTCGGCGGGTAGAAGTTGAACACCGAAGGCGCCTGGAACACGTTCTGTCCCATGTTCGACGACTGGCTGAGGAGGTACACGCCGTCGGAGGCACCGTTCAGCGCGCGGAGGACGCTGGCGACGAGCAACGCCGGTTCGCGGAGCTTGCCGTAGTCGGCCACGGTCTTGAGGTCGCCGCGGGCTTCAGCGTCGAGCAGGATCGCCCGCAGAACCGCCTTCATGTCGCCGCGCACGCCCTGGCCATTGTTGTTGAACGCGGCGGTGACGCGCGCGACGTAGGCCGGAGACGGGTTCGACGTCACCAGGTGCTCGATGAGCTGCTTGCCGATGAACGTCCCGGTGTTCGCGTGGTTGAAGATGATGTCGAGCGCCGAGTTGACGTCCTGCACCGGTGTCTGCCCTGGCGCGATCGTGCGGTTGCCGAACAGCGTCTTCACCGCAGTGTCGTGCTGCGCGGTGAACGGCACCATGCGTCCGAGGTAGTAGGGCGGGTTCGGAAACTTGGACGCGACGCCCGGCCGCGGCGGATAGGTCCACCCGGTGAATGCGCGAGCGAGGTTCTCGACGGTGTCCTGGTCGTAGGTCGGGACCGGCAGGCCGGCCGCGTCGAGCTGGCACGAGCCGTCGGCGTTGAGCTGGCACTCGCCGACGGTGAAGAGCTGGAGCAGCTCGCGCGCGTAGTTCTCGTTCGGTTCGATGTTGCGCGCCGGGTCCGGCTTCGGGTTGTTCACCATGTCGAGGTACTCGCCCATGGCGGGACTCAAGGTCACCTCGTACATGAGGTCGCGGAAGTTCGCGAACGCGAAGTTCATCAGCATCTGCTGGTAGTAGCCGATGCCGCCCATCGTCTCGAGCTCGGTACCGGAGATCACGAGGATCTGCGAGAGCGCGAACGCGACGCGTTGGCGGAGCTGGTCGGACGCGGTCACCGCGTTCGCGAAGAACATCCGCTGCAACGGCTGCACCGTGTAGTTCTCGCGGTAGCAGATGTCGGGATTCGGCAGCGCGGTGTCGGGGCAGCCCTTGCGCGGGTCGGGGTCGATGTCGGTGAAGGCGCCGTAGCCGCTCATCGGCTTCGCGAACTGCTCCTCGAGCGCGAGTGCGGTGCCCTTCTGCATCACCTCCTGGATCGAGGCTTCAGTCGGGCCGAAGCTCGTCTGCTCGAGGAAGCGGACCGCGTCGCCGGCCGTCGTCGGCTGGGCCGTCGGCATGCTCACCGGCGTCGTGACGGGACTCGTCGGTGCCGGGGCCGCGGCGCCTGGCGCGGGCGCGGCCGCGCCGGGCGCTGCGGCTGGCGCCGGGGCGGCGGTGGCGGCCCCGCTGCTGCTGCCGCCGCCCCCACCGCCGCCGAGACAGCCGGCGAGGGCGCCCGCGAAGGCGAGCGCGGCGATGGTGCCCTGGGTTCGGGATGTGGCGTTCATACGGTGCTCCTCTCGGCCGATGGACGGCGCGCGGGTCCGGTCGATGGACCGCGGGTGCCGTCGGATCAAACACGGGATGTGCGAGTACGCCGCCACGCCTCGCGCGTGGTCCGCGACCGGATGCGAAGGCGCGTCCGGCGATGCCCCGGAATCGGTGGAGTTCGCCCCCGCGTGCGGGCGACCGGCTGCTTGGTCCGAGCCTCATTCGGTTCTTGTCCTCGTGCCGGACGCCCCCGCCGGCGGGCACCCGGTTCGCATGGCATCCCCGGTGTCGCCCGGAGCGCGCGCTCGCGTCCGGATCGAGCGGGCGCGGCTGTTGTGGTTGGTAGCGCCGCGCCGGTTATGCCAGCGTCATAAATGACGTCGTCATTAGGCCCGAAGCCTACTGCCGCGTCAAGCGCGAGTCGACGACCGGCGCCCGGCCGTCGACATCGCGACGCGCGGGACTGGTGCGCCTCGACGCGAGGCGCACCGTGGGGAGCGCGGCAGCGGGCTTGAAAACCGGCGCAAGGCCCCGATTTCTCTCGGGAAAACCGGTTCGTTCGGTTATAATCCGCGGCCTTCTCCCGGGGGGCGGGTGGCGCGGGAATTCGAGCGCCCGGAGCGGTCCGTCCCCGGCGAGCGAAGTGCGAGGAGTGCGGGATGCCGATCTACGAGTATCGATGCGCGTCGTGCGGGTTCCAGAGCGAATACCTGCAGAAGGTCTCCGATTCGCCGCGAACCGTCTGTCCCGAATGCGGAAAGGCGACCTTCAACAAGCTCGTGACCGCAGCCGGATTCCAGCTGAAGGGCTCGGGCTGGTACGCGACCGACTTCAAGGGCAAGGGCACCGCGCCGGGGCCGACCGAGAAGAAGGAGGCGGGCGATGCGAAGCCGGCGGGGGACTCGAAAGCCGCGGGGGACTCGAAAGCCGCGGGGGACTCGAAAGCCGCGGGGGACGCGAAGGACTCGACGCCCTCGAGCTCGACCTCCACGGCGGGTTCCTAGCGAAGCACGAGCGGGTCGAGAACGGGCGCCGACCCTCCGCGGCGCCCTGTCCAAGTCCGCGTCGTCCCGCCCGCATCATGAAGAAATACCTCATCACCGGGCTCCTCATCTGGATCCCGCTCGCGATCACGCTCTGGGTGCTGCACCTGATCGTGTCGTCGATGGACCAGGTGCTCACGCTCCTGCCGCCGCAGTTCCAGCCCGAGACCCTCTTCGGCCACCAGATCCCTGGGCTCGGCCTCGTGCTGACGGTGATCGTCGTGTTTCTCACCGGGCTCTTTGCGTCGAACATCATCGGCCAGCGGATGCTGCGGCTGTGGGAAGCCATTCTCCGCCGCATTCCGGTGGTGAACTCGATCTATAACGGCGTGAAACAGGTGAGCGACACGCTGTTCCGACCCGGCGGACAGGCGTTTCGCAAGGCGCTCCTCGTGCAGTGGCCGCAAGCCGGACAATGGACGATCGCGTTCCTGACCGGGCAGCCGGGCGGCGACGTTTCGAACCACCTTCACGGTGACTACCTCAGCGTCTATGTGCCGACGACGCCGAACCCGACCGGCGGGTACTTCGTGATGCTCAAGCGCGCGGACGTCGTGGAGCTCGACATGAGCGTCGACGAGGCGCTGAAGTACATCATCTCGATGGGCGTCGCCGCGCCGCCGAGCGCGGTTGCGCGGAAATCGGCGGCCCCGGCGCTCCAGGCTCCACCGCTCTAGGAGACCGCACTTGGCGCGGCCCGCCGCTCCCTTTCCCCCTTTCCCCTTTCCCCCCGAAATGCGAACCCACTACTGCGGCCAGGTCACTGCGGCCCTCGTCGGCGAGGCCGTCACGCTGTGCGGCTGGGCCCATCGGCGCCGCGATCACGGCGGCGTCATCTTCATCGATCTCCGCGACCGCGAGGGCCTGGTGCAGGTCGTCTGCGACCCGGACCGGGCCGAGACCTTCGCGACCGCGGAGCGCATCCGCAACGAGTACGTCCTCCGCGTGACCGGCAAGGTCCGGCACCGCCCGGCCGGTACCGAAAACCCCGATCTCGCCTCGGGCGAGGTCGAGGTGCTCGCACACGAGATCGAGATCCTGAACCCGTCGGTGACGCCGCCGTTCCAGCTCGACGAGGAGCACCTGAGCGAGAACGTTCGGCTGACGCACCGGGTGATCGACCTCCGCCGGCCGGTGATGCAGCGGCACCTGATCCTCCGCCACCGCCTCGCGATGGCGGTGCGGCGCTACTTCGACGCGCTCGGCTTCCTCGACATCGAGACGCCGATGCTCACCAGGTCGACGCCCGAGGGCGCGCGCGACTACCTCGTGCCGTCGCGGGTGAATCCTGGCCACTTCTTCGCGCTCCCGCAGTCGCCGCAGCTCTTCAAGCAGATGCTGATGATCGCGGGCTTCGACCGCTACTACCAGATCACGCGCTGCTTCCGCGACGAGGACCTGCGCGCCGACCGCCAGCCCGAGTTCACCCAGATCGACGTCGAGACCTCGTTCCTCGACGAGACCGAGATTCGCCGGATCATGGAAGGCATGGTGCGGACGGTGTTCAAGGAGGTGCTGGCAGTCGACCTCCCGAACCCGTTCCCGGTGCTCGCGTACGCCGATGCGATGCGCCGCTACGGCTCGGACAAACCCGATCTGCGGGTGCCGCTCGAGCTCACCGAGCTCACCGACGTCGCGCGCAACGTGGACTTCAAGGTGTTCCGCCAGGCCGCGGCGCTGAAGGACGGGCGGGTGGCAGGCCTCCGGATCCCCGGCGGCGGCAGCCTCCTCACGCGCAAGGAGATCGACGACTTCACCGCGTTCGTCGCGATCTACGGCGCGAAGGGGCTCGCCTACATCAAGGTGAACGACGCTTCCAAGCCGAGCGAGGAGGGACTGCAGTCGCCGATCGTGAAGTTCATGTCGGCCGATGCGCTCAGGACGATCCTCGAGCGAACCGGCGCAAGGGACGGCGACGTCATCTTCTTTGGCGCCGACCGGGCGAAGATCGTGGACGATTCGCTCGGGGCGCTGCGGACGAAGATCGGCCACGAGAAGGGCCTCGCATCCGGCGGCTGGCAGCCGCTGTGGGTGACCGACTTCCCGATGTTCGAGTACGACGAGGAGGAGAAGCGCTGGGCCGCGATGCACCACCCGTTCACCAGCCCCAAGGACGGTCACGAGCGGTTCTTCGAGTCCGACCCGGGGAGCGCGCTCGCGAAGGCGTACGACATCGTGCTGAACGGCTGGGAGATCGGCGGCGGCTCGGTCAGGATCCATCGCGCCGAAGTGCAGTCGCAGGTGTTCCGCGCGCTCTCGATCGGCGAGGAGGAGGCGCGGCGGAAGTTCGGCTTCCTGCTCGATGCGCTCCAGTACGGGGCGCCGCCGCACGGCGGCATCGCGTTCGGACTCGATCGGATCGCCACCCTGATGGCCGGCGCCGAGTCGATCCGTGACGTCATCGCGTTCCCGAAGACGCAGCGCGCGCAGGACCTGCTCACGCAGGCACCGTCTCCGGTCGACGAGCGGCAGTTGCGCGAGCTCCATATCCGGTTGCGCGAAGCGCCGAAAGCCTGACCCGCCAACTCCTCAAGGCCGGAGAGACGTTCCCGCGGGGACATGACGCGCGTGTGGCTCCGGCGCCTCCTCTTCCTATTTCTCGTGTCGCTTGCGGGGCTCGGCTCCAGCGCGCCGGCGCTCGCCCGCGAGCCGGCGCCGCAGGCGCTGCCCGAGGTTCCGGCCGCCGCGCTGCCGAAGGAGGCGCGCGAGACGCTCGCGCTCGTCAAGCGGGGCGGGCCGTTCCGGTACAAGCAGGACGGAGCGACGTTCGGGAACTTCGAGAAGCGGCTGCCGGTCCGGGCGCGCGGTTACTATCACGAATACACCGTCCCGACCCCGGGTGCACGCGACCGCGGCGCGCGGCGGATCGTCGCGGGCGGCGGCGAGTACTATTACACGGACGACCACTACCGCAGCTTCAGGAGGATCCGGGAGTGACCGTCTGGAGTGGGGGATCAACAAGGGGGCCGTGCCCCCTTGTTTCAGCGGGTGCGGACGACCACTACCGCAGCTTCAGGAGGATCCGGGAGTGACCCCCGAGGAATACGAGCACCTCCTGACCGATCCCGGCGAGGCCGGCATCTTCGTCCGGCCGGAAGACGCCGCGGCGCTCGACGCCGCGGCCGAGCGCGCCGGGCTCGCGCGCTGGACCGTCGACCTCGCCGGCGTGCGCACGAAGGACGCGCTGCTCGCGAAGCTCGCCGAACGGCTAGGGTTCCCCGAGTGGTTCGGTGGCAACTGGGACGCCCTGAACGACGTCCTCGCCGAGCAGGCGTGGGAGCAGCCGCGCGGGATCGTGCTCACGCTCGAGCACTGCGGCGACCTCGCCGCCGCCGACGCGGAGATCTTCGAGACCGCGCTCGAGGTGCTCGACAGCGTCGCCGAGGGCTGCTACGACGAGGACATTCCGTTCTGGGTGCTCGTGGACGGCGTCGACGCGAAGGCGTTCGACCTGCCGGTGATCGGCGGAAACGACGAGTGAGGCGCGCAAGCGGGCTCCAGCCGTTGGCTTCGATGTACAAGATCCCGCGGTCGGTGCTGGTCGTGATCCATACGCCGGCGCTCGAGGTGTTGCTCCTCGAACGCGCGCCGTGGCCGGGCTACTGGCAGTCGGTCACCGGCAGCGTCGCCCGCGAGGACGAGCCGCTCGCCGAGACCGCCCGGCGCGAGGTGCAGGAGGAGACCGGCATCGACGCCGCGCGACATGTCCTCGCGGACTGGGGCATCGACAACCGCTACGAGATCTACCGCAAGTGGCGCTCGCGCTACGCTCCGGGCGTCACGCACAACCTCGAGCGCGTGTTCGGCCTGACGCTCGCCGCGCCGGTCGAGCCGGTGCTCGCGCCGGCCGAGCACTCGCGCTACCTTTGGCTGCCGTGGCGGGAAGCGGCCGACAAGTGTTTCTCGTGGTCGAACCGCGACGCGATCCTGATGCTTCCGGACCGTCGCACGGCGGCGGCCCACCGAACCTGATCGAGCGCCTCACCTGCATAGCCGGCACATGGACCTGCACGTCGCCACCTACAACATCCACAAGGGATTCAGCCAGTTCAACCGGCGGATGGTTGTGCACGAGCTGCGCGACCGCCTGCGCGCGATCGACGCCGACATCATCTTTCTGCAGGAAGTGCTCGGCAAGCACGAGCGGCACGCGAACCGCTTCCACGACTGGCCCGACGAGCCGCAGTACGAGTTCCTCGCCGACGCGGTTTGGGGAGAGTTCGCGTACGGGCGGAACGCCGTGTACGACCACGGCCACCACGGCAACGCCATCCTGTCGCGCTTCCCGATCGTCGCGGCGGAGAACCTGGACATCTCGTCGCATCCGTTCGAGAGCCGGGGTCTCCTCCACTGCGAGGTGAAGATCCCGGAGACCCGGGTCACGGTGCACTGCCTGTGCGTGCACTTCGCACTGGTCGAGGAAGGACGGCGCCGGCAGGTGCATGCGCTGATCGACCGCATCCTCGACCTCGTGCCCGAAGACGCACCGCTGGTGGTCGCCGGTGACTTCAACGACTGGCGCAACCGCGCCGGCCGACGGCTCGCGCACGAGCTCGGGCTGGTGGAGGTGTTCCGCGATCACCGCGGGCGCCCGGCGCGGAGCTTCCCGAGCCGGCTGCCGCTCTTCCGGCTCGACCGCATCTACGTGCGCGGATTCTCCGTCTACCACGCCCAGGTCCACCACGGGCACGCGTGGTCGCGCATCTCCGACCACGCGCTGCTCACCGCGCGGCTCGCGCTCTGTTAGACCAGCGCCGCTCGGGCATGGAGCTCGTCGACGGCAACCGCCTGCAGCTCCTCCGGACCGGCGCCGAGTTCTTTCCGGCGCTCGAGGCGGCGATCGCCGCCGCGCGGCACGAGATCTACCTCGAGACCTACATCTTCGCCGACGACGCGGCGGGACGGCGCATCGCGCGCGCGCTCGCGGAGGCTGCGGCGCAGGGCGTTCGCACGAACGTGGTCGTCGACGGCATGACGGTGAAGCGCTACGTCGGTACGCTCCGCGACCGCCTGCTCGCGGCGGGCGTGTCGTTCGTCATCTATCGTCCCGACATCTCGCCGCTCGATTTCAGCGCACGGCGGCTGCGGCGGCTGCATCGCAAGATCGCGGTGATCGACGCGCGGGTCGCGTTCGTCGGCGGCATCAACATCATCGACGACATGCACACGCCCGGGCAGGTGCCGCCGCGATACGACTATGCGGTCCGGCTCGAGGGCCCGCTCGTGGGGGCGATCCGCGACGAGGCCGACCGGCTGTGGCGGCTGGTCGCCCTCTCGAACTTCCAGCAGTGGTCGGGCGTTCCGCCGCCGCCGCCGGCGGCCGAGACCCTGCCGCGCGGTTTCCAGCGCGCGGCGTTCCTCATCCGCGACAACTTCCGCCACCGGTCGGACATCGAGGACGCGTACCTCGCGGCGATCGAGGAGGCGAACGAGGAGATCGTGATCGCGAGCGCGTACTTCTTTCCGGGGATCCGGTTCCGCCGTGCGTTGGTCGCAGCCGCGGCGCGAGGTGTGCGCGTGGTCGTGCTGCTGCAGGCCCGCGTCGAGTACGTGCTGCTCCACTACGCGTCGCGTGCGCTGTACGGCGCGCTGCTCGACGCGGGCGTGCAGATCTTCGAGTACACGAAGAGCTTCCTGCACGCGAAGGTCGCGGTGGTCGATAGCCGGTGGGCGACGGTGGGTTCGTCGAACATCGACCCGTTCAGCCTGCTGCTCGCGCGCGAAGCGAACGTGGTGGTCGAAGACCGGAAGTTCGCGCAGGAGCTGCGCGAGAGCCTGCTCGAGCGCGTCCTCGACGGCGCGCGGCCGGTCGCACGCGCCCGGTGGCGGCGCCAGCCGCTGCACCAGCGGGTGCGGATTTGGATCGCCTACGGCATCGCACGGTTCTTCATCGGCTGGTTCGGATACGGCGGAAAGCATTAGGGCCGCAGTAGAATCGGCACGATGGATCACTGGCGGCGCATCGAGGCCGCCGCCGCGGGCGAGCCGGTCGACCGTCTCCCGATCAGCCTGTGGCGGCATTTTCCGGACGACGATCTCGATCCGGCGAAGCTCGCCGGGCACATGGTGTCGTGGCAGCGGAAGTGGGACTTCGACCTCGTCAAGTTCATGCCTTCGGGCACGTACGGGGTCGAGGACTGGGGGGCGGTCACGGCGTATCAGGGCGCGGCGAACGGCGCGCGCGCGGTCGTAAGGGCCGGGCTCGCGCGCGCCGAGGACTGGCCGCGCCTCCCGCGGCTCGACCCGCGCAAGGGTGTCCTCGGACGGCAGCTCGAGGCGCTGCGGCTCGCCGCGCGCGAGCTCGGCGGCGGGGCGCCGATCCTGCAGACGGTCTTCAGCCCGGTCACCACCGCGCGGAAGCTCGCCGGCGAGCGTGTCTTTGCCGACATGCGGCGCGCGCCCGAGGCGCTCGAGGCGGGCCTGCGGATCATCACCGATGCGACGATCGAGTTCGCGCTCGCCTCGCTCGAGGCGGGTGCACACGGTTTCTTCCTCGCAACTCAATGCGCGAGCTATCGCGTGGCGACCGAGTCCGAGTACGCCCGGTTCGGCAAGCGCTATGACCTCGAAATCCTCGGCGCGCTGAAGGGAAAGACGCGCCTTGATCTGCTGCACATCCACGGCGAGGACGTGATGTTCGACCTTCTCGCCGACTACCCGGTGAGCCTGGTCAACTGGCACGACCGGCTTACCGCGCCCACGCTGCGCGATGCGCTGAAGCGCTTTCCGAAGCTCCTCGTCGGCGGCGTCGAGGAGAACCGCACGCTCACCCGCGGACCGGAGAATGCGATCGGCGCCGAGGTGCGCGACGCGATCGCCCAGACCGGCGGACGCCGGCTGATGATCGGTCCGGGCTGCGTGCTCCAGATCGCCACGCCCGAAGCGCACATCCGCGCCGCGGTCGACGCGGCGCGCACCGCGCCGGCGCGATGACTTCCCGTTGGAGACGGAGATGACACCAGCCATCCGGTTCCTCGCGGCCGCCGCCACACTGTTCCTGCTCGGCGCCGCCCAGGCGCAGAGCTGGCCCACCAAGCCGGTCAAGATGATCGTCCCCGCCACGCCGGGCGGCACGATCGATCCGCTCACGCGCGTGGTGGCCGACGCGCTGTCGAAGGATCTCGGGCACCAGTTCGTCGTCGAGAACCGGCCGGGTGCGCAGGGGAACACCGGGCTTGCGGCGGTCGCGAAGGCGGACCCCGACGGCTACACGCTCGGGATAGCAGCCTCGAGCATGCTCGCGATCAACCCACACCTCTACAAGGTGATGCCGTACGACCCGCTCAAGGACCTCGCTCCGATCGCGCTCGTCGGCGACGTCCAGAACGTGCTCGTCGTGCACCCGAGCATCCCGGCGACGACGCTCAAGGAGTTCACCGACTACGTGAACGCGAATCCCGGCAAGCTCAACTTCGGCTCGTCCGGCAACGGCAGCTCGATGCACCTCTCGGGCGAGCTGTACAAGAAGCTGAGCGGCACGCAGATGCAGCACGTGCCGTACGCGAACGTCGGTGAGGCGACCAAGGACCTCGTCGCCGGCCGCACCCAGCTCATGTTCCAGCTGATGACCGGCATCGTCGGCCAGGTGAAGGCGGGGAACGTGCGGCCGATCGTCGTGCTCTCCGACCGGCGCTCGTCTGCGCTGCCCGACGTGCCGACGACCGTCGAGGCCGGGATGCCGCAGCTTCAGTCGTCGGTCTGGTTCGGCATCGTCGGGCCGCAGGGCACGCCGAACGTGGTCGTCGATCGCGTCAATGCGGAAGTGACGAAGCTCCTCGCCGACCCGGCGTTCCGCAAGCGGCTGAACGACATCGGCGCTGAGCCCTTCCCAGGCGGGCCGGCGGAGTTCACGAGGCGGCTCGCCGAGGAGTACGCGCGCTGGGGCGAGGTGGTGAAGCTCTCCGGTGCGCGGATCGAGTAGCCCGCGCCGGGGTTCTCCGGGCGGCGGGGTTGGAAGTCCACGCCGCGGCGAGGATCACGCGGCCACCAGACGCCCCGTCGCGAGGCGCGGCACCACGTCGTGCCGGGAGAGCTGCGCAGCGTAGGCGATCTCGTGCGCGAGCCCGCGCGCGAGCATCATCCGGCCGACCCGGCAGTTGGTGAGCGTGGGGACCGGGTCGCCCGAGCGGTAGAGCGTGCGCGCGACGCGCGCGGCGTCGGAGAAATCCGCGCCCTCGCCGAGCCGCTCGGCGAGGAGCTCCACCAGGTACCCCGCCCCGTAATAGTCCTCGAGGTTGAAATTCCCCATCGACCCCGAGCACACGATGAGGAGGGTGCGGTCGGGATGGCGGGCGAGCACGTGGTCGATGACCGCGCGCCCGTTCAGGAGCGCCGCGGCGTAGACGTCCTCCGCCCCCGCGGCGCCGCGCAGCGCGACCGTGCCGTTCGTCGTCGAGTAGACCACGTGCTTGCCGGCGATACCGTGGTCGACGAGCGCGAGCGGCGTAGGCGGCGCGAATCCCGGCAGCGTCTCGGCGTAGAGCTCGCCGGCAAGGACGAATGACCCGGGTGCGAGCCGGGCGCTTTCGGCGCGCGCGGCCGCCTCGTCCGGCGCAGGCGTCACGGCCGACGCGCCGCTCGCGAGCGCGGTGACGATCGTCGAGGTCGCGAACAGCACGTCGAGGACGATCGCGACCTTGCCCGGCACGCGCACCGCGTCGAGGTCCTCCTTCTTGCCGAGGACGTGGATGCGATGGTTGACCACCGAGTGGCTGGTCGTCACCCGGCCGGCCGCCTGAGGAAGAGCTGCTTGCCGATCATCGAGAGCGCCACCTCGCCGTGCTGGTTGACGATCTCCCAGCGGAAGGTGACCGTGCCGCGGTTCGGCTTGGTCTTCGACGGCGCCGCCTCGAGCGCCGTCGAGCGGAAGCGAAGCGCATCGCCCGGACGCACCGGCCTGAGGAACTTGAGCTCATCGATGCCGGGCGAGCCGATGCAGGAGCTCTCGAGCAGGTAGCCGTCGCACATCAGCCGCATCGCGACGCCCGCGGTGTGCCAGCCGCTCGCGATGAGCCCGCCGAAGGGCGTCTCGCGCGCCCGCGCTTCGTCGGTGTGGAACCGCTGCGGATCCCACTCGCGCGCGAACGCGACGATCTCCGCCGCGGTGATCGTGCGCGGGCCGTTCTCGAACGTCCAGCCGGGCGCGAAGTCCTCGAACCAGTACTTGGTCATAGCGCGCGATTATCTCCGATTGCGCCATCGCGGCCGTCGGGTAGAGTGAAGCTCCCCGACGCACCACGACGCGATGACCGTACCTGCCCCGGCCGCGCTTGCGCTCACGATGCTGCTCGCCGCGGTCGCGGCGCACGCGCAGGTGTACCGCTGGGTCGACGAGCAGGGGAAGGTGCACTACGGCGAGCGCCCGCCCGCCGGGGCGAAGGCAAGCCCGGTCGAGGACCGGCTCGCTACGCCGCCCGGCGCGCCGGCGCCCCAAGCGGCGCCCGGCACAGCCCAGCAGGAGCGCGACTTCCAGCGCCGCCGGATGGAGCGCGAACAGCAGGAGGCGCGCGACCAGAAGGCGGCCGAGAAGGCGCGGCAGCAGTGCGAGCGCGAGCGATCGCGCCTCGCGCAGCTGCGCAACGTCCGGCGGATTCCGGTCGGTGTGGACGAGAAGGGCAACCAGCGCTACATGACCGACGCCGAGCGCACCGACGCGATCGCGAGCCAGGAGGCGGCGATCGACCAGACGTGCCGGTAGTCGGCGCTCAATGCACCGGCTCGAGCGAGCCGCCGTTGCTCAGAGCTAGTCGAACCGGTGGGTGATCTGCTGCGTGTCGCCCGCCTGGACGGTGACGTTCGAGAGGAACGTCGGCTGGGACGGGTTGCGGATCTCGACGCGATGCCGGCCGGGCGGGATCTCGATCGTCGCGACCGGCGAGGCGATGCCGCGGCGCTTGCCGTCGACGTAGACCTCGCCCCACGGCGAGACCGTAAGCATCAGGATCGCGTTCTGCGGCGGAGGCGGGGCGGACGGGGGTGGAGCAGCCGCTACGACAGGCGGGGGCTCCGGCGCCGGGGGTAGTGCGACAACGACCGGAGGAGGCTGGGCCGCTTTGCGCGCCGAACGCGGGGCGGCCGCCTTCTTCGGCGGTTCGGATGGGACCGGCGCGGCGACCGCCGGCTCGGCGGGTGGGGGCGCGGCCGGCTCGGCCGCCGGCGGCTCGGGCGCGGCCGCGGCCACGACGATCGGCTGTGCCCCGGGCGCTGCGGCCCGGGTCGCGTTCGCATCGTTGTACTGGAGCTTGAGCGGGATCATCACGATCACTGCAATCGCGGCGGCGATCGCGCCGAGCGCGGCGGCCCGCCGCCAGGTCACGCGCCGCTGCGGGCCGGTGCCGATCACGAGTGTCTCGTCGCCCGCGCCGACCGGGTCCTGGGCCTCGGCCGGGACCGGAACGAGGGCATCCGGCTCGATCGGCGCCGCCCCGGCGGGCGTGTGCTCGGCGCGGGCGCTGAAGTTCTCGTCGACGCGGCGCAACTCGCGAAAGAGGCTCCGTGCGCTCGGATAGCGGTCGTCGGGCCGCTTGGCAAGCATCCGCATGACGACGCCGTCGAGCTCCGGCGGCACGTGCGCATCCACCACGCTCGGTACCGGCGGCGTGTGCTCGAGCACCGCCTGCATGATCTCGGTCACGGTCTCGCCCGCGAAGGGCGGCTTGCCGGTGAGCATCTCGTAGAGCACGGTCCCGAGCGAGAAGACGTCGGAACGGCCGTCGAGGGTCACGTCGCCGCGGATCTGCTCGGGGGACATGTACTTCGGCGACCCCGCGCGCTCGCTCGCCACGCCGTCCGCCTCGCCGAGCCGGGCGATGCCGAAATCGGTGATCTTCGGCCGGCGGTTGCGGAGCACGATGATGTTCGCCGGCTTGATGTCGCGGTGCACGACGCCGTTCTCGTGCGCGTAGGCGAGCCCGCGCGCCACCTGGGCGGTGGTCTCCAGGATGCGCGGCACGGACAGGGGTGCGTGCTCGTCGAGGATCTCGCGGAGCGAAGTCCCCTCGAGGAACTCCATCGCGATGTAGGCGACGCCGTCCGCCTTGCCCGCATCGTAGATGGTGACGATGTTGGGGTGGTTCAGGCGGCCGGCGGAGCGCGCTTCCTGGAAGAAGCGCGCTTCAAAGCTCGCGAGCGCCGCCCCGGTGAGCGCCAGGTTGATCGTCTTCAGCGCCACCACGCGGTCGATGATCGGGTCGCGCGCCCGGTAGACGACGCCCATCGCCCCCCGGCCTAGCTCGCCGAGGATCTCGTACCGCCCGAGACGGTTGGTCGTCATGACGTGTTGGGCGCGCGGTGGGTAGGCCGATCCAGGCTCCATTCTGGCAAAGAAAACGCTTGAACCGGCCTACGGTAAACGCCTAAATCCAAACTATTTCTTTTCCCGGGGCGCGCCGGTAGCCTACCATTAGGGAGGCCCTGGGAGGGGCGCGGCAGGGTAGGGCGCGCGACCGGGGGAGAAAAGCTCTTCTATGTCAATGTCATAGAACCCCGGCAACCGTGCTGCTGCGCTACGAGCTCGAGGTCACCACCCGGACCGACATCGGCCGGGTCCGGAAGTTCAACGAGGACAGCCTGGCCGCCGACGCGGGCCGCGGCTTCGTCGCGCTCGCCGACGGGATGGCGGCGGCGAAGGGCGCCGACCTCGCCGCCTCGCTCGCAACACAGACCCTGATCAGCCAGCTCGCGACGGCGCAGCACATCGCGCCGCGCGCCGCCGCACACGCCGCGTTCGCCGCGGCGAACCGCGCGATCCGCGATCGCGCGCGCACCGATCCCTCGCTCGCCGGGATGGGCACGACGCTCGCGGCCGCGTGGTACCGCGGCGACCGCGTCTGCATCGCGCACGTGGGCGACTCGCGCGTCTACCGCTGGCGCAGCGGGCGGCTCGAGCGGCTGACGACCGATCACTCGTTCGTGCAGGCGCAGCTCGCCGCCGGCCAGATGACGAGCGACGAGGCGCGGCAATCGAAGAGCCGGCACCTCGTGACGCGCGTGCTCGGCGCCGAGGAGCAGGTCGCCCCCGACCTCGGCGAGCACGAGGTGCTCGCCGGCGATCTCCTGCTGCTCTGCACTGACGGCCTGCATGACCTTGTCGACGACGCCGATCTCGCCAACGCGCTTGAAGTGCTCGAGCCGAACCTCGAGCTCGCCGCGTCGACCCTGGTGGCGATGGCGAACGACCGCGGCGGTCGCGACAACATCTCGGTGATCCTCGTGCGCGCGAAGCGGCGCATCGTGCCGGAGAGCGAGAAGGCGCCGGAACCGCCGCCGCAGCACGGCTTGTTCGGCTGGCTGAAGTCGAAGATGGGGGGCTAGGCGGGAATGGCGAAGCTCATGGTCACCCGCAGCGGCACGAACCTCGGATCGTGGTTCATCGAGGACAAGCGACTCGTCATCGGCCGCGCCGAGGGCGTCGACATCCGGCTGGAGGACGCCGCGGTCAGCAAGCAGCACGCGTCGATCGAGGTGATGGGCGCCGATCACATCCTGCTCGACCTCGAGAGCTCGAACGGCACGTTCGTGAACGGTACGCGCGTGATGCGGCACCTGCTCCGCCACGGCGATGCGATCGACATCCTCGGCTTCGAGCTGAAGTACGTGGATCACAAGAGCGTGGTGGTCGCGGACGGCGACCGCACGATGATCTTCACGCGCGGCGCGGAGGGCGGCCTCACCCCCGCGGGTGCGGGCGCCGGAAAGGCGCCGCTCGCGAACGCGCGCACGGTGGAGGTCGAGTTGCCGGTGGCGGTGCTGCGGGGTGTCGCGGGCCCGCGCGCCGGCGGCACGATCGCGCTCGACCGGCCGCTCACGGCCCTAGGCGAGCGCGGTCGGGACGCCGCCGCGGTGTTCCGCCGGCCCGACGGCTTCGCGCTCGCTCGCGTCACCGGCAAGCCGCCCAAAGTCGACGGCAAGGCAATCCCCGACGGCTGGCAGATCCTGCGTGACGGCGCGGTGATCGAGGTCGGGGGCGAGAAGGTCGAGCTCGCCTACATCGCGAAGCACTAATCTAGACGGACGCTGCGCCAGGGGGAGGGCCGTCTCGCCGGCCCTGCAGGTCCGCGATTCAGTTCTTCTCCGCCACCTCGCGGATCAGCAGCCCGGTCGTGGACACCCTGACCTCGAGCTCCGCGGGTTTCGTCACCGGCACGTAACTCGCGGACCCGTATTCAGCGTCGAGGAGCGGCTCCAGCCACGCGTACTTGCCGCGCAGGTCGAAGAGATCGACCATCTTCGGTGCGCCGAGCGGGTATACCGTGCGGAGCTGCTTGCGCTCCTGCTCCACCGACCGGTAGCGGCCGGCGATGCGGTCGAGCTCGTAGGCGGTGTGCAACCCGAGCAGATTCGCGACCGGCTTCCACTTGAGGATGTGGGCGTCGACGTAGAGCTCGTCGCCGGCGACGACGTAGCCCTCCTCGCGCCCGTCTGGGAACTTCACCCGCGCGTCGAACCGCTGCGGCCCGCTCGGCACGACCGAGATCTTCGCCGCCACGGTCTCGCGCGTGAACGCTTCGTAGCCGCGGATCCCGATCGCCACCGCCGCCGCGGTCGCCCCGAACGCGGTCACCGCCATGCCGATCAGGAGCCGGATGAGAAATCCCACCGGCTGGCGCCGGAAGAGCACGATGAAGCCCGCCGCCATCTGCAGCAGGCCGACCAGGCCGAACGCGGCGCCGACGATGAAGAGCGGCGAGCTGGTGATCTCGCTGAAGTCGATCATGGCGCGCGATCTTACCGCCGTCCGCGGAGCTTCGATGGAATCGTCTGGTTCACGGCGAGTCCGCCGATTTCGGGGAGTGCGAGGGGAGTGTGCCCCCTCGCGTCCTTCGGACCAGCAGAAGGTACGCCGCGAGCACGCCGCAGCCGAAGAGCGCAACGCCGGCCGCGAGCGGTCGCGTCGTGCCGTCGTGCAGGCGCATCAGGACCTGCCCGAACACCGCCCCGGTCGCGAGCTGGATGAACCCGAGCAGCGCGGAGGCGAGCCCGGCCGTCTTCGGAAACGGGCCGACCGCGGCCGCCATGCACACCGGCGAGGTGAACGCGTGGCCGAACAGGTACGCGGCGACCGGCGCGATGATCGCGAGCGGATGCGTCACTCCGCCGAGCGCGAGCGCGAGCATGACGAGCCCGCCGCCGCTGGTCACGGTGGCGCCGATCGCGAGCAGCCGCCTGAGCGAGAGGCGGTGAGTGAGACGCGAGCAGATGTACGCACCGCTCATGTTGCCGGACACGGCGAGCATGAACCACAACCCGTAGCGCTCGGGCGCAACGCCGAGCACCTCGATCAGCACGAACGCCGAGGCCGAGAGGAACGCGAAGAGGCCGCAATACGTGAAGGTGAAGCAGGCGGCGTAGCCGACGAAGGTGCCGTTGGTGACGATCCGTCCGGCGTTCGCGGCAAGCGTCGCGAGGTCGGTCGCGCTCGGGTCGAGGTGCCGATTGGTCTCGGCGAGGAGGCGCCAGCTCGCGACCCAGAGCGCGACGCCTGCGGTGAGCAGCACCGCGAACGCTGCCCGCCAGCCGAACCACACGGTCAGATAGCCGCCGAGGAGCGGCCCGAAGAGCGGCGCGAGTCCGAGGAGGAAGAAGATCTGCGCGAGCGCGCGCGCCCCGCGCGCCGGGTCGAAGAGGTCGCGCACGATGGCCCGGCCCATCACCGTTGCGCTGCACGCGCCCATGCCCTGCAGGAAGCGCGCCGCGACCAGGGCCTCGATCGACGGCGCGAGCATCGCCGCGATCGACGCGGCGGCGAAGATCGCGAGCCCGGCGAGGAGGATCGGCCGGCGGCCGAAGCGGTCGGAGAGCGGACCGTAGGCGAGCTGCGCGAGGGCAAATCCGATGATCAGCGCCGACAGCGTGAGCTGCGCCTGGGCGTCGCTCGCGCCGAGGTCGCGGCGGATCGACGGCAGGGCCGGCAGGTAGAGATCGCTCGAGATCGCGAGCAGCGCGAAGAGCGCCGCGACGAAGGCGACGACTGCGCGTCCGGGCGGCCGCGACGGGTGGCCGATCAGCCGCACCGGCGGTGCGGCGACCTCAGCGGTGCTCGTGATGCGTCACCCGCTGCTCGATCGCGCCGAAGATCGAGCGGCCCTCGGCGTCGCGCATCTCGATCTCGATGCGGTCGCCGAACCTGAGATACGGCGTCTGCGCGGCCTTGCCGCGCGCCGATTCGAGCGCGCGCGCTTCGTCGATGCAGCAGACGCCGACCTTGGTGTCCTTGTTCGAGACCGTGCCCGAGCCGAGGATCGTTCCGGCGCCGAGCGGGCGCGTCCGCGCCGCGTGCGCGACGAGCCGGGGGAAGTCGAACGCCATGTCGGTCCCGGCGTCGGGGCGGCCGAGCAGCTTGTCGTTCACGTGCACGGCGAGCGGGAGATGGAGCTTGCGTCCGTCCCACGCTGCACCGAGCTCCTCGGGCGTGACCGCGACCGGCGAGAACGCGGTCCAGGTCTTCGAGTGAAGGAAGCCGAATCCCTTCGCGAGATCGGCAGCGACGAATCCGCGGAGGCTGACGTCGTTCGCGAGCATGAGGAGGCGGATGTGCTCGCCTGCCTTCTCGCGCTTCACGCCCATCGGCACGTCGCCGAGGACGATCGCGAGCTCGCCCTCGAGGTCGATGTTCCAGTCCTCGCGCTCGACGGCGATGTCGTCGCGCGGGCCGAGAAACGAGTCCGAGGCGCCTTGGTACATCATCGGCTCCTCGCGCAGCTCCCTGGTGAGCTCCGTGCCGCGCGCTTTGAGCAGGCGCTCGGCGTGACTCAGGTACGCCGACCCGTCGAGCCACTGATAGGCGCGCGGCAGTGGCGCGGCGAGCTTCGTGAAGTCCACTTCGAACCAGCGCGAGCTCTGTGGGCTCGCGTTCGCCTGCTCGTAGAGCGCCTCGAGCCGCGGCGCGCAGAATGCCCAGTCGTCGAGCGCCGCCTGGAGCGTCGGCGCGACGTCGTAGGCCACGGTTGCGGTCTTGAGGTCGCGCGCGACGACGCAGAGCGCGCCGTCGCGCGTGTCGTTCTTGAGGGAGCCGAGCTTCATCCGGGTGCGCCGCGGAAAGGCGCGGATTGTACCCGGTGAGGTGTCGCGCGGCGCACCATCCGGCACCGAGCCGGAACCCGCTCGCGCTTGAACAGCCCGAGGATCGGTTGCCTACGAGGCGGGCGGTCCCACCGTTCCGCGGCAGTCGCCGAAGCCGATGCGTGCGCAGCCGCCGCGCTCGCACCACGCCCGGAGGATCACGCAGTCCCCATCTTCGAGGAAGGCGCGGGTCTCGCCGTTGCCGAGCGCAACCGGCTGCTTCCCGCCGACCGAGAGCTCGAGGAGCGAGCCCTCCTCGCCGGCGGTCGGCCCCGACAGCGTGCCGCTGCCGAAGAGATCACCCGGCTGCAGGTTGCAGCCGTTCACCGTGTGGTGCGCGACCATCTGTCCGATCGTCCAATAGGCGTGTTTCATGCTCGAGTGCGAGAGGCGCGCCGGGAGTGCGCCGGAGGCGCGCATCTGCGCGGTCTCGAGCCAGGTCTCGAGCTGCACGTCGAGGGCGCCGCGCGCGCGCGTCTCGGGCGAGTCGAGGTAGGGCAGAGGCTGCGGATCGCCCGCCGGCCGAGTCCACGCGACGCGATAGGGCGCGAGCGCCTCGAGCGTGACGATCCACGGCGAGAGCGTGGTCGCGAAGCTTTTGGCGAGGAACGGGCCGAGCGGCTGGTACTCCCACGCCTGGATGTCGCGCGCCGACCAGTCGTTCAGGAGGCCGAGGCCGAAGACGTGACGCTCGGCTTCGGCGATCGGGATCGGGTGTCCGAGCGCGTTGCCGACGCCGATGTAGATCCCGATCTCGAGCTCGTAGTCGAGGCGCTTGCTCGGACCGAACACCGGCTCGCTGGCGCCGGGGGGCATCTTCTGGCCCCGAGGACGCGGGAAGCTCTGCCCGCTCACGCCGATCGACGAGCCGCGACCGTGATATCCGATCGGCACCCACTTGTAGTTCGGCAGCAGCGGGCTGTCGGGTCGGAAGAGCTTGCCGACGTTCGTCGCGTGATGGATCGAGGCGAAGAAGTCGGTGTAGTCGCCGATTTCGGCCGGTACCGCATGCTCGGCCTGCGCCTGCGGAACGAGACACCCGCGAAGCTTGTCGGTATGGGTGGCGCCCGCACGCAGCGCGCGCGAGAGCGCGAGCCGCAGCGCGGCCCACGCGCTCGGGCCCATCGCCATGAAGGTGTTGAGGGCCGCGCCGGAGCAGTTCGCCGCCGCGGCCGCGGCTTCGCCGGAGAACAACCCCGCCCTGTGAGCGGCTCCGAGGTCGAGGATCTCGGCGCCGATCGCGACCCCGCCGCGGAACGCCTCGTGCGAACCCTTCCGCCGGAACACGCCGAACGGCAGGTTCTGGATCGGGAAGTCGCTCCCTTCGGCGTTCGCCGACTCGACCCAGCTCTTCAGCGTCGCGTCGTGCGTCTCGTTGAGCGTGCTCATCCGCGCTCCGCTCACGGCTTCGCCGGATCGAAGTGCTTCGCGAGTCCCTGCCAGCAGGTGTAGTAGTCGTGTTGCAGCTGCGAGGCTTCGAGCGCGGACTTCGTCGGCCTGATCGCGAGGCGCGTCTCGAACATGAACGCCATGGTGTCGGCGATCCGGTCGGGCTGAGAGAGGTCGCGGGTCGAGGCCTTCGCGAACGTGTCCGCGTCGGGGCCGTGGCCGGTCATGCAGTTGTGGAGCGAGGCGCCGCCGGGGACGAAGCCCTGGGCCTTGGCGTCGTAGACGCCGTGGATCAGGCCCATGAACTCGCTCGCGATATTGCGATGGAACCACGGCGGCCGGAAGGTGTGCTCCATCACCAGCCAGCGCGGCGGAAAGATCACGAAGTCGATCGTGTCGACGCCCGCCGTGTCCGACGGCGACTGCAGCACGAGAAAGATCGACGGGTCGGGGTGGTCGTAGCTGGTCGAGCCGATCGCGTTGAAGCGGCGCAGGTCGTACTTGTAGGGTGCGAGGTTGCCGTGCCAGGCCACGACGTCGAGCGGCGAGTGGCCGAGCTCGGCAGACCACAGGTTGCCCATGAACTTGTGGACGAGCTCGAAGTTCCCCTCGCGGTCCTCGTACCAGGCGAGGGGCGTCCGGAAATCGCGCGGGTTGGCAAGCCCGTTCGAGCCGATCACGCCAAGATCGGGCAGCTTGAACGGCACGCCGAAGTTCTCGCAGACGTAGCCGCGGGCGGCCCCGTCGGGCAGCTCCACCCGGAAGCGAACGCCGCGCGGGACCACCGCGATCTCCTGCGGCTCGACATCGATGAGGCCCATCTCGGTCGCGAGGCGCAGGCGCCCCTGCTGCGGGACGATGAGCAGCTCGCCGTCGGCGTTGGAGAAGAAGCGATCGGTCATCGAGCGGTTCGCGGCGTAGACGTGGATGCCGCAGCCGCCCTGCGCGTCGGGCGCGCCGTTGCCCCCCATCGTCACCAGGCCCCCGATGAAGTCCGTGGGCTTGGTCGGGATCGGGAGCGGGTCCCAGCGGAGCTGGTTCGGCGTGGCGACCACCTGCCCGAAGTCGCTCGTGAAGAGGCCGTTGTCGATCCGCTTGAAGGGTTTGTGCAGCGCGCCGGGACGGATGCGATAGAACCAGGTGCGGCGATTCGAATGACGCGGCGCGGTGAACGCAGTGCCCGAGATCTGCTCGGCGTAGAGTCCATACGGGCAGCGCTGCGGCGAGTTCTGTCCGACCGGCAGCGCGCCGGGCAGCGCCTCGGTTGCGAACTCGTTCGCGAAGCCGGACTGATATTGAGGGGAAGCGGAGGCGCTGCCGGGTCTCGCCGTGTCGCGCTCGCGCTGGATGGTGGTCGGCATCGTGGGCTCCTTGAGCCCCGGGGTACCGGCGGTGGAACTGCCGCCGGGCGGGCCCTGGGACTGCGATCGGTGCAGGGGATTGCGCGAATCGTAATCCACGACACGTCGCAGTGCGAGCCCGCGAGTCGCGCCGACGGTGCCGCTCGCGCGCGGCTCGCGTAGCCGCGTCAGCGACGACTGGAAAAGCGCGGGCGAAAGACGGCGCGGCCGACGGTGAGTCATCACCGCCGACCGCGCCGGTGCTGCGATTGCTGGGTGCTTACGGCTGGGTGGCCAGTTGCGCGTTGCGCTCGGGCAGCGACGCCGGGGCGATGTAGCTGGTCGCTTCGACCTTCGAGTAGGCGGTGCCGATGTCGAGGGTCGGGTTAGCGAAGGCAACGCCGCTGAAGCCGATCAGGGTCGCTAGAGCGATAACGATGCGTTTCATTGTGATACTCCTTTCAGTATGTATGAAGTTAACCATTCGATGACTCACCATCACCTCTGCGGGTCCGCGGCTTGCGCCATCTTGGGCATTCGTCGCGCTCGCGTGACCGCAATTACGGGACTGTGGTTTGCACGGATGTGCGGATGTGGCTCGCGCGTGAAGAAATGCGCGGCCATGGGCCGGGACTAGGTAGTTTCCACAGGCGTCGCCCGAACGCGGGCGCTGCGAAACGGTGGGCGCGCGACGCCGGATGCGCGCGCCGCGAGAAAGAATTCGCTACGGCCGGGGCGGCCTGACGACTTTCTCGATCGCCTCGGCGAGCTTCACGTCGCGCGCCGACAGGCCGCCGGCATCGTGCGTCGAGAGCGTGATCTCGACGCGGTTCCAGACGTTGAACCACTCCGGGTGATGGTTCTGGCTCTCCGCCAGCAGGGCGACGCGGGACATGAAGCCCCACGCCTCGCTGAAATCGGCGAACTGGAACTTCTTCACGATCGCCGAGCGGCCGGCGACCCTGGCCCAGCCGGGAAGTCCGGCGAGGGCGGCGGCGATCTCGGTGTCGGACAGCGGGGTCGGGCTCATAGGCGCTCCTTCGAGCTGACGGCCGAGTTTACTGCGGCGGGGAGGAAGCCGCCCCCCGTTCAGTACTGCCTCGAGCGAGGCGGCGTACCCGAAGACGATGGAGCAGCTCGGGAAGTTCCGCGTCAAGAACAAGCTCACGAGCTTCGTGCTGCCGCTCGGCTACTCGTTCGACCTCGACGGCTCGATGATGTACTGCACGTTCGCAGTGCTGTTCATCGCGCAGGCCTACGGAGCTCACGCTCTACCAGCCGGATCCGGTCGTACCGGGACCTGCGCCGACAAGATCGTCGCCGTGACCGGCGGAACGACGAACGAGCAGGGGCTGCGCGCTGTCAACGAGAAGCAGAAGCTCGGGCTCAGGCTCGTGACCGCCGCCGACCACGACGAATCGTTCCGGATGCTCACCTCGAAGCAGGCAGACGCTTTCGCGACCGACGACGTGCTGTTTTACGGCTGGATCGCGCGCACGAAATCGGAGCGCGAGTACATCGTGGTGGGCGAGTATCTTTCGTACGACCCCTACGGGATCATGTTCCGCCGCAACGATCCGCAATTCGCGGCCGTGGTCGAGCGCAGGTTCCGGCAGCTCGCGGAAAGCCGGGCGCTGCGCTCGATCTACCGCCGCGGGTTCCAGCGGCGCGTTCCGGCCGGCGAGAACCTCGCGCTGCCGATGAGTCCGCAGCTCGAGTCGATCTTCGAAGCGCTCGGTTTGCCCGAGGAGTGACGCGGCCGGCGGGCGCGTCGCGTGCAGAGTCGTCAGGGTGCGGTTCTGCGGGCGATCGCCTAGCGCCGCGCCACTACGTCGTCCCAGGTCACCTCGTCGGCGGCGATCGGCGGCAGCCGCCGGATCCGCTCGTATACCGGCGTGAAGTCCGGCTCGGTGTCGGCGATCAGCTGCTCGAAGCCGTCGATCACGAAATAGGTGTCCTGGAAGCGGTCGATGCGGTACTCGGTGCGGAGCAGCCGCTCGAGATCGAACTTCACGCGCCGCGGCTCGGCACTCTCCGCGGCGTAGAGGATCTCGCCCGCGGAGGAGAGGAGCCCGGCACCGTACACGCGCAGGCCCTCGCGCGTGCGCATCAGCCCGAACTCGACCGTGTACCAGTACAGCCGGGCGAGGTGCTTGAGCGAATCGAGTCGCGCGGCTTTGAGTCCGCCCGCTCCGTAGGCCGCCATGTAGTCGGCGTACACCGGGTCGAACAGGAGCGGCACGTGGCCGAAGAAGTCGTGGAACACGTCGGGCTCCACGATGTACTCGGCCTCCTGCGGCCGGCGCAGCCAGCTGGTGACCGGGAAGCGGCGATTCGCGAGGTGCTCGAAGAACGCGAGGTCGGGGATGAGGCCGGGCACCGCGACGAGCGCCCAGCCGGTCGCGCGCCGCAGCTTGCGCGAGATCGCGTCGAAGCGCGGAATGCCGCCGCCCAGGTCGAGCCGGTCGAGCGTGTGCAGGACTTCCTCGCACGCGTACTGCGGCGCGAGCCGCATCTGGCGATCGTACAGCTTGCGCCACAGCGAATGCTCCGCCGCGGTGTACGCCGGCCAGTCCTGTTCGACCGTGTAATCGGCGTTCGCATGCGAGTAGTCGCCGCGCCGCTGCCCCTGGTTGCTGACGGCGGTGAGGATCGATCGTTCCATTTGCGCGTCTCTTCAGGTCGCAGGTTTCAGGGTGCCGCGCTCGATCTGATCGAGCTCCATCGACTCGAACAGCGCCTTGAAGTTGCCCTCGCCGAACCCTTCGTCGCCCTTGCGCTGGATGATCTCGAAGAAGATCGGACCGATTACGGTCTTGGTGAAGATCTGCAGCAGCAAGCCGCGCGGGTTGGGACGCCCGGGGCGTCCCTCGCCTTCGGGCCCGCCGTCGACGAGGATCGCGCGCTTCCGGAGCTCCGCGACCGGCTCCCCGTGGCCGGGCAGCCGCTTGTCGAGCAGGTCGTAGTAGGTGCCGGGCGTGTCGAGGAAGTCGATACCCTGCGCCTTCATCGCGTCGACGGTGGCGTAGATGTCGCGCGTACCGAGCGCAATGTGCTGGATGCCCTCGCCGCGGTATTCGTCGAGATACTCCTCGATCTGCGAGCGGTCGTCGGAGGACTCGTTGATCGGGATGCGGATCTTGCCGCAGGGGCTCGTCATCGCCTTCGACTTCAGGCCGGTCAGCTTGCCCTCGATGTCGAAGTAGCGGATCTCCTTGAAGTTGAAGAGCGTCTCGTAGAACTCCGCCCACTCGTTCATGCGGCCGCGGTGCACGTTGTGCGTGAGATGGTCGACGTAGGTGAGGCCGCTACCGCCGGGAGGCGGCGCCTTCCCGGCCCAGAACGCCTCGTAGCCGGGCAGCGGCCGGAAATCGACGTCGTAGATCGTGTGGCCGTAGTCGTTCTCGGGATAGCGGTCGACGAGGTAGATAAGCGAGTCGCCGATGCCCTTGATCGCCGGGATGACGAGCTCCATCGGCCCGGCGTGGCCTTCGACGGCCCACGCGCCGCGCTCGACCAGCCGCCGGTAGGCCGCGGGGGCGTCCTTCACGCGAAACGCCATCGCGCAGACGCTCGGGCCGTGGCGACGGGCGAAGTTGCGGCCGAAGCTTCCCGGCTCGGCATTGATGATGAAGTTGACGTCGCCCTGCTTGTAGAGCGTCACGTCCTTCTGGCGGTGCTTCGCGACCGCCCTGAAGCCCATGCGCTCGAACAGGGCCCCCAGGGCGCGGGGATCGGGGGCGGCGTACTCGACGAACTCGAACCCGTCGGTGCCGGTCGGGTTCTCCCAGAGGTCGGACATGGCGCGCTCCTTGGCGGTCTGAATATGGGCGCGGATTCTAGAGAGAGAGGAGCGCCATTTGTCATCAAAGGCTCCCTGGAACCGGTATAGCTGAGCAATAATATTGCTGAATACTGACCGGAATGGACTGGATATGCCAGCCGTAGCGCTCGACCGCACCGACCGCAAGATTCTCGACCTGCTCCAGCGGGACGGGCGGCTCACCAACGTGGAGCTGGCTGCCAGGATCGCCCTTTCTCCCAGTCCCTGCCTCCGGCGGGTGCGGGCGCTCGAAAAGCGGGGGGTGATCCGGGAGTACGTGGCGCTGGTCGACCCTGCCCGCGTCGGGCTCGGCCTGCTCGCCTTCGTAAACGTCAAGCTCGAAAAGGGCGGCACGCTGCCGATCGACGACTTCCTGAGCGCGGTCCAGCGCTGGCCGGAGGTGATCGCCTGCTACTCCATGACGGGCGATACCGACTACCTCCTGCGGGTCCACGTCGAGGATCTCGAGCACTATTCGCGCTTCATGATGAACCGCCTTCTCAAGCAGCCGGGAGTGATCGACGTGAAGTCCAACTTCGTGCTGGAGCGGATCAAGGACACGACCGCGCTGCCGCTCGCGCATCTCGGATGAGCACGCGCCGGAAGCCCGGCAGCTCGCGGCCCGGGCTGGATCGCCACCGCCGGCGGCGCGCGGTGATCGCGCCGCTCGTCGAGCGCCTCGCCGCGCTCGCGCGGCTCCTCGCCGCGGGCGCGGCGCGCCCGACCGCCGAGCGATCGGACGTCGACGCGGCCGGGTGCCGGGTCGTCGCCGCGCTCGGCGACGGCGCCATGCGCTCGGCCGCCGAGACCGCGGCGCGCAGCGGTCTCGACAAGGCCCGGGCCTCACGTGCGCTCCAGTCGCTCGCCCGCGGGGGCTACCTGGAGCGTACCCACGACGCCTTCGACGCTCGCCGGACGCTCTTTCGGCTGAGCACCCGCGGGCGCGCGCTCTACCGGCGCGTGTCGTCGAGCGCGCGCGCGCGCGAACGGGCGCTGCTCGCCGGGCTCACGGCGGTGGAGCGGCGCCAGCTGGACCGGCTGCTCGCCAAGCTCCAGCGCGCCGTTGCAAGCGCCGGGGACTGACTCGTCTGCGGGTTCGGCCCCGGCGTACGCTGCGCTGCAGCGACGCTGCGGCTCCCCGCGCTACCTCGGGGGTGGTCACGCGTATCGCGCTGGCTAGAATGGCGTTGGCCCTTTGGCCACCACGAGGAGGAAGACACCATGAGGCACTCGCTGAATCACTGCGCGATCGTGCTGGCCGTCGCGGCTGTCGGCGCGGCGGGCTTCGCCGTCGACGCCGCGGCGCAGGCGAAGGAGCAATTCGTACCGGTGAACTCGTACTGGGTCGGCCCGTACGCCGCGGGTGGCTCCGGGATCGCCGGCGCGATGATCGACTACTTCAAGCTGCTCAACAACCGCGACGGCGGCATCAACGGGGTCAAGATCACCTGGGAGAAGTGCGAGACCGAGTACAACAACGCCCGCGGCGTCGAGTGCTACGAGCGCTTGAAGAAGAAGGGCCCGACCGGCGCGACCCTCATCCACCCGCTCTCGACCGGCATCACCTACTCGCTGATTGACAAGGGTACGACCGACAAGATCCCGATCGTGTCGATCGGCTACGGCCGCACCGATGCCTCGGACGGGCGCGTCTTCCCGTACGTCTTCCCGCTGATCACGAACTACTGGTCGCAGAACACCGCCAAGATCAAGTTCATCGGCATGCGCGAAGGCGGGATGGACAAGCTGAAGGGCAAGAAGATCGTGAACCTCTATCACGACTCGGCCTACGGCAAGGAGAC
>Ga0335084_10000365_pt1 | contig 37669 bp, 31 predicted proteins | sample Lox_Sample_44_FD_206721 | JGI IMG/M metagenome (GOLD analysis project Ga0335084, IMG submission 206721) | Soil microbial communities from Loxahatchee National Wildlife Refuge, Florida, United States - Lox_Sample_4.4 | ecosystem: Environmental > Terrestrial > Soil > Wetlands | place: USA...
GATGGCCGGCTTCGCCGTCAGCTCCTGGGTGATCTTCCGGTAGAACAGCGTCCACAGCGCGGGCACGCCGATCATCGCCGTGACGTGCCCCGACTCGAGCACCTCGCCCAGCCGGTCGGTGGTGAGCTCGTCGAGGTAGGTCACCTCGGCGCCACGGCTGAACGGGGTGAGGAGCCCCGCGGAGAACTCGAAGGTGTGGTGCAGCGGGAGGACGGAGAGCAGCCCGTCGCCCACGCCGAAGTCGAAGGAGGCGGCAAGCTTCGGCACCAGCGAGGCAAAGTTCCGGTGGGTGAGCATCACCCCCTTGGGCGTCCCGGTGGTCCCGGAGGTGAAGATGAGCGAGGCCACGTCGTCCGGGGCAGCGCTCTTCCGCACCGGACCGATGCGCCCCGGCTGCCCGACGTCGCCCTCCATCGCCTGGGCCAGCGTGGCCAGGCTCACCTCCAGCGAGTGCTCGGAGAGCGTGCGCCAGAGGCCGGCGAGGTCCTGCGCCGCGTCCTCGGAGAGGAGCACCACCCGTGCCTGGCTGCGGCGGACGATGTTGACCACCTCGGACTCGCTCGAGGCCGGGTCCACCGGGACGACGGTGGCGCCGGCGCGGAGGATTCCGAAGTAGGCGATGGGCCACTCGGGGCGGTTCTCGGAGACCAGCAGCACCCGGTCGCCCTGCTTGACCCCGCTCCGGAGGAGGAAGCTTCCCACGCGGGCGGCCCAGCGGTGCACCTCGCCGTAGGTGAAGCGTTCCTCGCGATCGTCCTCCACCCGGCGGAAGGCCACCCGGTGCCGGTAGGTGTGCACCGCGGAGTCGAACAGCTCGAGGAGATCCCGGTGGGCGTGAATGGCCTTGCGGCGCTCGCGCTCCTCCTCCAGGCCCGGGAACACCCACTTCTCGAGACCGGGGAGGTGGACCTCGAGGAAGTACCGCCGCCAGTCGATGCCGTGCGGGTCCCAGGGAATCTTCGCCGCGTCCTCCGGATCCATCGCCGCGTAGAGCGCCCGGGTGTTGTCGCAGCGGAAGACGTAGCGGTTCTCCCAGAGGAAGGGGAGGAACAGCTCGATCAGCGACGCGAGCGACGAGGCCTGCTCCTCCACCCGCTCCAGCTGCTCCCTGGCGCGCTCCAGCATGGCCGAGACCCGCGGCGCCCCCCAGCGGGGCCCATGGTCCTCGATGCCCTGGCGCAGCAGCCGTGCCCCGGTGGCGAAGAGCGGCGCGGAGCGGGCGAGGAAGCTGCGCTTGGACACCGGCTGCGGCTCGAGCCGGCTCTTCACGTCGTTGAGGAGCGCGCTCCCGGTCTCGCGCTCGCGGAAGTGCTTGCGGCGGTAGAGGCCCACCAGCTCCACCGAGCGCGGGGCGTAGAAGGGATTCGAGTCGCCCGAGGCCTGCTGGTACACCCGCCGCTCGGGCCGGGTCATCGCCCGGGCGGTGATGGCGACCAGGGAGCCCGCCACCAGGTCCACCGGGATGATGTCCAGAATGGCGCGCTCGGCCGCCGGGATGAGCCGATGTCCCTTGAGGCCGGCAAAGGCCAGCGGCGCCGAGGTGGTGAAGCCCTCGTTCCAGCCCGGGAACGGGTAGCGGAGCGCGCTCTCCACGATGCTCGGACGGACGATGGCGTAGCTGAGGCCGGGCGTCCCGGCGATGACCTGCTCACCGAGCGACTTGGTGTAGGTGTAGGTGTTGGGCCAGCCCCAGCTGCGGGCGCGCTCCATCCCGGCGTCGGTCAGCTTCTGGGTGAGCCACAGCTTTCGCTCCCGGCCCACCGCCAGCCGCAGCGTCTTGTCGTCGCGGCCGTCGCGGCCATCCTCCTCGAGCCGTTCCAGCGCCCGGGCGCGGAACTCGGAGGTCAGCGCGTGGTCCTCGGCCTGCTCCCGGAGCCGCTTCACCAGCCGGGCGGCGTCATCGAGCTCGTTCTGGAGCGAGAAGTCGCGGCCGTCCAGCTCGCCCTTCCGGGGGAAGTAGCCGGCGATCTCCTCGTCCTCGAAGACCAGCCCGCTCCGGTTGCCGACCACGAAGGCGGTGGAGACGTGGACCAGCGGCACCCCCAGCCGCTGGCACAGCTCGACGGCGTTCTTGACGCCGTAGGTGTTGATCTTCAGCCCCACCTCGAGCGGAGGGTTGAAGGAGACCAGGCCCGCGCAGTTGACGACCACGTCCACCTGGCCGGCCAGCATCCGGAGCTCGTCGTCGGACAGGCCGAACAGCGCATCGGTGATGTCGCCGTCGAGCACGGCGCAGCGGGCGCGGACGAAGGCCTCGGCCTCCTCGTCGCCATGGTGGTCCCGGAGCGGCTGGAACGGCTCGCTCCGGACCACCTTCTCCACGAAGCGGGCCTCGGCGCTGCTGGACGAGCCGCGCCGCACCAGCGCCCAGACCCGCCCCAGCACGCCCCCGTAGCGATGGAGGAGCATCGAGAGGGTGACCTTGCCCAGGAACCCGGTGCTCCCCGTCAGGAGGATGCGCTTGCCGGCGAGGGCGTCGGACACCGAGAGCACAGGCGATTCCATGGGTTCTGGAATGCGTCACTATCATCAGCGGCGGCCCCCGGGTGAAGCCCGGAGCGCCGCGGCGCGTCGGCGACCGACGCCGTCCCCCCGGCCCCGGGCGCGCCCTGGGCTAGGCTCGGGCACCGGATGACGCGTGCCTTGCCCCCCACGTTCTCGGTCCTCGGGCTGCTGCTCGCTGGGGGGTGCAGTGGCGGCGCGTCGGTGGGCGCCCCGGACTCGGGGGCGGAGGTCCTTCCCTACTACGGCCAGGTCCAGGCGCTGTTCCAGCAGCACTGCCAGAGCTGCCACGTCACCGGCGGCTTCGCGCCCTTTCCGCTCGAGACCTATGCCGATGCGCAGACCCACGCCGCGGCGGTCGCCGACGCCGTCCGCAACCGCCGGATGCCGCCGTGGAAGCCGGCCGAGGGATGCCAGCCGCTCCAGGCCTCCCGCCGGCTGAGCGATGCGGACGTGGCCACGCTGGTGGCCTGGGCGACAGGGGGGACGCCCCAGGGAGACCCGAGCAAGGCGGTCAGCTTCTCGCCCCCGGACGCAGGCCTGCAGTGGGTGGACCTCACGCTCACCCCCAGCGAGCCTTACGCGCCGGACCCGTCGCTGAGCGACGACTACCACTGCTTCCTGCTCGACCCCCACCTGAGCGGCAACCAGTCCCTGGTCGGCGTGGATGTTGCGCCCGGCCAGCGCCAGCTGGTGCACCACGTGCTGCTCTTCGCCACCACCGCGCTCGAGGCGCTCAGCGCCGACGCCACGGATCCCGATCCGGGATGGACCTGCTTCGGAGGTCCGGGGACGTCGGGGACTCCCCGCATGCTCGGGGGCTGGGTGCCGGGCACGCAGGCCACCCGCTTCCCCGAGACCACCGGCATCCCGCTCCAGGCCGGCGAGGTGGTGGTGATGCAGGTCCACTACAACCTGGCCGCGGGCCCGAGCGCGCCGGACACCACCCGCGTCCAGATGCAGTTCGCCCGCGGACCGGTGGCCAGGCCGGCGGCGATCCTCCCCCTGGCGAACCTCGGCTTCAGCATCCCCGCCGGTGCCAGCGGCTACACCTCCACGTTCCAGATCGGCTCGCCGGCCAGTGGCGTGCTCTGGGGCGTCATCCCCCACATGCACACCAAGGGACGGAAGGTGACGGTGAACGCCGGGAGCAGCTGCCTGGTGGACATCCCTTCGTGGGACTTCCACTGGCAACAGGCGTACTTCTTCTCCACGCCGCTGCCCATCACCGTCGGCACGCAGCTGTCGCTGAGCTGCACCTGGGACAACCCGACGGGTGCGGCGGTGACCTGGGGCGAGAAGACCACGGACGAGATGTGCCTGAACTACGTCTACGCCACCCAGAACTGAGCCGCGGCGCACGGCGGCTGGCCGGCCTCGCGCTCCTGCTCGCGCTGGGGTGTGCCCGGCCGGAGCCTCCGCTGGAGGTGACGTACTGGTACCTGCGCGACTGACCCGTCTGCGCGCAGGTGCGGTCCGCCGTGAGCGGGCTTCCGAGCGAGTTCGGTCCAGCGGTGCGGGTGAGCACGGTGGAGCACCTCGCCCCCGGGGTGCCGGAGCAGGTCCGGGCGCTGGGCTTCGAGAGCCACGGGCTGGTCATCCGGCGCGGTGACCGGGTGGTGTTCAAGGCCGCCGACCACCGGGTGCGGATCGAGGACGTCCGCGCCGCGCTCCGCCAGGAGCTCGGGGGAGCAGCCCCACCCGGTTGAACCACCGGCGACGGGAGCGACCGGGAGACGACGGCTGGGCCACGGCCGAACCTTCGACGTTCCCTTGCCTCCGAACGGGGCCGCTCGCTCCGAGGGAGCCCGTGCCGCGCTCAGCCGCTGACCTCTCCCGAGGCCCGCGACAGGACCCACGACCGCACCCGAGCGGCGTTGCGCCCCAGCGGCCTGCTCCGTGACACCAGCCAGTAGCCGTAGCCGAGTGGCAGGGGTCCCCGGCGGGTGGTGGACCGGAGCTGCCCCGAGGCGATGAGCGGACGCACCAGCGCCAGGCGTCCGAGCGCCACGCCGTGGCCGGCCAGCGCCGACTGGATGGCCTGCTCGTACTGGGTGAAGCGGAGTACCCGCCCCGGCCTGGTCCGGGCCGCGCCGGTCGCACGCAGCCAGTGCGCCCAGTGGAGCAGCGGGTGGGCCGGGTCGTCGTAGTCCAGCAGGACGGCCTTCCCGAGCTGCACCGGGTCGTCCAGATCCAGCGCCGCGCTCGCCACCGGCACCAGCTCCTCGCCGAAGAGGCGGACGGCTCCGGATGGCGCGTCCTCGGCGGGGCAGTACCGCACCGCGAGATCGATGGCCTCTCGCTCCAGGTCGAGCACGCGGTTGCTGGCCACCACCCGCAGGTCCACGTCGGGATGGGTGGCCTGGAATTCCCCCAGACGGGGGAGGAGCCACAGCGCGGCGAAGCCGGTGGAGCTGGTGATGGCCACCGAGCTCGGGTCCACCGGCCGGAGCGCCTCGATGGCCTCGCCGAGCTGGTCCAGCCACGCGTCCGCGGTGCGGAGGAGCCGGGTGCCCTCGGAGGTGAGCTCGAGGCTCCGGTGACGGCGGACGAAGAGCGCGCACCCCAGCGCGTCCTCCAGCGCGTGGATCTGCCGGCTCAGCGCGGGCTGGGTGATGGCCAGCTCGCGGGCGGCGGTGGTGATGCTCAGCGAGCGCCCGACGGCGACGAAGCCGCGAAACAGCTCCAGCGGGGGGAGGTTCAGCAGCCGGAGTGGCATTCCCGCTCCGCATGCGAACCGGCCCGAGACGGCATTGGAGCCGCCGGCGCCGGCTCCCTAGAGAGAGGACCCATGAACCCGAGCATCGCCCAAATCACCCAGGGAGGGGGGCGGCCGGCGACGGTCATCGCCCCGCTCCTCTATCTCGGGCGCTGTCCCGAAGTCCCGGTCAGCCACGTGGGGACGCCCCCTCCAGGGACGCCGGCCGACAACTGCGAGTACCTGCCTCGCCGGGTCATCATCCACGACGCACGGGAGACGGTGCGGTTCCTCTCGCTCGACCGGAACGGTTTCGAGCTGTGGCACGCGCCCTCGGCGGTCGGCGAATTCCTCGACGAGGACCAGGTGCGCCGCCACTACTACCCCGAGGTCGCGGCGCTGGTGCTGGCGGCGACCGGCGGCGAGACGGCGCACGTCTTCGACCACCTGGTTCGCCGCCGCGAGCCGGGACGCCCCCCGATGACGCTGGGGGCCCGCAGCGGGCCGTTCGCCGGACCGGCGGGCCGGGTGCACGTCGACTACACCGAGGGCTCGGGGGCCAGGCGGTTCGGAACGGTCCTCGAGGGGCAGGAGCCGCACGGGCGCTTCGCCATCGTCAACGTGTGGCGGTCCATCGGGAGCGCGCCAGTGCTCGACACGCCGCTGGCGCTCTGCGACGCCCGCAGCGTCTGGCCCGGCGAGCTGGTGCGGAGCGAGCTCCGCTATCCGGGGCGGACCGGGGAGTTCTACCTGCTCCGTCACCGCCCGGACCACCTCTGGTCCTACGTGCCGGAGATGCGCCGCGACGAGGTGCTGGTCTTCAAGCAGTACGACTCGGACCGGGAGGTGGCCCGCTTCGTCCCGCACGCCGCCTTCGACCACCCGGCGATGCCCCCCGATGCCCCGCCGCGCCAGAGCATCGAGGCCCGGGTGCTGGTGACCTTCCGGTGAGCGGCGAGCGGCCCACGCTGGAGCTGTGGTTCGACCTGGCGAGCGGGCCGGGTGAGTCTCAGCCCGCCGCGGCTTCCCCGGCCCCGGGGACCGCCTCCGGAGCCCGGCGCTGGCGCATCCAGACCAGCGCGGCGGGGAGCATCAGCACCGCGGCCAGGAGGCATGCCGCCTCCCCGATGACCGCGGTGAGGCCCAGGCTCCGCACCCCGTAGTTGAGCGAGCGCGCCAGCGCCAGGTACCCGAGCAGGGTGGTGAGGCTGCAGAGGACGACCGCTCCCCCGGTCCGCCGCAGCACCTCGAGCGGGTCGCGCAGCTCCGTGTCTCGCTGGACGATGTTCACCGCGTAGTCCACGCCGATCCCGAAGGTGACCGGCAGGGCGATGAAGTTGAGGAAGTTCAGCTTGAACCTCAGCAGGGCCAGGATGCCCACGGTCCAGAACACCCCCACCAGCAGCGGGAGGATGACCCGGCTCATCGCCCGGCGATTGCGGAAGCTCAGGGCGACGATGGAGAGGGTGGCGAGGATGGACACCGCCACCGCGCGGGGCACGTCCTTGAGGATGGCGCTCCACATGTCGGCGTAGATGACCGCGCGCCCCGAGCCACGGATCTCGCTCCCGTCCGGGAGCACGGTGCTCCGGTAACCATCCGCCCAGCGGAGGAGGTAGTGCGCGTCGGCCGTGTCGTTTCCGTCGGTCGGGCTGATGTAGACGACGCGCCCGCGGGTGCCGTCCTTCTCGGTGAACGGACGGGCAATGGCGTCCGGCAGCTCGGCGATTCCGAACGGTTTGAGATCTTCCGGCGGGAGGTACGGCTCCACCTTCGCCCAGTCCGGCACCAGGCCGCGCTGGTGCGCCTTGAGGATGCGCCGCCGCAGCTGCATCAGGACCGGAACCTTCGCCTCCTGGTCTTTGGGGACGAAGTCGTCGAGCGTGTGCACCGCCTTGAAGGGCTTCGCCTCCGCGGGCGCGGCGTCCCGGCGAGCCTCGAGCGCGGCCTTCAGCGGGGCGACCTGGTCGAGGCGGTCGGTCATCACCGCCATCCCGTCCACGCCCACGAAGCCGGTCAGACTCGTCGCCAGGTGGAAGAGCCGGTGCACCTCGGCCACCGCGGAGCGATCGCTCTGGATCTTGTTGGTGTCGTACTCCATCGGATCGGAGCGGACGTAGAGGATGGTGAGCACCGCGCCGGCGAGGGCCAGCACCGCCCCGACCACGGTGATCGCCCGCGGCGCGCGGGCCACGATGCGAGCGAACGGCAGCCCGAATGGAACACCCTCGCCCTTGACCCCCAGCGCCCGGCGCCACCGGGACTCGCGCTCCAGGGGGACCATCCGCTCCATCAGCAGGAGGATCGACGGGAGCGAGAGATAGGCCGCCGCCCAGCAGACCAGCATCCCGAATCCGCCGATCCAGCCGAACTCCCGGAAGCCCTTGAACTCGGTGACCACCAGCGCGCCGTACGCCGCCGAGGCGGTCGCGGCGGCGGTGAGCGTGGGCCGCCAGGTGCGGCCCATTGCCTCCACGATGGCTGGCTCGGTGGCCATCCCCCGGCGGCGCTCCTCGAGGTAGCGGGCCATCAGGAGGATGGAGAAGTTGATGCCGTTGCCGGCGATGATGGTGAAGAGAAACCCGGTGGCGAGGTTGAGCCGGCCGATGAACAGCTCGGTGAGAGCGAAGGTCCAGGCCACGCCGATCCCGATCGCCAGACCCATCGAGATGACGGTCCGGATGCGCAGGTAGTAGAGGAAGACGACGCCGAGGATGAGCAGCGTCCCGGCCAGGCCGACCTCGGTGAGGTCCCGGTTGATGAGCCGGAACTCGGCCAGCCCGATGAGGAGGTCGCCGCTGAGGTCCCAGCGCGCCGCGGGGTCGAACGACCCGAGGTTCACCTTCCGGATCACCTCGGAGACGCGGGCCACCGCCTCCTCGGCCTTCTGGAAGTCGGCGCCGACGACCCCGCTGCGGATGACGACCACCGCCTTCTTGCCGTCGGCGCTCTGGTAGCGACCGTCGCCCGGGAAGCGCCGCTCGTCCTCGGCCTTCACCCCCAGGCGCGATTTCACCGTGTCCGGAGCGATGGGCGGCGGGGGCGCCTCGTCCAGGCCGAGCTGGAGCCCGGTCTGCTTGCCCACCTCGTAGGCGTAGCGGGCCTCGACGTCGTCGCGGAGCTGCTTCAGGCTCTCGAGATCGGTGTAGAGGCCGGTGCGCGGCCGGAGGAAGGCCAGCGCGTCCTGGACGCCGTTCTCCACGCTTCCCACCCATGGTGGACCGAGCGCCCTCAGCGCGGGGACCAGTGCGTCGGAGGCCCGGCGGACACCGGCCGGGTCCTGCCCCTCCAGGACCACGAAGATGGTGGACTGGCTCGCGGTGCGTTCGGAGACGCGGTGGAGCTCGACCACGCTGGGCCGCGTCTGGGGCAGCAGGCTCTCGAAGCCGGTCTCGACCCGGAGGCGGGTGGCGAGCGCGAGGGCGAGCGCGGTGACCACCGCCACGACCGACAGCACTCGCACCGGACGGTGAAGCTGCCAGTCCATCAACCGGTCCAGGCCGCGCCGGAGCGAGGAGGGGGAAGCGCCGAGGTCCACGCTCACCCTCGTCCGCCCGGCGAGCACGCCCACAGGTGGTAGTTCTGCATCACCACTCCGCCGCGCTCGATGGACAGGGTCGGAAGCGGTCGGCAGTCACGGTCCGGGAGCAGGGTCGCAGGGGGCTCATGGTAGTGGTCGTCCTGGATGTACAGCACCGGGACGCTCGCCGGTGGATCGCGGCGGCCGAGGAAGTCGAACTCGGTCCTCCGCAGGCCGGGACAGTAGACGGCCGGCCGGTCGTCCAGCGCCGTGAGAATGTGCGCGCAGAGCGCGTACTGGCAGCTGGCGACCACGGTCGTCGGGCCGAGCGCGGAGGCCTGCTTGCCCACCGCCTCCCGGAGTTCGCTCCAGCCGACCATCTCGTTGAAGAAGTCGCGGTCGGGGTCGTAGGCCCCCGCGGGGAGGAACCGGCGCAGGGCAGGGGCTCGGGAGTAGGCATAGAAGACGGCGGTGCCGACGACGGTGATGGCGAGGCAGGCGCGGATGTACCACCGGAGCGCGGGCGACGGTCGTCCAGCGCGCTCGTCCAGGAGCCCGCCCGCCGCCACCGCCAGCGGGATGTAGCCCACCATCGTCCAGTGGGACTCGGGGTCGCGGACCCGCATCATCATCACCAGGAAGAAGAGCAGGACCGGCCAGCTGGCGAGGGCGAGGAAGCGGTAGCGGTCATCCGCGGCCGACCGCCGGATGCAGATCGCCAGGACCACCAGCAGCCCCGGGAACATCAGCGGGTGGAAGGGTGCGAGCTGGCCCACCAGCGCCTGCCAGGCGTTCAGGGCCAGGGTGGCGGCGTCGGCGGGCGCCCGGCGCTCGACCAGGTGGAGCGCCACCGATGGCCACCCCCGCTGCTGATTCCACACCAGCACCGGGGTGGCCACCGCCAGCGCGACCAGGCTCCCCAGGTACAGCGATGGCCGCCGGAGCCAGCGCCGCCCCTGGGGCGAGAGGAGCAGGTAGAGCAGGCCCACCCCGAGCAGCAGTACCCCCGAGTACTTGGCGAGGAAAGCCAGCCCGGCCACCGCGCCCGCGGCGAGCGGCCGCCACGGCTCGTCGTGCTCGCGCATCCGCTCGAGCATCAGCAGGCCGAGGACCCACAGCGGCGCGAGCGGGGCCTCGGGGTTCAGCGCGTAGCTCGAGGCGAAGAAGACCGGGATGAGGGTGACCACCGCCACGGCGATGAAGCCGGCCCGGGCCGAGAACAGGCGGCGGCCCAGCGTGTAGAGGAGCGCGCCGAAGAGCGCGGCGCAGACCAGCGGGCCGGAGCGGATGGCCAGCGAGCCGTGCGACGCCCGGGTGGTGAGCCAGGTCATCCACGCCACCAGCGGCGGATGGTCGTAGTAGCTGAGCGAGGGGAAGCGGGACCAGAGGTAATAGTAGGCCTCGCCGTTGGCGATGTCGGTGGTGGAGACGAACAGCAGTCGCACCAGCGTCACCGCGGCGATCAGCACCGCGGTGCGAATGCCCCAGCGCCGCACGCCCTCCGGCGCGCGGACGCCCACCGTCGCCTCGGTCATGCCCGCGCCTACCACTCGACCACGAAGTCCGCGTAGTCGGCCTCGGCCGGCGTCTGCGAGTTGTCCCCATCGGTCATCACCCCGATGGCCACGAAGTCGGGCACGTCCTCGAGCTTTCCGCCGTAGTGCTTCACGAATTCCCTTCTGGGGTCCACCGTGTACCCGGTCCAGACGTCCAGCGGTCCGCCGACCTGAAGCAAGGTGGTGTCGCGGTCGAAGAACCAGCCCCGCGCCGACTGACAGGACGCCCCCACGGTGCCCACGGTGCTCCAGACGTACTTGATGACCATCAGCTTCAGCCCGGCCTTGAAGGCGAGGAACACCGAGGCCGCGGCGTCGGAGGCGCCGGGTCCGCAATCATTGGCCTCCTTGGGGAGCACGTGGGCCCGCCACCGCCAACTCACCGACCGCACTGCCTGCCGGGCCGCCTCCGGCACCCGGGCGTTGAGCACCACGTTCCCGAGGCCCGGGCGGTAGACGGCACGGAGGATGGGCGCGTCCTCCTCCGAGCCGACCGAGTAGTAGTTCACGGGCCCCGAGTCCTCCTTGAACACGGTGAAGGCGCTCGGGGGCATGGCGGCACGGTGCGCGGGCTCCGGCGCAGGCACGGTTCCCCCGTCGCTCGCGGCGAGCGCCACGAGCAAGAGAGACGACGAGACGGTCATGGTCGTTGGGTGCACTTGACGGCACTCCGTGTGCGCGTGTCAAAACCGCCGGCGTGGAAGCCTCTTCCCTCGCCAGCACCACGCCCTGGCCGTCCGCCGAGGGCGTTGACCGCGCCATGCTCGCTCTGGCCGAGGCCATCATCCCCGGCACCAGCACCATTCCCGCGGCCGACGACACCACGGTGCGCGAGGTCACCGCGCTCGTGGCCCGCCTCTCGCCGCGGCTGGCCAGCGCCTGGAGCGCCGCGCACCGCGCACTCGACGCCGGCGCCCGGCTGCGCACCGGCCGAGCGTTCCACGCGCTCCCCGCCGCCCGGCAGCAAGCGCTGCTCCTCCAGTGGGAGCGCGACCCGCTGTTCAAGACGCCGCTCTCGGTCATCTCCAGCGTCTACAAGATCGTGCACTTCGATGCGCCGCACGTGCAGCGCGCGTTGGGCGCGCGGCCGAAGCCGCCGCTGCCGGTGACCGAGCCGCGCTGGGCAAAGCAGGCCCAGGCCGCCGAGTCGTGGACCGGCGGCGACGTCGAGTGCGACGTGGTGGTCATCGGCACCGGGGCGGGTGGGGCGGTGGTCGGTCACGAGCTTGCCGCGCGCGGCCACGCGGTGGTGTTCGTCGAGGAGGGCCAGCTCTACCACCGCCACAGCTTCGACGGCAGCACGGTGCGGGCCTACGAGCGCTTCTACCGGCCGGTGTTCGCGCTGGGGACCGTGACCTTCCCGGTGTTCGTGGGGAGGATGGTCGGCGGCTCGACGGCGGTGAACGGCGGGACGGCGTTCCGCACCCCGCCGTGGGTGCTCAACCGCTGGTGCGAGGAGATGGGCAGCGATGCGCTCCAGCCCTCGCGGATGGCGCCGTGGTTCGCGCGGGTGGAGGCCCACCTCGGAGTGGGGCCCTCCTCGCGGCGCTACGTGGGGCCGATCGCCGAGGTCATGCAGCGCGGCTGCGACGCGCTGGGCTGGAAGCACGGGCAGCTGCTCCGGAACGCGCCCGGATGCGAGGCCTCGGGCTTCTGCCACCTCGGCTGCCGGAGCGACGCCAGGAAGAGCACCAACCTCTCCTACCTGCCGCCCGCCCTGGAACGGGGGGCGATGCTCTTCACCGGGCTGAAGGCCGAGCGGGTGGTGGTGGAGAATGGGCGCGCCACCGGCATCGAGGGCACCGCACCGAACGGGGTGCGGATCCGCGTCCGGGCCCGGGCGGTGGTCCTCGCCGGCGGGACCATCTCCACGCCGCTGTTCCTGCTCCGGCAGGGGCTCGCCAACTCGAGCGGACAGGTGGGGCGGAACCTCACCCTGCACCCGAGCGTGGTGGCGATGGCCCTCTTCGACGAGGAGATCCGCGCGTTCGACCACATCCCCCAGGGCTACGGCTCGGAGGAGTTCCTCGAGGAGGGGCTCCTGCTGGTGGCGGCGCAGGCCAGCCACAACGCCCTGCCCAGCATGTTCCCCGCCATCGGGCGGCGGCTGATGGAGCCCCTGGCCCAGCTGCGGCACGTGGCCGGGGTGGGGCCGCTGGCCGCCGACACCACCCGCAACGGCCGGGTCTGGGCAGAGCTCCGTGGGCTGCCGGTCGTCCGCTACTCGGTCACCCCGGCGGACGTGGCGCGGCTGAAGCGGGGGCTCGAGCTGTCGATGCAGATGCTGGTCGCCGCGGGCGCCCGGCGTCTGTACCCGGGGGTGCGCGGGCTCGGGGGGCTCGAGCCGGGCCGGCTGGACGAGTTCCGGAGGATGGACATCTCCGCCTCGGATCTGGCGCTCGCCAGCTACCACCCGCTGGGCACCTGCCAGATGGGGACCGACCGGCGGACCAGCGTGGTTGGGCTCGACCACCAGGCGCACGACCTGCCTGGCCTGTTCATCGTGGACGGGAGCACGGTGCGTGGGCCGCTGGGGGTGAACCCCCAGCTCACCATCATGGCCATCGCCGCGCGTGCCGCCGAGCAGATCTCACCCCAGGTCGGGTGAGCGGCGCCTGCGGAAGAAGTCTCGCAGCCTCCGCATCCGGCGCCGCATGAGGCCCGGCAGCTTCCAGGCGCGGTCGAGCCGGCCGGTCTGGAGATCCGCCAGGACGTCCCCGAGCTCGACCAGGGTCTCGTCGTAGGGCATCCAGTAGAGTTCCGGATCCCGTCGGCGGTCGACCACCAGGGTGCGCGGCCGGACGAAGGTGGCCAGCGCCAGGGCGCTGTTGGCCACGCCGAACCCGGTGGCCCGCCTCCCGGACCAGGGGAGGCTCGGCACCGCTCCGGTGAAGGAGTGGTTGTTGACGCTGACCACGCCGTAGTCGAGGCGCTCGGCCAGGCGCTGGCCGCGGGCCAGGTCCCCGGTCCAGATGGACGCGCCGAGCCCGTAGCGCAGCTGGTTCGCCGCGCGGATGGCCTCGGCCGGACCGTCCACCCGGACGACCGCCAGCACCGGGCCGAATGTCTCGTCGCGCACCACCGACATCGCCTCGGTGCAGTGGTCGAGCACCGTGGGCAGGAACCACAGTCCCTCGCCGAGCGGAGCGCCGCCGCACACCACGGTCGCTCCGCGCGCCTTCGCGTCCTCGACGTGCTGCCTCACCACCTCGAACTGCCGGGCGTTGGCCAACGGCCCGACGTTCAGCTCCGTCCACACCTCGCGCAGCCGCTCCACCAGCGCGTCGGCGATGCCGCGCTCGGCGTAGACGATCTCGATCGCCCCGCACGCCTGACCGGCGTTGCACAGCGCCCAGTGGGTGATGCCTGCCACGGTGCGCCCGAGGTCGCAGTCGGCCAGGACGATGGCCGGGTCCTTGCCCCCCATCTCGGCGCTGCAGGGGATGCCCAGCTCGGCGCACCGGATTGCCACCCACCGCCCGGTGGTGGTCGACCCGGTGAAGACACAGGCGTCGGGGCGGGCGTCGAGCAGCGCGGCGCCCACGGTGCCGTCCCCGGACGCCACCTGCACCACCCCGGCCGGGAGGTGCGCGGCGAGCCGCTCGGCGAACCAGCCGCTGGAGCGCGGCGAATACTCGCTCGGCTTGAGCACGATGGCGTTGCCCGCCATCAGCGCCGGGAAGACCGAGCGGTAGAGCCCCGCCACCGGGAAGTTCCAGGGGGCGATGATGGCGATCACTCCCCGGGGCACGGCGTCGACGAAGGCGCGCTTGCCCGGGAACCCCAGGGGGTTGAGCGGCACCTTGCGCCGGTTCAGCGCCGGCCCCAGCACGCTCGCCCAGCCCTTCACCGCGTCCAGCGGACCGAGCGCCTCGGTGAAGAGCGCCTCGGCGTGGACCTTGCCGATCTCCTGCTCGACCAGCGCCATCGCCTCCTGGCGCCGGACGAGCATGTCCTTCGCCGCGCGGAGCAGACAGGCCACCCGCTCCTCGAACGGCGTGTGGCCCCAGGCCTCCTGGGCGTCGCGTGCCCGCGCCACCTTGGTGGCGAGCGGCTCGGGGGGCGTGGGGGGAGCCGCCTCTGTCAGGGGTGGTTCGGTCGACGCCATCGAGGGGGCCACCGAAAGGGGTGGCGTGAATCTCTTAACACGCTCATCCTTGGCCCTTGGGAGTACCGGGGCCGGCCCGCTTGCCCGTTGCCAGAGCAGTCTCGGGGTGTTACGGAGCGCCCCGTCGATTCATGAAAGTTCGTCGCGGCGGAGGGGTCATCGGCCCGCTGGCCTGGACGGCGGCGACCGCGCGGGTCATGGCCTGGGACCGGCTTGCCGGTGACCGCAACCGTCTACGAGAGGTCCAGCTCGGAGCACTGAGGCAGAACTGTCGGGCGGCCGCCCGGACGGAATTCGGCCGCGCGCACGGCCTGTCCGCGGTGTCGACGCATGCCGACCTCCGGGAGAGGGTACCGCTGCGGACCTACGCCGACTTCGAGCCGTTCCTCCAGCGGATGCGCCAGGGCGCCCGCGACGTGCTCTGGCCGGGGCTGATCCGCTACTACGGTCAATCCTCCGGGAGCTCGCAGACGCTCTCCCAGCACAAGTTCCTGCCCATCTCCGAGCAGCAGATCCGGTGGCAGCAGAAGGCGGCCTTCGACGTGGTCGCCCGGTACGTGGCCCACGTCGGGCACGCGAGGTTCCTCGGCGGTTATACCCTGGGGCTCTTCCCGCCCTCGACGCTCAGGCCGGACGGGCCGGTGAGCAACACCAACAATCCCGGGTTGATGCAACGCAACGTCCCTTGGCCGCTCCGGGAGGGGGTTCTCCCGACACCAGAACTCCGCGATATTCCAGACTACGATGAAAAGCTGGACAAAATGGCTGCGGCCTACCTCGACCATGACGTCCGCGCCCTGTCCGGCACCACCTGCTGGTTCTCGGTGTTCTTCGACAAGGTGCTCCGCGCAGCCGCCGCGCGGGGGCGGCCGGTGAGCACGGTGTCCGAGCTGTGGCCCAACCTCCAGGTGCTCTTCGGCGGCGGGATCAACGCCGAGCCCTACCGGCCTGTCATCGAGAAGCGGGTCGGGCGGCCGATGGTCCTGATGGACAACTACAACGCCACCGAGGGCGGCATCTTCGCCGTGACGGACCGCGTCGGCGAGCCGGGGATGCTGATGATCCCGGACCGGGGGGTGTTCTTCGAGTTCGTCCCTGCGGCCGAGCACGGGCGGCCGGACGCCCGCCGGATTCCGCTGTGGGAGGTGGAGCCCGGCGCCGACTACTCGATCGCGGTGAGCACCTCCTCGGGTCTCTTCGGCTACCTGATCGGCGACCTGGTGCAGTTCCAGAGCGTCTTCCCGCACCGGATGGAATTCGTGGGACGGACCTCCGGCGTCCTCTCCCTCACCCAGGAGCTGACCTCCTTCGTGGAGATCGAGCGCGCGATGGAGGCCGCGGTCCGTGCCGCCTCGTGCTCGGTGGTCGAGTTCTCGGCCGGGGCCGAGGTCGGGGTGGGGGGGACGGGGAAGGGCCGCTACCAGATCTTCGTCGAGTTCGACCAGCCGCCGGCCGACCCGCGCCACTTCGCGCGCGCCTTCGACGAGAGCCTCTGCGCCCAGAACCGCGTCTACCGCGAGCACCGCACCGCGGACGTGGCCATCCTGCCTCCCGCCCTGTTCGCCCTGCCGCCCGGCGGCGCCCGGCGGTTCATGGAAGACATTGGCCGCAGGAGCCCGCAGCAGAAGTTCCCGAGGGTCGTGGAAAATTCTAAGCGGGACATCCTCGCAAAATATGCGACATTGATCGAGTTGCCCTGGGAGCGTGCATGAGCCGGTTGGGAGTCTGCTTCGTCGGCGCGGGTGGTGCCGTGGCCAGCACGGTGATCGCGGGCGTCGCCCTGATGAAGCGAGGGCTGGCTCCGCGCATCGGGATGGTCACCGAGACCGGAGGCTTGCCGCAGACCCTGGGCTGCGCCCCCCTGGACAGCCTGGTGTTCGGCGGCTGGGACATCCGGGACGCCAACATCTTCGAGGCGGCCCTCCGGGAGTGCATCGTCCCCGAGCACCTGCTCCGCAAGGTCGAGCCGGAGCTCCGGGCCATCAAGCCGTGGCCCGGGGTGGTCTCCCCGAAGTTCCTCGGCACCGCGGACGCGGACCACGTCGTCACCGCCAAGAGCCACCGCGAGGAGCTGGAGCTCCTCACCCGCAACGTGAAGGACTTCAAGGCGCTCAACAAGCTCGACCGGCTGATCATCGTCAACCTCGGCTCGACCGAGCGGCACGCCGAGGTCTCGGACGTGCATCGCACGGTGGCCGCCTTCGAGGCGGGCCTGTCGCGCAACGACGAGCGGATCAGCCCGGCGATGAAGTACCTGTACCTGGCCTGCAAGCTCGGAGCGGGGCACGTCAACTTCACCCCCAGCCTGACCAAGGTGCCGGCGCTGGAGTCGCTGGCCGAGACCGCGGGCATCCCCATCGCCGGTGAGGACGGGAAGACCGGTCAGACGCTGCTCAAGACCGCGCTTGCCCCGGCGTTCGCGGTGCGGCAGCTCCATGTTCAGGGCTGGTTCTCCACCAACATCCTGGGGAACAACGACGGCCGGGTGCTCGACGATCCGGAGAGCAACAAGACCAAGGTCGCGAGCAAGCTCTCGGTGCTGGACGAGATCCTCGGCTACGAGGTGGCCGACCACCAGGTGCACATCAACTACTACCGCCCCCGCGGGGACGAGAAGGAGGCCTGGGACAACATCGACGTCCTGGGGTTCCTCGGCGAGCGGATGCAGATCAAGATCAACTTCCTCTGCAAGGACTCGATCCTCGCCGCGCCACTGGTGGTGGATCTGGTCCGCCTGATGGACGTGGCCCAGCGCTGCGGAGAGCGGGGCATCCAGCGTCAGTTCTCGCTCTTCTTCAAGGCGCCCTACCACCGCGACGGCGAGCGCGCGGTGAACGACCTGTTCAAGCAGAACGCCCTGCTCCAGGAGTGGGTGGAGAAGGTCGCCCGCCGCGTTCGCGCCGCGGTCTAGCGTGCACCCCCTGGCCATCCACGGGGGCACCCCGGCCGTCCCGGCGGGGGCGCACGTCCGCTGGCCGGTCCTGGGCGAGGACGAGCGCCGGGCGGTGCTCGGGGTGCTGGACCGCGGCGTCCTCTCTGGTCAGCTGGCCCCCGAGGTGCGCGGCCTGGAGCGCGAGTTCGCCGCCTTCGTCGGCGCGCGGTGCTGCCTGGCGACCAACAGCGGCACCGCGGCGCTCCACCTGGCGCTGATCGGCGCCGGGGTCCAGGCCGGCGACGAGGTCATCGTCCCCGCCTTCACCTTCGTGGCCACTGCCATGGCGGTGCTGCACCAGCGGGCGGTGCCGGTGTTCGTCGACGTCGAGCCGCGGACCTATGGCCTGGACCCGGCCCGGGTGGAGGCCGCGATCACTCCCCGCACCCGGGCGATCGTCCCGGTCCACCTCCACGGGGTGCCGTGCGAGCTGGAGCCCATCGCGCAGATCGCGTCCCGCCGGGGACTGCTCCTGGTCGAGGACTCGGCGCAGGCGATCGGCGCGCGCTACCGCGGCCGGATGGCCGGGACGCTGGGCCTCGCGGGCATCTACAGCCTCCAGTCCTCGAAGAGCATGGCCTGTGGCGAGGGTGGGCTCCTGGTCACCGACGACGAGGCGCTGTACCGGCGGGCCCACGCCGCTCGCATGTTCGGCGAGGACAGCCGTCCCGAGGACGAGACCAGCTATGATCTCGCCCACGCGCTCGACGGCAACCGGGCCTACGACTCCGCAGCGGTCGGCTGGAACTACCGGACCACCGAGCTGTCCGCCGCGGTGGCCCGTGTCCAGCTCCGGCGGCTGGAGCACTGGAACGCCAGCGCGCTGGCCAGCGCCGAGCTGCTGACGCGGCGGCTGCGCGAGCTCCCCGGGGTCACGCCGCCCGAGGTCCCCCCGGACCGGGTTCCCGCGTTCCACAAGTACCGGGTGCAGCTGGACGCCACCGAGCTCGGAGTCGACGCTCCACCGGTGGCGGTGCGGGACGCCATGCTGCGTGCCCTCCGCGCCGAGGGCTGCGAGGTGGTGCTGTGGCAGAGCCGGCCGGTGCCCGGGCAGACGCTCTTTCAACGGATGGGGGTGGAGGGCCGCTACCCTGTGACGCGGGACATCCTCGACCGGTCGCTCTGCCTGTTCTCGCAGACCTACCCGATCGCCCCCCAGCCGCGTCCGCTGGTGGAGGCCTACGCCGAGGCCTTTGCCAGGGTGTGGACGCGGCTCCCCGAGGTGCTCGGCCGGTGAGCGAGGAAGGACCGGGGCTGCTCGGGCGACCGCTGGTCCGTCTCGCCTGCGCGGTCATCGGCACCGGCGTGCTGGTGGTCTCGGTGTGGGCCGCGGGTGCCCGGGCAGTGCTCGCCTCGCTGGGGGCCAGCGTTCACGCGCTGCCGCTGCTGGCGCTACTCGAGGCGGTGATGGTCGGCTGCAGCACCCTCGCCCTCCGGGCGCTGTACGGGGGCGCCGGTCCGCGCGTCTGCGTGCGCCTGTGGATCCGGGCCGGCGCCCTGGGCTACGCCCTGGGCCTGGTGCTGCCGATGGGGCGGGGCATGGGAGAGGCCGCGCGCGCCGTGCTGCTCAGCCGGAGCGCCGGCGGGGCGAGGGCCGCGGTGGCGGCGGTTCAGATGCAGGGTGTGGTTCTGCTCTCCACCGCGGTCATCACCGTGCCGGTGCTGGTGGCGAGCGTCGCGCTGCTCGGCCCGGGTGCGACGGCGGGCCTGGTGCTCGCCAACGGGCTGGTCGCCGGAGTGCTCGGGACCCTCGTCCTCGTGGTTCGCGAGCGGGCGAGGCTGGGCCGCCTGCTGGGGGGCTCCATCAAGCGGCTCGAGAGCTTCGGGCTGGCCTTCGATGCGGCCGCGGGCGCCTCCCCCGGAGGCCTGGCGCGCTCGCTGGCCTGGGAGTCCGCAGGGCGGGTGGCGCAGGTCGTCCAGTGCGGCGTCGCCCTGGCCGCCATCGGCCAGCAGACGGGGCTCGGGCGAGTGCTGGTCGCCCGCGGCGCGCTCATCCTCGGCAGCGCCGTGGGCGACCTCATCCCCGGACAGCTCGGGGCGACGGAGGCGACGCTGGTGCTGGGTGCTGGCGCGCTGGGGGTGACCGCGGCGACCGCCGCGACGCTCGCCCTGCTCATCCACGCGGCGCAGATCCTCCTGGGGCTGCTGGGTGCCGGGCTGGCAGTGGCGCTCTCCGGGAAGCAGGGAGCGTCGTCCGCTCGCGCGGAGGCCGCGCGGTGACGTCGGCGGGATGCCGGTGATTCCCCGGGTCGTCGTCGGAGCGGCGCGCCTCGGCTTCGTGCTCCCCGACCCCCTCGCCCGGCGCTCTTGGCAGGATCGGGAGATGCGGACCCTGGATTCCCTGGTGGAGGCTGGCTGCACCGCCTTCGACCTCGCGGCCTCCTACCAGCTCGGCGGGACCGAGCGGCTCTTTGGCCGGTGGATGGCGTCCCGCGGCGTCCGGAACCGGCTGCTCCTCATCGGCAAGGGCGGGCATCCCTACCTGGGCCTGCGTCCCAACCGGCTGACGCCCGGGGCGCTCTCCGCGGACCTCCATGCCAGCCTCCGCCGGCTGGGCATCGAGCAGGTCGATCTCTACCTGCTCCACCGCGATGCTCCGGGTGCGCCGCTCGAGCCCATCGTCCGGATGCTCGGGGCCGCCTACCGGGAGGGGAAGATCCGGGCCTGGGGCGTGTCGAACTGGAGCGTGGACCGCATCGAGGGCATCCAGGCCGCGGCGCAGCAAGAGGGCCTCCCCCCGATCGCCGCCAGCAGCCCTCACTTCTCGCTGGTGGACTGGGTCCGCCCGCCCTGGACGGGGTCGGTGAGCATCGCCGGGCCAGCGGGCCGGCCGGGGCGCGCCTTCCACACCCGGACCCAGCTTCCCGTCCTGGCCTGGTCTCCGCTCGGCTCCGGGTTCCTCACCTCGGAGGAGGCGGGCGGCTACTACGCAAGCGCGGCCAACGTGGCCCGGCGTGAGCGGGCGCGCGCCATGGCCCACGCCCGGGGATGGAGCGTGGCCCAGGTCGCGCTGGCGTACCTCTTCTCCCAACCCTTCCCCGTCTCGGCGGTGGTGGCGGCGAGCACCGCGGCGAAGATGCGGGAGAACCTCGCCGCCGCCGAGCTGCGTCTGACCGCGCCCGAGGTCCAGGCGCTCGAGGGATAGAAGGGAGCCATGGAAGAGTGGGATGCCATCGTGGTCGGGTCCGGCGCGACTGGCGGCGCCGCTGCCTGGAAGCTCACCGGTGCGGGGCTCCGGGTGCTGGTGCTCGAGGCAGGCACGCCGGTGGCCCACCGGCGCGACCACGGGACCTGGGCGAGCAACGCCGGGAGGCAGCTCTGGCGGCACCTGGTCTCCCACCGGCAGGACGTCCAGAAGAGCCACCCCACCTGGTGGGCCACCAACCCCGACTTCTTCGTGGACGACGTCGACAATCCGTACTCCACGCCGCCGGACCGGCCGTTCCGGTGGATCCGCTCGCGCCGGGTGGGCGGCCGCACGCTGGTCTGGGACGCGGTGACGCCGCGGTTCTCGGACTTCGACTTCAAGGCGGCGAGCCGGGACGGGTTCGGGCCGGACTGGCCGATCGGCCACGCCGACCTGGCGCCGCACTACGCGGAGCTGGAGCGGCTCCTCGGGGTGCATGGTTCGCGCGAGGGGCTCCCTCAGCTGCCGGACGGCGAGTTCCTCGAGCCGCGGCCGATGACGCCCGCCGAGCGCCTCTTCAAGGAGCGGGTGGAGCGGGTCTTCCCCGAGCGGCGGGTCATCATCTCCCGCGGGCTGTTCGCCCGGCGTCCCCCGGAGAAGGGCGAGGCGCTGTCCCGTATCTCCAGCCCGGCGACCACGCTCCGGGCAGCACAGGAGACCGGTCGGCTGACGCTCCGGAGCGGGGCGGTGGTGGCCCGGGTGCTCCTCGGGCCCGACGGCACCCGGGCGACCGGCGTCGAGCTGGTGGACGTGGAGACCGGCCGGACCGAGGAGGCCCGCGGGAGGCGGGTGTTCCTCTGCGCCTCGACGCTGGAGAGCGTGCGCCTGCTGATGAACTCCCGGAGCGCCGCGCACCCGGCGGGCATCGGGGCGTCCTCGGGCGTCCTCGGCCGGCACGTGATGGACCACAGCGCCGGGAACGTTTACTTCTACCTCCCGGACGTGCCGGACACCGGCGGCCCGTTCGAGCTGCTCGGAAGCGACAGCATCATGATCCCCCGGTACCAGAACCTCGGGGAGCGGCGGGAGCCGTACCTGCGCGGCTTCGGGCTGTGGGGTGGAATCCAGCGGCTCCCGGTGCCGAACTTCCTCCGCAAGCACAAGGAGGTCGCCTTCGGGTTCCTCTGCGCCCGCTCGGAGACGCTGCCCCACCGGGACAACCGGATCGAGATCGACCCGGACCTCCGCGACGCCTGGGGCATCCCGGCGGCGCACATCGTCTGCGAGTGGAAGGAGGAGGATCTCCTCCTGGCGCGGGCGGCCCGGGCGGCGGCGCGGGAGATCGTCGAGGCGGGTGGCGGCGTCTGCGCCGAGGTGACCGAGCTCTTCCACACCCCGCTGGTCACCGGGCACATCCGGAAGATGCAGAAGGAGTGGACCCTCTCGACCCCGGGGATGTTCGTCCACGAGGTGGGCGGCGCCCGGATGGGAACCGATCCGCGCGACTCGGTGGTGGACCCGTCCTGCCGCACCTGGGAGGTGCCGAACCTCCTGGTGACGGACGGCGCCTGCTGGCCGACCTCCGGCTGGCAGAACCCGACGCTGACCGAGATGGCGGTGACCGCCCGCGCCTGCGACCTCGCGGTCGAGCGGCTCCGGAAGGGCGAGAGCTAGGAGCCCGAGCGGGTCAGCACCACGTGGAGCGCCTTCTCCGAGGCGACGTGCTCGGTGGCCCGGAACCCCAGCGCGGTCAGGTCGATGCCTGCGAGCAGCGCTTCCCCCGTTCCGAGCAGCACCGGGGAGAACGCGAGGTGCAGCTCGTCGACCAGCCCGGCGCGGAGGTACTGCCGGATGGTGGCGACCCCGCCGCCGAGGCGCACGTCCTTGCTCCCGGCCGCCTCGCGCGCGCGTTCCAGCGCCTCGTGGATGCCGCCGGTGACGAAGTGGAAGGTGGTCCCGCCCTTCATCTCGAGCGGGCGCCGCGGGTGATGGGTCAGCACGAAGACCGGGACGTGGTACGGCGGCTCCTCGCCCCACCAGCCCTTCCACGACTCGTCCGGCCACGGGCCGCGCACCGGTCCGAACATGTTCCGCCCGAGGATCCAGGCGCCCAGGTTCTGGAACCCGCGCGCGGCCCAGCGGTCGTCCACCCCGGTGGTGCCCTCGCCGGTTCCGTGCATCCGCTGGAAGGTCCGGGTGGGAAACACCCAGCCGAAGAGCCCCTCTCCTCCCACGCCGAGCGGGTGCTGCAGGCTCTGGCGCGGACCGGCGCCGAAGCCGTCGAGGGAGATGCCGAAGCTCTGGACGCGCAGGCGGGACATCGAACCTCCGGAGGCAGGTGTCGAACCGGTGGACGGCCCGGCCCTGCGAAACTCATCGCTCACGCACGCAAGATCTGTGCGTCCTCGACTGGGGGGCAGCGCTCGCCCCGGAGCGGCGAACGGGTGAGCGCAGGATCCACGCCGCCCAGACCATCACCAGCGCGTTCCTCAGGAGGAAGAGCAGACCCATGATCGGCTCGGGACCCTTGCCCCAGATCCCGTAGAAGACGTGCTGATCGAGCTGGGTGAGGAGCATGGCTCCGGCGAGGAGGGCCACCCCGACGCGGCGTCGCCGCCCGGTGTCCAGGAGACAGACCAGCGCACCGGCCGGCAGGAGCCAGGTCAGGTACTGCGCGCTGAACACCTTCCCCAGCGCCATGCTGGCAGCGAGGGTGGCGCAGCATCCCCGGAGGAGGATCTCACCGGAGAGCCGCTCTCCGTCCGGCGACGCTCGGGCCCGGCGGGTCTGCACCACTGACCAGAGGAGGATGCCGCCGGCCGCCAGCAGCGGGCCCACCGTCGCGAGCGGGAGCAGGAACCGGTCCGCCGGTCCCACCACGTTGTCGAAGCCGAACCCCTCGACCCGGTGCGCGGAGGCGGGGTCGATCCAGCGCCCCAGCGTCAGCAGCGCCGCGCCCGTGCTCTCGACCTCCAGCGGCCGCCAGGCGTGGTAGCGGAGCGGGTCGAACAGGTGGTCCCCGGCCAGGAGCAGGAACGGCACGCCCACCGCCAGCACGACGAGCCCGGAGACCCCGGCGGCCGTTCCCAGCTCGCGCCAGCGGCGTCCGGCCGCCCAGTGGACCACCCCGAGGGGGACCAGCAGCACCGGGACGAGCTTGGTGAGGAGACCCACCCCGAGCGCGACCCCGGCCCGGACCGGCCGCCGGGTCAGACACCCGTCGACGAACACGCAGAGCGCGAGCGCGACGATGGCGTCGAACCGGCGGACGGTGATGGTCCCGAGCGCCAGCACCAGCACGGTCGCCAGGGCGACCGGGGAGGGAGGCCCGAGCGGTCGCAGCACCCGCCCCATGCGGACGGCCGCGAGCAGCGCGCCGGTGAGCAGCAGCCCCATCAGGAGCGAGAAGAGCGTGCGGTATCCGTCGAGCCCCAGGCCGGGCAGCGCCGGCGGGAGCGCGAGCAGGAAGAAGCCGGGCGGATACTCGACCGAGAAGTCACGGTAGGGGACCAGCGGCCGTCCGGGACGGACCGGCGGTGTCTCCTGCGGGTCATCGGGATCGGCCGGGCGCTCCGGCTGGGGCCCGGTCCAGCCCTCCACCGGGCGCACGTAGAACCCCTGGTACGGCCGGCCCAGCACCGCGCTGGCGTAGGCGAGATACCGGCTCGGATCTCCGTCGTCGGTCCCGGCGCCCCGCAGGGCGGCGATCGCGAACGCCGGGGTGCGCGGGTACTTCCCGCTGGCCAGCAGCCCCTCGCTCCATCGCGCACCGGCGTGCGACGCGCAGCTGTTCCAGAGACCGAAGGTGACCAGGCACCAGCCGATCCACGGTCGGACGACCCCGGGCGCCGGCCGGGCAGGGAGAGGTTGCCCGGCGCCGGGGCGGTCGGCAGGGGGTGCGCGCATCGTTCGGGTCGTCCCGGCCTACTCGCAGGTCGAACGCGAGCGCAAGCTGGACCCGACGTCGTTGACGGTGGATGCCGCGCGAGGTCAGAGTGGCGTTCCCGTCGTGCAACATCCCTCCGGCTCGGAGCCTTCCCCCTCGGGCCTCACCCTGGCAGCAGTGCAGCCGGCGGCGCGCCCGCGGTACGGCTGGCACATCGCCGGGGTCATCGTGCTCGCCGGGCTCGTCTCCGCGCTGCTCGCCCGCATCGCGCTCCAGGGCTGTCCGTACTCCGGCGACGAGTACTCGATGCTCCTCCAGGCCGAGGGCTTCGCGCGCGGCGTGATGAAGGCGCCGGCGCCTCCGTACGCCGACTGGGCCCTGGTCGACCACGTGGTGATGGACCGGTACATCCGGAGCAAGTACCCGCCCGGCACCTCGGTGCTGCTGGCGTCCGGCGTGCGCGCGGGCGTCCCCTGGCTGGTGACGCCCATCGAGGGGATGCTGGCGCTGGCCGCGTTCTGGCTCGCCCTCCGGGGCGTGCTCGATGAACGGCGCACCTTGCTCGCGGTGGCCTTCCTCGCCGCGGCGCCGCTCTTCTTCTATCAGTCCGCCACCTTCCTCTCGCACACGCCGACCCTGCTCTTCGGTGGGCTGGCCCTGCTCGGCGTCTCGCGCTGGGCGAGCACCGGGCGCGACGGGTGGCTGGTGCTGTTCGGCCTGGCGGTGGGCTGCGTGTTCCTCATCCGGCCGGTGGACGGGGTGCTCCTCGGTCTGTCGCTGCTCGCCTTCCGGCGGCTCCGGCCGCTGCTGATCGGCGGTGTGAGCGCGCTGCCCGCGCTGGCGGCCACGCTCTGGTACAACAAGGTCCAGTTCGGCTCGCCCTTCGTCGACGGCTACGCGGCGGGGAAGCCGGTCTTCGTGGCCATCTACGGCGACAGCGGCGCGAAGGCGAACCTCAGCCTCTGGCACGTGGTGTCCCCGCTGGAGATCTTCCACCACCTGGCGGAGCTGGAGACCTTCTTCTTCCAGTGGACGGTGCCCGGGGCGGCGCTGCTCGCCTGCATCGGGTGGGTGGTGCTCCGGCGGGAGCAGGGCGCCGGAGACGGGCGGACCGCCGCGCTCCAGCGCTTCTTCGCGCTGATGATGCTGCTCTTCCTCGCCGGCCTGCTCCTCACCTTCAACGAGCCGGACGACAGCCCCCGGCCCCGGTACCTGACGCTGGTGCTGCTCCCGGTATCCTTCCTGGCCGCCGCCGGCTGGAGCACGGCGGCGGCGTTCCTCCGGGCGCAGCTCGGGCGGCGGGTGCCCTGGCTCGTCGGGGCGGCGATGTGGATCGCCCCCTGCTTCCTCATCGCCTCCTACCTCGAGAAGCGTGTCCCGGAGGTGGCGGTCCAGACCGGGCTCGGGGAGGAGCTCGCGCGGGAGGGGATCCGCTCGGGGGTGGTCATCCTCCGGGCCGAGTGGCCCACCCGCTACGCCCGGAACGGGATGTTCTTCGACCGCTCCCCGCTGCTGCTCTCGGTGCCGCCGAAGGTGCCGGCCGCGGAGGTCGCCGCGCGCTTCCCGGGGCAGGCCGTCTACGAGGCGTTCGAGCCGCACGGCTCGAACCCGTGGAAGCACCCCTGGACCTTCCGGAGAGTGCAGTGACCGAGGTGCCGCCCCAGGCAGTGGTGCTGGCCGGAGGGCTGGGGACCCGGATGCACCCCCGGACCCAGCGGGTGCCGAAGTCGATGCTGGAGGTCGCCGGCCGGCCGTTCATCGACTGGCAGCTGGAGCTGCTGGCCCGCTCCGGCATCCGGGAGGTGGTGCTGTGCATCGCCCACCTCGGCGGGCTGATCCAGGAGCACGTCGGAGATGGCGCGAGGCTCGGGGTGTCGGTGCGGTACGCGATGGAACCGCCCGGACAGCTGCTCGGCACCGCGGGGGCGCTCCGGGCGGCGGTCGCGCTGCTCGCCCCGCGGTTCGTGGTGACCTACGGCGACAGCTATCTGCCCTTCGACTACGGAGAGCCGCTCCGGCTCCTGGAGCGCCATGCCGATTGCGAGGGGGTGATGGCGGTCTACCGGAACGCCGGGCGCTTCGAGCCTTCCAACGTGGTGACCGACGGGGCGTGGGTACTCCGCTACCAGAAGCACCCCGCTGGCCCGGAGTTCGACCACATCGACTATGGCGCCACCGCCCTGCGGCGCGAGGTGGTCGAGGCGCTGCCCCCGGGCCTGCCGCTGGGCCTCGACCAGCTACAAGAAGATCTGGCGGCCCGGGGGCGCTTGCGCGCCCTCCTGGTCCGTGAGAGGTTTTTCCAGATCGGCTCCCCGGCCGGCTGGGCCGACCTCGACCACCACTTGCGAAGCTCCCGATGATCGTCTCCCGCGCGCCGGTCCGCTTCTCGCTGGGGGGCGGAGGCAGCGACCTTCCCTCCTATTCCCGCGAGCACGGCGGCTTCGTCGTCTCCGCCGCCGTGGACAAGTTCGTGTTCGTCTGTGTGGCCCGGCGCTTCTACGACACCATCCGCCTGGCCTACTCGGAGACCGAGACCGTGGACTCGGTGGACCAGATCCGCCACCGGATCTTCCGCGCCGCGCTCGAGGGGATGGGCTTCACCGGCGGCCTCGAGCTGCACAGCCTGGCCGACGTACCGGCCAACACCGGACTGGGCAGCTCCTCGAGCTTCACCGTGGCGCTCCTCAACGGCCTCCATGCCTTCCGGCGCGAGTCGGTGCCGGCCGAGCAGCTGGCGCAGGAGGCCTGCCATCTCGAGATCGACGTCCTCGGGGAGCCCATCGGCAAGCAGGACCAGTACATCGCCGCCTACGGCGGCATTAGCGCGATGACCTTCCACCCCGACGGCCGCGTCGAGGTGGAGCGGCTCGATCTGCGCGACGAGGTGATCGACGAGCTGGAGACCAGGCTGGTCATCTTCTACTCCGGAGTGGAGCGGCCCGCCTCGTCGGTGCTGGCGCAGCAGGCCAGCGCCATCGTCGAGAACCGCGACGCCGCCATGGAGCGCATGCATCGGATCAAGGCGCTGGGCCACCAGACCCGGCACATCCTCCTCGCCGGCGAGCTCGATTCCTACGGCGAGATGCTGCACGAGCACTGGACGCAGAAACGGCGCCTGGCCGCCGCCATGACCGACGGGGTGATCGACGAGCACTATGAAGCCGCCCGCAAGGCGGGCGCCATTGGCGGCAAGCTGATGGGCGCCGGGGGCGGCGGCTTCTTCATGTTCTACGTCCGCCCTGCGGAGCGCCGCCGGGTCCACGAGGCGCTCACCGCCCGCGGGCTGCGCCCGATGCGCTTCCGCTTCGACTTCGACGGCGCCCGCATCATGGCCAACTTCCACCGTTCCTAGGGACCTCCTGTGAGCTTCACTGCCAGCTACCTCGCCGAGAGCGCCGAGATCCTCGCCAGGCTCGACCCTGCCGCCATCGAGGCAGTGGCCACCGGACTGTCCCGGGTCCGTGCAGACGGCGGGCGCCTCTTCGTGCTCGGCGTGGGGGGGAGCGCCGGCCACGCCAGCCACGCGGTCAACGATTTCCGCAAGCTCTGCGGCTTCGAGGCCTACGCCCCGACCGACAACGTGAGCGAGCTCACCGCGCGCATCAACGACGACGGCTGGGACTCCTGCTTCGTCGAGTGGCTGCGCGGTTCGCGCCTGCGCCAGGGCGACGGGGTGCTGGTGTTCTCGGTCGGCGGTGGGAGCCGCGAGCGGAACGTGAGCGTGGCCCTGGTTCGCGCCCTGGAGCACGCGCGGGAGGTGGGCGCCCGCATCTTCGGCATCGTCGGGCGCGACGGAGGCAGCACCCGCGCGATGGCGGAGGCCTGCGTGCTCATCCCCACCGTGGCCGCCGAGCGCGTCACCCCGCACACCGAGGGGATGTGCGCGGTGGTGTGGCACCTGCTGGTGAGTCACCCCGAGCTGCAGCGGACGCCGACCAAGTGGGAGAGCCTCCGGTGAGCGGGCTGGCGCCGCTGGCCATCCTCGACCGCGACGGCACGCTCATCGACCTGGTGCGCGACGAGGAGACGGGCGCGATCGTGACCGCGTTCCACCCCGCCCAGCTGCGCCTGCTGCCTGGCGCGGTGGAGGGACTTCGGGCGCTCGCCGGCGCGGGCTTCGTGCTGGCCATGGCCACCAACCAGCCGGGTCCGGCCAAGGGGCAGATCTCGCGCCTCGCGGTGGCCCGCACCAACGCCGCCCTCCTCGCGCTGCTCGACGCGCAGGGCGTGTCCATCGCCGCCGTGGAGGTGTGCGAGCACCACCCCCAGGGCGGCCCCGGGGGTGATCCAGCTCTGGTGCGCACCTGCGATTGCCGGAAGCCGCGGCCGGGGATGCTCCGGTCCCTGCTCGCGCGCCTCGGGGGCGACGCCGCCCGCTCCTGGGCCATTGGCGATTCGCCCGCCGACGTCGAGGCGGGGCGGGCCGCAGGGCTGCGCACGGCGCTGCTCGTGCCGACGTCGCGCTGCGAGCTCTGCCCTCTGCGCGGGCGCCCCGACCCGGGCGCCGACGTGCTCGGGCCGACGCTGCTGGAGATCGCCACCGCCATCGCCGGGCAGATGTAGTAGTAGGAGACCGTGGCCCTGTTCGTCGACAGCTCCGATCCGAAGGAAATCAAGGCGCTCTTCTCCTGGGGCTCGTTCTCCGGGGTGACCACCAATCCCCTCATCATCTCCCGCGAGTCACCGGGGGCCGATCTCGCGGAGGTGATCCGCGAGGTGCTCTCGGCGTCGACGGGCGACGTCTCGGTCGAGCTCACCACCGAGTCCGAGGAGGAGATGATGGCCGAGGCGGTCGGCTATCACGCCTGGGATCCGCAGCGGATCACCGTCAAGGTGCCGTTCTCGGAGGTGGGGCTGCGGGTCCTCCACCGGCTCAGGCGCCGCGAGGTGAAGACCAACGTCACCTGCCTGATGGCCTTCAACCAGGCCTACCTGGCGGCTCTCTCGGGGGCCACCTACGTGAGCCTGTTCTCGGGGCGCATCCGGGACATGGGCTACGACGCGCGCCCGGTGATCGAGGCCACCCGCAGGACCCTCGACCGCGAGGGGCTGGCGGCCCGGATCATCGTCGGCTCCATCCGGCATCTCATGGACGTGAACGAGGCCCTCGAGGCGGGCGCCCACGTGGTCACCGCGCCCCCGGACATCCTGCGCAAGATGGTGTGGAACCCGCGCACCCTCGAGACCATCGCCGAGTTCAACGAGGCCTGGCGCAAGCGCTCCGGCCCTCGCTGATGGCTGCTCCGGCGTCGATGGCGAGCTTCGCCGGCCGGCGGGTGCTGGTGACCGGGGGCGCCGGATTCGTCGGCAGTCACGTTGCCGACCGGCTGCTGGCGCAGGGGGCCGAGGTCACCATCCTCGACGACTTCTCCACCGGCTGGCGCCAGTTCGTCCCGGCGGGCGCGCGCCTCGTCGAGGGCGACCTCCTCGACCCTTCGGCCGCGGCGGCCGCCCTGGAGGGCAGCGACTTCGTGTTCCACCTCGCGGCCAACGCCGACATCAAGGACAACCTCCTCGAGCCGCGGAGGTGCGTCGAGCAGAACGTGGTGGCCACCCAGAACCTGCTCGAGGCCATGCGCACCGCGGGGGTGCGCGAGGTGGCCTTCGCCTCGACGGGCTCGGTCTACGGCGAGGCCACGGTGGTGCCCACCCCCGAGGACGCGCCGTTCCCCATCCAGACGTCGATCTATGCCACCTCGAAGCTGGCCGCGGAGGGGCTCCTCACCTCGTACGCGCTGGGCTACGGCTTCCGGGTGTGGATCTTCCGCTTCGTCTCCCTGCTCGGCGCTCGCTACACCCATGGGCACGTCATCGACTTCTGGCGCCGGCTACGGCGCGACCCGACCCGCCTCGACGTGCTCGGAAACGGCCGACAGAAGAAGAGCTACCTCCACGTGGGCGACTGCGTGAGCGGCATGCTGGTGGCTATCGAGCGGGCGGCTGAGCCGATCAACCTCTTCAACCTCGGGCACCACGACTGGATCGAGGTCGACCAGAGCATCGCGGTCATCACCGCCACCCTGGGGGTGAACCCGCGGATCGTGCACGCCGGCGGAGAGCGGGGCTGGGTCGGGGACTCGCCCCGCATCCTCCTCGACACCGGGCGGCTGCGCGCGCTCGGCTGGGCCCCCACCCGCGGCATCGAGGAGAGCATCGTCGAGACGCTCGCCTTTCTCGAGGCCCACCCCTTCGTCAACGACCGCCCATGACCCGGACGAACAACCCCGTTCGCTCGTTCCAGTTCGCGCCCACCTCGGCGGTGCGGACCGCTCGTGCCCACAATCGCTTCGTGGACTGCCCGGCCTGCCAGGCCGACCGGGCGCGCTACCTCTTCCATCGCGCCGGCGTCAGGTTCGTGCGCTGCACGGCGTGCGGGGCGGTCTACGTCAATCCCACGCGCGAGAAACCGTTCAACGACCTCGACATCGAGCGCACCCTGACGTTCTCGCATCCCCGAGACCGGGCGCTGATGTCCGAGGACTTCGAGCGCCTGCTCCAGCGCGTGGAGCGCGATCACCAGCACCTCGTCGGGGCGCCGCTGCAGCGCACGCTGCTCCTCGGGCGCTACCTGCCGGAGTTCGCCGGCGTGCCCTCGGCGGAGCGGCTCGGCCTCGAGGTCGCGGAGTTCGACGACGCGCGGTTCGCCCGGGTGGCGCTCGACTCCGATCTGGAGTGGGCTGCCCCCTCCCTGGCGCGGGAGCCACAGGTGGTCATCCTGGCCGAGCTGCTGGAGAGCCTGGCCACTCCCCACGCCGTGCTCTCGCACCTCGTCGAGGCGCTGCCGCCCCAGACGCTGTTCGTGGTCACCTACACCAACGCCGACTCGATCCCGGCGCGCATGATGCGGCGGCACTGGTCGCAGTTCTTCGACCACAAGGCCGCCTTCCTCAGCACCGGCAACCTCACGGCGCTGGCCGCGCGCTCGGGGCTGATCCTCAAGACCCAGTATCCGATGCCGGTGATGCGCACCGCACGCTACGTCGGGGACGCCGTCTCGCGCATCGTGGGCCAGCCGGCGCTCTCCGCGGTGCTCCGTTCCACGCCCCTGGGGAACGTGGAGATGCCGGTGCGCGTCGGCAGCCGGGTGGCGGTGTTCGGCCGCCGGGCGGGCGAGGCCAGCACGGGCGAGAAGCTGTCGATCGTGCTGCCCGTCTACAACGAGGCCCGCTACGTGGCCGAGGTCATCGACGCGGTGCTCGCCAAGCCGCTGAAGATCGACCGCGAGCTGATCATCGTGGAGAGCAATTCCACCGACGGGACGCGGGCCATCGTCCAGCGCTACGCCGGCCGGCCCGGGGTGCGCCTGGTGTTCGAGGACCGGCCGAAGGGCAAGGGCCACGCGGTGCGGACCGGCCTGGCCCACGTGACCGGGACCATCGTCCTCATCCAGGACGCCGACTTCGAGTACGACATCGACGACTACGACGCGCTGCTCGAACCGCTGCTCCAGCACCAGGCCACCTTCGTGCTCGGGTCCCGCAGCCTGGGCATCGACGACTGGAAGGTCCGCAAGTACGACGCCACGCCGGTGCGAGGGCTGCTCCTCAACTTCGCCCAGCTGGTGTTCGCCCGGACCTACAGCGTGCTCTACCAGCAGCGGGTCACCGACGTGAACACCATGTTCAAGGTGTTCCGCGCCGAGTGCCTCGACGGGCTCGACCTCGAGTCCAACGGCTTCGAGCTGGACATCGAGCTGGCCTGCAAGCTGGCGAGGAACGGGCACTCGCCGATGGAGGTGCCGGTCAACTACGTGGCCCGCGGCTTCGCCGAGGGCAAGAAGATCCGGTTCTGGCGCGACGCGGTACCCTCGTATGCGTCGCTGTTCTGGCACCGCTTCTGACGTGGCCCGGCCGCTGTCGCTGATGTCCACCCGTGGCATGATCGGCAGAGGAGCTCCCCATGCCCATGACCTGCACACATCTCGAGCCGCTCGAGACGGAGCTGGAGAAACTCGGGGTGCAGCTCGGCGAGCCCAGACCCAGCCCTTACGGACCGGAGTGGGGTCTCTGGTCTGCGGTGGATTGCACCTTCGACGCGGGCTCGCTGCGCGCGCGACTGGGGCTCGCCGACTTCATCCGCTTCGAGGAGTACGACGGGCGGGTGGCGGGCAGTGACGCGACGTTCTACTGCCCGCGGTGCCGGCGGGCGATCATGGGCCGGCACCGGGCGTACGCAGATCCGACGACCCCCAGGCTGGCCTGAGTCTTCCGCCGCTCCTCCTCCGACGCCGTGCGGTCCCCCGCCCAACCTCAGGCGCCACACCAGCGCCGGCCCAGCTCGCGGTAGAGGTCGGTGGTCTCCTCGATGCAGCGGACCAGCGCGTACTCGTCGGTCTGGTGCGCCTGGACCAGCTCACCGGGTCCGAGGATGACGGTGGGAATGCCGCCGAACGCGGGAGTCAGGATGCTCGCGTCGGTGAAATACGGCGCGCTGGCCGGCTCGGGGCGCTTCCCCTGCCGTCGCTCGGCGAGCTGGTAGACCAGGTGGATGAACGGGTCTTGCTCGTCGGTTCGGACGCCGGGCACGTCCACCCGGGCGCTCAGCTCGACATCGGGGCCGAGTGCGTGCGCCACCTGGTCCCGCACCTGTGCATGCCGCTGGGCGGGCACGGTGCGGATGTCGATCCCGATGACCGCCTCGTCAGGGACCGAGTTGATGTTCAGGCCGCCCCGGATGGTGCCCACGTTGAGGGTGGGACGGCCGAGCAGCGGGTCCGGCGCCACCTCGAAGCGGAACGCCTCCAGCGCCGATACCGCGCGTGCGGCGCGGTACACGGCGTTCACTCCTCGCTCCGGCATCGAGCCGTGGGCGGTCACTCCCCGCGTCCGCGCCTCCAGCCACAGCGCGCCCTTGTGGCCGACCAGCGGAGCGCCCCCGGTCGGCTCCCCCACCACCATCGCCCCGGCGGTGCCGAGCGCGCCGGCGGTCCGCGCCAGGTGAGCGGCGCCTTCGCAGCCAGTCTCCTCTCCGGCGACGAACACCAGCGTGAGCCCGGCGTCGCGCAAGGTGCCGGATCGCACCAGGTCCAGCGCCGCGCAGGCCAGCGCGGCGATGCCGCTCTTCATGTCGCTCGAGCCCCGACCGTAGAGACGCCCACCGTCGGTCTCTCCGGCGAATGGGTTCCGCGTCCAGGGCGCCGCTCCGAGCGGCACCGTGTCGGTGTGGCCGGCGAAGCACAACGGAGGTTTGCTCCCCCCCGGCGCGAAGGCCACCAGGCTCGCCCGGCCAGGGGCGAACTCGTGCAGTCGTATCCGGAACCCGCCATCCTCGAGCAGCTCGGCGAGGAAGCGCGCGCAGTCCAGCTCCGGGCTGGTGGGGTTGATGGTGTCGAACCGCACCAGCTGCTGGGTGAGAGACACCGGGTCCACGCTCATCGCCTCGCCTCCGTTCCGCCGGTTCCGAAGTAGGCCGCGTGCATCTGCGGGTCGGCGCGCAGCTCGGCAGCGGTGCCGGAGGTCACCACTCGCCCCTTGGCCAGGACGTACCCGCGGCTGGCGATGCCCAGGGTCTGGTGCACGTTCTGCTCCACCAGGAAGATGGTCACTCCCCCCTGGTGGATCTGCCGGAGCACGGCGAACGTCTCCTGCACCAGCCGCGGGGACAGGCCGAGCGACGGTTCGTCCACCAGCAGCAGCCGGGGCTCCGACATCAGGCCGCGCCCGATGGACACCATGGCCTGCTCGCCTCCGGACATCGTGCCAGCCAGTTGCGTCCGCCGGGTGGCCAGGTCTGGAAAGGTGGCGAACACCCGCTCCAGCCGCCGGGCCACCACCTCGGGGCGCCGCGCGTCGCGGGCGGCGACCAGGAGATTCTCCAGAACCGTGAGCCGGGGGAAGACCCGGCGCCCCTCCGGGATGCAGCCGATGCCCAGGCGGACGATGCGATGGGTGGGCAGGCGGGTGAGATCCGTTCCTCGGAAGGAGATCCGACCGCTCCGGGGTGAGGTGAGCCCGAGGATGGAGCGGATGAGGGTGGTCTTCCCCGAGCCGTTCGAGCCCAGAAGACAGGTGATGGACCCCGGCTCGATCCGGAGCGAGACGTCCTGCAGCACGTCGGCCCGGTCGTAGCCGGTGAACACCTGCTCGATGACCAGCGCCTCGTCCGGCCCCGTCATGTCAGCCCCAGGTACGCGCGGCGGACCTCGGGGTCCGCGGACACCTCGGCGAAGGTGCCCTCGCAGAGCTTCTTGCCATAGTTGAGCACGACGCACCGGTCGGTGACCCGCTCGATGACCGACATCTCGTGCTCGATGAGCACGATGGTCAGGTCGCCGAACCGCCGGCGCACCTCGAGGATGTCGTCCATCAGGCGGGTGGTCTCGTCGGCGGTCATGCCCGCCGACGGCTCGTCGAGGAGCAGGAGCCGGGGACGGCTCATCAGGGCCCGGCAGACCTCCACCCGCCGTCGGTCGATCATCGCCACGCCGGTCATCGGCTCGAAGAGCCGCCGCGCCAGCGGTGGATCGAAGAGCTCCAGCAGCTCGGTCGCCGCCGCCGCGGTCGCGTCCGCCTGCCTGGCCAGGGCGCTGCGGCGGGCCACGTTGAACCACAGCCCGTGCTCGAGCCGCTGGTGCGCGCCGATGGCCAGGTTGTCGAAGATGGACAGCTCCAGGCACAGGCGCGAGCGCTGGAAGGTGCGGGTGATTCCCGCGCGGTGGATGGCCTGGGGCGTGGCCCGGCCGAGCGACGCCCCGGCGAACAGGACCTCGCCCTGGGTCGGCGGAAACAGGCCGGTGAGGACGTTGAAGAAGGTGGTCTTCCCCGAGCCGTTGGGACCGATCAGCCCCAGGAGCTCCCCCCGTCGGACTTCCAGGTCGAGCCCGGCGAGCGCCACCAGCCCGCCGAACTGGCGGGTGAGCCCGCGGGTCATCAGGAGGGCCTCGGCGGCGCTCACCCGGCCACCCTCCCGAACGGCCGGCGGACGGTGCGGCGGATCAGCCCGCCGGGGCGGAGGACCAGGACCAGAACCACCAGCACCGAGAACAGGAGGTAGCGGTACTCCTGGATGGGCTGCAGCTTCTCGGGGAGCCAGACGACGATGAGCGCGGCCGCCGCCAGCCCGGCGAGGTTCCCCAGCCCTCCGAGCAGCAGGATGGAGACCAGGACCAGCGACTCCTGGAAGGTGAAGTTGTTGGGAGCGATGAAGCCCACCATCATCGCCGACAGAGCACCGGCGACGCCGATCAAGGCGTTCCCGATGGTGAAGGCGGCGATCTTCCACCGTCCGATGGAGATCCCGAAGCAGGCCGCGGCGGTCTCGTCCAGCCGGACCGCGTCGAGCGCCAGGCCGATCCACGAGCGCTCCAGCCGCCGCACCAGCCACACCGCCCCGAACGCCAGCGCGACCGCGGCCAGGCAGTAGAACGCGTAGCCGGAGAAGTCGACGCCGAGCAACTGCCGGTCGTCGTTGAAGCTCCAGCCGAGGATCTGCAGCCCTCCCAGCTTGAGCCCCTGCGGTCCCCCGAGCGTCTCGTTCACCTCCAGGAAGGTCCGGAACAGGAGCCCGAAGGCGATGGTGATCAGCGCGGCGTAGTGGCCCCGGGTCCGGAGCAGGGGGAGGAGCAGCAACGAGCCGACGGCGGCGGCCGCGGCCCCGCTGGCGAGCAGCACCAGCGGATGGGGAAGGGCCCCGCGCCCGAGCACCGCCGCGGTGTAGCCGCCCACGCCGAAGAAGGCCGCGCCGGCGAAGTTGGGCACGCCGGCATCGGCGAGCTGGACGTGGAGCCCGAGGCAGGCCACCAGCACCAGCAGCGCACGGGCCATCAGCAGCAGCACGAAGGGGTCGTCGTGGAAGACGCGGACCAGCACCACCGCGGCGGCTCCCAGCCCAAGGAGCACCGCCGGCGGTCCCGCGGCCTCGACCAGCCTCGGGAGGACCCTGCTCCTGAGCCCACCGGCCACGGCAACCACTGCACCCACGGCCACCAGGCCCACCGTTCGCTCCGATTCGGCGGAGAGGAAGGCGTACACGAGCAGCCCGGTCAGCGCGGCGATCGCCGCTGCGGACAGCGCTCGCGCCCCCGGCAGGCTCATACCCGTTCGCCCAGTCGCTCCCCGATCAGACCGGTGGGCTTCCAGGTCATGAGGAGGATGACCACGGTGAAGGCGAACACGTCCTTGTAGGCGGAGGCGAAGGGCAGCGCCACGGCGCCCAGCGTCTGCAGCCCGGCGAAGAGGAACCCGCCGAGCACCGCGCCCTCGAAGCTGCCCAACCCCCCGAGCACCGCGGCGCTGAAGCCGATGACCCCCAGGAGCAGCCCGGAGCCGAAGTTGATCTCGTTGTAATAGAGCCCGTTCATCACCCCGGCGAACGCCGCCAGCGCCGAGCCGATGGCGAAGGTGAGGAGCACCACCCGGCGAAAGTCGATGCCCATGGTGCGTGCGGTCTCCTCGTCCTGGGCGACTGCCCGGATGGCCAGCCCCAGTCGGGTCCGCCGCAGCACCAGCGACAGGCCCACCACCAGCGCCACCCCGGCGACGATCATCAGCACGTTGTCCAGCCGCAGGGTGAAGCGCCCCATCGACCAGGAGGCGCTGGGGAGGAGTGCGGGAAAGCGCTGCGGCTGTGAGCCCCCGGGGTAGAAGAGGCGGATGCACTCGCGGAGCGCGGTGCCCCCCATCAGTGTGGCGAGTAGCACGTTCAGCGCCGGGGCACCCCGGAGCGGGAGCACCAGCAACCGGCCGAGGAGCGCGCCGAGCAGCGCCATGGAGAGGGTGGCGGCCAGCACCACCCCGAGCAGCTGGAGCACCGGGGACTGCACCCCCGCTTGGACCAGCGCGGCGTAGGCGGCGAGGCCGGCGAAGGCCCCAGCGGTGAGCACGTCGCCGTGGGCGAACTGGACCACGTCCAGGACGCCGAAGAACAGGGTGAAGCCCAGCGCGACCAGGGCGTACATGAGCCCCAGCATCACGCCGTTCATCACGTACTGCGCGAGGAGGTCCACGGCCCGGCCGGCCAGGGGCTCAGCGCCCCTTCAGCTTGCGCTTGCCGCTGGCGTACTCGCTGTCCTCCCAGACGACCCACTTCCCGTCCTGGACCACGTACGCGGTGATGGCCGCCACCGTGTTCTGGCCGTGGTCGTCGAAGGTGATGAGACCGACGATGGAGTCCACGTTCTTCACCCCGGCGAGCGCGGTCAGGATCTGCTTCCGGTCCGGTCCGACCTTGTCGATGGTGTCCATCAGGAGGGTGGCCGCGGCGTAGGCGAAGGGGCCGTAGGCCTCGGGTGGGTTGGGGTACTTCTGCTCGGCGTACTTCTCGAGGAAGAACTTGCCGCCGGGGAGCTTCTCCGCCGGGGCGCCCTCGCGGAACGCCACCACCCCCTCGGCGAGCGGTCCCAG
>Ga0335084_10000367_pt1 | contig 37589 bp, 34 predicted proteins | sample Lox_Sample_44_FD_206721 | JGI IMG/M metagenome (GOLD analysis project Ga0335084, IMG submission 206721) | Soil microbial communities from Loxahatchee National Wildlife Refuge, Florida, United States - Lox_Sample_4.4 | ecosystem: Environmental > Terrestrial > Soil > Wetlands | place: USA...
CGGCTTCCTGCAGCTCCAGGATCGCGGCGAGCGCGTGCAGGTGCACGCGCGCAAGGATCGCCTCGGCGACGCGGGGTTCGAGGTCTATCGGGGCCTCGACCTCGGCGACCTGATCGGCGTCACGGGCAAGCCGTTTCGTACCCGCACCGGCGAGCTGACGATCGCAGCCGACGAGCTGCGCCTGCTCGTGAAGGCCATCCGGCCTCTCCCGGAGAAGTGGCACGGGCTCCAGGACGTCGAGGCGCGCTATCGCCAGCGCTACGTCGACCTCATCGTCACCCCGGAGGCCCGGCGGATCTTCGCCATCCGGCAGCGCGCCCTCGCGGCCATCCGGCGCTTCCTGGTCGAGCGCGGCTTCGTGGAGGTCGAGACGCCGGTCATGCAGCCGATCGCGGGCGGCGCGGCGGCGCGGCCGTTCATGACGCACCACAACGCCCTGGACATGACGCTCTACCTCCGGATCGCGCCGGAGCTGTACCTGAAGCGGCTCGTCGTCGGCGGATTCGACCGCGTCTTCGAGCTGGCGCGTGTGTTCCGCAACGAGGGGCTCTCCACGCGCCACAACCCGGAGTTCACCATGCTCGAGTTCTACCAGGCCTACGCGACCTGGGAGGACTTCGTCGTGCTCACCGAGGAGCTGCTGGTCTCGGTCGCGCGCGAGGTGACGGGCGGGCTCGCGCTGCCCTACGGCGAGTGGACGATCGACCTCACGCCCCCCTGGCGGCGGGCCAGCATGAGCGAGCTCGTCGCCGAGAAGACCGGCACCCCGGCCGATCGCTTGCTCGATCCGGGCGTCATCCGCCCGCTGGCGGAGCGGACGGGCGGCATCGAGCGCGCCAGCATGACGCCGGGCGAGCTGCTCGGGCTCGTGTTCGAGCGCGTCGTCGAGCCCGATCTCGTCCAGCCGACGTTCGTCACGCACTTTCCCGTCGAGCTGTCGCCGCTGGCGCGCCGCAACGACCGCGACCCGCGCCTGGTCGACCGCTTCGAGCTCTTCATCGCGCGCAACGAGATCGCGAACGCGTTCTCGGAGCTGAACGACCCAGAGGACCAGCGGGAGCGCTTCCAGGGGCAGCTCGCGGCGCGTGCGGCCGGCGACGAGGAGGCGCATGCAATGGACGAGGACTACGTTCGCGCGCTCGAGTACGGACTGCCGCCGACGGCCGGAGAGGGGATCGGGATCGACCGCCTCATCATGCTGCTCACCGGCGCAACGTCCATTCGCGAGGTGATCCTGTTCCCGCACCTGCGGCCGGAGACACGGGCGTGATCTGGGAGCTCTTCGTCGGCCTGCGCTACTTGCGTGGACGGCGGAAGTCGTCGCCGCTGTCGCTCATCTCCATGATCTCGCTCGTGGGCGTCACGATCGGCGTCGCGACGCTGTTGATCGTGCTCGGAGTCATGACCGGGCTCGAGCGCGACCTGCGCGACAAGATCCTCGGCTTCAACCCGCACATCACGGTCACCAGCTACAGCGGCCCGCTCGACGAGTGGCGCGACGCCCTGAAGCGCGTGCGTGGCGTCGACGGCGTCGTGGCCGCCGGCCCGGTCGTCTACGGGCAGGCGATGGTCGCCCTCGGCCGGGGCGTGTCGGGCGTCGTCGTGCGCGCGATCGATCCCGCGGCGGGCGACGTGGTCGTCGACGTCGAGCACCACCTGCGCAAGGGATCGCTCGGGGCGCTCAGCACGCCCCACGAGGTGACCCTGCCGCCGGAGGAAGGGGGCGGACGGGTGCAGCTCGGCGCGATCCTCATCGGGCAGGAGCTGGCGCGCCAGCTCGGCGTGACCGTCGGTGACACCGTGAACGTGATCTCGCCGCTCGGTACGCCGGGGCCGGCGGGCATGGTGCCGCGCATCAAGCGCTTCGTCGTGGGCGGGTTGTTCGACTCCGGCATGTACGACTACGACACGACGCTCGCGTACATGGGCCTCGGCGACGCCCAGAAGTTCTTCGACTTGAAGGACGACGTGAGCGCGCTCGAGGTGCGCGTGCGCGACATCTACACGGCGCGTGAGGTCGCGCGCGGGCTCGAGGGTGCGCTCGGTGGGTTCCCGTATCGGGCGCGCGATTGGATGGAGGCGAACCGCAACCTCTTCTCGGCCCTGAAGCTCGAAAAGGTGGTGTACGGCATCGTGCTCAGCCTCGTGGTGGTGGTGGCGGCCTTCAACATCCTCGCCACGCTCACCATGGTGGTAAAGGAAAAACGGCGCGACATCGCGATCCTCAAGTCCATGGGCGCGTCGGCCAGCGCCATCGCGCGCGTGTTCGTCCTGAAGGGCGCCGTCATCGGCGTCGCGGGAACGCTGATCGGCAGCGCGCTCGGTCTCGCCGGCTGCTGGGTCCTCGCCCGCTATCAGTTCATCGAGCTGCCGAAGGACGTGTTCCTGGTGACGACGCTGCCGGTGCGGATGGAGCCGCTCAACTTCATCGTCGTGGGGACGGTGTCGATCGCCATCTGCGTGCTGGCCGCCCTGTCGCCGGCGCGACGAGCCGCCAGCCTGGTTCCCGTCGAAGTGATCCGGTATGAGTAGCGGACCATGGCGGGAGGAGGCGCGCCGCTCGTGGAGGCCGTCGGCCTCTCGAAGCGCTATGTCGACGGGCCGACCGAGGTCCAGGTGCTGGATGGGCTCGACCTGCGCATCACCGCGGGCGAGCGCGTCGCCATCGTGGGCGAGTCGGGGGTGGGCAAGAGCACACTCCTCCACCTGCTGGGCGCTCTCGATCGGCCGAGCGGCGGGCGCCTCATGATCAACGGCATCGACGTGTTCGCGCAGGACGAGGAGTCGCTCGCCGCCTTTCGCAACCGCGAGATCGGCTTCGTGTTCCAGTTCCACCAGCTCCTCCCCGACTTCACGGCGCTGGAAAACGTGATGCTGCCGGCGCTGATCGCGCGCGATCCGGCGGGCGCGGCGCGGACGCGCGCCCGCGATCTCCTGGATCGGGTCGGTCTGTCGGAGCGCGGTACGCATCGTCCGGGCGAGTTGTCGGGCGGCGAGCAGCAGCGTGTCGCCGTCGCGCGCTCCGTGATGCGCCGACCGAAGCTCCTCCTGGCCGACGAGCCGACGGGGAACCTCGACCCGGAGACGGGTGAGCGGGTGACGAACGTGCTCCTCGACCTGAACCGCGAGGTCGGCGCCGCGCTGGTCGTGGTGACCCACAACGACCGCTTGGCCGCCGCGATGGAGCACACCCTGCGGCTCGAGGCAGGCCGGGTGCACGACGAGACGGTGACCGCGACGCGTCGCGGTGGAGTCGGTGGCGGCATCGGATGAGCGGGCGGGGGATGTGGGGCGGGCGCTCGGGCGTGCTCGCGATCGCGGGGTGGCTGCTCGCCCTCGGCGCGACTCTGGGCCTCGGCGCGGAGCCGCCGATCCTGCGCATCGACATCAAGGGCAACGTCCGCGTCGAGGAGGATGCGATCCGCGTGCACCTGCAGTCGCAGCCGGGCAAGCCGTTCGACCGCGACACGCTCGACAAGGACATCCGCGCCGTCTACGCGATGGGCTTCTTCGATCAGGTGACGGCCGAGTCGGCGAACGAGCCCCGCGGCGTGGTGATCACCTTCGAGGTGAAGGAGCGACCCCTCGTACGCAGCGTCGAGATCGAGGGCACCGAAGAGGTGAAGAAGGAAGAGGTCGAGGGCGCGCTACGCATCCGCCCGCACACCATTCTCGACCCCGGCAAGGCGCGCGAGGGCATCGAGGCCGCGAAGAAGCTCTACGCCGAGAAGGGGTACCTCGACGCGTCGATCACGTACGAGACGACGCCCGTCGGGGAGAACGAGGTCGACGTCAAGTACAGCGTGACCGAGGGCAGCCTCGTCCGGATCGGTGACATCACCTTCGAGGGCAACGAAGCCTTCAGCAGCCGCACGCTGCGCGGCATCATGCAGACGAAGGAAGAGTCGATCATCTCGTTCATCACCGGGGCGGGGAACCTGAATCGCGACGTCCTCAAGGCGGACGTCGAGCGCCTCACGGCCTGGTACTACGACCACGGCTACGTGACGGTGCACATCGACGAGCCCAAGGTCGAGCGCAAGGAAGAGGAGCTCACGGTCCTCATCAAGATCGAGGAGGGCGCGCAGTTCACCGTCGGGAAGGTCAGCGTCGTCGGCAAGGACGTACCGGAGATCACGCTGGACGTCATGCCGAAGCTCGCGACCAAGCAGGGCGAAACGTTCGAAGCCAGCACGCTCCGCGACGACGTGCAGCTGCTGACGGATCGCATGTCCGAGGACGGCTACGCGTTCGCCAAGATCGACCCCGACACCCAGGTCGACGTGGAGAAGAAGACGGTCGACGTCGTGTTCCAGGTCGATCGCGGCTCGCCGGTCACGGTCGATCGGATCGACGTCACCGGCAACACGAAGACGCGCGACCAGGTCGTCCGGCGCGAGATGCGGCTCCAGGAAGGCGAGCTCTTCTCGGGGACGAAGCTCCGCAAGAGCCGCGAGGCGTTGCAGCGCCTCGGCTTCTTCTCCGAGGTGAACATCACGACCCGCAAGGGCGCCGTCGAGGACAAGATGAACGTGGTCGTCGACGTGAAGGAAGCGCAGACGGGCTCCTTCAGCGCGGGCGCCGGCTTCAGCTCCGCGGACAGCCTGCTCTTCAACGTCCGCATCCAGGAGAACAACCTCTTCGGCCGCGGGCAGCGCCTCGTCGTCAACGCCGACGTCGGCTCGGTGCGCCGCAACATCATCCTGTCGTTCACGGAGCCGTACTTCCGCGGCACGCCGCTCACCGTCGGTCTCGACGCGTTCAGCTGGCGCTTGCGCTTCGACGAGTTCGCCCGTGAGGGCACGGGCGGCAGCATCTCGTTCACCTACCCGGTGACGGCGTGGGGCTACGACAACCTCTGGGGCTTCCCGCTCGAGGACATTCGCGCGGGGATCGACTACCGGATCGAGCAAGCGAGGATCAACGACATCGGCTTCGACGCCCCGAAGTCGATCCGCATCGAGGAGGGGACGAGCTTCATCAGCAGCGTGACCCCGCGCCTGACGCGGAACACGCTCAACCACTCCTTCGATCCGACGGCCGGTTCGGTCCAGGACGTGTCGGTCGAGGTCGCGGGCCTCGGCGGCGATCGTTTCCTCAAGGCGGAAGCGAAGGGGAAGTGGTACTACACCTTCCTGCACTCGAAGGAGTGGGGCGACTTCACGTACTCGTTCGGCGCCCAGCTCGCATACGGCTTCGGCAACGAAGGCCTCGATGGCCAGTCCCTGCCGCTCTTCGAACGCTTCTTCCCGGGCGGCATCAACACGATCCGCGGCTTCGAGAGCCGGTCGCTGGGGCCGTACGAGGGGCGCAAGAACCGCTTCGGAGTAACCATCTCCACGACCCCGATCGGCGGCAGCTCGCAGTACATCCTCAACAACGAAGTGATCTTTCCGATCGTGCAATCGATCGGGTTGAAAGGCGTCGCGTTCGTCGACGCCGGCAATGCGTTCGGCGACGACGGCTTCACCCTCGACCAGGTGCGTGTCGCGACCGGTCTCGGGCTCCGCTGGCTGTCGCCGCTGGGTCCGCTGCGGGTCGAGGCCGGCGTGCCGCTCAAGGACAAGCCGCACGACCACAAGAGCCTGATTCTCTTCTCGTTCGGGGGACCGTTCCAGTTCTAAGGAGACAAGAGGTGATGATGAAGCACGGTACCATCTTCGTGTCCGCGATCGCGCTCGTGCTCGCCGCCGCCATGTGGGCGAGCGCCGCCGACATCAAGATCGCGGTCGTCGACATGCAGCGCGCCCTCAACGAATGCGACGCGGGCAAGCGGGCCAAGGATCAAGTGAAGGCCAAGTTCGAGAAGGCGCAGGACCAGCTGAAGAAGCAGCGCGACGAGCTCGACAAGGCGCGCGAGGAGTTCGACAAGAAGGCGCTCGTCCTGAAGGAGGATCAGCGGCGCGACCTGGAGAAGGAGCTCGAATCGAAGACGCTCGATTTCAAGCGCAAATACGAGGACTTCCAGCGCGACCTCAAGCGCACCGACGGCGAGCTCACGTCCGGCATCGTGGAGCAGATCTACGGCATCGTCGCGGAATACGGTAAGGAGCACGCGTATACGGTCGTGCTCGAGGCATCGAGCGGATCCCTGCTCTACAGCGACAAGTCGACCGACATCACCGACGAGGTCATCAAGTTGTACAACGCCAATCCGAACAAGGCGCGCGCCGGAGGCAAGCGCCTGCCGGGGGTCGTGCCGGGTGGCGCCCCCGACGGCGGTGGCGGGGAGTAGTCACGAGCGCCGAGCTGATAGCCGAGAGTGCGACGGGCGCACGGCGCTTCCCGCTGCGGCTCGTCGATCGGGTGACCGACGTCCAGCGCGGTACGCGCGCCACGGGGCGTAAGCTCGTCTCCGCGAACGATCCGTACTTCGCAGGGCACTTCCCAGGCGCGCCGGTGTTCCCGGGCGTCCTTCTGTGCGAGGCGATCGCACAGCTGGGCGCCCTCGCCGTCGGCGAGGGCGAGGACGTGGCGCTCGGGGCGGTGCATCGAGCGCGCTTTCGGCGGCCCGTCCTGCCGGGCGACATCCTCGACCTCTCGGTCGAGGTCGTGCGGGCGTCGGCGCCGCTACGGGTGCGGGGCGTCGTGACGAGCGGCGCCGCGCCGATCGCGGAGGTCGAGCTGAGCCTCGAGCCGCCGCGGGGGGCCCGCGTCCATCCGGCCGCGGTCGTGTCGCGCGGTGCGGAGCTGGCGCCCGGCGTACGGGTGGGACCCTACGCCACGATCGGCGCGAACGTCCGGCTCGGCGCCGGGACGTGGGTCGGCGCGCACGCCGTCGTCACGGGACCGACGACGCTCGGCGAGCGCAACCGGGTGTTCCCGTTCGCCGCCGTCGGCACGCCGCCGCAGGACCTCAAGTACCGCGACGAGCCTTCGCGACTGGAGATGGGGGACGACAACAACATCCGCGAGCACTCCTCGGTGCACCGGGGGACCGAAGGCGGCGGCAACGTGACGCGGATCGGGAGCGGATGCCTCCTCATGGTCTCGGCGCACATCGGCCACGACAGCCAGCTCGGGAGCAACATCGTCGTCGCCGCCGGCGCGGCAATCGGCGGCCACGTCGTCATCCAGGACTTCGCGATCATCGGCGGCCTCGTCGGCGTGCATCAGTTCGCACGTGTCGGCGAGTCGGCGCTCTGCGCCGCCGGGGCGATGGTGTCCTCGGACGTGCCGCCGTTCTGTACGGTCGCGGGCGATCGGGCACGCCTCTTCGGCCTCAACACGGTCGGGCTCCAGCGGCGTGGCATCTCGGCCGACGCGATGCGCGCCTTGAAGCACGCGTATCGCACGCTCTTCCAGGGTGGCGGAATGCGCGACAGCGCGCGGGAGCGCGCGCGGGCCGAGGGCGGGCACGTCCCGGAGGTGGAGCGGCTCGTACGGTTCGTCGAGACGTCGACGCGGGGGGTGTGCCGATGAGCGCGCCCGAACGCATCGGTCTCATCGCCGGGAGCGGGCAGTTCCCCGTCCTGTTCGCGCGCACGGCACGCCGCCGCGGGGTCGAGGTGCTCGCGGTCGCGCACCGGGGAGAGACCGCGCCGGAGCTGGTGCATCACGTGAAGGCGATCACCTGGGTCCAGCCCGGCCAGCTCCAGGCCGTCATCGACGCCCTGAAGGCACACCAGGTCACGCGGACGGTGATGGTCGGCGGCGTCACGAAGCCCGGCTTCTTCCGGGAGATCCGCCCCGATGCCCGTGCCCTCACGGCCATTGCACGGGTCGGCAAGCTGCGCGACGATCTGCTCCTGCGCACGATTGCGGCCGAGATCGAATCGGAAGGCATCCGCGTGGTGGAGTCGACGACGTACTTGGAGGAGATCGTTCCCGCCCCGGGCGTGCTCGGCACCCGGGAGCCGACCGCCGAGGAGTGGGCCGACATCCGCTTCGGCTTCCAGGTGGTGAAGGTGATCGGCCGGTTCGACATCGGTCAGAGCGTCGTCGTGCGCGGCGGTACGGTGATGGCCGTGGAGGGCATCGAGGGCACCGACGCGACGATTCGGCGCGCCGGCCAGCTCGTGAACGGCGACATCGTCGTGGTGAAGGCGTCGAAGCCGATCCAGGATCTGCGCTTCGACCTGCCCGCGATCGGACCCGAGACGATCCGCACGATCGCCGAGGTCCGCGGTCGCGTGCTGGCGGTGGAGGCGGGCCGCACGATCGTCCTGGAACGGGCGCAGACGATCGCCCTCGCCAACGACGCGAAGATCGCCGTCGTGGCCGTCGATCCCGCCGCCATGGGGGAGACGTGAGCCGGCTGCGCGTCGCGGTCGTGGGGGTGGGCTACCTCGGGCGCTTCCACGCGCTCAAGTACGCTGCGCATCCCGACGTCGACCTGGTTGCGGTGGTCGACGTCGACGAAGACCGGTGCCGCGCCGTCGCCACCGAGGTCGGGGCGACCCCGTACATGGATCACGCAGAGCTCGCCGGGCGCGTCGATTGCGCAACGGTCTCGGTCAACACACAGCATCATCATGCGGTTGCGCGCGACCTGCTGCGGGCGGGGATCGATCTCCTGATCGAGAAGCCGCTCACGACCACCGTCGAGCAGGGCAAGGAGCTCCTGGAGCTCGCCGTGCGCGGCGGCTTGGTGCTCCAGGTCGGCCACCTCGAGCGCTTCAACCCCGCGATCCGGGCGATCGAGGGTCTCATCGTCCAGCCGCGGTTCATCGAGTGCCAGCGGATGGCGCCGTTCACCGAGCGCGGGACCGACGTCGACGTCGTGCTCGACGTCATGATCCACGACATCGACCTGCTGCTGGCGATGGTGCCATCGCCCTTGCGCGCGGTCGAGGCGATCGGCGTGCCGGTGCTGACGCCGTCGGTGGACATCGCGAACGCACGCCTGCGCTTCGCCAACGGCTGCATCGCCAACGTGACCGCGAGCCGCGTGTCGCTCAAGCGCGAGCGCAAGTTCCGCGTCTTCCAGGCCGACGGCTACTTCTCGGTCGACTTCGATCAACGACAGGTGCGCGTGTGCCGGCGCGAGGCCGGCAACGGCGGGCGGCCGCAGCTCTCCTTCGAGCAGCTCGACGTCCCCCCGGGCGACGCGCTCGCCGTCGAGATCGCCGCGTTCGTCCGCGCGGTCGAGGCCCGCGAGACGCCGCCGGTGACGGGCTGGGACGGTCTTCGCGCGCTCGAGGTGGCACACGTGGTGCGCGAGAGCGTCGAGACGGAGGTCCGGGCCGCGCAGTTCGCCATCGGGGAGTGATGGCGACCAGCGGTGCGTCGCGAGCCGTGACCTCGCCTGCCACGAGCCGGGTGCTCATGGTGGCGGGAGAGGCGTCCGGCGACGTCCACGGCGCCGATTTCCTGCGCGCCCTGCGCACGCGGGTGCCCGACCTCGAGGTGTTCGGGATCGGCGGCGCCGGGCTGCGCACGGCGGGGATGCGCACCATCGGCGATGCGGGCGAGATCTCGACCATCGGACTCGTCGAGGGCGCGAGCCGCTTGCGCGCCCTCGTGCGCCTCTATCGGGCGCTCGTGCACACGCTGCGAACCGAACCGCCCGACCTCTGCGTCCTCGTCGACTTTCCCGAGTTCAACCTGCGCGTCGCACGGGCCGCCAAGCGCGCCGGCGTCCCGGTTCTCTACTACATCGGCCCCCAGGTCTGGGCCTGGCGCCGGGGGCGCGTGCGGACGATCGCTCGCCGGGTCGATCGGCTGGCCGTCGTGTTCCCGTTCGAGCCGGAGCTGTACGCCGGCCAGGGGTGCGCGGTCGAGTTCGTCGGGCATCCGTTGCTCGACCGCGCGCGTGCGACCCGAGCGCGCGACGCGACGCTGCGCGAACACGGTCTCGACCCCGCGAAGTCGCTCGTCGTTCTGCTGCCAGGGAGCCGATCGAAGGAGATCGACTACCTCCTGCCGGACATGCTGGGCGCGGTGCGCGAGCTGGCGGTCGCTCGCGACCGCCAGTTCGCGCTCGCGCTCGCGCACACGGTCGCGCACAGCGAGGTCGAGCCGTTCGTCCGCCGGGCCGGCGTCGACGTGCCGGTCATCGCCGGCGACACGTACAATCTCGTGGCCGCGGCCGACATTGCGCTGGTGACGTCGGGCACGGCGACGCTCGAGTGCGCGCTCCTCGAGTGTCCGATGGTGATCGTGTATCGGACGGCGGCGCTGACGTACGCCGTCGGGCGCATCCTCATCCGCGGCGTCGAGCACATCGGCATGCCGAACATCGTCGCGGGGCGCGAGATCGTCCCCGAGCTCCTGCAGGGGCAGGCGACGAGCACGCGCATCGCCGCCACCGCGCGTGCCATCCTGGAGACGCCGGGACGCCGGGCGGCAATGCTGGCCGACCTGCGCTCGGTGCGTGCGCGCCTCGGGCGTGGTGGAGCGGCGGCGCGCGCGGCCGACATCGCCGCGGAGATGCTGGGAGTCCCGGCGTGAAGACGTACCAGCGCCTGTTGCGCTATCTGCGACCGCACGTCTGGCCGCGCGGCGTCGCAGCCGTGGCCTGCATGCTCGCCTTCAGCGCGCTCGAGAGCTCGGTGCCCTTCGTCGTGCGCTACGTGGTGGGACAGGTGTTCTTCCAGAGGCGGGGCGACGTCCTGGCCCTGGCGGTGGCCGTCGTGCTCGGGGTCGGTCTCCTGCGCGGCGCGCTCGGCTTCGGGGCGAGCTATCTCATGGACTGGGTCGGGCAGCGCATCATCACCGATCTGCGCAACGAGCTCACCCGGCACATGCAGCGCCTCGACCTGGCATTCTTCAACAAGCAGCGCGCCGGACAGCTCGTGTCGCGGGTCACCGCCGACGTGACGCTCGTGCGGAACGCCGTGACGGACGCCGTCAAGTCGGTCTTCCAGGACCTCACGACGCTCGTCGGCTTGTGCGCCGTGGCGATCAAGATGGACTGGGTCCTGGCGGTGATGGGTCTCCTCCTCTTCCCGGTGGCCGCGCTGCCGATCCGGTACTTCTCGACGCAGCTGCGGCTGACCAGCCGGCGCCAGCAGCAGGAAACCGGGCGCTTGAACGCCATCCTGCACGAGAACATCCAGGGCAACCGGGTCGTGAAGGCATTCGGGCAGGAAGCGTTCGAGGCGGGCCGCCTGCAGGCGCAGGACGAGCGGATCTTTCAGCTCTTCATGCGCAGCAGCCGCATCCGCTCGCTGCCGATCACCGAAGTGCTGGCGGGCTTCGCGATCGCCGCCATCATCTGGTACGGCGGATCGAGCGTCATCGCTGGCACGCGACAGCCACAGGATTTCCTCGCCTTCCTCATCACGATCGTGCTGCTCTACGAGCCCTTCAAGAAGCTCGTCCGCACCAACTACACGATCCAGCAGGGGCTCGCCGGCGCCGAGCGCGCGTTCTCGCTGCTCGACGTCCAGCCCGAGGTGGTCGATCGGCCCGGCGTGCGCGAGATCGACGGGGTGCGCGACGGCATCGAGTTCCACGGCGTGGAGTTCTCCTACGAGCCGGGCGAGCCAGTGCTGCGCGACATCGACCTTCGCATCGCCGCGGGCGACCTGGTGGCCCTGGTCGGCATGAGCGGCGGCGGCAAGAGCACGCTCGCAGACCTGATCCCGCGATTCTACGACGTCACCAAAGGACGAATCACCATCGACGGCGTCGACGTCCGCGACGTCACGCTCGCGAGCCTTCGGCGCCAGATGGCCCTCGTCACGCAGTTCACGTTCCTGTTCAACGACACGGTGCGGAGCAACATCGCGTTCGGCGACCTGTCGCGTCCGCTCGAGGAGATCGTCGCGGCGGCCCGCGCGGCCAACGCCCACGACTTCATCAGTGCCCTGCCGCAGGGGTACGAGACGCCGATCGGCGACCTCGGTGTACGCCTATCGGGCGGCCAGCGGCAACGGCTCGCGATCGCGCGGGCGATCCTGAAGAACGCGCCGATCCTCATCCTGGACGAGGCGACCTCGGCGCTCGACACCGAGTCGGAGGGCCTCGTGCAGGAAGCGCTCGATCGGCTGATGGAGAGCCGCACGAGCCTCGTGGTCGCCCACCGGTTGTCGACGGTCCGCCACGCCGACCTGATCGTGGTCCTCTCGCACGGGCGCATCGTCGAGCGCGGTACGCACGAGGAGCTGCTGGCGCTGGGCCGGGAGTACCGCAAGCTGTACGAGCTCCAGTTCGGCGACACGGACGGCGGCAACGGGCGCGACGTCGCGCGCGCGGCGGGGCAGTAGGCGGTCGTGGGATGGGTCGGGCTCGGGCCGAGGTCGGCCGGGTGAGCGGAGGGCTGGTCGGGGGTCTGTATCGCGCGACGATGTCGCTCGCCGCGGCGGGCGCGCGCGTCGCGAGCACGCTCCCCGCCGCGCCGACGTCGTGGCGCGGGCTCGGCGATCGTCTCGGTCGGCTCGGCCGCGACGAGCAGGTTCTCACCGCGGGTGTGAGCGCCCTCTGGCTCCACGCCGCGTCGGTCGGCGAGCTGAACGCGGTGCGCGGGCTCGCCACCCAGCTCCGCAGTCGCTTCGCGGGCCGTGCGTTCATCGTCTCGACGCTGACGCGCACCGGGCTCGCGCTGGCGCGGACGATGCCCGAGGCGCACCTGGCGCTCCTGTTGCCGCTCGATGCGCCGGCGGTGGTGGAGCGCGTGCTCGCCCGCGTCCGTCTCGATGCGTTCTTCTTCACGGAGACCGAGATCTGGCCGGTGTGGCTGTCGGCGCTGGCGGACGCGGGCGTGCCGACGTTCATGGTGAGCGGGCGCGTGAGCGAGCGCACGGCGGCGCGGGCCCGCCTCCTCCGGCCCGTCTACCAGCACGCGCTCGCACAGGTGACCTGCTGCATGCAGACCCAGGAGGACGCGGCGCGGGTCGTGGCGCTCGGGGCGGATCCGCTACGCGTGCACGTGGCGGGGAGCCTCAAGTTCGACGCTGCCGAGGGCGCGATCCCGGACGAGGTCCGGCGCCTGGGCGAGATCGTCGGCGCGGCCGGCCGGCGGATGATCGTCGCCGGCAGCACCCACGACGGCGAGGAAGCGGCCCTCCTCGACGCCTACGACCGCGTGGTGCGCGGCCATCGCGACGTGGTGCTGCTGCTCGCGCCGCGCCACCCGGAGCGGATCGAGAGCGTCGCCGGGCTCGTCACGCAGCGGCGCTTGTCGCTCGTGCGCTACCGCGCCCTCGTCGGCTCACCCGGCGCCGGCCTGCCCGAGGGACCGGTGGTCGTGCTGCTCGACGCCGTGGGGCCGCTCGCGCACTGCTACGCGATGGGCGCGGTCGCCTTCGTGGGAGGAAGCCTCGTGCCGGTCGGTGGCCACAACGTCCTCGAGCCGGCCCGAGCGGCGCGGCCGGTGATCGTAGGCCCGCACACCGCGAACGCGCGCGAGGTCGTCGAGCGGCTCGTCGACGCGCGCGGCGCGGTGCGCGTCGAGTCGGCCGACGCGCTCGCGTGGACGCTCGATCACCTGCTGGCGAATCCGGACGAGGCGGCGGTGATGGGGCGCCGCGCTCAGGCGGTCGCGCAGACGGGGCAGGGCGCGATCGAGCGGCACATGAAGATCATCGCGGCGCGCCTCTCGTCCGCGACCTTCGCGCGAGAGGGAGGGCCGCCGTGAACGGGATCGCGGGCCGGTTGGGGGCGCTCGTCGAGACGTCGTGGGAGGGCGCCACCGCCGGGCAACGCCTGGTCAGCGCGGCGCTGCGCCCGGCGAGCCTCGCGTACGGCGCGGTGGTCGCCGTCCGCAATCGCCTCTACGACCTCGGAGCGCTGCGCAGCGAGCGCGTGCCGGCGCGTGTCGTCGGCGTCGGCAACCTGACCGTCGGCGGGAGTGGCAAGACGCCGACGGCGCTCTGGCTCGCCGAAGCCCTCGGCGCCCGCGGTCGCCGCGTCGCCATCGTGTCGCGCGGGTACGGGAAGACGAAGCCCGGCGTCGTGATCGTCGGGGTCGACGGTCGCCCGCTCGTCGCACCGTCGGACGGCGGTGACGAGGCCGTGCTCGCCGCGATGCGGGTTCCCGTTCCCGTCATCACCTGCGAGCGTCGCGTCATGGCGGCGCGTGTCGCCTGCGAGCGATTCGCGTGCGACACGATCGTGCTCGACGACGGGTTCCAGCATCGTGCCCTGGCGCGCGACGTGGACATCGTGCTGGTGCCCGAGGGCGGGCTGCCGCGCGCGCTCCTCCCGGCCGGTCCGCTGCGCGAGCCGGCGGCGTCCCTGCGACGCGCGCAGGCGGTGCTGGCGCTCGGCGACGAGCGCCGCGTGCCGCCACGTCCCGCCGCACCGCCGGGCATCCCGACCTTCGTGGGCCGCATCGTACCCACCGCCGCCGTCCTGCTCGGCGATGGTCGCCTCGTCGCGCACGATCTCGGCATCCTGCCCAAACGCAGAGTGGTCGCGGTGGCCGGCGTGGCGCGCCCCGAGCGCTTCTGGACGTTGCTCGACCGCCTGGGCGTCGACGTCGCGGTGCGCCTCGCGCTACCCGATCACGCGCCGTACGACGCCGCGACGCTGGCCGCCCTGCGGGCGGCGATCGGATCGGAGGGACGCGCGGTCGTCACCACGGAGAAGGATCTCGTCAAGCTGGCGGGGCTGGGCGGCGTCGACGCGCTTCGCCTGTGCGCCGTCCGCGTCGGGGTCGAGATCGAGGAATCGGAGCGTCTTCTCGATCTGGTCGCGCCCCCGATCGAAGTGGAATTGCACCCCGATTGACGCTATCGCAGGGCTCGAATCCGGAGGGAACGGCGATGGCCATCGATCAGCAGCTCCTGGACCTGCTCGCCTGCCCGCAGTGCAAGGGCGAGGTGCGGCTGGTCGAGACGAAGGACGCGCTCGTCTGCGAGGCGTGCAAGCTCCGCTACGCCATCAACGACGACATCCCGAACATGTTGATCGATGAGGCGACCCGCATCGACTGAAGCCGGCACGGGCCCGGCCGTCGTGGTCCCGCAGACGAGCTTCCTCGGTGACGTCGTGTTGACGACTCCGCTCCTCTCCGCGCTGCGGGAGCGGATGCGCCCGCGGCGGCTCGTCGTGGTCGTGCGTCCGGAAGCGGTGCCGCTCGTTCGCGGGCATCCGGCCGTCGACGAGGTGCTGGTCGACGACAAGCGCGGGCGCGAGCGCGGGCTCGTGGGCGGCCTCCGCGTCGCCCGCCGCCTGCGCGCCGAGGCCTTCGACCTCGCGGTGTCGCCGCATCGCTCGCTGCGGACGGCGGTGATCCTCGCGGCGGCGCGCATCCCGCGGCGGATCGGCTTCGAGCAGAGCCGCGGGGCGTTCCTCTTCCACGAACGCGTGAGGCGCGATCTCGCGCGGCACGACGTCGAGCGAAACCTCGCGCTGATGACCCCGTTGGGCGGGGTCACTGGAGCGCCGGTCCTCCACGTCCCCGTGCAGCCGGAGGCCGCGGAGCGCGCGCGCGCGCTGCTGCCGGCCGGCGCCGGAGCGCTCGTGGCGATGGCGCCCGGATCGGTCTGGGCCACCAAGCGCTGGCGACCCGAGGGTTTCGCCGCCGTTGCGAGGCGGCTCGCGGCCGAGGGCGCGCGCGTGGTGCTCGTGGGTGCGCCGGCCGACGTACCACTCTGCGACGAGGTCGTCGCGCGGGCGGGCGGGGCGGCGACCTCGCTCGCGGGACGCACCGACCTCGCGACGCTCGTGGCCGTCATCGACCGGGCGGTGGTGCTGGTCGGCAACGACAGCGCCCCGATGCACGTCGCCTGTGCGCGCGACGTGCCCGTGGTCGCGGTCTTCTGCGCCACCACTCCGGCGCTCGGCTACGGGCCGTACGGTGCGCGCACGCGCGTGGTCGAGGTCGATCTCGCCTGTCGCCCGTGCGGCCGCCACGGCGGCCGGCGCTGTCCACGCGGCACCGAGGACTGCATGCGGCTGGTCGAGCCGGACGCGGTGGTCCGCGCGGTGCAGGTCGTGCGGCGCGCGGAGAGCGCCGCATGAGCGCGCCGGACGCAGCGCGCATCGCCGCCGTCGTGGTGGTGGCGCGGGGCAGGGAGGAGCTGCCGCGCGCGCTCGAGCGCGCGGCGTGGGCCGACGAGCGCGTCGTGCTCGACCCGGCGGACCGGGCGGCCGGCGTGCAGCTTCCCGCGCACGTCGTGCGCATCGTCGATCCTGGTGCGCTCGACCGGGCGGTTTCGGCGCCGTGGGTCGTCCTGCTCGGCGAGGACGAGGTGCTGGACGATCGCGGTGTTCGCGCGGTGCGCGGCGCGATCGGGCACGCCGGCGGCGAAGCGCTGGCGCTCGGCGTCATGACGCGGACGCTGGCCCTCGAGCTCGCGAGCGCGCCCAGCATCCTGGTCGCGCCGCGGGGCACGCCCATCGTCGTCCAGCGGGGCGCGGCGGTGGGGTTCGACGGGCGCGGGCTCCGCGTGCGACGCATCGACGCCTCGGTCGTCCGCGAGCGCGGCCACACGCTCACCACGGCGCTCGAGATCCTGGACGGCGACGCGGCGACGGCCGCCGCACTCGCGGATCGCAGCGGGCGCACGGGCCGGGGTGTCGTGTGGCGGTCGGCGGCGGCGATGGTCCGGGTGCTGCTTGCCCGCTCGCCCGCGGGGCCGCTCGGGCTCGGACGCTGGGTGCTCGCCGTGCTCGACGGCTATCGTGTCGTCGTCAGCCAGGCGAAGCTGTGGGAGCGCCGGCGCGACCACCCGGTGGAGGTCGCGTGACGCCGCCGGCCGGGTACACCTGGCTCGCCGACGGCCCGCGCCGCGCGGTGATCCGGGACGACCTCGTCGCTGCGCTCGCGCCGTGGCTGCTCGCGCCCGAGCTGGGGCCGCCCGCGGGCGCCGAGCGATTGGGGGCCGGCCGAGGCGCGGCCTACCGGGTTCGCATCGCCGGGGCTCCGTCGGCGGTCGTGCGGATCGGGCGGCGCGGCGGCGCGCTCGGGCGGCTCGTGAGGGAGACGTACCTCGGCATGCGACCGCGTCCCTGGCGTGAGCTCGCCGTATCGCTCGCGGCGCGCCTGAAGGGAGCGCCGGTCCCCGAGGTGCTCGCGGCGCGCGTGGACGGCTGGATCGCGTATCGGAGCGCGATCGTGACGGCGGAGATCCCGGACGCGCGCACGGCGGTCGAAGCGCTCCGGGGAGCCGAGGGAGAGGCACGCCTGCGCATCGCGCGCGCTGCCGGTGCCGCGGTGGCGCGGCTCCACGACGCAGGCGTGCAGCACGCGGATCTCAACCTCACGAACATCCTCGTGACGGAGAACGGCGGGACGATCGTCGACCTCGACCGCGCACGCGTCGTGCCGGGATCGCTCGGCGGATCGGCGCGCCGCCGAAACCTCGCGCGGCTGTGTCGATCGGCGAAGAAGCTCGATCCGTCCGGGGCGCTGATCGATCGGGAGACGCGGCAAGCCTTCGATCGCGCGTATGGCGCGCCGGCGGGGGCGCCGTGCGGCTCCTGATCGTGCTGCCGGGCGCGCTCGGCGACGTCATCCGCGCGCTGCCGCTGCTGGGACGCCTGCGGCGCGCGCATCCGGGCGCGACGCTCGCGTGGGTCGTCGAGCCGCTCTCGCTGCCACTCCTCGAAGGACACCCGTGGCTCGACCGCGTGCACCGTCTGGAGCGAGGTCGGCGCGTGCGCGGCCTCGTGCGCGCCGCGCGCGAGATCCGCGCCGCGCGCTACGACGTCGCCCTCGACCTCGGCCGGGGGGCGAAGAGCGCGCTGCTCGCGCGGGCCTCGGCCGCGGGGCGCCGCATCGGCTTTGCCCGCGGCGAAGCGCGTGAAGGGAGCTGGGTCGTCTCCACGGAGCGTCTGCCGCCGCAAGGCGTGACGCGCTCGAAGCTCGAGCAGTTCCTCGCCTTCGGGGACGCGATCGGCGCGACCGACCACGCGATCGGGTTCGGGCTCGCCCCGAGCGCGGCCGAAGCGGCCGAGGCCGCTACGCTCCTCGGCGACGACCCGCGACCGATCGTCGCCGCCTGCGTCGGCTCCTCGTGCCCGAGCCGGCGGTGGTGGCCGGAACGCACGGCGGCGGTGCTCGACGCGCTGGCGGCTCGCCATGGCACGCGGGCCGTGGTTCTCGGGACGGCGGCGGACACCGCGTTCGCCGGGCGGGTGGTCGGCGCCGCGCAGAGCGTGGTGACGAACCTCGCCGGTCGGACGTCGGTGCGGCAGCTCCTCGCCGTCCTCGCCCGCGCGCGACTCGCCTTCGGTCCCGACTCGGGGGCGCTCCACCTCGCGGCTGCGCTCGGCGTGCGCGTCGTCTCGCTCTGGGGCGCGACCAGCGCGCTGCGCTCGGCGCCGTTCGGTTCGGAGCGGTGGGCGATCGCCGGGACCGCGCCCTGCAGCCCGTGCTTTCTCGCCCGGTGCCCCATCGGCCGCGTGTGCATGACGACGATCGAGGTCGGCGCCGTGGTGGCGTCGGCGAGCGAGGCTGCGGTCGCGTGAGCGCGGGCCGGCAGCTCGTGCGCTGGCGGTGCGAGGGGTGGCGCGGTCTCGTGCGACTCGGTGAGCTCGGCCCGGCGACGTGGCTCCGTGCGGCCGAGGCGGCCGGGGAGGGACGCGGCTCGCGCCACGCGCGGACGATCGCGACGACGCAGGCGGGCGGCACCTTCTGGTTGAAGGTCTACCCGCGACCGGACGGCTACCGCGCGCGCCGCGCGGCCCGCATGATGGCCGCGCTCCCGCGCGCAGGCCTGGCGGCGCCGGAGGTGGTCCTCGTCGGGACGCGCGACGGTGACGGGCTCCTCGTGACACGCGACGCGGGCGGGGTGCCACTCGCCGAGAGCCTCGCGGTCGCGGGGCGCTCGCGGCAGGAGAAGTGGGGCCGTCTCCGCGCGCTCGGCCGCGCCGTCGCGGCGCTCCATGGCGCCGGGTTCGTCCACGGCGACCTCGTGCCCTCCAACGTCCAGGTGCGCGGCGAGGATCACGTCTTCCTCGATCACGATCGCACGCGCCGCAGCCACCTCCTCGTCTGGTGGCAGGGACGGCGCAACCTCGTGCAGCTCGGCCGCTTCGTCGTCGACGGGATCGGCACCACGGATCGGGCGCGGGTCTTCGCGGCCTACGCGGACGCGCGCGGGCTCGGGTGGCGCGCCCGGCGTCGGCTCGTGCGCTGGGTGGTCGAGAAGACCATCGAGCGCCGATGTGCGATCGACCACATCGCGCCGGACGTCGCGCGGCGGGCGGGCTTCGCGCGCCTCATGCGGAGCGGCGGTCCGCTCGCGCCCGGGGGAACCGCGGCGTGAGGCGCCTCTTCGTCACGCTCGCGCACCCGCAGCATGCCGGCATGTGGCGCGCGCTGCGCGTCCTCGCGGACGCCGCCCCTGCGCACGGCTGGGAGCTGCGCTACGCCGTTCCCGCCTGGCACGACCTCATCACGACGACGGGGATCCCGCCCGAGCACGTGACGGTCGTTCGCGGTCTCGGAGCCTGGCGGCGCCTGAGCGCGCGGGCGACGTTGCCCGCGACGCTCGCCCGCCTCGTGCGCGCGGCGCGCGGATCGCACGCGTTCTACTCGACCACGCTCTCGACGTTTCCGCACTGCTGGCTGGCGGGGCGGCTGCTCGGGATCCCGCAGGTGGTCCACGTCTACTCGAGCTACGGCGAGGCGCGGCCGTATCGAAAGCACCTGCTCGGGCGCGCCCGGCACGTGATCGCGCCGTCGGCGGATTCGCTGCGGCTCGCCGAGCAGGCGCTCGGCGGCTTCGCGCCCGGGACGCGTGCGCGCGTCGCCTACAACGGCATGGACGTCGAGCGGATCCGCCGCGAGGCGGCCGCGGCGGTACCGCCGGGGATCGCGCCGCCGCGCGCGCCGTCGATCGGCATGGTGGGGAACCTCGACTGGCGGAAGAACCCGACGTGCCTCGTCGAGGCCACGCCGGCGATCCGTGCGGCCGTCCCCGACCTGACGGTGCTCCTGGTCGGCGCCTTCCCGGACGCCGGGACCGAGGCGCGCGTACGCGGGCGCATCGCCGAGCTCGGTCTCTCGGACGTCGTGCGGACGACGGGCTTCCTCGCGAACCCGTTTCCGATCGTGCAGCGCCTCGATGTGCTCGTGCATCCGGCCCTCCGCGATCCGTTCCCTCTCGCGCTGCTCGAAGCGATGGCGCTCGCCCGCCCGATCGTGGCGACCGCGGTGGGCGGCATTCCCGAAATGCTGGTCGACGGCGAGAGCGGACGGCTCGTGCCGCCCGAAGATCCCGCGGCGCTCGCGCGCGCCGTGGTGGCGCTCCTCCATGACGCGCCGGGCCGGGCACGGATGGGAGCGGCCGCCTACCACCGGCTGGCGACGGTCTTCACGCTCGAAGGATTCGCCGCCACGATGTTCGGCGCCTTCGACGAGGCGGTGCGCGACGGGCGGGCGGCATGAAGCCCGAGGTGAGCGTCGTCGTGCCGACCTACAATCGCGCGGCGTTCGTCGAGGCGAGTCTCGAGAGCGTGCTCGCCCAGGAGGCTGTCGCGTTCGAGGTCGTGGTGGTCGACGACGGCTCGCAGGACGACACGCTGGCGCGCCTCGGCCGCATCCGCGATCCGCGCCTGCGGGTACTCCCGGTCGCGCACGGTGGCGTCGGCGCCGCGCGCAACGCGGGCGTCGCCGCGGCGCAGGGCGCGTACGTCGCGTTCCACGATTCGGACGACGTCGCGCTGCCGGGGCGACTCGCGCGGCCGGTCGCGGTGCTGCGCGCGCAGCCCGAGCTCGGCCTGGTGATCCAGAACGGGCGCTTCCTGCCGCCCGACGACGCTCCGCACGGGCCGTCGGAGCCCTGGATCAAACCCGAGGTGACGCGCGCGCTGGTCGGACGCACGATCGGCGTCGCCGAGGTGTTCCGCTGGAACCTTGGCCAGCTGCAGGGCATGTGCTTCACGCGTGCCGCGCTCGACACCGTGGGGCCGTTCGACACGAGCTTCCACATCCTCGACGACCTCGACCTCGTGCTGCGCGTCGCCGCGCGCTTCCCGGCCGTGTTCCTCGACGAGGAGGCGTTCCTGTACCGCCGCCATGGTGGCGGCATCGCGCGCGATCGGGGCACCGTCCGCGAGGAAGCCATCCGGCTGGCCGAGAAGCTCGTCAGCACCCACCCGGAGGTGTTGCCGGTGCTGGGGCGCGACGACTTCCACCGTCGCCAGGCGCGACGGTACGCGCGACTCGCGCGCGCGCGCCAGCGCGCCGGCGACACGCTGGGCGCGCGCGCGGCCCTGAAGCGCGCCCGCGAGCTCCGCCCGATGAACCTCCGCTACCAGCTGGAAGCCCTGTGGCTCCGGCTGCGGCCGCGCCCCTGAGCCGCCCCATGCGGATCGCGTTCATGCATCGCCGGCTCGCCGGCGGCGGCACGGAGGCCGACCTGTGCCGGATGGCGAGCGGGCTCGCGGCCCGAGGGCACGAGCTGCACGTGTTCGTCGCCAAGGCGGACGCGGCGCCGGCGGGCGTCACGGTCCGGCGCGTGCCGATCGTGCGGGCCGGGCGCGTGGCGCGTCTGGTGAGCTTCGCGCTGGCGGCACCCCGCGCAGTGGCGACGGAGCGCTGGGACGTGATCGTGGGCTTCGGGCGGACGCCGCGCCAGGACGTGGTGCGGGTCGGAGGCGGCACGCACCGCAGCTACCTGGCGCGGATGGAGGCCGCGGATCAGCGCGGGCCACGGCGCGGGCCCTACCACCGCGCAGTTCTCTGGCTCGAGCGACGGATGTTCGCGCCCGACGGACATCGTGCGGTGATCGCGGTCTCCCGACGCGTGGCGCGCGAGATCGAGGACGACTACGGGGTCCCCGCGTCGCACGTGCGCGTGCTCTACAACGGCGTCGACCTCGAACGCTTCCATCCGGCGCGCCGGGCGGTCGACGGACGCGCGGTGCGATCCGAGCTCGGCATCGGCGACGGACCGGTGTGCCTGGCGATCGGTACGGGATTCGTGCGCAAGGGGTTCGACATCCTCCTGCGGACGTGGCGGGAGCAGCCACCGGCCGGCGCCGCGCTGCTCCTGGCCGGTGACGACGAGCGGCTGGGGCGCTACCGGCGCGAGGCCGCCGCCGGGGGGCCGGTGCAAGTCCTCGGTCCGCGCGGCGACGTCGACCGCCTTCTCGCCGCCGCCGACGCGGTCGTCGTTCCGTCGCGGCAGGAGGCCTTCGGCAACGTCGTGCTGGAGGCGTGCGCCGCCGGTGTCCCGGTGGTGACCAGCCGCCGAGTCGGCGCCGCGGAGCTGCTGGCGGGCGTGGGTGACGACCTGGTCGTCGACGATCCCGAGGACACGCGCACGCTACGGGACGCGATCGTCCGTGCGCTCGGCCCCGACTGGGCACGGCGGAGCGCAGCGGCGCGATCACGGGCGGAGGAATTCCCGTGGAGCCGGCATCTCGACGAGCTGGAGTCGTTTCTGGGCGAGGTGGCGCGTGCACGCTGAGGGCGACGCGCCGCGCGTGGTGCGGGCGGGGCGGCTACGCGCCGTCGTCGTTGCGGGCGTGGACCTCGTGCGCACCGTGGGACCGGACGGCGATGCGGACCGCTTGCTGACGAGCGCCCGCTGTCACCTGATCAAGTTCCAGCGCAAGGTGGTGGTCGGTCGCATCGTCACCTCGATCGGGCCGCTGTACGTGAAGCGCTACAACGTCCACGCGCTCCGTATCGCGGTGGGGAGCCTCGGGCGCGTCTCGCCCGCCGTGCAGGCGTTTCGCAACGCGCGTGCCCTCGCCGCGCTCGGCATTGCCACCGCGCCGCCGGTCGCCGCCCTCGAGTTCCGTTGGCACGGCTTCCTCACGCGCAGCTTCCTGCTGACGCACGAGGTGCCGGCCGCCGAGACGGCCAACATCGCCTGGCTGCGCCTGCTGGGGTTCGACGATCCGCAGGCCCGCCGGGTCACGCGGCGCGCGTTCACCCGGGCGCTCGGCGCGTTCTTCCGCTCCCTGCACGACGCAGGCGTCTACCACCGGGACTTGAAGGACGTGAACATCCTCGTCGGCGGCGCGCTCTCGTCGCCACGCTTCACGCTGCTCGACCTGGAGCGGGTTCGCATCGGTCCCGAGGTGTCGCGCCGGCGGCGGGTGACCAACGTCGTGCAGCTCGCGCGGACCCTCGGCCCGCTCGCATCGGCGACCGACCGGGCGCGTTGGCTCGCCGCCTACCTCGGCGACGTGCCGCGCGCGGAGCGGCGCGCGTGGGCGAGTGCGATCCTGCGCGCGCAGCGATCGAAGGACCGCGGGCGCCGCCGCGCTGGGCCGAGCCCGCGCGCCCGCGTCACCTGCACGATCGTCTGTCAGGACGAGGCGGCGCAGATCGGGCAGTGCCTCGACAGCGCGGCATGGTGCGACGAGATCGTCGTGGTCGACGGCGGCTCGCACGACGAGACGGTCGACATCGCCCGGCGCTACACGGACCGCATCCTGCGCAATCCCTGGCCGGGATACCGGGCGCAGAAGCAGTTCGCGCTCGACGCGTCCCGCTGCGAATGGGTGCTGAACCTCGACGCCGACGAGCGCATCAGCGACGAGCTGTCGAACGAGATCCGGCGTGCGCTGGCGGACGTGCCGCCCGACGTGGACGGCTTCGCGATCCCGCGGCTCGTCTCGTATCTGGGGCGCTGGTGGTATCGGGGCGGCTGGTACCCGCGTCCGGTCGTGCGGCTCGTGCGGCGCGAGCACACGACGTGGGGCGGCACCGATCCGCACGACCGCGCCGAGGTGCCGGGGCGGGTGCGCCGGCTGCACGAGCCGATCTTCCACTACACCTACGACGACGTGGCGGACCATCTGCGCTCGGTCTCGAAGCTGACCGCGGTGGGAGCGAACCAGGTCCCGGCCGGACGGCAGATCGGCCTCGGCCGCCTGCTCGCCGAGCCGGCGTGGCGATTCCTGCGCGCCTACCTCGTGAAGCGCGGATGCCTCGAGGGCGTGCCGGGCTTCTTCGTGGCGGCGACCGACGCCTTCTACACGTTCCTTCGCTGGGCGCGCGTGTGGGACCGCGACCGGCGGGCGTGCTAACGTCGGCCCGTGTCGGGGTCGGTCTCGGTCGTCGTCGTCAACTGGAACGCCGGGCCGGCGCTCGCGGCGTGCCTGGCGAGCCTCGAGGTCGACGCGCGGGCGGGGACGGAGGTCATCGTCGTCGACAACGCGTCGAATGACGGCAGCACGGAGGCGGCCCGCACCCGGCATCCGTGGGCGCGGGCGATCGCGCTGCCGGCGAACGTCGGGTTCGCGCGCGGCGCCAACGCCGGCGCGGCCGAGGCGCGGGGAAGCGTCCTGGTCTTCCTCAATCCCGACGCCCGGCTCGAGGCGGGCGCGCTCCCGCGCCTGGTCGCCGCGCTCGAGGCGGAGCCGCAGAGCGCGATCGCCGGGGGCGGGCTCGCCGACGAAGCGGGACGCTGGCAACCGGGCGCGGCGCGCTTCGGCGTCGTCCGCCACCTGCTCCTCGACACGACGGTCGGGCGCCTCGCGGCGCGGAATCGGCGCGGTCCATACCCCGTCGACTGGGTATACGGCACGTTCGTCGCCGTGCGGCGCGCCGTCTTCGAGCGCCTGGGCGGCTTCGACGGCTCGTACTTCATCTACGGTGAGGACCTGGACCTCTGCCATCGCGCTGCCGCCGAGGGCTGGCACACGCTGCACGTCCCGGCCGCGGTCGCCGTCCACGGGCGCAACGTGAGCGCGACCACGCGCTTCGGCCTGGGGCGTGACGCCGCCGTCGTCGCGGGTGAGCTGCGGTTCTTCGCGCGCCGCGGCGGGTGGGGCGCGGCGGCGCTCTATCGGACGCTGGCCGGCGCCAAGTTCGGCGTGAAGGCGGTGCTCGCGGCGCTGGTCGGACGTACGACGACGGCGCGCCGGGCGCTGCTCGTCGTCCGCACCTGCCTGCGTCCAGGCGAGGGGCTTCCGACGTGAGCACGGAGCCCACCGTCACCCTCGGCATCCCGTGTCGCACCGACGAGCCGGCGCTCGGGCGGACGCTCGACGCCGCGTGGTCCGATCTTCGGACTGCGGCCGGCACGACCGAGACGCTCGTGTGCCTGAACGGTCGCGCCGCGGGGAGATCGCCCGCCGCGCGCGACCTCGATGCGTTCGCCCGTCGCGTGGGAGCGCGCCTCGTGATGCACGACGTCGACCGCGAGCCCGAGCGTCCGGCGGGCGCCGAGCCCGCGGATGTCGTCGCGCTCACGACCGAGCGCGCCGGCAAGGCGATCGCCTGGAACGTCCTCCGCCGCTGGGCGCGCGGCGCGACGACCGTCTTCCTCGACGCCGACGTCGACATCGGCGCCGGCTCCATCGCACGGCTGCTGGATGCGCTGGCGGCCGCGCCCGACGCCGTCCTGGCGTCGCCCAAGACGAGCTGCGCGCCGCGGCCGACCGCGTTCGAGCGCATCATGGCGGCGCCGTATGGCGTCGACTTTCCGAATTTGTCCGGGCAGCTCTACGCCGCGCGCAGCGCCGGCCTGCCGCCGACGATGCCGGAGGATCTGATCGAGCCGGAGCGCTGGCTCGAGCTCGCGGTCGGGCGCGAGCGCGTCGTGCGCGACCCGGTTGCGCGCGTCGTCGTACGGCTGCCGGCGACGCTCGGCGACTTCTATCGCCAGCGGATCCGGATCGAGATGGGAAAGGTGCAGATCGACGCGCAGTATCCCGCGCTCCTCGCGCGCGGGAACCCGCAGCCGCGGGGCTGGACGGCCCTGCGGGCGTTGTCGGTCCCGGACCTCGGGCGTCTCGGCGTCTATCTGGTGCTGCGCGAAAGCGCCCACGTGGTCGCCTGGTGGCGCTACCGGCGGCGGCGCACCGAGGGGGTGTGGATCCAGGCGGCGAGCACGAAGCAATGGACCGCCTGAAGGTCCTGGCGCTGGTGACGCGCCTCCCCGTGCCGCCGTGGCGCGGCGATCAGGTGCGCAGCTTCCATCATCTGCGGCTCCTGGCGGCGCGCCACGACGTGACGGTGTGCGCGATCGTGCTGGGCAGGGCGGACGCGCGGCACGCCGAGGCCGTCCGCGCTCTCGGCATGCGCCTCGAGGTGGTCGAGCTGGGTCTCGTGGAGGCCGGCCTGTCGCTCGCGCGCGTGCTGGTCGGCGATCCGCGTCCGCTCCAGGTGCTGCTGTACGCGCGCTGGCGCGCGATGGACCGCGTCGCCGCGCTCCTCGCGCGCGAGCGCTTCGACGTCGTGCACGCGCAGCTCGTGCGTACCGCGGCGCTGTGGCCGCCGCCGGGTCGCCCCGGCGTCGTGCTCGACCTGGTCGACGTGCTGTCGGCGAACTTCGAACGGCGTGCGCGGCGCGACCGCGGGCTGCTCGCGTGGGTGTCGGGACTGGAAGCCCGGCGCCTGCGCGCGACCGAGGAGGCGCTCGCACGCGCCGCGGTGGCGACCCTCGTCGTCTCGGAGCCCGAGCGCGCGCATCTTCCACTTCCCGGCGTGCGGGTGGTGCCGAACGGCGTCGATCTGAGCGCGTTTCCCCTGCGAACGGGCGACGGCGTACCGGGCCGCATCGTGTTCGCCGGCAACCTCGGCTACTTCCCGAACGTCGACGCCGCGCGCTGGCTCGCGACGGAGATTCTCCCGGCGGTGCGCGCGCGCGTTCCCGCGGCGACCTTGCACCTCGCGGGCGCGCGGCCGGGCCGCGCGGTACGCGCGCTCGCGACGCTCGACGGCGTGACGCTCGCCGCCGACGTCCCGCAGATGGCGCCCGAGGTCGCGAGCGGCGCCGTCACCGTGATCCCGATGCGCAGCGGCTCGGGCTTGCAGAACAAGGTCCTGGAGGCGATGGCGGTCGGAACGCCGGTCGTCACGACGCCCCAGGTCGCGGCGGCGCTCGACGTCGTCGCGGGCGAGCACCTCGTCCTGGGCGAGGACACCGAATCGCTCGCGCGCGCAGCGGGCGACCTCTTGGCGGCGCCGGAGCGGGCGCGGGCCGTCGCCCGGGCGGGGCGCCGCCTGGTCGAGGAGCGCTATCGGTGGGAAGTGTCGGCACAGGCCGTGGAAGCCGCGTGGTACGCCGCCGCCGGTTCGAAATGAGCTGGTGAATGGCGCGTTGCGTTGACGGGCCAGGGCCTTCTGATATCTCCAGAGCCGGTGCATCGGCGCGACAGAGGGTGGCGTGCCCGCTGGGCCATGCTGGTGACCGGGGACCTGGTCGCCGCGCCGCTCGCGTACCTCCTGGCCTTCGGCCTGCGCGTCATGGTGCCGTTCCCCTTCACCCAGGGCTACCTGCCGGGCATCCGGTTCGCCGAGGTCACGCACCACTGGCCCGAGATGCTGGCGGCGCAGCTCCTGACCCTCTACCTGCTGGGTCTCTACGACACCCGCGCGCTGCTCAACCCGCGCGATCACCTGGCGCCGATCGGTGCGGCCGCGGTGCTCCAGGCGCTGTGCCTGGTCGCGGTCTACTTCTTCCACCAGGACCTCATGTTCCCGCGTTCGATCTTCCTCGTGTACGCGGCCGCGAACGCGGCCCTCGTGACCGGATGGCGGCTCGCCTGCCGACCCCTCATGGGGCGCTATCCGCGCCGCCGCGTGCTCGTCGTCGGGACGAGCGAGGCGGCGAGCGAGGTGATCGAGACCGTCCGCACGCAGCCGTGGCTCGGGATGGACGTCGTCGGCGCGGTGGCGATGAACGGGGCCCGGCCGCTGCTCCAGGGCACGGCCGCCGACGTGCCGATCGTCGGCAGCCGCGACGAGCTGCCGACGCTGTGCGAGACCCACGCGGTCGACGAGGTGATCATCGTCTCCGAGGGCACCTGGCAGGACCGGCTCCTCGACGCGCTCAGCCGCTGGCCGGGGGAGCGCGCGCAGATCTACGTCGTGCCCTCGCCCTACGAGATCCTGATCGGACGGCGCGAGCACCTGCGGCTGCACGACATTCCGCTCATCGAGGTGCTGCACGACGCGCCGGCCGGCGGCGGCGCGGGGCCGAAGCGCATCTTCGACGCCGTGCTCGCCTTCGTGCTGCTCGCGGCGACGGCCCCCGTGATGGCGCTGGTCGCGCTCGCGGTGCGCATGACCTCGTCGGGTCCGGTGATCTATCGCCAGCAGCGCGTCGGCAAGGACGGCGATGCGTTCACGATCTACAAGTTCCGCACCATGCACGCGGGCGCGGAGGAGGCGACGGGTCCCGTGCTCGCGATCGCCAACGATCCCCGCATCACCGGGACCGGCCGCGTGCTGCGCGCGACGCGCCTCGACGAGCTCCCGCAGCTCTGGAACGTGCTGCGCGGCGACATGAGCTTCGTCGGGCCGCGTCCGGAGCGTCCCGAGTTCGTCCAGCAGTACGAGCAGGAGATCCAGGGCTATCGCGAGCGGTTCAAGGTGCGTCCCGGGCTCACCGGGTACGCGCAGGTGAACGGCGAGTACCACACGTCGCCGGCGACGAAGCTGAAGTACGACCTGGCCTACATGTACAACCGCTCGCTGTGGCTCGATCTCAAGATCCTGTCCGAGACCGCGAAGGTGATCCTCACGCGGCGGGGCGTCTGACGTCGGTGTCGGAGGGGGCGGTGCGGCGGGGCGCGCGGGCGTGCCTCGTGCTGACGGCGTGGTCGATCCCGCTCTCCACGACGGGGATGGAGCTCGGCGTGGGCGGCCTCGCGCTTCTCGCCGGTGTCGCCTGGACGAAGGGGCTGCGGGTCGTGCGACGCACGCCGCTCGACACCGTGCTCGCGATCTTCTTCGCGGCGCTCGCCGTCTCGACGCTCGCCAGCGGGCGGCCGTTGGAGGCGGTGGGATGGCAGCGCCTCTGGGTGGTCGCCGGGTACTTCGGCGTCTACTGGTGGCTCGACGATCGCGACGCGGCCGTGCGGTTCGCGGGCGGCCTCCTCGTGGCGGGCGTGATCGCGGGGGCGTACGGCGTCCTCCAGCACTACACCGGCGCCGACTGGTACCGCGCGCTGCTCGGACGGGAGCTGCGGGTGCGGCCGCGCATCGGCGGGGCCCACGGCTTCGCGAGCGTCGGGTTCTTCCGGAACTACGTCACGTATGCGCACGTCCTCATCGTGCCGTTCGGACTGGCGCTGGCGCGGGCCGCGTACCGGGGCGGCGCGGCCGCGATCACCAGCGCGATCGTGCTCGGGCTCGCGCTCATCTTCTCGACCGCCCGGGGCGCCTGGCTGGCCGTGCTCGTCATGGGGGCGATCGTGGCCGCGCTGCGCGGCCGAGGGCTCGCGATGATCCTGGTCGCCGCCCTGGTGATCGGTGGGGCGTGGCTCGCGTCGCCGGGGTTCCGCCAGCAGGTGATCCCGTCGTTCACCGAGCGCGCGACCAACGCGGGCCGCCTCGGCATCTACCGTGCGAACCTCGACATCGTCCACGATCATCCGCTCTTCGGCCTCGGCTTCGGGCGCTACCAGCGGGACTCGGGGCCCTACTACGATCGCCATCCCGACGCCGACCGCCGCTCGCACGCGCACAACAACTTTCTGCAGCTCGCTGCCGAGGCGGGGCTCGTCGGACTCGCCGCCTTCATGCTGCTCTACACGACGGCGCTGCGCTACGGCGTCGAGGCGCTGGCGCGCACGGCCGGCGGGCCGGCGTACGCGAGCACGCTGGGTGCTTGGCTCGGGCTCGTCGGCATCCTCGTGGGCGGGCTCACGCACTACACGCTCGGCGACAACGAGGTCGCCGTGACGCTCTGGGTGACCCTCGCCGTGTTGATGCGACTCTGGGACGGGTAGGGTGCGCGTCCTGCACGTGGACCCGGAGTGCGGATGGGGCGGCGGCGAGGTGCAGGTGACGACGCTCCTGCGGGAGCTCGCCCGGCGCGGCCACACGAGCGTCGTGGCGGCGGTGCCGGGCAGCCCGCTCGCGAGCGCCGCGACCGCGCTCGGAGCTCCGGTGGAAGCGTGCACGATTCGCAACCACCTGGACGTCCGCGCCGTTCCCCACCTGCGCCGCCTCGCGCGCGGCGCCGACGTGGTCCACTTCCACACCGCCCGCGCGCACGCGATGGCGCCGTGGCTCGCGGGGACGGGGGCGCGGCGCGTCGTCACCCGGCGCATGGACTACGTACCGCGCGGCGGGCCGTGGGCGCGCTATCTCTACAACCACGCGGTCGACCGCGTGATCGCCATCTCCGACGGCGTACGCGCGGCGCTCGTCCGAGCGGGCGTCGAGCCCGGGCGCATCCGCGTCGTCCCGAGCGGGATCGACGTGGAAGCATTGGCGGCTCCGGCCGGCGCGCGCGACGCGCTTCGCGCCGAGTGGGGTGTGGGGCCGGACGAGACGCTGGTCATGGTGCTCGGCGTTCTCGAGGAGCGCAAAGGACACGTGGTCCTGATCGAAGCGGCGACCCGTATGCCGCGCACGGTTGCGGCTCGCTGGGTCTTCTGCGGTGCAGGCTCCCTCGAATCTCGGCTCCGCGATGCGGCGGCGCGCAGCGGCCTGGCCGTCCGCTTCGCCGGGTTCCGGCGCGACGTCGCCGCGTGCCTCGCCGCGGCCGACGTGGTCGTCCTGCCCTCGCTGCACGAGGGGCTCGGGGTCGCGGCGCTCGAAGCCATGGCGGCGGGCCGGCCGGTGGTCGCGAGCCGCGTCGGCGGTCTCGCCGAGGTGATCGACGACGGCGTCACGGGACTTCTCGTGCCGCCGCGGGATCCGGCGGCGCTCGCGGCGGCGCTGGGTGCGCTCGCGGCAGATCCGGACCGGCGCGGGGCGATGGGGGCGCACGCGCTACGGCGGGTGCGCGCGCGTTTTTCGAGTGCGGCGATGGCAGAGGGGACGCTCGCCTGCTACGTGGAGCGCCCATGACCCGGATCTCCCGCGATCGTCTCGCCCGTCTCGTCGGGCGCTTCCGCCGCGTGCGGGTGCTGGTGGTCGGCGATCTCATGATCGATCGCTTCGTGTGGGGTCGGGTCGATCGCATCTCGCCCGAGGCGCCGGTCCCGGTCGTCCACGTGACGCGTGAGGACGCGCGCCCCGGAGGCGCGGGCAACGTCGTCAGCAACGTGCGGGCGCTGGGCGGCCGCGTCGCCATCTCGGGGATCGTCGGCCGCGACGCCGCCGGAACGAAGCTGGTCGCGATGCTGCGCGCGCTCGGCGCGGCGACCGACGGGGTGATCGTCGACGGCAGCCGGCCGACGATCGAGAAGACGCGCATCATCGCCCACCACCAGCAGGTGGTGCGGCTCGATCGCGAGGAGGCAGCCGGCGGGCGTGGTGCGGCGACCCGTCGGGTGCGCGAGCACGTGCTCGCGCGCTGGCGCCGGCACGACGTGCTCGTGCTCTCCGACTACAACAAGGGCGTCATCGACGGCGCCCTCCTCGACGCCCTCGCCGAGGCGCACCGGCAGCGGCCGTTCACCTGGGTGGTCGACCCGAAGCGCGCGAACTTCGACCGCTACCGGCGGGTCTCGCTGGTGAAGCCGAATCGGGAGGAGGCCGCTGCCGCCTCGGGCATCGAGATCCGCGACGCGGCCTCGTTGCGCAAGGCGGGCGAGCGCCTGCTGTCCCGCTGGCAGGCCGAGGCGGTCCTCATCTCGCGCGGCGAGCAGGGGATGGCGCTCTTCAAGCCGGGCGGCATCGTCGAGGAGTTCCCGACTGCCGCGCGCGAGGTGTTCGACGTGACGGGCGCGGGCGACACCGTCATCGCGACCTGCGCGCTCGCGCTCGGGGCCGGCGGCTCGCTCGAGGAGGCCACGCTGCTCGCGAACCACGCCGCGGGGGTCGCCGTGGGCAAGATCGGCACCGCGACCGTCAGCGCCGACGAGCTCCGGCGGGCGCTGCGAGGCGCGTAGGGACGGCATGCGCAGCATGACGGGATACGGCGCGGCGACTGCCGACGCGGCGACGGCGCACCTCGCGGTCGAGATCCGCGGCGTCAACCAACGCTTCCTCGACGTCAAGGTGGCGCTGCCCCGCGAGTACGCGGCGTGGGAGGGCGAGGTGCGCGATCGCGTGCGGGCGGCGGTCGAGCGCGGACGGGTGGACGTCGGCATCGCGCGCACGCCGGTCGCCGCGAGACGGCGCTACCGCGTGAGCGTCCGTGACGAGCTGGCGAAGTCGTACGTGGCCGCCGCACGCCAGCTCGCGCGCCGGCTCGCGGTCGCCGACACCGTGACGATCGCCGACGTCCTGCGTCTCCCCGACCTCTTCGAGGTGGGCGAGCAGGTGCCGGCGCTCGAGCCGGAGCGCAAGGCGCTGCGGCGGGCCCTCGACGGCGCGCTGCGCGCCTTCGACCGCGAGCGGCGGCGGGAGGGAGCCCATCTGCAGCGGGAGCTCCTGGGCCGCACGGCGGCGCTGCGCAAGATCACCCACGCGATCCGGGCGCGGCGGCCCGAGGTGCTGGCCGCTCTCGACGTGCGCATCGCCGAGCGCGTGGAGCGCCTGCGGCAGACGGCGGACGTCGAACCCCAGCGCATCGCGCAGGAGATCGTCACGCTGGCCGAGCGCGGCGACATCACCGAGGAGCTGGTGCGGCTCGAGAGCCACCTCGTCTCGCTCGGCCAGACGCTGCGCGGTGCGGGCAGCATCGGCAAGCGCGTCGAGTTCCTGCTGCAGGAGATCCAGCGCGAGCTGAACACGACCGGATCGAAGGCGTCGGACCTCGCGATCAATCACCTCGTCGTCGACGGCAAGGGCGAGGTGGAGAAGCTGCGCGAGCAAGTGCAGAATATCGAGTGAGATGCTGATCACGATCTCGGGCCTGCCGGGGAGCGGAAAGACGACCGTGGCGCGTCTCGTGGCCGGCGAGCTCGGGCTCGAGCACGTCTACGCGGGGAACATCTTCCGCCGGCAGGCCGAGGAGGCGGGGCTGACGCTCCAGGAGTATCTCCGGCGAGCCGAGACCGACCCGACGATCGACCGCCAGCTCGACGATCGCATGCGGGCCCGGGCGCGCGTGGGGAACGCGGTGCTGGAAGGCCGCCTCGCGGCGTTCATGGCCGAGGAGGCCGGCGTCCCGGCGCTGAAAGTGTTCCTCGACTGCCCGGAGTCGGTCCGCGCGGCCCGCATCGCGGCGCGCGAGGGCGGGGCGACGGCGGCGCGGCTCGCCGAGATCCAGGCTCGCGAGACGTCCGATCGCCGGCGCTATCGCGACATCTATGGGGTCGATTACCACGATCACAGTCGCTACGATCTGGTCATGGACACGGCTCTGCGCACGCCGGAGGATCTCGCCGGAGACATCGTGACGCGCGCCCGTGTCGCATTCACCAGATGACGATCACCGACCTCGTCGAGCGCGTCCGCCAGTACAACCCGTCGGCGCCGACCGACGTGATCGAGCGCGCCTACGAGTTCTCGGCCGAGGTGCACAAGGGACAGCGGCGGAAGTCGGGCGAGCCGTATCTCACGCATCCCCTCAACGTGGCCGGCATCATCGCCGAGCTCCGCCTCGACGTCCCCAGCATCGCGACCGGACTCCTGCACGACACGGTCGAGGACACGCTCGCGACGCTCGACCAGATCGAGCAGCTCTTCGGTCCCGAGATCGCAGCCCTCGTCGACGGCGTCACCAAGATCGGCCAGATCAGCTTCACCTCGCGCGAGGAGAAGCAGGCCGAGAACTTCCGCAAGATGCTGCTCGCGATGGCTCGCGACATCCGCGTCATCCTCGTGAAGCTCGCCGACCGCACCCACAACATGCGCACCCTCGGGCACCTCGATGCGCAGCGCCAGGCCGACATCGCGCAGGAGACGCTCGAGATCTACGCACCGCTCGCGCACCGGCTCGGGGTCTACTGGCTCAAGAGCGAGCTCGAGGACAGCTCGCTGCGCTACCTGCACCCCGAGGTGTACTACCAGCTGAAGCGCTCGGTCGCGAAGAAGAAGGCCGAGCGCGAGAAGTACACGAAGGAAGTGATCGCGAACCTCTCCAAGCGCCTCGGCGAAGCCGGCCTCGAGGCCGAGGTCAGCGGACGTCCGAAGCACTTCTTCTCGATCTACCAGAAGATGCAGGCCCAGAACCTGCACTACGACCAGATCTACGACCTGATCGCGTTCCGCATCCTCGTCGACTCGCTCGGCGAGTGCTACGAGGCGCTGGGCGTCGTGCACGCGGCCTGGAAGCCCGTGCCGAACCGCTTCAAGGACTACATCGCGATCCCGAAGCCGAACGGCTACCAGTCGCTGCACACGACCGTGATCGGTCCGTACGGCGAGCGGATCGAGATCCAGATCCGCACGCGCGAGATGCACCGCATAGCGGAGTACGGGATCGCGGCCCACTGGCGCTACAAGCACGGCGCCGACGCCGGCGCGGACGACGACCAGCGCTTCGCGTGGCTGCGGCAGCTCCTCGAGTGGCAGCAGCAGCTGCAGGACCCGCAGGAGTTCCTGCGCACCGTGAAGGAGGACCTCTTCAGCGAGGAGGTCTTCGTCTTCACTCCGAAAGGCGATCTGCTCAACTTCCCCCTCGGCTCGACGATCATCGACTTCGCCTACCGCATCCACTCCGAGGTGGGACGCCACTGCACGGGGGCGCGCGTGAACGGCCGCATCGTGCCGCTGCGCTATCAGCTCCAGAGCGGCGATACGGTCGAGATCATCACCACCTCGACGCAGCAGCCGTCGAAGGACTGGCTGAAGATCGCCATGACGTCGCGCGCCCGGGCGCGCATCCGTGGCTACGTGAAAGCGCAGCAGAGCCAGCGCTCGATCGCCGTCGGCCGCGAGATCCTGGAGCGCGATCTGGGCCGTCACGGCTTCGACCTCAACACGCTGCGCAAGGACGGCACGCTCGATCGCGTCCTGCGCGAGCTGGGCGTCAACGGCGAGGAGGCGCTGCTCGCCGACGTGGGCTACGGCAAGATCACGAGCCAGCAGGTGCTGGTGAAGATCGTCCCCGAGCTCGAGCTCGAGCGGCGCCGCGAGCAGAAGGAGGGCGCGCTGGCCCGCCTGATGCGCCTCGTCTCGCGGCCGCCCAAGGGCGCCGTGCGCGTCTCGGGGCTCGACGGCGAGGTGCTCGTGCGCTTCGCGAAGTGTTGCCAGCCGCTCCCCGGCGAGCGCATCGCCGGCTTCATCACGCGCGGTCGGGGCGTCACGATCCACGCGGACGATTGTCCGAAGGTGCTCGAGACCGATCCGCAGCGCCGCGTCGACGTCGCGTGGGAGAACACGAAGGGCGTCCCGCGAGCGGTGCAGATCGAGGTCACCTGCATCGATCAACCAGGCCTGCTGGCGGCGATGTCGAAGGCCATCAGCTCGACCGGCGTCAACATCGCGCGCGCACAGGTCCACCCCGCCGGCGACCACAAGTCGCAGAACACCTTCGAGCTCATGGTCGGCAGCCTCGAGGAGCTGAACACCGTCATGAAGAACCTGGGACGCGTGCGCGGCGTCATGCGCGTCACGCGCGTGCGGACGTGAGACGCGCCATCACCAGCCCCGAGGCTCCGCGCCCGATCGGTCCCTACAGCCAGGCGATCGACACCGGTACGCTGGTGTTCTGCGCGGGGCAGGTCGGTCTCGACCCCGCGAGCGGCCGCCTCGTCCAGGGCGGCGCGGTCGCCGAAGCGGAGCAGGCGATCAGGAACCTCTCGGCCGTGCTGGCGACCGCCGGCCTCGGCCTGGCCGACGTCGTGAAGACGACGCTCTTCCTGGCCGACCTCGGCGACGGACCGAAGGTGGGCGAGGTCTACGCCCGCCTGTTTCCGGAGCCGTACCCGGCACGCTCGACGGTGCAGGTCGCGGCGCTGCCGGCCGGCGCCCGCGTGGAACTCGAGGCCGTCGCGGTTCGGCGGTCCTAGTCTTGCGCCGAACGTCGGCCGTCGTCAGGCCGCAAGCCGCGCCAGCTTCGCTGGCCGCGGCATGCCGGTCGCGCGTGCCATGAACGCGACACACTCGCGTCCTACCCCGAGCCAAGACGTAGTCTTGGCCCGGCCTCCTAGGCGCCGACGCGAGCCGAAGCGGCGGGGCGGGCCTTCAGGATCTTGCCGCTGCGGATGCAGCGGGTGCAGACGAGCAGGTGGGTGTTGCTGGCGCCGACGCGGGCGTGCACGCGCTGGAGGTTCGGGCGCCACACCCGCCGGGTCTTGTTGTTCGCGTGGCTGACGTTGTTGCCGCTCGAACGATGCTTGCCACACACTTCGCAGACGCGTGCCATGAGGGGCGGACTCTTACCCTGCCGGGCGCGATCGCTCAAGCCCCGCGGATGCGCCGCACGAGCTCGCTCGTCGACACGCCAGGCACGACCTCGATCCGTTCGACGCGGCCACCCGCGGCCTCGACCTCCTGGCGCCCGACGATGTCCGCCGTGGCCCAGTCGGCCCCTTTGACGAGCACGTCCGGGAGAAGGGCGGCGATGAGCGCCCTGGGCGTGTCGTCGGCGAACAGCACCACGTGATCGACGGCGGCGAGCGCCGCCAGCACCTCCGCGCGCTCGGCCGCGCCGAGGATCGGTCGCCCGGTCCCCTTCAGCCGTCGCACCGACGCGTCGTCGTTGAGGCCCACGATGAGGGCATCGCCGAGCGCGCGCGCGGCGGCGAGGTAGCGCACGTGGCCCGGGTGCAGCAGATCGAAGCAGCCGTTCGTGAACACGACGCGCCCGCCGCGCGCGCGCAGCGGGGCGAGCCGTTCCTTCAGTGAGGCGACGCTCGGAGCGAGCTTCGGGATCTCCACGCGCGCGCAGCATATCGCGCGTCGTCGCGCCTCGCACGCGGGTGGCAGCTTGACCCTCGGGTCGGCGGGTGGATACATGCCGCCCACCATGGCGAGACCCCGGCGCCGTCGAGGGCAGGATGCCCAGACGGTCCGTCTGGACGTGAACGGCGCGCTCGCCGCGTCAGTCGGCGCGGACGGGATCGACGCGGCGGCGCTCGAAGGACTCCGGCCCGAGCTGGAGCGCGTGCGCTCCCTGGTCGCCCAGCGGCGCGGCGAAGGCGCCCTCCCGTTCGCGGAGCTGCCGTATCAACCGACCGAGGCGATCCGGCGGGCGGCCGACGAGGTACGGGGCGACTTCGACACCGTCGTCGTGCTCGGCATCGGGGGCTCGGCGCTCGGCGCCGAAGCGCTGACGACCGCCCTCGCCGACCCTCAGGCGAGCGGGGCACAGGTGGTGGTGGCGGACTCGATCGATCCGGCGGCGATCCAGGCGCTGCTCGCCTCCGTCGATCTGCGCCGCACCCTCTTCAACGTGGTCAGCAAATCGGGCGACACGGCCGAGACGATGGCGCGCTTTCTCATCGTGCGCGACCGGCTCATGCGCGAGCTCGGAGCCGTCGACTACAAGCGGCACCTGCTGGTCACCACCGAGGCGCAGCGCGGCTCGCTGCGACAGATCGTGAACGACGAGGGCTTCCCGTCGCTGGCCGTGCCGCCGGACGTCGACGGCCGCTTCGGCGCCCTCACGGCGATGGGGCTCTTTCCGGCGGCGGTCGCGGGCGTCGACATCGACGACCTCATCGCCGGGGCCAAGGCGCTCGACGAGCGCAGCCGGCGAGCCGACCACGCCTTCGCCGATCCGCCGCTCGCCCTGGCCGGGATCCTCTGGCACCTGGCGGCACACCGGGGCGCCCGCATCGTCGTCCTCATGAGCTACAGCGAGCGGCTGGCCGCGCTCGCCGAGTGGTTCACGCAGCTCTGGGTGGGGAGCCTCGCCAAGGCCGTCGACCGCACGGGCCGGCGCGTCGAGTGGGGTCAGACGGCGATCCGTGCGCGTGGGAGCGCCGACCAGCACTCGCACCTCCAGCTCTACCTGGAAGGACCGCACGACAAGCTCGTGCTGTTCCTGCGCGTCGAGGACCACGGCGACACGCTGACCATTCCCGCCGCCTATCAGGACCTCGAAGACGTCGCCTGCCTCGGCGGCCACTCGCTGGGCGGAGTGCTGAACGCCGAGCAGACCGCGACC
>Ga0335084_10000370_pt1 | contig 37398 bp, 37 predicted proteins | sample Lox_Sample_44_FD_206721 | JGI IMG/M metagenome (GOLD analysis project Ga0335084, IMG submission 206721) | Soil microbial communities from Loxahatchee National Wildlife Refuge, Florida, United States - Lox_Sample_4.4 | ecosystem: Environmental > Terrestrial > Soil > Wetlands | place: USA...
CTTGCGGCGATGTCACCGCGACCGCTGAGAAAGACGATCGGCAGATGGTTCGCCCGCTGCTCCAGCAACTGCTGCAGCTCGAGACCGCTCAGCCCCGGCAGCTCGAGGTCAAGCACGAGGCACCCCGCCGCATTCGGGTCGTGGCGCTCGAGAAACTCCTGCGGCGAGCCGAACGTGGCCACGTCGAGTCCGACGGATTGGAGCAGGCGCTCGAGGGCCCGCAGCAGATCGGGATCATCGTCGACCAGGCAAACCGTGGGCGCCGGCTCTTCCATCGGACTCAGCTCCGCAGTGCCGGCAGCTCGACATGCAGCGTTGCGCCCCGGTCGGGATTGTTGGAAGCCCACAGACGACCACCGTGCGCGTCGACGATCGATCGGCAGATGGCCAGACCCAGGCCCATGCCTTTCGATTTGCTGGTCACGAACGGCTCGAAGATCCGTTCGAGATCGGCAACGGGTATGCCCGTCCCCCGATCCGCGACGGCGATCTCGACGTTGCCTTGCGCGGTCGTCCGGGTTCGCACCAGCAACCGGCGGTCCACGTCCATCCCCTCCATGGCATCACATCCGTTCATCACGAAGTTGAGCAGCACCTGCTGCAGCTGGTTCCGGTCACCGCTGACGGCAGGCAGGGATTCCGCAAGTACCGGTCTGACCGTGACGTGACGGTTGAGCAGGTCGCTGCGCATCAGGTGCAGCGATTCCTCGACCATCTCGTTGATGTCGAGAGGATGCCGTTCCGCCTCTTCCTTCCTGAGCAGCGATCGAAGTCGCTGAATCACCGCTCCCGCGCGATGGTCGCTCTTGACGATGTCGATCAGAATCTCGGTGAGCTTGTCGACGCGCGGCGGGTTCTGCGCGAGAAAGCGCTGCGCCGCCTGCGCGTTGCTCAGGATGGCCGTCAGCGGCTGGTTGAGTTCGTGCGCGAGCGATCCCGACAGTTCCCCGAGCATCGCGACCCGTGACAGGTGGGCGAGTTCGTCGCGCTGTCGCGCCGTCGCCCGCTCGAGCGCGCGGCGCTCGCTGATGTCGACGACCGAGACCAGTACGAAGCGTCCCTGTTCGGTCGCCATCGGACTGAGGGCGACCTCCACCGGAATTTCGCCGCCGTCCTTGCGGCGCGCGAAGAGCTCCCGTCCCGCTCCCATCGCGCGCGCCCGCGGATCACGGGCATAGGCCGCCCGCAGCCCGACGTGAGGGACGGCAAAGCGTTCCGGAATCAGCATTTCGACGGGCTTCGTGACGAGTTCCGCGCGCTGGTATCCGAACACCGTTTCCGCCTGCGCGTTCGCGAGCGCAATGGCGCCGCCGTCGTCGACCAGCAGGATCGCGCTCGGAACCGATTCGACGACCGCGCGAACGCGCTGCTCGCTGGCGCGCAGCTGCGCCGCGAGCTGCGCGGCCGCGATCAGGTCCCGCACGAGCTCGTAGCCCATCGCCAGGACCATGACGAAGACCCCGGGCATGACGATCGTGGGGGCGTGGACCAGCCCCAGAGTAATCAGTGCCGCGAACCCCGCGATGGCGACAATGAGGGCCACGACACTGCCGCCGACAACAGCCGCGCGGCGGCGCGCATCGGCCCCGCCACGACGCCAGAGCGTGACCGAGGCATCGATGACAAACGCCAGCAGCAGCATGTTGCCGATCTGCGGCACGATCACCCATGGATTTGCAATGCCGACCGGCCCCGCAACGACGGCTCCGCCCCAGAGCACCAGCTGGTCCAGCGAAGAAACCTCGCGGAAGTTGATGTTGGCGCCGGTGACGAAATTCAGGCCCAGCGCGACCAGCCGGAATCCGGAGGTTGCGTAGGCGAGCCAGAGTCTGCCGGCGTCGAAATAGAAGTGCACGAACCAGACGATCGACAGCACGAACAGCGCGAGCGGCACGTGGGCCCAGCGCAGCGTGTTCGCATAGGCGGCAGGAGTCTGCGCCCGCATCATCGCGAGCTCGCAGGCGCCGAACGCAGTCGCCGAGACCGCCAGCACGAAGAACAGCAGGTGAGCGTATTGCGATCGCTGTTTGAACCAGACGAACAGGTGAATGACGGCGAGCGTCAAACTCGCTGCCGACATCATGATCCAGGCAATTTCGACCCAGCTCATCCGAACGCCAATATGCAAACCGCAGTCATCAACTCACCGCCGGAGGCCGGGCACTCGCACCTGCGGCCCTGCGCGCACCGCCCGACACGCCGTGGCGGGTCGAACGAAATCTAGCAGGCCGTCGAAAGCTGTCGGGTACCTTACCGAGCCACGGCCGGTTCGTCGGCAGAGCCCGCCGGGGACTGCAACCTTGGCAAGGGGCGTCGGACCGCGCGCAGGCGACCCGCACGCCAGATTCACGCGCTCTGTCGGTCTGCAGCTAGACGCGCGCGAGGCGCTCGGGGAGGTGCCCGAGGAACGGCCGTACCAGTCTCCACGGAAAGGCCGGCACGATGCCACGCTTGACGCGCCTCTCGATCAGTCGGGCCATCTCGCGCGCTGCCTGTTCGGCGGCTATCGCAAACGGCAACTTACCGATGTCGACTCCTTCGACGATGACGACAGTCGATTGTTCGCTGTTAGCCACGGAGCGAATCCGGTGTCGTGTTTCTGCAGAGCTGGTGCGCACCAGCTCTCCTTTTGGCAAAGCACGGAGTCGATCTACTTCACTCCGAGCGCGGCACGGTCGCGCTCGCCACCGGTCGCGTCGACGCACAGATACGATGGGCGCTGATCCTCGATCGCATACGACGGCAGGTTCGACTGCGACGAGCAGACGCGCCCTTCCTTCGTGAAGGAGAAGTCGCGCAGCACGGTCACGCGCGTCGGGCTCGGGTAGCTCTGGAAGGTCTTCGTCTTCGGCGAGAAGCGCAGCACGCGGTCCGAGTTGTTGGCTGCGAGCCAGACTTCACCGGTCGGCCGCCAGACGTTCAGCGCATAGGGAGTCTCGTACTCCCCTGCCGCGACGCCGGGGATGCGGTAGGTCTCGAAGCTCGCCGTGGCCGGATCGAAGCGCATCAGCGCACCTTCATCGAAGGCCGGGATCCACAGGATGCCGTCGGCATCGAAGCGCGGCCGGCGCGGACCGCGCAGCGGCGTGTCGAACTCCTGCACCTGCATCGTCTTCGGATCGACACGTCCGATCTTGTTGGCGTACAGCTTGGCGTACCAGACGCTGCCGTCCTTTGGATGGATGTCGATCCCATACGGGAACGCCATGATCTCGTAGCCGACAAAGCGCGCGTGCGAGAAGTTCAGCAGGAAGGCGCTGTCCGGCCACCACGACGAGATGCGCAGCAGCGTCGGGAACAGCATGTCGCTGACCCAGCGCCAGAAGCCGTTGTGCGGCAGGCGCATCACCGTCATCTGCTCGGTCTTCGGATCGAAGCGGCCGAGCTGGTTGCTGGCCACGATCGTGAACCAGACAATGTCGTCCTTGTCGACGCGCACCGTGTGTGGATACAGCGCATCGTCGGGCACGGGATAGACCTTGAACTGCTTGGTCGTGGGGTCGAATGACTGCAGCGTCGACGACAGCGAGTTGGTGATCCAGATGCGGCCGTCGGAGGTCTGCCCCATGCTGTGCGGGCCGTGTTTGCCGCTGAACACTCCGATCGGCAGCGCCATGCCCGAGAACTTGCCGCCGCGCGGCAGGTCGATATCGGGCAGCGCGTATTCGACCACCTTGCCGGTCGCGGGATCGAGCACGTGCAGTTTGTCGTGGCCTTCGTCGGTGCCGTAAAACAGACCGTCTTCGGCGACGTCCATGTCGTGGATGAAGGACATCGCATCACCGACCAGCCATTCCTCGACCTTGGCGCGCGCGAGTTCGGCAGTCGCGCCGTAGTTCTGCGTCGCCTCCACCGGCTTGCCGTCGAAGCCTTTCGACAGTACGCGGGCAAAGGTCTGTTTCTGCCAATGCGTGACCATTGCCAGGATGCCTTCCATCTTGCGGATCGTGCCGAGCCACCACTCGTGGCTCTGCGGCACTCGAGTCGTCGAGTTGCCGATCTGATGGCAGTAGTTGCACTGGCTGACGAACGCCGCCTTGTCCGCGGAAGAGGACCAGTCGAGCTTCGCGTTGTGCGCCGACGCCGACAGCGCATCCGAGGCGGCTTCCTTCGAGGCGAAGGTCTTCAGCGTCAGGTCGAGCGAGTTGATGGCGTCGGCAGTGCTTTCGACGGTCGAGGTCTGGTCGTCGAAGTTCGCGAGCCGCGCGCGCACGTCGAGCTTGCCGGCATACGGAGTGCGGATCGCGTAGCTGCCATCGGCCGCCGTATACACGGTCTGCCGCGTGGTCTTCTCCGCATTAAACACCGTGACCATGGCGCCGTAGGCGGGCTTGCCGTCGGGCAGCATCACGTTGCCACGGAACGAGGCGGCGTGGCCCGCGAACGGAACTGCGGCCAGCACGGCAGTCGCGGCCGCCACCCTGGTAATGATCCTGAACTTCATCGATAGCCTCATGCTGCCCTCGCCCCGGCCGGTACTTCCGCGGGGCCTCTCGCCCCGAACCATGCACGGACCGCGCGCCCGTGGTGCAGCGAAGGAAGGAGCCCGACCGCGAGGATCGACAGCAGCGGCCCGCCGCACAACAGATTCACCAGCAGCGCGACGCCGGCGATGTCGAGCTTCGTGTCTCCGAGCCCGCTGCCGAGCCACAGCACCAGGATCAGCACCAGTCCGCTCACCTGGTTGGCGATCAGGATCGCCCTGAAGAGCCCGAGCCCGCGTCCGGACCACAGCAGCGTCGCCTGCAGCAGCAGGCAGGCAGCCGGTACTACGTAGGCGTTGGCAGCCCAGCCGACGATCGCCATCACCAGCGCGCTCACAACCAGTAACCCGACGAAGATGCGGACGGCCCGGGGCCGGATCGAGGTCTGCACGAAGTTCCTTTCGGTCGTTGCGCCCGCCGATGCCGGCGCATGCGTACTGTGGCACCGTCCCGCCGCCCCGTCCCCACCCCGAGTGGGTGGCCCGGCTCCGGTTGCGCTTTCGCGATCCGAGATGGGACGCACGGCGATCCGGGTCGCTGCAGACAAACTGGAACGGCGACGCCGTCGTATGCTGCTCACCCCCGGCGAGCGGATATTGGGAGGGCGTCGAACATGCCGATCGTTCAGCAGGTCAACCCCGTGGAGTTCGAGCGGCCGGAGTTCCAGTCGGCCCTGAACAATTTTTCGAACGTCTATCTGGCCGAAGGGGACTCGTGGTTCAGCTTCGGATCGGAGAAGTTCAAGAACCTGCTGACATTCCTCGCGCTCCCCTCGCCTGCGTGCGCCCTGAACATCGCTGAGCCGGGCGACACCTTGCGACGGATGGAGCACATCACGGCCAACCCGGAGTTTTTCTACTACCTCGCGAACCGGGGCGGGCGACGCTGGAACGCGATCTTCCTGTCCGGCGGCGGCAACGACCTGATCGATGCCACGTGGGACCAGAACGAGCAGCGGTCGTACATCCTCAAGCGGCCGACCGACCCGAGTTCGATCGATGCGACCAACCTGCGCTCGGTCATCGATCGCGATGCACTTGATGCCCTGCTGAAGTACATCCGCATCAACGTGACGCACATCGTGACGTCGCGCGACCGGCGCGGCAGCAACAGCCGCGGCGTGCCGATCTTCATGCACACCTACGCGCTGCCGCGTCCGCGCGACGCGGGCGTCGATGTCCTCGGGATCAAGCGCGGACCGTGGCTCTTTCCGGCGCTGACCTGGCTGGGCATCGACGAAGCGCTGTGGCTGGATCTCAGCCGGATCCTGCTCGGGGAACTGGCGGCCTGCCTGAAGGCGCTGGCGCTGCCCAACCTGCACGTGGTCGACACGCTCTCGCGCACGACGACGATGGTCCCGGCTGCGGCGGGAACGACAGGCGACTCGAACGACTGGGAAAACGAGATTCATCCGAACGCCAGCGGATATACGAAGCTGGCGGCCACCTGGGCCGCTGATATCTCAAGCCCGTCGCTCGCGCCCACGTAAGGATGGAACACGGCATCGTGGCCGGGGGAATTCAGGCACGGATCCACCGGGCCCATCCGCATCGGATCGGGGTGAGATATCGTGCGATCCGGTTGCAGCCGTCCCGCCACGACGATTGCCGGACTGTCCGTTGGGCGGACAGCGTGCCCGCCCCCGATCTGCATGTGCAATGAGTCCGCCTCAGCCCGCCGCCGGCAGCGTCGGCGCGACACGGCGCAGGTACTGTGGCGTGCAGCCACGGCGCAATGAGCGCCAGGAGCGCATGACCGCGGGGCCCGGCCGTGCCGTGCGGCGCGCCGCGCGGAGCCGATCCCGTCCGCTGGTACTGCACGGAGGTTCAATGGAAGCGCAAACAGGTCCGGGGCTCGTCTACGGTTCGCGTGCAGTGCTGCTGCTTTCATTGGTTTGCGAGACTGCGACGGCTCTGGCGGCGATCCTTGCTCCGTCGATCCTGGCGTGGCTGCTGTTCGGGAGCGACGCTGACACGCTGGCACGGCAGGTAGTGAGGCTGGCCGGCATCATCCTGCTGGCACTGGTCGTCGCGGTCTGGCCCGGGCGCTCGGGTGGGACCGCGCGGACCACGCTCGCTCTGCTGCTGTACAACGTCCTGTGCGCGTTGCTCCTCGGCTATGTTGCGCTTTCGCAGGATCTGCTCGGATGGCTGCTTTGGCCCGCCGTCGTCGCGCATGCGGCCATTGCCGGCGGCCAGTTCGCGACCCGTCACCCAACGACACCCGCAGGAATCCCATGAACGTGCTGCGTACTCCCGACACGCGCTTCACCGATCTGCCCGGCTATCCGTTCGCTGCGCATTACCGGCAGGTCACCCCGGAGCTGCGCCTGCACTACGTCGATGAAGGTCCCCGCGACGGCGCGCCAGTCCTGATGCTGCACGGCGAACCGACATGGTCGTATCTCTATCGACACATGATTCCGCCGGTTGCGGCCGCGGGACTGCGCGTCCTCGCACCCGATCTCATCGGGTTCGGCAAGTCCGACAAGCTGGACTCACGCGCCGCCTACAGCTACTCAGGACAGGTCGCCTGGATGAGGCACTGGATCGAGGCGCTCGATCTCAACGGGGTCACGCTCGTCTGCCAGGACTGGGGTTCGCTCATCGGACTGCGCCTGGCCGCGGAAAGCCCGCAGCGGTTTGCCCGCATCGTGCTGTCCAACGGCGGACTGCCCACGGGCGAAACACCCATGCCCATGGTCTGGCGCGTCTGGGAAAAGTTCGCACGCCTCAGCCCGTGGTTTCCGATCGGACGCATCGTGCAGAGCGGAACAAAGCGCAGGCTCTCCGAAAGCGAGCGTGCGGCCTACGATGCGCCCTTCCCCGACGAACGCTCCAAGGAGGGCGCGCGCATCTACCCCTCGTTGGTGCCGGTTCGCCACGACGATCCGGAATCCGAAGCCAACCGCCGCGCCTGGGAAGTCCTCCGCGCGTGGAAGAAGCCTTTCGTCACCTGCTACAGCGACGGCGATCCGATCACGCGCAGCGCGGCCGGGAAGTTCCGGCATGAAGTGCCCGGCGCGCAGGGGCGGGCGCACCCGACGCTGCGCGGCGGACATTTCATTCAGGAAGACGACCCGCAGGCCTTTGCCCGGGTCGTCATCGATGCCTGTGCAGCGCCCGGATGACCCAGTCTCTGTCCCACCCGATGACTTCTGTTCACCCCACAGGGAGATCGACATGACGAAGCGAGTCGCAGTTGCTGCCGCCGTGCTGGCCGCGCTGTTCGCCGGATACGCGTTCGCGCAGTACCCGATCCTGGACCGCATCGCCGAGAAGGCGATAGACAAGTACCAGTCCTCCAGCTGCGAACAACTGTGGCAGGCCAAAGGCAAGCCACACACCCCCGAGGAGCAGAAGGTAGTCGGCTTTCTGCGCACCGATCCGCAGATGCGCACGTATTTCCTGAACAAGGTGGCGGGGCCGATCGCCAACAAGATGTTCGAGTGCGGGATGATTCCGTGACAATGAAGCCGCGCCGCGGGGCCAGCCGCTTCTCGCGCGACTTGTAAGCCGGCCGGCGGGGCATCCGCCCTCGGGTCACTTGCGCCGTTTGGCAGGGGCCTTGTGCGTCGGCTGCTTCGCCGGATGCTGCGCCTCGGCGATCTCCTGTCCGCTGCGGCCCTCGAGCTTGGGGCCGATGTTGTCGTCGATCCATTTGGCGTCCCACCATTCGACGGGCAGCACCGCGACGCCGTCGAGATAGACGCCGAAGTGCAGGTGGTCTCCGGCCGCAAGGCCCGTCTCGCCCGTCTTCCCGAGGATCTGGCGCTTGGTGACTGCGTCCCCGGCCTTGACGTCGATCGAGCTCAGGTGGCCATAAAGCGTGAACAGACCGAGGCCGTGATCGATGATCACCGTATTGCCGTAGATGCCCAGGTCACCGGTGAACGCGACCGTGCCGCTGTTCGCCGCCTCGACCGGATAGTGCTTGGTGACCGAGAGGTCGTAGCCGAGGTGATACGCGGTATCGATGGCCTCGCCGTTGTAGGTGTAAGTGCGCTGATCCGCGAAGTTCGCCTCGACCTTCGAGTTGCTGAGCTGCGCGAACGCGCCCTTCCACAGGATCGAAGGTGTGGACTTGCCCGTGATCTCGGCGATGCGGTCTTCATTTTCCTTCCGCAACCGCTTGTTGACCGCAACGAAGACGTCCTTCGGAGTGCTCTGCCGCGCCGCGGCGTCCGCAAGCAGCGCCACCTTGTTCTGCAGGAAGTCGTCCGACAGCGCGATGGTGCTCTTCCGGTACTTGACGTTTTTGAGCTCGTACGCCAGCCGCAGCTCGCGCGTATTGCCCGCCTTGTCCGTGGCGATGATCGTCGGACGCGCGTCGGCCGGCGTGTCGTAGGGATGCGCAAACAGCGCGAAGAAATAGTCAGGATGGCCCTTGACCTGGCCCGCGACTCCGGGAAAGAAATGCTCGCCGATCCTCACACCGCTCGCCGCCGTGTCCGCGGAGGCCTTATAGACGATCGCGCCGACACCACCGAAGTTCACGTAGCGGTCATCGGCGATCAGCTCGAGCGTCGGTGGAGTGAAGTCGAGCGTGAGATTCTTCTGGAAGACGGCCTCGTTGCCGCGCCATAGCGCGTTGTCGCGCGCCACGACGCGCAGCACGGCAGGCCCTTCCTTGATGCCGGGCAGCTTCGCCAAGGTCACCTGGATCTTCCTGTCGCGCGCCGGCTGGGCAAATTGGTCGGCGGCCAGGCTGTGCTCGGTGCCGCCCTGGATGAGGGTCGCATTGACAGATTTCAGACCCGTTGCAGCGTCGGAGACCTGGATCTCGAGCGGCGCGACGCCGATCACATCGACGTTCGGTGACAGCGTGATCTGCGGCGGCTCGGATTCGAGGCGCGGCCGCAGCAGGTAAGTAGCACCGGCAACAAGGGCCGCGATGATGACGAGGAGGACGACAACGATGGGCAGCTTGCTGCGAGGTCGGTCGGACGGAAAGGCTTTCATCTGAATCTCGGGGATTTGCTTCGATACGTGACTGGGCAGGACCTTCGGCCCAGTACCGAAGCATAAACGTACGCGAGGCCGGGCGAACCCACGCTTGGGGAGCGACGCAGGCCTGTCCCTGCGCGAAGTCAGGACTTGATGCGCGCGCCGCGCTCCAGGAGCAGCTCGCGCAGGATCGAGCGATGGCAATGCGCTTCGTCCTCGCAGTAGCAGCCGACGGAGAAATCGGCCTGGTGCGACAGGGTCGCGAGCAGCGCGATCGCGTGCGCGTTGTCGGGCTCGGCCATTTCTGCACGGTAGCGCCGCACGAACTTCGACCAGGCAGCAGCCGAGTCCGCGCCCTGCCCGAGTTTCATCGTCTCCAAGCTCGGCGCGAGGTTCGGAAACCAGACGTCGTACCAGTTGCCGGACGCGAACTGGTCCTTCGGCACGCCGCGCGGCGGGCGCCGCACTGTGCCGATGCGCGTGCCCTCGCCGGCAGATCGTGGGGTTCCGAGCCTGACCACGCGGATTGCCATGATCTTCTCCTCTCAGTGTTCCTCGCCGCGGTCGGCGGAAAACAGCTGCAGAGATTGCTCGGCCGGCAGCGCCTCGACCGACTTCAGCGCCCGATCCATCTGGCGCGTGCGCGTTTCAGCCTTTTCGATCGTGTCCGATGCCACCTGCAGCTGGTTCTTCACACGTGCGAGGATGTCACCGAATTTGGCGAACTCGGTCTTCACCGCACCGAGCACCTGCCAGACTTCCGCCGAGCGCTGCTCGATCGCCATCGTGCGGAACCCCATCTGCAGGCTGTTCAATATCGCTGCCAGAGTGGTCGGCCCGGTAACTACGACGCGATGCTCGCGCTGCAGGGCATCCACCAGGCCGGGACGACGCAGCACTTCGGCGTACAGCCCCTCGGTCGGGAGGAACAGCAGTGCGAAGTCGGTCGTGTGCGGCGCCTCGATGTACTTGTCGCGGATGCGACGCGCCTCGACGCGGATGCGATTCTCGAGAGCGCGCGCGGCCTCGTCCGCGGCGGCCGGGTCGGCGCGTTCCTGCGCCTGGTGCAGGCGCTCGTAATCTTCGATCGGGAACTTCGCGTCGATCGGCAGCCAGCAGGCCTGCTCGCGTCCCGGCAGGCGGATCGCGAACTCGACGCGCTCTCTCGAGCCCGGGCGGGTGGCGACGTTGGCCTCGTACTGGTCGGGGATCAGCACCTGTTCCAGCAACGCCGCCAGCTGAACTTCGCCGAAGCCGCCGCGTGTCTTCACGTTGGTCAGCACGCGCTTGAGGTCGCCGACACCGGCAGCGAGGGTCTGCATCTCGCCCAGCCCACGATGCACCTGCTCGAGCCGCTCGGACACCAGGCGGAAGGACTCGCCGAGGCGCGCCTCGAGCGTGCTCTGCAGCTTCTCTTCCACCGTCGCGCGCATCTGGTCGAGCTTGGTCTCATTGCCCTGCTGCAGCGTCGTCAGCTGCGTCTGCAGCGTGCCGCGCACTTCTCCGAGGTTGTCACGGATGCCGCGATTCAGGTCCGTCAGCTGCTGCTGGATCAGGCTCGCGAAGTCCTTCAGCTGTTGCGCGCTCTCCTCGCGATTGGCGCGCGCAGCGGCGTCCGCGGCTGCGCTGACGCGCGCGACCTGCTCGCCGAAGCCGAGCAGCTGCTGCCCCTGCATGCCTGCCATGCCGGTCATCTGCTGCGTCAGGCTGCCGTGCACTTCGTTGAGCCGGGCGCCGGTCTCGAGCCGCAGCGCCGCCGCGGACGATTCGACCGCCGCGCGCATCTCGCGCTCCAGCCGCTCATTCGTGCGGGCGAGTTCTTCGAGGCGCTGCAGGGCCACCGCCGAGGTCTGGCGCGCCCGCAGTCCGACGATGACGACGATCAGCAGCGCGACAGCCGCGATGCCGAGCGCGATCCAGAGCGCTGCATTCATGGGACCGCGATGATACGTGCGCGCGTGAGTCGCCCGACGTCAGCGGAATTGCCCGCGATCGAGCCTACGCGTCCTCCTCGATGTCGCTCCGGCGGTCAGGCCGGGCGCCAGAGCGAAGCGTTGGGTTCCTTTCAATCGACCGAAATGACGTTGCTTCGGTCGAGCGTGAGCAACGCTTCCGTGCCCTTGACATCCACCGGCTGGTGCCACATCACGTGCCTGTTGTCGATCTTCGCGTCGCTGAGCACCCAGTAGCGGCCCTCGGGCAGGCGCGGCGTCTGCGCATGCCCGCTCGCGTCAGCCGCCAGGAAGCCCACACTGTAGGGTTGCAGCGCCTGCATCCCCGTTGCACAGGCCTGCTCCTTCTTCTGGCAGGCGCGTATCCAGTTCTGCAGCACGGAACCGTAGGGCGATGACGCCAGCCCGCCCTTGATCAGCGCGAGCTGCGGGTCCGTCTTCAGTATCCAGAACTTGCGACCCGCAACTTTGTCGCCCGGCGAAATGGCGCTGACCGAGAGCATCAGGATGCCTCCGGCCCCTGACGGCGCGGCAGCCGCCGACGCGGGCGCCGCAGTGACGGGTTTCATCGACGGGGCCGCGGCGGATGAGGCCGAGGCGACGCGGACCAGTACGCAGTTCTGCCCGGTCCAGTTGATCCGATCCGGCCCGTCGAAGTCGAACTCGATCAGCTTGATCGTCGTCTTCGGCAGCACCACGACATGCTTCGCGTCGCCCCTGTATTCGACGCGGTCGAGCTCCTGCTCGCGCGTGCGTTCGTCCATGCCGACCAGGCGATCGGGGCGGAACTCGAAGACGCCGCCGCCGAATAGCACCTCGCACATTCCGCCCTTGGCCAGCGCCTGCAGCTGCCCGAACGGATCCTTCGAGTTCGGCCGCGTCGACGCCGGTCGGGTCCACTTGCCGAGCAGCGGATTGCGGTCCGGCGGCAGCGCGGGACGACTGAGCCAGGTCCTGCGTGCCGCATCGAAGGCGGCCGCGCCGGGAGCTGCGCCTGCGTTCGGGACTGAGGGAGTGCCTCCCGGCGCCTGCGGCTGCTGGAACGGCTGACTCTGCTGTTGCTGCTGCTCCTGCAGGCGTTTGCTGCCTTCGTAGGTCCAGGGCTTTGGAATCTCGCCCGGAGTCTCCGCAACTGCCGGCAAAGTCCACGCAGCAACGCCGACGCTTGCGATCGCCGCGGAGAGTTGCGCCGTTCGATACGCCCAGGCCATGGCTCATCTCCTTCAACGCAGCGAGCGACGATCTTGCTCCGGTCGAACGCGGGTGCCAAGGGGTTCCGGTGCGCACACTGCAAGGCGTGCAGACCGATGGCCGCGCGCCGGGCGCTCGTCGCGGCGCCTGACCCTGACGGCGCGGCGGTGAAGCCGCGCCGGGCCCGAACCTTCGCCGGCGGCCTGCCGAACTGCGGTCAGGTCACCGGTGCAGGATTGAACAGCGCCAGAGCGTTGCTCAGCTTGTAGTGCTCCGCGCATGTCTTGCGCCCGCTTGCAACGTCGAGGATCAGGCGGAACATCTCCCAGCCCATCTCCTCGATGCTGGCACGGCCTTCGGCAATGCGTCCTGCATTCAGGTCCATCAGGTCGTGCCAGCGGCGCGCCAGGTCGCTGCGCGTCGCCACTTTGATCACCGGGCACTCGGCGAGACCATAAGGCGTGCCGCGCCCGGTGGTGAAGACATGAACGTTCATACCCGCCGCGAGCTGCAGCGTGCCGCAGATGAAATCGCTGGCCGGCGTCGCAGCGAAGATCAGGCCCTTCTGGCCGTTGAGCCGCTCGCCCGGTGCCAGCACGCCGGCGATCGGCGCGGAACCGGACTTGACGACCGATCCCATGGCCTTCTCGACGATGTTGGACAGGCCGCCCTTCTTGTTGCCGGGCGTCGTATTCGCGCTGCGGTCGGTTCCACCGCGCCCGAGGTAGCTGTCGTACCACGCCATCTGCCGGACGATCGCGTCGGCCACACCAGCATCGACCGCGCGCGAGGTCAGCTGGTCGATGGCGTCGCGCACCTCGGTCACTTCTGAAAACAGCACCGTCGCGCCCGCGCGCACCAGCAGATCCGCGCAGTAGCCGACGGCAGGATTCGCGGTGACGCCGGAGAACGCGTCGCTGCCGCCGCACTGCACGCCGACGGCGAGTTCGCTCGCCGGCACGGTCTCGCGGCGCCGGCGGTTCAGGCGTTCGAGATGCACGCTCGCGCTGGCCATGATCGAGTCGATCATCGACATGAAGCCGACGTGGCGCTCGTCCTGCAGCACGACGACGTCGAGTTCGGCAGCGGCATCGGCGTCCGGCGCTGCCTGCCCGATCGGGATCGAATCGGCCGGCAGCAGGCGGTCGGGCTGCATCTTCTCGCAGCCCAGACTGACGACCATCAGTTCGCCGCCGAAGTTCGGATTCAGGGAAATGTTGCGCAAGGTCCGGATCGGCACCACGGCGTCCGGAGCATCGATCGCCACGCCGCAGCCGTAGGTGTGTTCGAGGGCAACGACGTCGTCGACGTACGGGAAGCGCGGCAGCAGTTCCTCGCGGATGCGCCGGACCGCGAAGTCGACGACGCCCGCGACACACTGGACGGTTGTGGTGATGCCGAGCACGTTGCGCGTGCCCACCGACCCGTCGCGATTGCGATAACCCTCGAACGTGTAGCCGGCGAGCGGAGCCGCGGGTTGCGGCTTCACGGTAGCGATCGGCAACCTGTCGAGTTCGCGGGCCGGCGGCATCTCGAGCAGCCGCTCGTGCACCCAGCTGCCCTGCGCGATGTCGCGCAACGCGAAGCCGATCGGCACGCCGTAGCGCACGACCGCAGCGCCGGCAGGCAGGTCGACCAGCGCCACCTTGTGGCCCTGCGGCACGTTGTCACGCAGCGTCACACCGCCTGGCAGTATCGTGCCTGGCGGCAGCCCGCCGTCGTTGCCGACGATCGCGACATTGTCGCTTCCGTGCATGCGAATGACGACCGGCGTGCGCGCGGTCGCTCCGCGGGCGGCGGCGCCGCGATCCGATGTTCCGCCGACGTCTTGCGTTCGATCGATAGTCGTCATGTCCGTCCTCACAACTGCGCGATGCGCAGGAGGTTGGTCGCGCCGGGTGTGCCGAACGGCATCCCGGCACTGATCAGGATGTTTTCCCCTGGCTGTGCGAACTGCTCGTCCCGTGCCGCGCGCACTGCATGCGCGACCATCTCGGCGACGTCCGCGACGTCGGACGCCTGGACCACGTGCACCCCCCACGCCAGCGCGAGGCGGCGCGCAGTAGCGAGGTTGGGCGTCAGGCTGACGATCGGCGCAGCCGGTCGTTCGCGCGAGGCGCGCAGCGTCGTCGAGCCCGAACTGGTGTAGGTGACGATGGCGGCGATCGGCAGCATGCCGACGATCGTGCGCATTGCCGCGCAGATCGCATCCGCGCTGGTCGGCCGCGAAGCCGTCTGCAGTAAGTCCAGCACCTCACGCTGGTAGGGGTCGGATTCCACCTCACGGACGATGCGGTCCATCATCTGCACCGCCTCGACCGGGAATCTGCCGCTCGCGGATTCGGCCGAGAGCATCACTGCATCGGCACCGTGATAGATCGCCGTGGCAACGTCGGAGGCTTCTGCCCGGGTCGGCACCGGCGAGCCGATCATCGACTCCAGCATCTGGGTGGCGACGATGACCGGCTTTCCCGCGCGGCGGCACGCGCGCACCGCGCGCCGCTGGATGCCCGGAACCTTCTCCGCCGGCAGCTCGACACCCAGATCGCCGCGCGCCACCATCACCGCGTCGGATCCGTCGACGATCGCGTCGAGCGCGTCGACCGCCGAGGGCTTCTCGAGCTTGGCCATGAGGCCCGCCCGTCCGCCGACGAGCGCCCGCGCCTCATCGAGGTCTTCCGGGCGCTGCACGAACGACAGTGCGATCCATTCCACGCCGAGTTCGAGCGCGAACGCAAGATCGCGCCGGTCCTTCGGCGTCAGCGCCGACAAAGGCAGTACGACATCCGGCACATTGACGCCCTTGCGCTCCGACAGCGGTCCGCCGACCACGACCTCGGTGTCGGCAAAGCCCGGCCCGCAGCGCTGCACCTGCAGGCGCAGCTTGCCGTCGTCGAGCAGCAGGTTCGCACCGGGCTTCAGCGCCGCGAAGATTTCCGGGTGCGGCAGGCACGCACGCGTCCCGTCGCCCGGGCGGTCTTCGAGATCGAGCCGGAACGCGGAGCCCGTCTTCAACGTGACGGGTCCGGAGGCGAAGGTGCCCACTCGCAGCTTCGGGCCCTGCATGTCGGCGAGGACGCCTATGGGCCTGCCGCTCTCGCGTTCCACTTCGCGGATGTGCATCAGCCGCTCGCGATGCTGCTCGTGCGTGCCGTGACTGAAGTTGAGCCGGAAGACGTCGACACCTGCGAGGAACAGCGCGCGGATCGTGTCGAGGCTGGAGCTCGACGGTCCCAGCGTGGCGACGATCCTGGCGTGACGGTGGCGTCGTGCGCCATTGCTCATGGCCTGGCTCCTTCGCGCCCGATCAGCACGGCGCGAAAATCGTTGACGTTGGTCAGCGTCGGCCCGGTCACGACCGAGTCGCCGAGGGCCTCGAAGAAGCCGTGACCGTCGTTGTCGGCGAGGCGGTCTTTAGGATTGATGCTCTTCTCCCAGGCGCGCTTCAGCGTGTCGGGCGCCAGATACGCGCCCGCGATTTCCTCCAGACCGTCGACGCCGTCGGTGTCACCGGCCAGCGCGTGAATGCCCGGATGGCCGTCGAGCGCGACCGCGAGCGACAGCAGGAACTCGACATTGCGGCCGCCGCGGCCGTGGCCGCGCACGGTCACGGTGGTCTCCCCGCCCGAAAGCAGGATGCAGGGCGCCGGAAACGGCTCGTCATGGCGCGCGACCTGCAAGGCGATGCCGGCGAGGACCTTGGCGACATCGCGCGCTTCGCCCTCGATGGCGTCACCCAGCACATGCACGGGAATGCCGGCGTCCCTGCCGACGGCTGCGGCGGCATGCAGCGCCATCTGCGGTGTCGCGATGAAGCGCACTTCGTTGCCGGCGAGCCTCGGATCATCCGGCTTGACGCTCTCTCCCCGCCGGCTCGTCAGCACGTCGACGATGTGCTCTGGAAGCTTGATCTCGTAACGCCGGAGGATCGCGAGGGCGTCGTCGCACGTCGTCGGGTCGGCGACCGTGGGGCCTGATCCGATATCACCCGGCTGGTCACCGGGCACGTCGGAGATGAGGAGCGTGACGACCTTCGCGGGATCGCACGCCGCGGCCAGCCGCCCGCCCTTGATGCCCGACAGGTGACGGCGTACGCAGTTCATCTCGCGGATGTTTGCGCCGCATTTGAGCAGCGCGCGGTTCACGAGTTGCTTGTCTTCGAGCGTGAGGCCTTCGATCGGCGTGACCAGGAGCGACGACGCGCCGCCGGACATCAGGCAAAGCACGACATCATCGCGCGTGAGTCCGTGCACCGCGGCCAGCATGCGTTGCGCACCTTCGACGCTGCGTGCATCCGGCACCGGGTGGGCCGATTCGAAGATCTCGATGTGCCTGCACGGCACGCCGTAGCCGTAGCGCGTGACGACAAAGCCCGACAGCTCGCCGTCCCAGTAGTCCTCGACCGCTCGCGCCATCGCGGCCGACGCCTTTCCGGCGCCGATCACGATCAGCCTGCCGCGCGGCTGCGCGGGCAGGTGCGGCGCGATGCAGCGCGCCGGCTGGGCGGCGCCGATCGCGGCGTCGAACATTCTGCGTAGCAGTTCGCGCGGCTCCATGGCGCGCGTCAGGGCTTCTGCCCGATCTCGAAGTTGGCGAGCGTTTCCAGCGCGCGCACCAGGCCCGAGTGATCCCATCCCGAGCCGCCGCGCGCGGCGCAGGCGTTGAAGAGCTCCTGTGCCGTGGCCGTGTTCGGCAGCGACATGCCGATCGCGCGCGCGCTCGACAGCGCGAGGTTCAGGTCCTTCTGGTGCAGCTCGATGCGGAAGCCCGGCTCGAACGTGCGCTTCACCATGCGCTCGCCGTGCACTTCGAGGATGCGCGACGCCGCAAAGCCGCCCATCAGCGCCTGCCGGACCCGAGCCGGGTCGGCGCCCATTTTCGACGCGAACAGCAGCGCCTCGCCCACTGCTTCGATATTGAGCGCGACGATGATCTGGTTCGCGACCTTGCACGTCTGCCCGGCGCCGTTTTCCCCCACCAGCGTGATGTTCTTGCCCATGAGCTCGAACAGGGGTTTGACCTTGTCGAACGCGGCCTGCGGGCCGCCGACCATGATGGTGAGGCCCGCGGCCTTCGCGCCCACTTCGCCACCGGAAACCGGCGCGTCGAGATAGTCGCAGCCAAGTTCGTTGATACGGCGGGCGAACTTCTTGGTCTCGACGGGCGAGATCGAGCTCATGTCGACCACGATCTTGCCGCGGCTCAGGCCTTCGGCTACGCCGCCGGCATCGAACAGCGCCGACGCGACATGCGGCGTGTCCGGCACCATGGTGATGATGACGTCGGCCTTCTGCGCGACTTCCTTGCCCGATGCGCAGGCCTTCCCGCCGGCCTCGACGAGCGAGCCGGGGACGCTCGGGACGCTGTAGAGGAACACCTCGTGGCCGGCCTTGATCAGGTGCCCCGCCATCGGTGTACCCATGATGCCGAGGCCGATGAAACCGATCTTGCTCATGTCGCTATACCCTTCCGTAAGTTTGACCCATCAGGCGACGAACCGGTCGCGCAGTGCCTGCGTCCCCGCGCGAAACACGCCCTGGTCGCTGCCGACCGCAACCATCGTGACGCCCATCTCCATGTAGCGGCGCGCATCGGCCTCCACCGGCGCAAGAATGCCGACCGGGATCCCGGCCGCCTTCGCCCGCTCGATCACCCTGCGGATGCCCGCCTGCACGTCGGGATGCGCGGGATTCCCGAGCTGGCCGTAATTCGCGGCAAGATCGGACGGTCCGATGAACACGCTGTCGACGCCGTCGACCTTGCAGATGGCATCGATGTTCTCGACCGCTCCGGGGCTTTCGATCTGCACGCACACGACGATGTTGTCGTTGGCGATCCGCTGGTAGTCGCTCACCGTCCCGAAGCGATTGCCGCGCATCGACACCGATACACCGCGTACGCCGTGCGGCGGGTAGCGCGTCGCGGCCACCGCGGCGCGCGCCTCCTCCGCCGTGTCGACGCACGGGATGAGGAAGTTGTAGAAGCCCGCATCGAGCAGCCGCTTGATGAGGACGCTGTCGTTCCATTGCGGGCGCACGAAGGGCGCGCTGGGGCTGTCCTTGAGCGCCATCAGCTGGAGGACGAACGAACTGATGTCGTTGGGCGAGTGCTCGCCGTCGAGCAGCAACCAGTCGAAGCCGGCGAGACCCAGGATTTCGGTCGTGATGGGATTGGCGAGTGATGTCCAGCAGCCCATCAGTCGCTTCCCGGCATTGAGGTCGCGCTTGAAGCTGTTGGGAAACGCGCAGTACGGTGTGGGGTTCATGGCAGCAGTCCCTAACGCACGAGACACGGTTTCTTGTTGTTGAAAGTCCAGCCCGGAACCAGGAACTGCATGGCCGCCGCGTCGTCGCGCGCGCCCAGTCCCATCCTTAGGTACATCTGGTGGGCGTTCTCCAATTCGTTCATGTCGATCTCGATGCCAAGACCCGGGCGCTGCGGCACGGCGATCCTGCCGTCCCGGATCGGCAGCGGCTCTCTGGTCAGGCGCTGCCCGTCCTGCCAGATCCAGTGTGTATCGATCGCCGTCACCTTGCCCGGCGCCGCGGCGCCGACGTGGGTGAACATCGCGAGCGAGATATCGAAATGGTTGTTCGAGTGCGAACCCCAAGTGAGCCCGAACATCTCGCACAGCTGCGCGACGCGAACCGACCCTTGCAGGGTCCAGAAGTGCGGATCGGCGAGCGGGATGTCGACCGACTGCAGCTGGATCGAATGCGCCATCTGCCGCCAGTCCGTGGCCACCATGTTGGTCGCGGTCGGCAGGCCAGTCGCGCGGCGAAACTCCGCCATCACTTCACGCCCCGAAAAGCCGCCTTCGGCGCCGCAGGGGTCTTCGGCATACGCGAGCACTCCGTGCTTGTCGCGGCACAGGCGAATCGCCTCGGCGAGCGACCAGGCGCCGTTGGGGTCCAGGGTCACGCGCGCGCGGGGGAAGCGCTCGGTCAGAGCGACGATCGCATCCATCTCGGCATCGCCAGCGAGCACGCCTCCCTTGAGCTTGAAATCGTTGAATCCGTAGCGTTCGTGCGTCGCCTCCGCCAGCCGGACGATCGCTTCGGGGGTCAGCGCCTCTTCGTTGCGCAGGCGGAACCAGTCGTTGTCGGCGTGCGGCTCGGCGCGGTATTCGAGGTTGGTCTTCCTGCGATCGCCGACGAAGAAGAGGTAGCCAAGCACCTCCACCTCCACGCGCTGCATGCCTTCACCGAGCAGCGACGCGACCGGGACATTCATGAACTGTCCGAGCAGGTCCAGCAGCGCCGACTCCACCGCCGTCACCGCGTGGATGGTGGTCCTCAGGTCGAAGGTCTGCAGGCCGCGCCCGCCGGCATCGCGGTCCGCAAACCGTTTGCGCATCGCATTCAGGATCGCGCTGTGCTCGCCGAGCGACCGGCCGATGACGAGCGCCCGCGCCTCCTCGAGCGTGCTGCGGATCGCCTCGCCGCCCGGCACCTCCCCCAGCCCGGTGTGGCCCGCGCTGTCCTTCATGATCACGATATTGCGCGTGAAATACGGACCGTGGGCGCCGCTCAGGTTGAGCAGCATGCTGTCGCGCCCCGCAACGGGGACCACGCGCATCTCGGTGACCGAAGGCGCGGCGGATTGTCGTGTGCTCATGCGTGTCTCCTTGGCTCGCGGGCAACGTTCAGGCCGGGACGGCCGCGACCGCGGTGGCGACCGACTTGTTCAGCGTCACCCGCTTGATTTCGCCGACGATGAACAGATAGCTGACGATCGCAAGTGCGGCGTTCGCGCCGACGAAGACCAGGGCGCCTGCGAACGAACCGGTGCCCTGCACGATGTAGCCGATGACGATCGGCGTCGTGATGCCCGCGGTGTTGCCGAAGGTGTTGAACAGCCCGCCGCTGAGTCCGCCGGCTTCCTTGGGCGAAGTGTCGGAGACGACTGCCCAGCCGAGTGCGCCCACACCCTTGCCGAAGAAGGCAAGCGACATCACCGCAACGACGAGCATGTCGGTACTGATGTAGTTGCAGGCGATCATGCTCATCGACATCAGCATGCCGATGACGATAGGCGTCTTGCGCGAGACCGACAGGGAATAGCCGCGCTTCGACAGGCGATCCGAGAGCCAGCCGCCGGCGAGCCCCCCGAGAAAACCGCAGATCGCCGGCAGCGTCGCGACGAATCCCGCTTTGAGGATGCTCATCCCCCTTTCCTGCACGAGGTACACCGGGAACCACGTCAGGAAGAAGTAGGTGAGCGTCGTGATGCAGTACTGGCCGATGTAGACGCCGAGCAGCATGCGGTTGCTCAGCAGTTCCTTGATGCACGCCCACGTGTCGACCTGGTGTGCTTTGCGGGCGGCATCGCGGCTGTCGAGGTCGACGAGCCCGCCGCCTTCCCTGATGTACTGCAGTTCGCTCAGGCTGATGCGAGGGTGATCGCGCGGGCCGTAAATGGTCTTGAGCCAGGCGAACGCCAGCACGATGCCGAGCGCGCCCATGACGTAGAACACGCTCTGCCAGCCATAGGTGTGCACCAGCCAGCCCATGATCGGCGCGAACAGCACGGTGGCGAAATACTGCGCCGAGTTGAAGATCGCCGCAGCCAGACCGCGCTCGTGCGTCGGGAACCAGGCCGACGTGATGCGGCTGTTGCCGGGAAACGACGGAGCCTCCGCGGTGCCGACGAGCAGTCGCAGGGCAAACAGCGTGGCGACCGCCAGGCCGCCGCTGAGGAATCCGACCGTTCCCTGCAGCACCGTGAACACGGACCAGAGAAAGATGCTCCAGAAGTAGGTGACCTTCGAGCCGAAGCGGTCGAGAAGCCAGCCACCAGGCAGTTGGGCAATCACGTAGGACCAGGCGAACGCCGAGAAGATGTAGCCCATCTCCACCGGAGTCAGCGACAGCGCTTTCTTGATTTCAGGGCCGGCGATCGAGATGGTCGCGCGGTCGGCGTAGTTCAGCGTCGTGATGATGAACAGCACCGCGAGAATGCCCCAGCGGGCGCGCGAATCCGGCCGAGTCGCGGCAGAGCCGGCAGTCAGTGCGTGGTCCATGAAATTCTCCTTGGAGCTTCGTTTTGTCTGGGTCGGATCGTCCGACCCGACCATCGTGTTTTCCGATGGAGGTGATTGTCGACCGCGATTGATTCACAATCAAACCAATCTATGACTAGATCGATACAGGAGTTGAATCATGCTCGAGATCAACCAGCTGCGCTGTTTCGTCGCTGTGGGCGAGGAACTTCATTTTGGCCGTGCGGCGGTACGACTGAACATGACGCAGCCACCGCTGAGTCGCCAGATCCGGCTGCTCGAGCACCAGGTCGGCACGCTGCTGCTCACGCGGACCAATCGCGTGGTGCGCTTCACCGCCGCGGGCAAGGCGTTCTTCCCGGAAGCCGCGCGGATCCTGCGGCTCGCGGAAGAGGCGGCGACCACCGCGCGCCGCATTGCGAAGGGCGAGCGCGGATCGATCGCCATCGGCTTCACTGCCGCGTTCGGCTACGGCTTGCTGCCGGAAATGGTGCGGCGCCTGCACCAACGAGTGCCGAACATCTCGCTGACGCTGAAGGAAATGGTCACCGCCGAGCAACTCGAGGCGCTGGAAGCCGGGCAGCTCGACGTGGGCCTCATGCGCCCCCATCCTCCGCACGGCGGACTCGAGACCGTGCTGCTGGGGCGCGAAGCGCTGATGCTGGCGATCCCGGAGCGACAGGCGCGGCGCTGGCCGAGGGAGCCGACACTGGCGTCCCTGCATGCAAAGCCGTTCATCCACTATTCGCCGTATGAGGCGAACTACTTCTATCAGCTCGTCCAGTCCTGCCTCGACCGCCAGGGCGTCAGGCCGGACCTCGTCGACTACGTCCCGCAGATCCACACGATGCTGGCGCTGGTCGACTCCGGCATCGGTGTCGCGCTCACGCCAGAAACGGCATCAAAGCTGCATTTCAGTGGCGTCGTCCTGCGGCGTGTGTCGATGAAGCCGCAGCGGCCAGTCGAAATGGTCTATTCCTTCCGGAAAGACAACGACAACCCGATCCTCGGCCTCTTCCGGCGGGACGTGCTGGAGTCCCTGAGGACCAACGTAGCCTGAGCGACTCGCCAAATACGCAAGACCAAAAGGCGGTCACCGCTCGCTGGGCGGGCGGTCCCTTTCCTTCTGCGCCAGCGCCGACATCTCGCGGAAGAACCGCACCTGTGCCGTCGCGCCCTGTGCGAAGGCGCGCTGCTGCGCATCGCCCTTGCTCAGCAGCCAGTCCCCGAGCGAGCGCCGCTCTTGCGCGCTCCAGCGCGCCAGGTCGAGTAGCGCCGCGAGCGGCAGCAGCCGCGCCAGCGCGCGTCGGCGCGGCGTTGCAAGCGAGCGGTGAATGCCGAGGTCGCGCGCGACCGCACGCACGAGGCCCGCTTCGCCATCGCGGTGCGAAGGGGCATCGCTCGTCGCGATGCGGCGCGCCACTGCCGCGCCGAGACGTCCCAGCAGCGCCTCGTCGAAATAGTCCCGCGCGTCGAAATCCGCCAGGTCGAGGTAGAGGTCGCCGCGCGCAAGTCGCTGCAGCACGGCCGGGCGCGTGCGCGATCCCGGCTCACGCCGCAGCCGTGCAGCTTCGTTTGCCGCGAGGTCGGCGTTGTCGGGGAGACTCGGGCGAAATCCCAGGCGGTAGTAGAACCAGTACGCCCCGCTCGCGATCGCTTCGCTGTTGCCGGCACCGAACTGGTAGCCGTTGATCACGAAGCGCCCGACGCCGAACAGCGTCTGGAACGTGCGCAGCATCTGCGCCCACAGGAAAGCCGCCTCGCTGCCGCGGAACGGATCGAAGATGTTGATGCCGGTGTTCGCCTGGCGATGCAGTGGCGACACGCCGCCGTAGCCGACCGGCACACCATTGCTGAGCAGCAGGTAGCCGTAGTTCGCTTCGAGCACCAGCCGGTGGTCCGGAGCGACACCGATCAGCGCGAGCCGCACGCCCTCACCGAGATCGGCGAGGTAGACCTCGGCCGGATTCGGGTAGTTGATCGCCATGACCTCGCGGGCGCGCACGGCCAGCGCAGCGCGCGCGAGATCGATCACTGCCCTCGCCTGCGAACCCTTCAGCAGGTCGATGCGTTCGAGCGGGTCCGCGACGTGCTCGACGACCGGGCGCTCCAGGCGGCGGAAGCCGCGCCGTATCACCGGCATCACGCGCAGGCGCGCGTGGGTCGCCGAGCGGCGCGAATCGCCGAGCGCCCAGCGCACCGGAACCTGAGCGGATTCCCACGCGGCCGCAAAGCCGCGCGGCGTGTTCGCCGAGGCTTCGCGCACCAGCCACGCCGCTGCACGCTCGCCCCTGCGTCGCGCGAGCGTGATCCATTCGCGCGCGCTGTAGTCGCCGCCCTCGTAGGCATCACGCTCCGCCGCACCGACCAGCTGCGCCACCAGGGCATCGAAGGCGGCCGGATCCTCCACATCCGCCCAGTCGAGATCGATGTCTTCCTGCGCGATCCACGCCTGCGCCAGCGGCCAGGCCAGTGGCGGCCGCGAGACCGTCCCGGCGATGCCGCTGTTCCCGGCAGCGGCACGCCACGCGGCGCGGCCGCGCCAGCGGTGCGCGAAGCGATCGAGTTCCACAATTGCGGCGCGCCGTGTTTCGTCGCTGCCGGGGAACGCGCAGAGGAACAGCAGGTCTTCGTGATAGTCGAGCAGCGCCCGCAAGGTGGTCACGCGGGCGCTAGCGAGCTCCGCGAGCGCGTGCCGGCGTGTGGCGTCCGCGGCGACACCGAAGTCCGCTCGACTCTTCCGCAGTTGCTGCAGCAGGGCTCGGGCGCTGGGCATGCCGGGCGAGGAAATTGCGGGAACCGCGTCAGTATTGCAGGCGGGCGGCGCAGGTCAAACCTGCGCGCGTCGCGCGGCACGTGCATGCTAGTTTGAATGACCATTTGCAACGGGAGCGACGCATGAAGCGAATCTCTTTCATCGGGACGGGGCTGTGCGCGCTCGCCGCAGCCGGGTGCGGAACCCCTCCACCGAACCCGCTGATCGGCCCGGGGCACACGCCGGACTATGTGGCCGGTTTCAACGACGGCTGCGCCAGCGGACGCGCCACGCAGAACGCGGTCGCCGGATTCTTCTACACCAAGGACGTGAAGCGTTTCGAGGTAGACAAGCAGTACGCCGAAGGCTGGAACGCCGGCAACGACAAGTGTTCATACCTGCAGATGCAGCAGGACGCTGCCGGCGGCGGCGGACGCCGCTAGCGTTTGTCGGCCTGACCCCTACGGCCCCCCAGAGTCGGGACTGCTGCTGTCGGATTCCCGGCAACCGTGCCGCGGAATAGCGGACGCATGAGGCGCACGGTTCGACCTATCGTTCCGGCCATCGATGCCATCCCGGCAGCGCGAGGACATGAACATGAACGCCGAACGCTCGCATCATCGTTCCATGGACGACTTTGCCGACGTGGCGCGGTCCGCATTCGCGCCGGCCGTTGCCTCGGTCTCGTTGGTCTTCGCGGTCGCCGGAACGGCGTTTGCGCCGGAATCGGCCCGCGACACACCTGCGCCAGATTCCGTGGTTGCCGCCGTACAGGGCGCGAATCTGGCGGCCTTTGGCGAATCGTTGCCGGGCCCGCAGGCGACGTACAGCGCCGCCTAGCGCCAGCGGAAGCGGTCCAGCTCGAAACGGGGGGTTCGGCCCTCGACGAGGTCGGCGACGATCTCGCCGACCACCGGCGCAAACTTGAAGCCGTGACCGGAACACGGACTGGCGACGACGACCCCCTTTTTCCCGGGATGCCGGTCGATCCAGAAATGCTCGTCGGGCGTGTTGGTGTAGAGGCACACGACCGAGGAGCGCAGCCGGCCGTCGGCCGCCGGAACGAAGCGCCGGATCGCGGCTCGGACGGCTTCGACTTCGTCCGGCGCCACCGTGCGCGACACCGCGTCGACGCTCGTGGTCGCGCCGCCATGGTGGAACGCGAGCTTGACGCCGCAGCCTTGGTCGGGAAACCCGTAAAAGAAGCGCCCGTCGTACTGCCACAGATGAATCGGGCAGTGGCTTGCCTCGAACAACCCCGCATCGCGCGCCGGTTCGAACCAGTGCAGCACCTGGCGTTCGACGCTGAATGGCAGCCGAAGGCCCGGCAGCAGTGAATCGACCCAGGCACCGGCGCTGATCACGAGTTGCCGGGCGTTGCAGGAACGTCGGGGCGTCATCACGCTCAGGTGTGTGCCCGCGGCCTTCCAGCTCGTGACCGGCTCATCGAAATGCAATTCGGCACCGCTGCGGCGCGCCTGCTCGAGCAAAGCCGTCACGCAGGCCTCGGTGCGCAGCACGCCCGCGCGCGGTTCCCATACCGCGACCATGTCGGGCTCCGGCGTCAGCACCGGAAAGCGTGCCCGGATCTCTTCGGCCGATAGCCTCGAATACTGCAATCGGTGCAGCTCTGCACTGCGAAGCGCTCCCTCGACGAGAACGCTGCCGCGCGCGCCGATCATCAGGCCGCCGGTTTGCTGCAGCAGCGGCGTGCCGGCCAGCGCTTCGAGCGCGTGCCAGAGCTCGAACGAGCGCTGCACCATCGGTACGTAGACAGGGTCCTCGAAGTAGGCCTCGCGGATGATCCGCGTGTCGCCGTGCGAGGAGCCCCACGTGTGCGGCGGGGTGAATCGATCGAAGCCGATGACCGAAAGCCCGCGGCGTGACAGCTCGAGCGCCGTGGCGCTTCCCATTACGCCCAGCCCGACGATGGCGACGTCGTGCATGCAATCCGTGTTCAGCAGGTTCGCGGGCGGGCCGTTACGTTCATAGAGGCGCTCACGCCATGACCAGCTGCGTCTGAATCACGACGGCGCACAGCTTGCCCTCGGCGTTGCGGATTGACGTCTGCCAGACCATCGTCGTGCGGCCGCGGTGCAGGGCGACGCTTTCGCCGGTCACCCGCGTCCCGACGCGGGCGGCAGCGATGAACTTCGTGCTCGAATCGGTCGTCGTGGTGCGCTGGCCCGCGCTGAGGTTCACCGCAGTCCCGACCGCCCCCAGCGTGTCGGCGAAGGCCATGATCGCGCCACCGTGCAGGACGCCACCGACCGTGCAAAGGTCCGGGCGGACCTCCATTTCAGCCTGCACACGCTCGGGTTCGACCTGAGTCAGCCGGACTCCCATTGCGCCCGGAAAGAGCGGGTCGAGGATCTGTTGCATCTGTTCGTGCTCGAGCATGGGTTTCGCTCCGGAATTCGGCTTAACCGCGAGAGTGGACGGGCCAGACTGTGCCGCAATTCTCGCCCGGCCTGGGCGGCCGCCAAGGCGCAGCCGAACCCGGCCATCAGGGCTTCGGCGACCTTTCGTCTTTCCCGGGCACCGCCTTGTCGTCGCGTGGTGAATCGGACGACGGCTGATCGTCCCGCTGCTCCGGTTGAAGCCAGTCCTCGGGATAGAGGAAGATCCTGCGGATCGCTTCCCACAGGCGATAGCTTCTTGTCCAGACCCAGCGCTCGGGCATCGTCACCGCCTGTTCAGGTCCTGCAGGAACGCGCTGAATTCCGGCGATGCGTCGAGCAGCTGCCCGGCCACGCGCCGGAGCCGGTCGATCGCCTCCGGTGGCAGGGCCAGGCTCGTCGGCAGGCTCATGAAGTACTGGCGCTCCTCCGCATCAGCGATCGATTCAAAGCTGACGTCGATCGCGTACAGCGCAATGCTGAGCCTCTTGTCCTCGGTGTTGGTTAGCATCGACGGGTCGCGCCGGGTTCGCGCGATCGAGAGTTCGCCCTGCATCTGCCAGCGCTCCACGGTGTCCTTGATCAGCTGAACCGACTCGTACGAGTACAGATCGATCGGAACACCCGAGGCCTGCACGATCTGTGCGACCACGCCGGGGGTTCCTCCCGACGATCCCAGTCGACGCTCGGCGTGGCGTGCGCATTGACGATGATGATCGCGATGCGATCCACCCGATCGAGTCCTAAGATCTCGCGGGAAGCCGGGCTGGCCTCGAGGAGCTCGAGCGCTTCGACGACGCCGCGCAGGGCGAGGTTGTCTGCCACACCACCGTCCACCAGGTGCAGGTATGGCCGCTCCTTGCTGCGCTCCAGACTGCGTTGCTCCCGCACCCGCATCAGCGCGCGCTCCGCGGGACGCTGGCGCGTCGACGGGTTGGACATCTCATACACCGTCCTCTGGTGGAACTCGAAGCCGCAGGTCCCGCCGTAGTTGTCGAATGTCACCGGGGAAAGCGCAATCGGAACGGCCGACGAGGTCGCGGATGCACGTGCGAGTCGCACCGTATTCAGGTCCGAACACATCACGTCGAAGACGGTCTGCGAGAACTCGATCCTCGCCCCGGTGGACAGGTCAGTGCCCGCCACGACCGTGATCGGCGCGTTCTTCTTCAGCAGGTCGCCATAGGTTGCGCCCTCGAACAGGATTTCGTCGTAGTAGTCCGCCGCGAGTTCGGAACGACCGTAGCTGCCGCCGACGAGCTTCGGCCAGTACACCGGGTTGAACGCGCGGCCGAGCAACGCGCCCTGCACATCGCGCTTCAGAAATCGATCTTCGTACTCGCTGAACAGCCTGTCGCCATGCAGCGCGTAAGCCAGCGCGGTGAAGCTGCCGCCCGACACCCCGGTGATCGCATCGACTTCATCGAGCAGAGTGCGGCGCTGGCCGTCGACGACGACCTCCTTGCGGCGTAGTGCCTCCAGCACACCATAGGACAGGGCCGCCGCGCGGGTGCCACCGCCCGAGAACGCGAGCACGAGGACCGTTCGCGGGTCGTTGTTGCTGCGGTTCGCGAGGCCGAGTTCCAACCGGTAGCCGTGCGCCGGGTCGACCGCGGTGATGCGCTCGTTGACCGGCCGCGTTGCGCAGCCCGCACAGACCGCAACGACCAATGCAATGCCGGAAATCAGCCTGACAAGCATGATGCTCGTCCCGAACGATGGCACCCCCTGCGGAGGCTCAGGCATCCGCTACGAGGCAGTCTATGGCGTCTGCCTTCCAGTTGTCGCGCCCGAACGACCCGTACAAACAAGAAGCCCCGCCGAAGCGGGGCTGTCTTTCGATCGGCGGCAGGATCAATGCCTGCGACGGCGCGCGATCATCGCAGCGAGTCCGAGTCCAAGCAGCGCGAGGTTGCCGGGTTCGGGCACCGGGCTCGACGTATCGTTCAGAAACGACAGCAGTCCGAACAGGCCATGGGATTCACCATCCGGCCCCGCTGTGAAGTAGATCCCGTCGCTGCTGCCACCGCCCCCGCCGTTGCCCATGATCAACGACCACAGGCCGTCGATCTCGAGTGGCGTTGCCGTTGAGTCGAGCAGCTGGCCGAGCATCGCGTTGGACAAGGGGTCGTAGGCCGTGATGCGTCCGTCACCGAAGTTGCCCACGAGCAGAGCCCCGGCGAGTGAGCCGAAGGACGATGGCGCGATGGCGAGACCCCAGGGCGCATTGAGCGGCCCGCCGGTCGCCACGCGACCGAGCAGGTTGCCGTTCAGGTCGAAGCGGTCGACGATCCCGAGGCCCGGCCCGGCCTGCTCGTCGTTGCCTCCGCCTTGAAGGGCGTAGGTTACATACAGCACTCCGTTGATGTTCTCGATGTTGAATGGCGCGTAACCGGCAGGCAGATTGGGATCGGTGAACTTGCCCGTCAGATTCGGCGCGGACGGACTACCCTTGAGCACATCGATCGTTCCCTTGCGGAAGTTGGCCGCGTAGAGGTACGTGTCGGCTGCGACCGTGGCGATCGCGACGCCCTTGTAGAGGTTGTCGGGCGACGGCGAGGCGAGGATTTCCGCGTTGGACCCGAGGGCGCCACGCCACCCGGAGATCGTACCGTCCTCGCTCACGAACAGGAACCGTTGAACTCGCTGCCGCCGTTGAACACCTGCCCCGTGACGCTGCCGTCGCCCGGGATGGTCACGGTCAAGCCGACCTTCGTCGTGGCCTGTGTGACCGGATTCACGTTGTAGAGCGTCGCCGTGCTGCTGCCGTTGTTCGATACCCAGAACGGGCTCGTGGGCGAATAGGAGACACCCCATGGATTCACCAGCGAGGGATCGACGAGCTGCGGCGAAAGCGCCGGGTTGTCGCTGACAAGGTTGGTGACCGTCACCTCGACCGCGTGGGCCGCGGAACCCGTCAACACACAGAGCAGGCCGCTCAGAGCGATCTTTGCAAGGCCGTACCGTGGACGCATGGTGACCTCCGCTCAGGCTTGAGCCTGAAAGCTGCCCCTTCCGAGCACCCGACCGGCCAGGAATACGCCGCGACGCATCGGCGCGCAATGCGTCAATCGCTTCCCGATCGAGGGCTGTGCTTCGAACGAGTCCAACGTGAGGAGGCAAGCAACGTCTGCGCCAAACGCGTAAGCGTCTGAATCCTTGAATGCTTGCGCTGGTGATGGAGGCGTAGGTGTAAGCGGGACCGACGCCGTTGCCCCGTGTGACCGTCAGCCGCCGTTAAGGAAAGCCGACTCAGTCGACCGATGACCTGCGCGTTGCGCGGGCTGCCATCGCCGGCAGCCGATCGAGCTCCCGCGCTGCCGTGTCGCCGGCCCTAGGCCTCGCGCAGCGTGGCCAGCGGTGGCGTCTTCAGCACGCCGCGCAGGCCGAGGTAGCCGCCGCCCAGCGCGCACAGGGTCCCACCGCCGACCCCGGCGAGGAACACCCACGGCGACACCGCGTAGTCGAATTCGAAGACGAAGCGCGCCAGCGCCCACCCGATCGCGCTCGCTCCGACTGCGGCCAGCAGGCCGGCGAGTCCGCCGATGCAGGCGAGCTCGGCAAGCTGCGCGCGGCCAAGCTGGTGGCGCGACGCACCAAGCGCACGCAGCAGCCCCGCCTCGCGCACGCGCTCGTCCCTGCTCGACGCCAGCGCCGCGTACAGCACCAGCACACCTGCAGCCAGTGTGAACACGAACAGGAACTCGACTGCGGCGATCACCTGGTCGAGCACCGCCTGCACCTGGCGGAAGACCGCGGTCGTGTCGATCACGGTCAGGTTGGGATACTCGCGCAGCAGATCGCCAGTCAATGCGGCCTGCTTCTCGGGAAGATGGAACGCCGTGATGTAGCTCGCCGGCTTGTCGGCGAGCAGGGACGGCGGCATCAGCACGAAGAAGTTGGCGCGCATCGAATCCCAGCTCACCTTGCGCAGGCTGGTTACACGCGCGGTGACGGCCTGCCCCGCGATGTCGAAGGTCAGCTCGTCGCCGAGCACAATGCCGAGCGTCTTGGCGATGCCTTCCTCGATCGACAGCTCGGCGCTGCCATCGCGGAACCACTGGCCCGCGGTGATCCGGTTGTGCCCCGGCGCGTCCTTCGCATATGAGAGGTTGAACTCGCGGTCGACGAGCCGCTGGGCACGGTCGTCGCCATAGTTTTCCGGACCGACTGTCCTGCCGTTCACCTTGATCAGTCGTCCGCGGATCATTGGATGCAGCTCCGCGTCGATGCCGGCGTCCTTGAGCTTCTGCGCCACTCCGCTCACCTGGTCGGGCTGCACATTGATGATGAAGCGGTTCGGTGCATCGGCGGGCGCAGCACTGCGCCATGCGCTGACCAGGTCGGTGCGCGTCACGGTCAGCAGCAGCAGCGCCATGATGCCGACCGCGAGCGAAACCAGCTGAACAATCGTCGCAACCGGGCGCCGCTGGACGGCCGCGATCGCGAAGCGCCATGAGATGCCGAGCCGCCCGGTGATCGCGCGCAGCGGCGACAGGAGCTTCAGCACGCCCCACGCAGCGGCGGCGAAGACGACGAGTCCACCGGCGAATCCCCCCGCCGTCACGCTGCCGACCTTGAGGTCGTTCGACGACCACAGCAGCAGCAGCAGAAAGCCGGCGAAGCCGGCGAGGTAGCCGAGGCTGCTGCGCCCGGTTGGCAGGCCGACATCCTTGCGCAGTACGCGCAGCGGCGGCACCGCGCGCAACTGTGCCAGCGGCGGCAGCGCGAAGCCGAGCAGCAGCACGAGGCCCACTGCTCCACCCTGCACCGCCGGCAGCGCCGAAGGCAGCGGCAGCGATGTCTGGATCAGCGTCCCCAGCGCCTGCAGCAAGGCGAAGTGCGCGCCGTAACCCAGCGCCATGCCCAGCGCGCACGCGGCGAGTCCGATCAGGATGAACTCGAGCGCGAACAGCCTGAAGATGTCGGATTGCCCCAGGCCGAGGCAACGCATCATCGCGCACGAGTCCAGGTGTCGCTGCGAGAAGCGGCGCGCAGCGGCGGCGACCGCGACCGCCGCAATCATCGCGGCGAGCAGTGCGACGAGTGCGAGGAAGCGCTGTGCGCGCTCCAGCGTGCGCTGCATCTCGGGCCTCCCGCTCTCGAGCGACTCGAGCCGCTGGCCGCGCTGCAGGTCGCGCTCCACGGCGGTCGCGAATGCCCGCACCGCGGGCCGCTCGCCCGCAGCGAGCAGGCGGTAGGTCACGCGGCTGCCGACCGTGATCAGCTGGGTCGCCGGCAGGTCGCCCAGGTTGATCATCACGCGCGGCGCAAAGTTGATGAAACCGGCGCCGCGGTCGGGCTCGATCGCGATTAGACGATCGACGCGGAACTCCTTCTCGCCAAGCCGGATGCGGCCGCCGACCCGTGTCCCCGTCGCGAGCAGCAACTGCGGATCGACCCATACGGTCCCCGGCGGCGGAATGTCACGTGCGGGCTCCTCCGCTCCACCGGGCTCGCGCGCAAGCAGCAGCGCTCCGCGCAGCGGATAGCCGCGGGAGACCGCCTTGACTGCAACGAGTGCGTTGCGGTCCGGATCGGCGGCGTTCAGCGCCATGCTCGGGAAGGTGACGGTCTCGGCCGTCGCGAGCTTCGCCGCGCGCGCACGTTCGCGCAGCGTGTCGGCGATTGGCTGGTCGGCGCTCAGCACGAGGTCGGCACCGAGCAGCTGTGCGGCGTCGCGCTCGAGTCCGAGCCGCAGCCGGTCGACGAAGAAGCCGACGCTGGTCACCGCCGCGACGGCGATGACCAGCGCGATCGCCAGCAGGCGCAGCTCACCGGCGCGCCAGTCGCGCCCGGTCATGCGCAGGGACTGGCGCAAGAGTCGGTCGAAAGTCATGTTCCGCATCCGCAACGAGGCCGGCAGTATGACAGCGGCGCTGCGGCAATCTTCAGCGCATTAACCCTTTCGGCCGCCGGGCCGCGTTGACAGTGGGACGAATCCCACCGGAGCCCATGATGTCGACGACTTCCCTGGCTGTGAAGACGACCCTCGCCGCTGCCGCAGCGGCGGCCGGAATCAGTGCGCCGTCGCACGAAGATGCGGTTGCACCCTCCGCCGGCACGGCGGTCACGATCTACAGCCGCGCAGCGCCAGGAGCGGTGTCGCCCGAGCTCTATCGCCAGCCGGGGCGCGGCGCGGTTCCGGGCTACGCGGTCGTGCGTCAGGAACGCGAGCTCGAATTCAGCCGCGGCCGCAACGCCGTTCGCTTCACCGATGTCGCCGCCCTGATCGACCCGACCACCGTCGTTTTCGAATCGCTGACCGACGCGAAGGGCACGACGGTGCTCGAGCAAAACTACCAATTCGACCTCGTCAGCACCGACAAGCTGCTGCAGAAGTACATCGATCGTCCGATCGCCGTCGAGCAGGTGCGCGGCCAGGCGACCGAGACATTCAACGGCACGCTGCTGTCGACCCAGGGCGGGCTGGTGCTAAGGCGCGACGACGGATCGGTGCAGGTCCTTCCCCACAACGCCGGAGTCAAACTGCCGGCGCTGCCCGGCGGGCTCATCACCCGCCCGACGCTGCTGTGGGACGTCACCGCGCAGCGCGCGGGGGCGCATCGCACGCGCGTCTCGTACCAGACACAGGGCATGACGTGGTGGTCGGACTACAACGTCACCTACGCGGAGGCGGGCGGCAACAAGTGCCGCATGGACATCGGCGCCTGGGTCAGCATCATCAATCAGTCCGGCGCGGGTTATGCCGATGCGAAGCTGAAGCTGGTCGCGGGCGACGTGCATCGCGCAACCGCGGTCGGCACCGTGAACCAGCCGATGCCCGCCGCCAAGGCAGCCATGGCGCGCGAAGAGGTCGCGGGCTTCGCCGAGAAGTCGTTCTTCGAGTACCACCTGTACACGCTCGGCCGCCCAACGACGCTGCCGGACAACTCGACCAAGCAGATCGAGCTCTTCCCTGCAGCGCGGCGCGTGCCCTGCGAAAAGCTGCTCGTCTACTACGGCGCCCCTGCAGGCCCGTACGGCACGCTCGCGTCGCCGGCGACCGACCGCAGCTATGGCGTGCAGTCGAACCGCAAGGTCGACGCCTACCTGCAGTTCGCCAACAGCGAAGCCAACGGCATGGGCATGCCGCTGCCCGCTGGGCGCGTGCGCGTATCCAAGCTCGACCCGGCCGACCAGACGCTCGAGTTCATCGGCGAGGACGCCGTCGACCACACCCCGCGCAACGAGAACGTGCTGCTCAAGCTCGGCTCGGCCTTCGACATCGTCGGCGAGCGGCGCCAACTCGATTTCCGCGTCGACACCTCGCGCAAGACGATGACAGAGGAGATTGAAGTTCGTCTGCGCAACCAGAAAAGGGAGCGTGTCGAGGTGCTCGTCAAAGAGAACCTGTATCGCTGGGTCAACTGGGAGATCACGTCGAAGACCCATGATTACCGCAAGGATGACTCGCGCACAATCGTCTTTCCGGTGACAGTGGCCCCCGACGGCGAAATCATCGTGCGCTACTCGGTGCGCTACAGCTGGTGAGCCGCGAAGGAATCTAGGCGGAGGCGTAGTTCAGCCGCGAACAGACCTGCACGAACCCGGCGCGCCTGATGTTTTCCAGTGATGGATTTGGCTCGCCGGCCGCCGGCTCGCCGGTCTCGGTGGCAACGACTGTGCAGCCACGCTCTGCAGCCGCACGGATGCGGGCAGCCAGCAGCGCGCTCTGTGCGCCGCGCCCGCGGAATTCCGCGAGCGTCGAGCCGGCACCGATCCAGGCGTGGTCACCCTGGACGAAGACAGCTCCCGTCGCCACGACTGAGCCCGCGGATTCCGCGACCAGGACAGTCCATCCGCGCCGACCGACCAGGGCGCCGAACCAGGGCCCGATGGCCGCGGGCATGCCGAAAGCGCGAGTGATCACGTGCCCGACCGCTTCGGCGTCGGCCGCGATTGCTTCGCGCAGCCGCAGTTCGGTCGTCGCGACCGGCGCATCGGTGACCGTTCGCAGGAATTTCGCCCAACTTCGGCGCGCTGGCAGCGCAAGCCCAGCCTGCTCGAGCAGTGCGCCGACGTTGGTGGGCAGTGCCGAGGGAATCACGTGCACCCAGTACGACGTCACCTTTGCCGCCGCATAGAGTGCGCCGATTGCACGGATCGTCGCAGCGGTCGCGGGGGCTTGGTCGCCGAGGCCAATCACACGGTTGAAGTAGGTCACGGGCAGCGTCGGCGCGACCAGCGCGGTCGCGCCGCCGAGCACCTGCACCTCGAGTCGCAGCGCTGCGGGCGCTGCCGCATACATGTCGCGGCAGGCTTCGGCCTCGATCCAGTCGGCCAGCCGCTCCGCTGCAGGCCCTGCGAAATCCGCTTTTGCCGGATGCTCCACGGCAGCGCTTATAGCACCGCAGCGCGCCGACGAGGAGGCGGCTAACTCCGAGCCGGCACGTCCGCAGCGCAGCCGGCGAGCGGCTCGGCGTAATCGACCTTCGGCGTGAAATCTGCGGTGATGGGATTCGCGCGCACGGCGACGATGTAGTAGGTGAAGCAGGGCTGGACGTCAAGCTTCAGCGCCGCCGTCTGTTGCGGCGCGCCGGGCACCGGCGGCGCCTGCACGCGGACCGTGCGCTGGCCCGGTTCGACCAGCACGCGGTGCAACGTTGTGTCCCAGTCGTCGACGCCGAGGATGATGACCGGCTGCGTGTCGATCGGTGTCTTGAAATAGCGCTGGCCGACCAAGTACGAACTGCTGAACGGCGTGCTGGCGCACGCGGCGAGCAATCCTAAAGCGGTGAGCACGGACATCAGAAGGCAGCGCCTGGGAATCATGGGTTCTCCCGCGTGCGGCAACCGTGGCCGCGCCATGAATGTGGTCCGGCCGCGATCGAGCGTCAATCGGCAGAAGGCGCTATCGGAAGCCCCCGTCGCGCCCAGGGGCGCGCCCGCCTCAGTCCGGATCGGCGAGCGCCAGCTCCACCGCAGCGCGCGCATGCAGCGCGGTGGTGTCGACGACGGGCACGGTCGCATCCTGCGGCCCGATCAGCATCGTGATCTCGGTGCAGCCCAGGATCACCGCCTGTGCGCCGTGCCCAACCAGGGCCTCGATGATGCGGCGGTACTGCGCACGCGAGGATTCCAGCACGCGTCCGACGCACAGCTCCTCGTAGATGATGCGATGGACGATCGCGCGCTCGACGGCGTCCGGGACCAGCGCTTCGATGCCATGCGCATCGCGCAGCCGATCGCGATAGAACTCCTGCTCCATCGTGAAGCGAGTTCCAAGCAGCGCGACGTGCCTGTAACCGGCCCTCTTCAGCTCGGCCGCCGTCGGATCGACGATGTGCAGCAGCGGGATGCGGACCGCCGCCTCGATCGCCGGCGCCACTTTGTGCATCGTGTTGGTACACAGCACGATGAAGTCGGCCCCGGCCGATTCGAGTGCCTGCGCAGTCCGTGAAAGCAGTTGCCCCGCGGCCACCCACTCGCCGGCGCGCTGCATTGCCTCGATATCGTGGAAGTCGACGCTGTAGAGCAGCGTGCGTGCCGAATGCAGGCCGCCGAGACGCGCCTGGACGCGCCGGTTGAGCTCGCTGTAGTACAGCGCGCTCGATTCCCAGCTCATACCGCCGATGAGCCCGATCAGCTTCACTGCGTGCTCCGCTGGTGGGGCGCCCGCCCTACTCGAGCGTCAGCTTCTGGGCGACGACGACCTTCTTGTAAACCTCGAGCTCGGCGGCGATCTGCGCGGCGAACTGCTCCGGCGTGTTGCCGATGATCAGCGAGCCGGTGTCCTCGATCCGCCTTTTTACGGTCGGATCGTCGAGCGTCTTCTTCACCGAATCGTGCACCTTGTCGACAACGGCCTTCGGCAGGCCCTTGGGTCCATAGATGCCGTAGTACGCCATGCGGTTGACCGGCTCGAGTCCGACCTCCTTGAAGGTCGGGATCTGCGGCAGCACCGCGAGCCGCTCGGGCGCAGCGACGACGATCGCGATCAGCCTGCCGTCCTTGATGAAGGGCAGCGCCGACGGCAGGTTGTCGAAGACCATCGGCACGTGCCCGGCGACGACGTCGTTCAGCGCCGGCCCGGCGCCGCGGTACGGGATGTGGATGACGAAGGTGCCCGACAGGTTCTTGAAGAGTTCCATCTGCAGGTGACCGATGCCGCCGGCGCCGGAGCTCGCGTACGAGTACTTGCCAGGGTTCTTCTTCAGCGCGGCGATGAAAGTCTTGTAGTCGCGCGCCGGGAAACTCGGATGCACTGCGATCACGTTCGGCGTCGCTGCCACGTTGATGATCGGCGTGAAATCGGTCAGCGGGTTGTAGGGAATCTTCGGGTTGATCGCCGGGTTGGCCGCGGTGGTCGAGACGGTCGCCATGCCGAGCGAGTACCCGTCGGGCGCCGAGCGCGCAGTCTCGGTCGCGCCGATCGAACCGCCGCCGCCGGCCTTGTTCTCGACGATCATCGGCTGCCCCAGCGCGGGCGAGATCTTGTCGGCGACCGTGCGCGCGACAATGTCGGTCGTGCCGCCGGGCGCAAACGGAACGACAAGCCGAACCGGCTTCGTCGGATAGGTCTGTGCGAGCGCGCTGCCGGCACTAACAGCGGCAGTCGTGATCAGCAGCGCAGCGACAAGGGAACGGCGTTGCAGCTTGTTCATCGTGCCTTCCAAGGCGGTGGGAGTCAGGAAAGTCTAGCGGACCTCTCGCAGCGCAAAGCTCTT
>Ga0335084_10000371_pt1 | contig 37380 bp, 32 predicted proteins | sample Lox_Sample_44_FD_206721 | JGI IMG/M metagenome (GOLD analysis project Ga0335084, IMG submission 206721) | Soil microbial communities from Loxahatchee National Wildlife Refuge, Florida, United States - Lox_Sample_4.4 | ecosystem: Environmental > Terrestrial > Soil > Wetlands | place: USA...
GGCGAGCCAGTGGACGAGTCCGCCCTCGAAGCCCCTGGCGATGTGCTGCACCACCGCGATGGGAAGGGGGAACGCCGGCCCCAGCGCGCCCAGGATCCGGGCCAGCGCGGCCGGTCCGCCGGTCGAGGCCACGATGCCCACCACGCGCGGCGCGGCGAGCGCGTGCAGGCCCGTCCCCGAGGTCCGCGCCGGCTGGCCGGCGGCGCCCGGCGGCCCGCCCGGGGGGGAGGGGCGTGGGCGGCGGGGCGCGAGCCTGAGCCCGGCGACCGCGCGCACCGCGGTGCGGATCGCCTCGACGTCGTGCTCGAACGCGCCCGCGTCGGAGCGCGGCTTGGGGAGCACCTCCACGGCGCCGAGCTGGAGCGCCCGGAACGAGAGGTCCTGCCGTTCCGGCCCGGCCTCGGCGCTCACCACCACGATGGGCGTGGGGGCGTGCTCCATGATCTCCTCGATGGCGTACAGCCCGTCCTTTCCCGGCATGCGCACGTCCATCGTGACCACGTCCGGCCGCAGCGCCACCACCTTGCGGACCGCGTCTGCGCCGTCGGCCGCCTCGCCCACCACCTCGACGTCCGGCGCGCGGGAGAGGATGGCGCGCAGGATGGCGCGGAAGACGCGCGAGTCGTCGGCGAGGACGCAGCGGATCATGTGCGCCCCGGCAGGAGCTGGCGCACCAGCTCGAGGAGCTTGCCGCGCTCCACCTCGCGCTTCACCAGGTAGCCGTCGGCGCCCGCCTCGAGGCCGGCGGCGCGGTCCTCCGGCGCCTCCAGCGACGTCACCAGCACGACGGGGATGGAGCGCCAGCGCGGGTCCGACTTGAGCCGGCGGGCCAGCCCGAAGCCGTCGAGCCGGGGCATCTGCACGTCCGTCACCACCAGCTGGCAGCCCTGGTCGCGCACCAGCGCGAACGCCTCCTCTCCGTCGGCGGCGGGGAGCACCGAGTATCCCGCGATCTCGAGCAGCGCCTTCATGGCGGCGCGGGTGGTGAGCGCGTCGTCGGCGACGACGATGCGGGGGCGGGCCACGGTGCGCTCGCTCGCGAAGCCCGGCAGCGCGCGGCGCAGCACCTCGGCGGCCGCCAGGACCCCCACCACCCGCCCGTCGTCCAGCACCGACGCGCCGGCCAGGTGCGAGACGCCGGCGACGCGGCCCCCCAGCGACGTGATCACCACGTCCTGCTGCCCGATGACCTCGTCCACCGCCACCACCACCCGCTGCGCGCCCAGCGCCAGGACCAGCGCGGGCTGCTGCCGGCGGCGCGGCTCGCCGGGGCCCATCCCCAGGAGCTGCGCCAGCGGCGTGTACGGGAGCTGCTCTCCGTCCACCCGCACCATGGCGCGGCCCGCGACGGTCCCCACGTCGTCGCTGGAGAGGAGGAGCACCCGCTCCAGCGCGTCGCCTGGCAGGACGGCCAGGTCGCGGCCGATGCGGAAGAGGAGCGCGTTGGTGGCGGCGAGGGTGAGGGGCAGCTCCAGGTCGATCTGCGTCCCCAGCCCGCGCGTGAAGCGGACGTCCACGGCCCCCTGGAGCCGCGTCACGGTCTCCTGCACCACGTCGAGCCCCACCCCGCGGCCGGAGATCTCGCTGACCCGCTGCGCGGTGGAGAGCCCCGGGGTGAAGATGAGCCGCGCCGCGTCCGCGTCGCTCATGCGCGCCGCCACCTCCTCGCCGACGACGCCCTTGCGCACCGCCGAGGCGCGCAGCGCGTCGAGGTCGAGCCCGGCGCCGTCGTCCTCGACCACCATCCCGACCCGGCTGCCGCGCGGCTCCACCCGGACGCGGACGCGTCCGCCGGGCGGCTTGCCGGCGGCGCGGCGGACGTCGGGCGGCTCCACGCCGTGGTCGACCGCGTTCCGCACCAGGTGCAGCAGCGGATCGCGGAGCGCGTCGACGATCCGGCGGTCGAGGCGCACGTCCCCGCCCACCAGCTCCAGCTCCACCTCCTTGCCGAGCCGGCCCGCCACGTCGTGGACCGCCCGGTGGAGCGGCTCCATGACCAGCGCGGCGGGCACCATCCGCAGCGCGCGGAGGTCCTCGCGGAGCACCGCGCCCGCCAGCCGCTGCTGCTCGGCGTCGCGCTGGCCGTCCTGCGACACGCGCCGCAGGTCGGAGGCGACGCCGCGCATCCGCTGGACCGCGCCCTCGATGTCGGCGCGCACCGGCTCGGCGCCGGCGAGCCGCGCCGCCTGCGCCGCCCGCTCCAGCCCGCGCAGCACCTCCCGGGTCGCGGCCTCGCTCCCGGCCACGTCGCGCGCCCGGCGCTGGTGCCGCGACTCCGCGAGCGCCAGCAGCTCGAGCTGGCGGGCGAGGGAGTCGAGCGTCGAGGCGAGGACGCGGATCGACTTGTCGCCGGCGCGGGCCGCGGCGGTCGCGGGCGCCGGCTGGGAGGCGGGTCGGCGCGAACGGTCCAGCGCCTGCCGCAGGTCCACCAGGTCCCCGGCCAGCGCGGCGGCGACGCGCGCGGCGGCGTTGCCCTCCTCGCCGAGCCGGGGGAAGGCCGCGGCGATGCGGCGGGCCGGCTCGCGCGCGGCGGCGGGGACCTCGGCCGCGAGCGCCTCGGCGACCGCCGCCGCCTCGAGGGCCAGGGCGCGGCGCGCGTCCGCCTCGATGGGCGCGCAGAGCCGGGCGAGCCGGTCCTCGAGCGCCTCCAGGCCGCCCGGCGCGCCCTCCGCGAGGGCCGCGGCGGGGACGCGCGGGGCCGGTCCCGGGTCGGACGCGGCGCGCGCGCCGGCTCCCTCCTGCCCGGCCCTCGGGGCGGCGCGCCGCGGCGGGGCGCTCGCGCGCTCCGGACCGCCACCCGCCCCGAGCGCGGCGAGCAGCGCCGGCAGCGCCCCGACCCGGGGCTCGGCGCCGGCGTCGGCGGCGGTGAGGGCCTCCTCGATGGCCTCGACGGCGTCGAGCGCCGCCTGGACCATGTCGGCGGAGATGCCGGCGGAGGCGTCGAACCCCGCGAGCGATCCCTCGATGGCGTGCGCCAGCCGCTCCACGTCGACGATGCCGAGGCTCGCGGCCGAGCCCTTGAGGCTGTGGGCCGTCCGCTTGATGCCGTCGAGGACGCCCCCCTGCGCCGGGTCGCGCTCCAGCTCGAGGAAGCCGCTGGAGATGGTCGACAGGTGCTCGCGCGCCTCCGCCGAGAAGATGGGCCAGATCTGCAGGAGGAGCTCGCGTTCCATCAGGGGCCCCGCGCCGCCGGGGCGGCGAGCTTGACCAGGTCGAGGAGCGCCAGCCGGTCGGGGGCGATCCAGACGAACGGCCCCTTCTCGGCGGGCATGAGCCCCGCCCGCGCCACCTCCGTCCGTCCCTCCAGCGCCTCGACGGCGAGGCCGAAGGGGTCGCCGTCCGTCTCGACCACCACCACCCGCGACAGGTCCGAGAGGCCGCCGCCCTCGAGCCCGAGGAGCTGGCGCAGGTCGAGCACCGGCACGACCCGCGCGCGCGCCACCATCGCGCCGAGCAGCCAGGGCGGAGCGGCCGGCAACGGCCACAGGCCCTTCGCCTCCAGCACCTGCCCCACCGCCTCGATCTGGATCCCGTACCGCTCTCCACCGACCGTGAACGCAAGCACCGGGATCGACTCGGCCCGGGCCACCTCGCGGGAGCGCGCGATGGCGGCGGCGCGGGCGGCGAGGATCTCGGCCCGGCCCGCGTCGTCGTGGCCGCCGGACAGCCGCGCCTCCGCCTCGTCGAGGCGGCGGTGGAGCGCGGCGAAGTCGACCGGGGCGTGGGGTCGGGTGGACACGTGTCATCCCTTGGACGGCAGCCCCAGGACCTTCTGGACGGTGCGCCGCAGCTCCTCCACCGAGACCGGCTTGGTGAGGAACGCGCTGGCTCCCACCAGCTTCCCCTTCTGGCGGCTCTGCTCGTCGGCGAGCGAGGTGAGGAGGATCACGGGCGTGGCGTGCAGCACCCGGTCGGCGCGGATCGCCGCGCACAGCTCGAAGCCGTCCATCCCCGGCATCCGGACGTCCGAGATGATCAGGGCGGGCGTGTGCTGCCGCGCCTTGTCGAGCCCCTCCAGGCCGTCCTTCGCCTCGAGGAACTCCATGCGCCAGCCCATCAGGTAGACCTGGATGAGCGAGAGGAGCGTCCGCGTGTCGTCGACCAGCAGGACCTTCATCGCAGCGTCTCCCCTCCGGACCGCGACCGCCGGGACGCCGGCCCGTCGAGCGCGCTCCGCAGCGCTCCTGCGGTCATGCCCTCGGTCCCGCGCAGCGCGGCGCCGTCGGCGAGCCCCTCCAGGGCGCGCAGGGCATTGCGCCGCGCCCGGGCCGCCTCGTCGTCGAGGCCGAGGCGGCCGTACAGCGGCACCAGCGCGGCGTGCGCCATCGCCAGGTCCGGGTCGAGGTAGAGCGCCTTGCGGACGGCGTCCAGCGCCCCGGGCACGTCGCCGCGTGACTCGGCCGCGGTGGCGAGGAAGAGCCAGCACTCCGGACACAGCTCGAGCATCGCCGCGTCGCGCGCGAGCCGCTCCGCCGCCGCGACGTCGCCCCGGTGCGCCGCCTCGCGGACGCGATCGATGGGGCGCGGCGCCACGAGCACGGGCCGCTCCGGGAGGGCCTGCGGCGGCGCGGGCGGAGGCGGCGGAAGCGGCGCCGGGGTGGCGGGACGCGCGGCGCGGCGCGGGGCCCGGACGGCGGCCCGCTGGGCGGGGCGCGCGCGCGGCCGCGGCGCGCCGCCGGGCCGCTGCAGCACGGTGGCGCCGCCACCCTCGATCCGCTCGGCCCCGATGCCGTCGGCGAACGGCAGCTCCACCGGGCCGAGCACCAGGAACCCGCCGGGCCGGACGGCCCCGAGCAGGCGGGCCGCCACCTCGGCTGCGGTGGGCGGGTCGAAGTAGATGAGCACGTTCCGGCAGACGACCAGGTCGAAACCCTCGCCGGGCGGCGGCTCGCGGACCAGGTTGTGGCGCAGGAACTCGACGCGCTCGCGGACCTCGGACCGGACCTCGAGCTTCGCACCGCGTCCCTCGAACCACCGGCGCCGCGCCGCGGGATCGAGGCGCCGCAGCGACCACGAGCCGTACCGCGCCGCGCGCGCGACCTGGAGCGCCCGGCCCGAGACGTCGGTCGCCAGGATCCGGTCCCCGCAAGCAGCCCGCCCCGCGTCGAGGAGCGCCATGGCGAGGGAGTACGGCTCCTCGCCCGTGGCGCAACCGGCCGACCAGACGGCGAGGGGGCGATCCCGCGGGGCCGGCGCGAGGAGGTGCTCCCGGATCAGCTCCAGCTGCTCCGGGTGCCGGAAGAAGTACGTCTCGGAGACCACGGCCGCCTCTACCAGCGCGGTGACGCAGCGGGCCTCGCCCGCGAAGAGGCGCGCCAGGTACTCCGGGCCGTCCATCTCCAGCGCGCGCGCCGCCTTGAGGCAGGCGTCCCCGAGCCCGCGCCGGATCCCGGGCGACGGCGTGAGGCCGCAGGAGCGGTGGAGCACGCGCTCGATCTCGGCGAGCGCGACGGAGACGAAGGTCGCGGCGCGCGTCACGGCTCGGTCCCCCGCAGCGCGGCCACCAGCGGCGCGGGATCGAGGAGCGGGAGCACCTCGCCGTCGTGCACGCACAGGCCCGCCACCAGCGGAGACCCGCGCCACGACTCCGGGGTCCCGGAGGACCGTTCGCCGTCGAAGAGCCGCGGTCCGTCGATCAGGCCCTCGATGCGCTCCACGACCAGGCCCACCGCCGGGGCGCCGGCGAGCACGGCGATCTGCGCGTCCAGCTCGGGCGCGCGCTGCGCTCCTCCCAGCGCGGTCCCCAGGTGGACGGCGATCACCGGGAGGCCGCGGCAGAGGAAGGTGCCGAGCACGTGGGCCGGGGCTCCCGGCATGGGACGCGTCTCGACCAGGCGGACGACCTCGCGCACCCGGGTCGAGGCGATGAGCGCCCGCCGGCCGGCGGCCCGGACCACCAGGTGGAGGCCCGGCAGCGTCTCGCCGCCCAGCGAGGCCAGCTCCGCCTGCGCGCGCTGGATCTCGACCTCGAGCTCGCGCAGGCGTACCGCCAGCGAGGCGCGGCGGGGCTCGCCCCCGCCCGACGGCGTCCGGTCGCTCATCCCACCGGAAAGCGTACCCGTTTTCGCAGGAATCCCAAGCCCCTCGACCGCCAGACGTCATCCGTGGTGGGCTGCGCGCTCCCACTGGAGCGCTCCGCCCCCCACGCCCCCCGGGAGTCGCTCCGGGCGCAGGCTCATCCGCCTGCGCCCTGCGCCGCAGGGCGCGGTTCACGGCGCGGCCGGCTCCCCCTGGACGCGTGGGTCGCTGGCCGCCTCGCGCCAGCCCTCGGGCGTCACGCGGACGGCCTGGGCGTTGCCCCAGGGACGCTCCGCGAAGCGCAGCCGGTGCCCGCGCGCCTCCAGGGCTCTCGCCGTGGCTTCCTCCAGGCCGCCGGGCTCCACCTGGATCGCGTCGGGCTGCCACTGATGGTGTATGCGAGGGGCGCCGAGCGACTGCGACAGGGACATACCGTCGTCCACGAGGTGGGAGATCACCTGGGCCACGGTGGTGGGGATGGTCGAGCCCCCTGGTGCTCCGACCGCGAGCCAGAGGCGGCCGTCCGGACCGAAGACCAACATGGGCGCCATGGAGGAGAGGGGCGTCTTGCCGGGCGCGGGCGCGTTGGCGCCGCGCCCCACGAGCCCGTAGGCGTTGGGGACGCCGGGTGCCGGCTCGAAGTCGTCCATCTCGTCGTTCAGGAGGATGCCGGTGCCCGGGACCACGACGCACGAGCCGAAGGGCACGTTGATGGTCGTGGTCATCGCCACGGCGTTCCCCTCGCGATCGACGACCGAGATGTGCGTCGTGTGCGTGTCGGGTTGGAGCGGAGGGCCAGGCGGAGGAGCCTGGCCCGGGAGCGACCAGGGGTCTGGGGGGCGTCGCCCCCCAGCAAGATCGTTCGGAGCGACCGGGGGGGTGGGGGGGGCGTCCAGCTCCCCCGATGAGACTGTCCGATCGCCCACTGCGGCGTGGAGCGCCACGGCGAACGCGGGCGAGACCATCTCCTCCATCGCGATGGCCGCGCCGGGCACCCGATCCGGGTCGCCCAGGAGCACGCGCCGGGCGAAGAGCCGCTTCTCGATCTCCACCATCGCGTGGAGGAAGCGCTCGGGCCGGTAACCGCCGGCGCGCGGGTCCTCCGGCTCCAGCGCCTGGAGGAGCGCGATGACGATGGCGCCGCCCGCGGACGGCAGCGGCATCGAGACCAGGCGGTGGCCGCGGTAGCGCCCCTCGAGCGGCACGCGCTCGCGGACGCGGTAGCGCGCGAGGTCCTCGACCGTCAGCATGCCGCCGTCCTCGCGAACGGCGCGGGCGATCCGCTCGGCGAGGGCGCCGCGCTGGAGGGCGGCCGGATCGCGCCCCACCAGGCGCAGCGTGCGGGCGAGGTCGGGCCGCACCAGCCTCCACCCCGGCTCCGGCGCCGCGGGCCTGCCGTCCGGGCCGCGGCGGAGCAGCTCCCGCGCCGCGGCGGGGCGCTCCGCGAGACAGGTGAGCCGCTCGCGCGCCATCGCGGCGTAGTGGGCGTTCACCGGGAACCCGCGCTCGGCGAGCCGCGCCGCGGGCTCGACCAGCTCCCGGAGCGGGCGCGTCCCGAACCGGCGCGCGACCTCCGCGTAGCCGGCCACCGCGCCGGGGACGGCGATGGCCAGGCCGCCGTCGAGCGAGCGTCGCGGCGCGCCGCCCGCGAACATGTCCGGCGCGGCCGCCGCCGGCGCGACCTCGCGGAAGTCGATGGCGTGGACCTTCCCCTCGCGCGCCACGTGGACGAGCGCGAACCCGCCGCCCCCGAGGCCCGACGACTGCGGCTCGACGACCGAGAGCGCGAACGCGGCGGCGACCGCCGCGTCGGCGGCGTTTCCTCCCGCCCGCAGGACCGCTGCCGCGGCCTCGCTGGCGAGCGGATGGGCGGTGGCGACGGCGCCAGCCGGGGAGACGGCGGTGGCGCCGAGGACGACGGCGAGGAGCGCGAGCATGCAGGCGTTGTAGCGCCCCCGCGCCCGCGCGCCAGCCTGGCGTCCCGGCGAGGGGCGAGGGGGATCCCGTCACGCCGGCGGTCTTGTGCCGAGGGTGCCGACCGCCCTAGCCTCCGCGGATGGCCACCTCGTCCGGTCTCGCCGCCGTCGTCCTCGCCGCAGGCAAGGGCACCCGCATGAAGTCGCGGAGGGCCAAGCTCCTCCACGAGGCGTGCGGGCGTCCGCTCGGGTGGTACCCGGTGAAGCGCGCGCTGGAGGCGGGGGCGAGCCCGGTGGTGGTGGTGGTCGGTCACCAGGCGGACGAGGTGCGGGCGGCGCTCACCGCGGCGCTGCCGGGCGCGCCGCTCCGGTTCGCCGTCCAGGCGGAGCAGCTCGGGACCGCCCACGCCGTGCTGGCCGCGAAGGAGGCCCTGGCCGCCCACCGCGGGCGGATCGCCATCCTCTCGGGCGACACGCCGCTGCTGCGCGTCGAGACGCTTCGCGCCGTCGCCGACGCCGGCGTGGGCGCCGCGCTCGCCCTCGCCACCATGACGCTCGCCGCGCCGAACGGCTACGGGCGGGTGGTGCGCGACGGCCGGGGGCGGCCGGCGCGCGTCGTCGAGGAGCGGGACGCGAGCGACGCCGAGCGGGCCATCCGCGAGGTGAACGCGGGGCTCTACTGCGCCGACGCCGCCTTCCTGTGGGAGGCGCTGGCGCGGGTGGGCTCGAGCAACGCGCAGCGGGAGTTCTACCTCACCGATCTGGTCGCCATCGCGGCGGCGGGCCCCGGCGCCGTGGCGGTGCCGGTCCCGGCCGAGGAGGCCGCCGGCGTGAACGACCGCGAGGAGCTGGCGCGCGCCGCGCGCATCCTCACCGCCCGGACCGCCTCGGCGCTCATGAAGGCGGGCGTCACCATCGAGGACCCGGCGCGCTTCGACTGCGACGAGGGGGTCGAGATCGGCGCCGACACCGTGATCGAGCCGGACGTGCGCCTCCGCGGGCGCACCCGCGTCGGCGCGGGCTGCCGCATCGGCCAGGGCTCGATCCTGCAGGACGCGGTCCTCGCCGACGACGTGACGGTCCGGCCCTACACGGTCATGGAGGACGCGCGCGTCGGCCGCGGCGCGGTGCTCGGGCCCTTCGCGCGGCTGCGCCCGGGGACGGACCTCGCGGAAGACGTCCACGTGGGAAACTTCGTAGAGACGAAGAAGGCCCGGCTCGGGAAGGGCGCCAAGGCGAACCACCTCACCTACCTCGGCGACGCGGAGATCGGGGAGCGGGTCAACGTCGGCGCCGGGACCATCACCTGCAACTACGACGGGGAGAAGAAGCACCCGACGCGCATCGGCGACGGCGCGTTCATCGGCTCCGACTCGATCCTGGTCGCCCCCATCGAGATCGGCGCCGGCGCCTACGTCGGCGCAGGCTCGGTCGTGACCAAGGCCGTGCCCCCCGGGGCGCTCGCCGTCGGCCGCGCGCAGCAGGTCAACAAGGAGGGCTGGGTGGCCGCGCGGCGGGCGAGGGCGCAGCGGAAGGAGTAGCCCGCACCCGCGCTGGGCGGGGGTGCGCCGCGTGAGCCGCCGGGCGGGTCTGTGGTACAAGCCCCGGGGGAAACGCGAACATGTGCGGAATCGTCGGGTACGTCGGACCGAGGCAGTGCGTCGACCTCATCGTGGGGGGGCTCCGGAAGCTGGAGTACCGGGGCTACGACTCGGCGGGGATCGCGGTGGTCGGCCCGAACGGACTCGCGCTGCAGCGCGCCAAGGGGAAGCTCGCGAACCTCGTCGCGCTCCTGAAGGAGAAGCCGCTCGCGGGCACCACCGGGATCGGGCACACCCGCTGGGCCACCCACGGAAAGCCCTCGGACGAGAACGCCCACCCCCACGCCTACCGCGGGGTCGCCGTCGTCCACAACGGCATCATCGAGAACCACCTGGCGTTGAAGAGCGCCCTCTCGGCGCGCGGGCACAAGTTCGCGTCCGAGACCGACACCGAGATCTTCGCGCACCTCATCGCCGACGCGCTCGACGGCGGGGCGAAGGACCTGCACGCCGCGGTCCGCGCCGCGCTGGAGCAGGTGCAGGGCACCTACGCCATCGCGGTGGTCTCCGACAAGCGGCCCGCCGAGATCGTGGCCGCCAAGAACGCGAGCCCGCTCGTGGTCGGGTTCGGCAAGGGCGAGAGCTTCCTCGCCTCCGACGTGCCCGCGATCCTGGAGCACACCCGCGAGGTCGTCTACCTCGAGGAGGGCGAGCTGGCCGTCCTCACGCCGGACGGCGTCGCGGTGTACGGCCGCGACGGCGCGGCGGCGAAGCGCGCGCCGCGGAAGATCGAGTGGAGCGCGGTGGCCGCCGAGAAGGACGGCCACAAGCACTTCATGCACAAGGAGATCTTCGAGCAGCCGCGGGCGGTGGCCGACACCATCCGCGGCCGCGCCTCGCTGGAGCAGGGTGACGTGGTGCTCGACGGCGTGGACCTCGACGAGGGCTACGCCCAGGGGCTCGAGCGCATCGTCATCGTCGCCTGCGGCACGAGCTGGCACGCCGGGCTGGTGGGGCGCCTCATGATCGAGGCGCTGGCGCGGGTGCCGGTCGAGGTGGAGCTGGCGAGCGAGTTCCGCAACCGCGACGTGCTCGTCTCGCCGCGCGTCATGTGCCTGGCGGTGTCTCAGTCGGGCGAGACCGCCGACACCCTCGCGGCCGTGAAGGTGGCCCGCGCCAGGGGCGCCCGCGCCTTCTCGATCTGCAACGTGGTGGGGTCGGCCATCCCGCGCGAGTGCGACGGCGGCACGCTCTTCACCCGCGCCGGCCCCGAGATCGGCGTCGCCTCCACCAAGGCGTTCACCACGCAGCTCGCGGCGCTCTACCTGCTGGCGGTGCGGCTGGGCCGCCTGCGCGGCGCGCTCGGCGCCGAGGCCGCGCGCCGGCACCTCGAGGCGCTGCGGCACGTTCCGCTCTGGATGGAGCAGATGATCCGGCAGGAGCCGGCGGTGATGCCGGTCGCCCGGCGCTGCGTGGCCGCGCGCGACGTGCTCTTCCTCGGCCGCGGCGGCCAGTACCCGGTGGCGCTGGAGGGCGCGCTCAAGCTGAAGGAGATCTCGTACATCCACGCCGAGGGCTACGCCGCCGGCGAGATGAAGCACGGCCCCATCGCCCTCATCGACGAGCAGCTCCCGGTGGTGGTGCTCGCCACGCGCGAGCCGGCCTACGAGAAGACGCTCGGGAACATGGAGGAGGTCCGCGCCCGGGGCGGCCACGTGTTCGCGGTGGTGTCGGAGGGCGACACGCACGCCGCGAGCCTCGCGGAGGTCGCGCTCACCGTCCCGGAGGCGCCGCCGCTGCTCGCGCCGCTCCTCTCCATCGTCCCGCTCCAGTTCCTCGCCTACCACGTCGCGGATCTGAAGGGCACGGACGTGGATCAGCCGCGGAACCTGGCGAAGAGCGTCACGGTGGAGTAGCGTCCGCCGCGGGGGCGCCGGAGGCGTCCGCCCCGGCCAGGCCCGCGGACCGCGCGTACATCAGCACGCCGGTGAGCGCCGCCACGGCGGCGAGGACGGCTGTGTGGAGGCCGGAGGCGCGGATCGCCCGCTCCGCGCCCTTCCCGACCACGTCGCGGGACAGCAGCTCGAAGGCGACGAGGGCGAGCGCGGTCACCGCCACGATCGCCCGGGAGAGCCGGGCCCGCGCCCGATCGCTCGCCCCCGCGACGGTCGCGCCGCCGGCGTCTCCGTCCCGGCGTGGCGCCGGACGCAGCACCCGGAGGTCCGCCGCCAGCACCGCGAGGAGCATGAAGGGTCCCAGCAGCGTCACGAGGTGGGCCCAGCGCGAGTCGGGGGACGCCAGCAGCATCACGGCGCAGAGGAAGGCGAACTCCGCCTCCGGGAGGCGGCGGCGGAACCGGTCGCGGGCCACCGCGCCGGCCACTGCCGCGAGGAGTGCCGCCGTCGCGGCCGCGGGGAGGAGCCGCCACAGCGGCATCCCCAGCACGTCCGCCTGGAGCGGGGGCCAGGCGAGGGCGAGCCGCGCCACCACCCCGGCCAGCGACTGGTTCTCGAAGTACGCCACGTGCTCGAGGCCGAGCTTGTCGCCCGAGGCCCGGAACCAGCCGAGGAACAGGCCCGCCACCCGGCCCGGGCCGAACCAGACCGCCAGGGCCGCCACCCAGCCCAGCGCGACGGCGGCGAGCCGGACGAGGAAGCCCCACTGGCGGCGGAGCGCCAGCCACGGCAGGAAGACCCAGGGCGTCACCTTGACGAGCGCGAGGGAGAAGCACAGCGCCGCGGCCCAGGGCGAGCCGCGCCGCAGCATCCGGACCGCCAGCAGCACGAAGGCGAAGACGAACAGGTTGACCTGCCCCAGCTTGAACTCGACGTTGAGGGGGTTCAGGACGGCGGCGAACGGGAGCGCCAGGTACGCGGCCCGCTCCCATGGCCGGTCCGGCACGCGGGGGCGGACCTCCCGCCAGAGGAGGCGCGCCAGCCACGCCAGCGCCGCGAGCTTGAGCGCGTACCAGAGGAACGCCGACACCTTCCACGGCAGGAGCGCGAACGGCGCCAGGAGGAGCGCGAAGGGCGGCGCGTAGTAGACGCGCATCCCGGTGCTGGGGGTGTTGGCGTAGACGTCCGCGCGATCGAGGGCGAAGCGGCCGACCTCGCGGAACGTCTGGAAGTCGTTGCCGCGGACGCAGACGAGGCCGTACCCGATCGCGAGGAGGGCCAGGACGACGGCCGCGGCGATCCGCGTGGCGGGAGGCTCCGGTGCGCCGCACGCGGTGACGGCCCGCGGCGGCGTGGGCGTGGTCATCCGGTGCTCCGCGTCGCGCTCGCCGGGTCCGCACCGGCGCCCGCCAGCCGCCGGAGGTCGCGCACCTTCGCGTGCTTCTGGAGCGTGCCGTGGGCGTGCATCGCGGCCAGGACGAAGCCGTGCAACCCGTCGAGGAAACCGCGCTTCACGAGGTAGGCCCGGACGAAGGTGACGAGGGGGCCGAACACGATGCGAAGAACCGACCCGCGCCTTCCGCGTGCCACCGCCTCCTGCGCCGCGAGCGTGGTGTATCGATCCTGCTTCGCGACGTGGTCCTCGAGCCGCTCGTAGGCGCGGTGCAGGAGGTGCCCCGGGAGCCGCGTCACCGCCACCCCCGGCCCCAGGCGAAGCGACTCGTGCACCCGCGCGCCGTCCCAGGCTGCCAGGCTGCGCGGGAAGAGGCGCACCTTGCGATCCGGGTACTCGAACCCGTGGCGCAGGTACTGGCCGTAGTACCAGTTGAGCCGCGACACGGCGTAGGCGCCCGAGAGGCCCGCGGCCTTCGCCGCCGCGATGGCGGATTGCAGGTCCGGGTCGAGCGCCTCGTCCGCGTCCACGGAGAGGATCCACTCGTTCGCGGCGAGCCGGTTCCCGAGGTTCTTCTGCGGACCGAACCCGAGCCACTCCTGGCGGACCACCCGCGCGCCGAGCCGCTCGCAGATGGCGTCGGTCCCGTCCGCGGACCCCGAGTCCACCACCAGGATCTCGTCCACCACCGGCGCGAGGGAGCGCAGGCACCGCTCGACGTTCCGGGCCTCGTTCCTGGTGATCACCACGGCGGAGATGCGATCCATTGGGGTGGCCACGGTAGCGCGGGTTCCCCGGCCGCGGCAACGCTCCGGAAACGGGCGGCCCGGCGCGACCCGGAGTAGGCTTTCCCGCCGTGGAGGCGCCGAGGAACCACCGGCTGTTCGTGGCGCTCGAGCCGTCCGAGGCGGTGCGGCGGCGCATCGCCCACGCCGAGGCCGCCATGAAGCGCGCCGCGGGCCGCGCCGCCGACGAGGTGCGCTGGGCGCCGGCCGAGAACGTCCACCTGACCCTCCAGTTCCTCGGCGCGGTCCCGCACGAGCGCGTGAAAGCCGTGGCGGAGGCCGTGCGCGCGGTGGCGGCGGGCTCCCGGCCGCTGGCCCTCGAGGTGGAGGGGGCCGGCGGATTCCCCAACGCCCGGCGAGCCCGCGTCCTCTGGCTCGGCCTCGGGGGCGAGGTCCCCGCGCTCGCCGCGCTGGTCGCCGATCTCGGCCGGCGCCTCGCGCCGCTCGGGTTCGCCCCGGAGGAGCGCCCGTTCACGCCGCACCTCACCATCGGGCGCGCCCGCGACGGACGCGGGGCGCCCGGGCTCGGCGGCGCCCTCGCCGAGGCCGCGCTAGCGGAAGGCATGCCCTGGCGCCCCGCCGAGGTGGTGCTGTTCGAGTCGCACCTGTCGCCGCGCGGGGCCCGGTACGAGGCCGTGCTGCGCGCGCCGCTGGGGGGGTGAGGCGGGCGGCGCGCTGCGGAGGCAGGCTGCGCCCGCCGCCGTGGAGCGTCACCCCACGGTGCCCCCGAAGACGCTCCGGACCTGCCGCATCGCGTAACGCCGGACGCGGAGCGGGCGCGGTGCGCCGGTGAGCAGCCGCAGCGCAAACCCGAGGCCCACCGAGCGGCGTGCGCGGTTCCGTTCGCCGCCGGCCGGCACACCGCCGTACTGGCGATAGAGGTACGGGAGCGCCACGTCGTGCTGCTCCATGAGACGTTCCTGCTCCTCTTGCGGCGAGACGCCGAGCGCCTCGTACCAGCGGTTCCCGCCGATGGGCCGGGTGTGGACGACCGGCGCCCCATCCAGAACGGCGATACCCTCGTGCGGATCGCCGAGGATGCGCGGCCAGACGTAGTCCAGCCCCCAGCCCGAGATGCTCCTCGCGAACGTGGGGAGGCAGCGGCGAAGCGCTTCACGCGAGAAGACCGGCGCCATCACCTCGACGAAGTTGGTGAAGCGCGCCAGGAACCTGTCATTCGCCAGCGTGACGATGTGCGACCAGTACGACGGCTCCGCCAGCGCGGGCTGGGCGAGCTGGAGCCGGAGGGCGTGGAACAGCTCGAAGAGCCGTTCGACGCCGCCGGCGTCCACGCGAAGATCGTCGTCCGGGAACCAGAAGGCGTCGTAGCGCTCGAGGGCATCCGGGCGCTCCCGGAACAGCGCCGAGACGCGCGGCCACTTGGTCGTGTTGCGTCCGACCGAGACGGTCGCCGGATCGGAGACCCAGCGCCCCCCGTCGTCGTCGAAGCAGTCGAGCCAGACGTCGTAGGAGCGCGTCGCCGGATCGCCGAGCCACTCGCGGTGTAGGGATCCTGCACCCGCGCGGCACAGGACGAGGTTCCGCATGGTGCCCATTCGGAGACAGGGTAGAGACCGCGCCGTTGCCGGTCAATTTGACCCGGAACGTCCCACCTTCTGCATGCAGTGGGAGCGCGGGTCGACTACGGTGAGGGCCAGACGCGGCGCGCGTCGGTGCCCGTCGATGAATGCTTGAGAAATCGACGCGAACATACTATCTGTACGCGCTTCCAAGGTGGTGGGGATTGGGTCGTGCCGCTGCATCGTGGGCGTGGGCCAGTGGTCCCCCGTGAGACTTTCTAGGCACTGCGGTGCCAGCGCCCTCGGGAAACGACGAAATGCCGGGTCCGAACATCACCGTCGCCATCTGCACGCACAACAACGCGGACATGCTCGAACGGGCGCTCGCGAAGCTCGCCCGCCAGCGTGTGGCGCCGGCGACGACCTGGGAGCTCGTGGTCGTCGACAACCGGAGTACCGACCGGACTCCCGAGACGCTCCACACCTGGTCGGAGCGAGGGGTGTTTCCGGAGATGCGCGTCGTCCGGGAAGAGCGGCTCGGGCTTTCCAACGCGCGCCGCGCCGCGCTGGCCGTCGCGCAGGCGGATCTCATCGCGTTCATCGACGACGACTGTTTCCTCCACCCCGGGTGGATCGCGGAGGCCGTCGCCTTCGCGCGCAGCAGGCCGCGCGCAGGAGCGTTCGGCGGCCGGGTGAGGATCAAGTGGATGTCGCCCCCGACGCAGCTCGGCAGGGCCAGCGAGTGGGCATTGGCGCGTCAGGACCGGGGCAACCGGCAGGTGAAGCTCCCGGACCGGGGCGGCGTGCCGCTGGTCGGCGCCGGACTCGTGGTTCGCCGCGATGCCCTCGACGAGTCCGGCTGGATCGAGCGCGGCAGGCAGATGGGGCGGACCGGGAAGGCGCTCACCTCCGGAGACGACGCCGAGATCTCCTTTCGCATCCGGGCGGCGGGCTGGGAGCTCTGGTACACGCCGACGATGAAGATCGACCACGTCCTTCCCGCCTGGCGGAGCGAGCGCGCCTACCTGGGCCGCCTCCACCGCGCCATCGGCATGACGCTGCCGCACATCTGGATCCTCGGGGGGGTGTACCGGCGGACGCCCCTCAGCGTCCCCTTCTTCGCCCTGGTCGGCCTCGCCCGAGCGGCGAGGAAGCTCCTCTCCGCCCTCAAGTACCTGGTGCTGGGCCGCATGCTCCAGGCGGAGAAACGCCTCATGGCGGCGCAGCAGAACTTCGGGTGCTTCCTCGGCGCGTTCGCCCTCCCGCCGCCTGAGGAGGAGCCGCCGGCTCCGCCGCGGCTGCTGCCGTTCGCACAGCGGGCGCAGCCGCGGACCTGAGGGGTCGCGCCGCGAGCGCTCACGCCGACCGCGCGTCGCGCGTGGCGTGCTCCTGACCCTCGAAGATCCGCCAGAGCCGTGCGTACTCGCCGCCCCGGGCGAGCAGCTCGTCATGCGGCCCGGTCTCCACCACCCGGCCGTCCACGATCAGGAGGATCTCGTCCGCGTTCCGGATGGTCGAGAGGCGGTGGGCGATGACGAGCGTGGCGCGTCGTCCGCCGCCGAGCTCCATCAGGCGGTCGAGCGCGCGCTGGACGTCCCGCTCGCTCTCCGCGTCGAGCGCGCTCGTCGCCTCGTCGAGCACGAGGATGGGGGCGTTCTTGAGGACCGCCCGCGCGATCGCGATCCGCTGCCGCTGCCCCCCGGAGAGGAGCACGCCGCGCTCGCCCACCCGCGTCTCGTAACCCATGGGGAGCTGCAGGATGAAGTCATGGGCCTGTGCCGCCCGCGCGGCGCGCTCGACCTCGTCGGCGGAGACGTCGGCCCGGCCGTAGGCGATGTTCGCGCGGATGGTGTCGTTGAACAGCATCGTCTCCTGGCCGACCACTGCGATGTGCTGGCGCAGGCTCTGGAGCGTCACCTCCCGGATGTCCTTCCCGTCCACGGTGATCCGTCCGGAGCGCGGGTCCCAGAACCGGGGGATGAGGTTCGCGATGGTCGTCTTGCCACCACCGGACGGACCGACGAGCGCCACCACCTGGCCTCTCCGGATGGTGAGGTCCACGCCGTGCAGCACCTCGCGATCGCCGTAAGAGAAGCGCACCTGCTCGAACCGGATCGCCTCGCGCACCGTCGGGAGCTGCTCCTTGCCCTCGTCCGGGACGTCCGAGCGGACGTCGAGGATCTCGAAGACCCGCGCGCCCGCCGCGGCCCCGAGGATGGCCGTCTGCCCGACGCGCCCCAGCTGCTTCACCGGCTGGTACAGGAGGAGCACGGCCGCGACGAACGAGAAGAACTTGCCGGGCTGGAGCTGATTGTCGAGGATCTGCGCGCCCACCCACCAGATGGCGAGCGCGATCCCGACGGCTGCCATGACCTCCATCAGCGGTGAGGAGAACGATCGGACCCGCGCGATCCGGCGCTCGAACTTGAGCCAGTTCCCGTTGGCCTGCGCGAAACGTCGCGACTCCCATGCCTCCGCGCAGAAGGACTGGATCACCCGGATCCCGGCGACCGCCTCGAGCGCGAGCTCGGAGATGTACCCGAGCGTGGCCACCGAACTGCCGGTGTTGCTCCGGAGCCGCTTCGAGAACCGGACGACCGGGATCAGCGTGGCCGGGACCGCGCCGAAGGCCATGAGCGACAGCTTCCAGTCGAGGATGAAGCAGTTCGCCAGCATCACGACCACCGTGAGCCCGTCTCGCAGGTAGGTCGCGAGCGCCTCCGTGACCGCGATCTGGACCATCCCGACGTCGGCGGAGAACCGGCTGATGAGGTCGCCCGAGTGGTGCCGCGCGTGGAAGCTGGGAGGGAGCCGTACCAGCTTGTCGAACAGCGCGCGCCGCATGTCCGCGATCATCCGCTGCGAGATCACCGACATGAGGTAGGACTGGCCGAAGTAGGCGACCCCCTTCACGGCGGAGACCGCCACGATGACCAGCGGCAGGACGGCGAGCATCCGCCGCCGGTCGATGGTGGCGAGGAAGGCCGGCACGTCCATGACCGAGCGCGGCACCAGGCGCGCCATCGATTCCGCTGACGACGTCCGTCCGGTGAAGAGGAAGTCGAGCGCCGGCCCGAGCAGGTTGACGTAGGCCGCCGTGGCGCCGGCGAGGATCACCATGCAGGCGAAGGCGACCGCGAAGCGCCATTTGTGGGGGGCGGCGAACCGGAAGAGGCGGAAGTACGTGCGCAAGCAGGATCGCGTATCACGCACCCCGGCAACCCGCAACGGCGGCGCGAACGCCGGCGCGGCGCGCGTCACCCGGCTCGCCGGTCACTCGCCGCGAGGCGCCTCGCTCGATTTCAGGTGGCGATCGACCCCGTTCTCGCAACGGACCGAGCGGCGTGCCAGGGCCTCCTCGAGGATCTGGTGGTTGCGCGGCAGCATCGCGCGCGACGCCTCGGGGTGCCAGAGGTGGTACGCGACGGCGCCGAACTTGAGGTGCAGCCGGCGCAGCCCCGAGTTCTGCATTCGCAGCGCGAACTCGGAGTCCTCGCGCCCCCAGCCGACGAAGTCCTCGTTGAAGCCGTTCACCCGCACGACGTCCTCGCGCCAGAACGCGAGGTTCGCGCCGCGGACGCGGTGGAGGCTCCTGGAGCGGTGCGAGATGAGCTTCGACAGCCAGCCGATCCGGAATGCGTTCTTCCGGTTCCGCGTGCCGGGCTCGAACGGTCCGATGTCGATCCGCCCCTCTCGAAGCACGTCGCGCGTGGCCGCCTCTCCGAGCAGGACGCGGCCGCCTTGCACGAACTGCCCGCGGCGCGCGGCGCGCTCGTGGTCCTTCACGAAGTCCGGGTGGAGGACGAGGTCGCCGTCCACCATGACGAGGTACTCGCCCCGCGCCATCGCGATGGCGCGGTTCCGGATGGTGGCCAGGCGGAACCCGTCGTCCTGGTGCCAGCAGTGGCGGACCGGGACGGGTGCGCGTGCCGCGATGGCCTCGACGAGGGCGCGGGTGTCGTCGGCCGAGCCGTCGTCGGCGACGATGATCTCGCCGGGGGGCTCGCTCTGTGCCGTCGCACTGAGGAGCGCGAGCTCCAGCGCGTCCTTCCGGTTGTAGGTGGTGACGATGAGGGTCGTGCGCATGGCGCCGCTGCGGCCGCGGCGTGGCGCATCATCGTGGAGCGCGGTCGGCGAGGTCAAGCGGGTGGACCGCGGCGGACGGGCCGGCGGTCCATCGCGTGTCCGGCAGTCGACTTCGCCGCCCGGGAACCTCTAGACTGCGGGTCCCATGAAGGCGGTCATCCTGTGCGGCGGGCAGGGCACGCGGATCCGTGACGCGAATGAGGTCCTCCCCAAGCCGCTCCTCCCGATCGGTGGGAAGCCCATCGTCTGGCACATCATGAAGTCCTACGCCCACCACGGGGTGCGCGAGTTCGTGCTCTGCCTCGGCTACAAGGGGTGGCTCATCAAGGAGTTCTTCCTGAACTACCGGGCCATGACCACCGACCTGACGGTCACGCTCGGCCGCCACGACGCGATGGAGTTCCACGGTCGTCACGACGAGGAGGACTGGAAGGTCACGCTCGCCGAGACCGGCGAGGAGACGATGACGGGCGGGCGGGTCTCCGCGATCCGGCGTTACGTCGAGGGCGACGAACCGTTCCTGCTCACCTACGGCGACGGCGTCTCGGACGTGGACGTGACCGCCTCCGTCGCCTTTCACCGGGATCACGGGAAGATCGCGACGGTCACGGCCGTCCGACCGCCCGGCCGCTTCGGCGAGATGCGGATCGAGGGCGGAGAGGTGACGGAGTTCAACGAGAAGCCGCAGGCGACGGAGGGCTTCATCAACGGCGGCTTCCTCGTGCTCGACGCGCGCCGCGTGTGGGGGTACCTGGGAACGTCCGCGACCGCGATCCTGGAGAGAGAACCCATGCGCCGGCTCGCCGCCGATGGGCAGCTCGCCGCCTACCCGCACACCGGCTTCTGGCAGCCCATGGACACCGCGCGCGAGTACGCCCTGCTGAACGAGCTGTGGGCGAGCGGTCGCGCGCCCTGGAAGACGTGGCGATGACTCATCGGGAGAGCACCCCGGCGCCGGTGGCTGACGACCTCCGCCGCGCCTACGCGGGGAAGCGCGTCTTCCTCACCGGCCACACCGGGTTCAAAGGGGGCTGGCTGACCCTCTGGCTCGCCGAGCTGGGCGCGCGGGTGACGGGCTACGCCCGCGCGCCGGACACGGAGCCCGCGCTCTTCGAGGCCGCGGGGATCGGGCGCGCCTGCGAGAGCATCCTCGCCGACATCCGCGATCCCGAGCGCCTCCGCGCGGCGGTGCGCGACGCGCGCCCGGACTTCGTCTTCCACCTCGCAGCGCAGCCGCTGGTGCGCCGCTCCTACGAGGCGCCGGTCGAGACCGTGGCGACCAACGTGCTCGGCACCGCCCACCTCCTCGACGCCCTCCGGCGGCTGTCCCACCCGTGCGCGACGGTCGTGGTGACGAGCGACAAGTGCTACGAGAACCGCGAGTGGACATGGGGCTATCGCGAGGACGAGCCCATGGGCGGCCACGACGTGTACTCCATGTCGAAGGGGGCGGCCGAGCTTGTGGTGGCGAGCTTCCGGCGCAGCTTCTTCCCGCCGCGGCGGCTGGCGGAGCACGGGGTCGGGCTCGCGAGCGCGCGGGCGGGGAACGTGGTCGGCGGCGGCGACTGGGCGAGGGACCGCATCGTGCCCGACGCCGTGACCGCGCTGGCGGCGGGGCGCGCGGTGCCGGTGCGCAACCCGGCGGCGGTGCGGCCCTGGCAGCACGTCCTCGAGCCCCTTGGCGGGTACCTGCTCCTCGGCGCGCGGCTCGCCGGGGTCGGGACGGATGCGCCGGCCTCGTTCTGCGAGGCGTGGAACTTCGGCCCGCGAACCGAGGACGCGCGCCCCGTCCGCGCGGTGGTCGAGGCGATCATCGACGCGTGGGGCGGCGGTGGGTGGGACGACCGGCACGACCCGGCCGCGCCGCACGAGGCGGGGATCCTCCGGCTCAGCACCGAGAAGGCGCAGGCACGCCTCGGGTGGCAACCCCGCTGGCCCTTCGAGAAGACGTTCCGGCAGACTGCCGAGTGGTACCGGGCCTTCTATGATGGCCTGCGCGGCGAGGGGCTCGCCGCGCTCTGCCGCCGTCAGATCCACGAATACCTGGAGTCGTGACAGATGGACCCCAAGGAGCAGGAGAGGAAGCTGACCGCCGAGATCCTGGAGCGCGTCCGGCAGATCGCGCGCCTGAGGCGCGACGCCGAGGCGCCCTTCATCCCGGGCAAGACGCCGGTCCGGTACGCCGGCCGGGTCTACGGCGAGGAGGAGATGGTCAACCTCGCCGAGAGCTCGGTCGAGTTCTGGCTGACCGGCGGGCGCTGGCACCGGCGCCTGGAGGACGAGCTCGCGACCTAGTACGGCGTCTCGCACGCCCGCCTGGTGAACTCCGGCTCCTCGGCGAACCTCGTCGCCATGGCGGCGCTCACCAGCCACCTGCTCGGCGACCGCCGCCTACGGCCCGGAGACGAGGTGATCACCGTCGCGGCGGGCTTCCCCACCACGGTGGCGCCCATCATCCAGCTCGGGATGGTTCCGGTGTTCGTGGACGTGGCTCTCCCCACGTACAACATCGACGCGTCGAGGCTCGAGGCGGCCCGCTCGGAGCGCACCCGCGCGGTGGCGGTCGCGCACACCCTCGGGAACCCGTTCGACCTCGACGCCGTTCAGCAGTTCTGCCGCCGGCACGGGCTCTGGCTCGTCGAGGACAACTGCGACGCCGCAGGATCCCTCTACCGGGGCCGCAAGACCGGCACCTTCGGCGACCTCGCCACCCTCTCCTTCTATCCGCCGCACCACATGACCATGGGAGAGGGCGGTGCGGTGCTGACCAGCGACGACACCCTCCAGCGCGCTGCCGAGAGCTTCCGCGACTGGGGGCGGGACTGCTACTGCGCGCCGGGCGTGGACAACACCTGCAAGCGCCGCTTCGACTGGCAGCTCGGCGAGCTCCCTCACGGCTACGATCACAAGTACGTCTACAGCCACCTGGGCTTCAACCTGAAGGTGACGGACATGCAGGCGGCGGTCGGGGTCGCGCAGCTCCAGCGGCTCGACGGCTTCACGGCGGCCAGGCGGCGGAACTGGGCCTTCTACCGCGAGGCGCTCGCCGACCTCGCCGACGTGCTGATCCTGCCCGAGCCGACCGACGGGACCGAGCCGTCCTGGTTCGGGTTCATGGTGACGGTGCGCGAGGGCGCGCCGGTGTCGCGCGACGACCTGGTGCGCGGCCTCGAGTCGCGCAAGATCCAGACCCGGATGCTCTTCGCCGGGAACCTCGTCCGGCAGCCCGCGATGACCGAGCTGGCACGCGAGGCGCGCCGGGCCGGGCGCCCCCCTCCGTTCCGCGTGGCGGGCGAGCTGTCCGGGACCGACGCGGTGATGAGCCGGGCGCTCTGGGTCGGCGTCTATCCCGGGCTCACCGAACCGATGCGCAACTGGGTGGTCCAGTCCTTCCGGGAGCTCTGCAAGCGATGATCGACGGCGTCCTGGTGAAGCCGCTCCGGCAGATCGCCGACGAGCGCGGCAAGGTGATGCACATGCTCCGCGCCGACGCGCCGGAGTTCGAGCGGTTCGGGGAGATGTACTTCTCCGTCGTGTATCCCGGCGCGATCAAGGCCTGGCACCTCCACAAGGAGATGGCGCTCAACTACGCCGTGCCGGTCGGGAACATCAAGATGGTGCTCTACGACGACCGGGAGGGGTCCCCGAGCCGCGGCGAGCTGATGGAGATCTTCACGGGCCCGGACGACTACAAGCTCGTGCGCGTCCCGCCGCTCGTGTGGAACGGCTTCAAGGGGATCGGAACCGTGCCGGCGCTCGTCGCGAACTGCGCGACCGTGCCCCACCGGCCCGACGAGATCGTGCGGATGGATCCGTTCTCGAAGACGATCCCGTACGACTGGGCCCTGCGGCACGGGTAGCCGATGGACCGCGTCGCCCTCGTCGTCGGCGCCTCCGGGCAGGTGGGGAGGGAGTCCTCGCGCGCACTCGCCGCGCGCGGCTGGAGCGTGGTCGGGACGTACCGGACGCGTCCCGCGAATGGGCTCGTCCCGCTGGACCTCCTCGACGAGGCGGCCCTCCGGCGCACGGTGCGCGAGCTGCGGCCAGCGCTCCTGGTGATCTCGTCCGCGCTGACGAACGTCGATCTGTGCGAGGAGGAGCCCGCGCGCGCGGAGGCGATGAACGCCCGCGCTCCCCGCGTCCTGGCGGAGGCCTGCCGGGACGCCGGCGGCCGCACCTTCTTCCTCTCGACCGAGTACGTGTTCGACGGCGAACGCGGACCGTACGGCGAGGACGACCCGGCCTGCCCTATCAGCGTCTACGGCGCGACCAAGCTCGAGGGCGAGCGGTGCGTCCTCGCCGCCGCGCCGGGCAACCTCTGCCTCCGGACCACCGTGGTCTACAGCTTCCGGCCGGGCGACAAGAACTTCGTGATGCAGCTCCGGGATCGGCTCTCGCGGGGCGAGCGGATGCGCGTCCCGGCGGACCAGGTGTCCACGCCGACCTACGCGCCCGACCTCGGCGGTGCCGTCGCGGCGCTCGCCGATCGCGACGCGTCCGGCGTGCTCAACGTGGTCGGCCCCGACGTCCTCGGCCGCCTGGACTTCGCGGTCCGCGCAGCGCACGTGCTGGCGTTGCCGGAGAACCTCCTCGAGCGGGTGTCGACGGCGGAGCTCGGGCAGCGCGCCCGGCGCCCGCTCCGGGCCGGCCTCCGGTCGGGCAGGCTGAGGGCGCTCGGGATCGAGCTCCGCGGGGTGGAGGCCGGGCTGGCCGCGTTCGCGCGCGAGGCCGCGCCGTGAGGATCGGGCACGACCCGGCGATCCGGGCGACGCTGATCGTGACCACCTACAACCGGAAGGACGCGCTCGAGCTCGTGCTCCTCTCCGCGCTGGCCCAGCGCGAGCCGCCTCACGAGATCATCGTCGCCGACGACGGGTCCACCGGCGACACCCGCGCCCTGGTCGAGGCCCTGGCGGCAGGCGCGTCCGTCCCCGTCCGGCACTGCTGGCACCAGGACACCGGGTTCCGGCTGGCGGCCATTCGCAACCGCGCCCTCGCGATGGCTGGCGGCGAGTACGTCGTCATGGTGGACGGCGACCTCGTCCTCCACCCCGAGTTCATGCGCGACCACCGGCGGGCGGCGCGTCCGGGCCGCTTCGTCCAGGGCGGCCGTGCCCTCCTGTCCGAGGGGGTGACTCGTGCGGCGCTGCGCGACAGGCGGATCGACTTCGGCCCATTCGAGCCCGGCACCCGGAACCGCAAGAACGCCCTCCGGAGCGGCTGGCTCTCCCGGCTCGCCTCCCACCGCGGCCGGTCGATCTACCGCGTGCGCGGCGCGAACCTCGCGTTCTGGCGAGCGGACGTCCTGCGCGTCAACGGGTTCAACGAGGACTTCGAGGGGTGGGGGAGGGAGGACTCCGAGTTCGCCGCGCGCATGCAGAACGCCGGGGTGGCGCGGTGGAACCTCAAGTTCGCCGCGGTCGCGTACCACCTGTGGCATCCGGAGGCATCGCGCCGCATGCTGGAGCGCAACCAACGGATCCTCGAGGAGACGGTCACCAGGCGCGCGACCTGGTGCGCCAACGGGATCGACCGTCACCTCGGGTGAGGAGCCGGGCCCCCGGAGGCGCCGGAGGCGCGCCGCCGCCATCCGGGTTATGGTTCGATTCGCGCGCCCCTCCGCCGGCGCGCGAGGCGACGACCATGTCCGATCCCGCTCCCGGCCTCGCTCCCGGCTTCCTCGTCGCGGCCCCCGGCCTCTCGGATCCCAACTTCGCCGGGTCCCTCGTCCTCATGGCCGAGCACCAGGGCGAGGGCGCGCTCGGCCTCGTGGTGAACCGGCCCGGGCCGCTGTCGGTCGCCGAGGTGCTGGGCGGCGTCGATCCCGAGCTGCGCCGCGCCGCCGAGTCGACGGGGTGCGCCGGCGGCCAGGTGATGGTGGGCGGGCCCGTGACGCCGGAGCGGCTCTGGATCGTCTACCGGCCCGGCGCCGTGCCCGTCGCCGAGGACGCGATGCGCGTCTGCGACGACGTCGCCCTGGGCGGGTCGCGGGAGCTGCTCGAGGCGCTCGTCCGGACGCCGGGCGGCGGCCCCTTCCTGCTCCTCCTCGGGTATTCGGGGTGGGGCCCGGGTCAGGTCGAGGGCGAGATAGGCCAGGGCGCGTGGGTGCCCATGGCGCTGCACGGGGATCTGGTGTTCGACGTACCCGTCGAGCAGCGCTGGGAGGTCGCCGTCCGGCGGCTGGGGCTGGAGCCGGGCGGGTTCATCGTCGGCGGTGGCGGCGCGCAGGCGTAGGTCGCGCCCATCCGCTCCCTCGCCGTGGGGTCGCGCTCGGGCCCTCCCGGCGTCGAGCCTGCTGCGGTGCCTGCGCCCGGCGGAGCGAAGGGGCGGAATGCTTGACGGATGACCATCCGTTCAGTATTCATGCGTTCAGGTCGCCGCCTGCGGCTGTCAGGGGGCGCTGCTACGAGAAGGGCCGCAAGAAATGGCCGGGGGCGCTGAAGGCGCTCCCTTCAAACGGACCCGGGCGAGGCCCGGGGAGCAAGGAGCGGAAGATGCCCGTCGGAGCGGAGAAGGAGAAGGCGATCGAGCTGGCCGTCTCGTCCATCGAGAAGGCCTTCGGCAAGGGTTCGATCATGCGCCTCGGGAACGAGGAGGCTCTGGTGAAGGACGTCCAGGCGGTCTCGACGGGTTCGATCTCCCTGGACATCGCCCTCGGCGTCGGCGGGCTCCCACGCGGCCGCATCATCGAGATCTACGGACCGGAGTCGTCGGGAAAGACCACCCTCGCCCTCCACGCCGTGGCCGAGGCGCAGAAGCGGGGGGGCATCGCCGCCTTCGTGGACGCGGAGCACGCCCTCGACGTCGGTTACGCGCGCAGGCTCGGCGTCCGCACCGACGACCTGCTCATCTCGCAGCCGGACACCGGCGAGCAGGCGCTGGAGATCACCGAGACCCTGGTCCGCTCCGGCGCGGTGGACGTGCTCGTCATCGACTCCGTCGCCGCGCTCGTGCCGAGGGCCGAGCTGGAAGGCGAGATGGGCGACGCGCACATGGGCGTGCAGGCGCGGCTCATGAGCCAGGCGCTCCGCAAGCTCACCGGAACGATCTCCAAGTCGCAGACCATCGTCATCTTCATCAACCAGATCCGGATGAAGATCGGCGTGATGTTCGGCAACCCCGAGACCACCACCGGTGGAAACGCGCTCAAGTTCTACGCGACGCAGCGGCTCGACATCCGGCGCATCGGCGCCATCAAGGACGGCGAGCAGGTCATCGGCAACCGGACGCGCGTCAAGGTGGTGAAGAACAAGGTGGCGCCCCCGTTCAAGGAGGTCGAGTTCGACATCATGTACGGGCAGGGGATCAGCCGGGAGGGCGACGTCCTCGACCTCGCCGCCACCGACAACATCGTCGAGAAGAGCGGGACCTGGTTCAGCTTCGACGGAGAGCGGATCGGACAGGGGCGCGAGCAGACCAAGGCGTTCCTCCGCGAGCACCCCGAGGTCCTGCAGAAGGTCGAGGGGAAGCTCCTCGAGAAGTACGGCGTCCGCCGCGGCCCGCAGCCGGTGCCGGCGCTGCCCGAGGAGCCGGAGCACGAGAAGAAGGGCCGGGTGAAGGCGGTCAAGTAGACCGCTCGCGTCTCGCCCGACGCGCTGACCGCACAGGCGCGCGACACGCATTATGAGGGTACACTAGACCTTTCCCCCGGTCGCCGTGGCCCTCGACCTGAACAGCAAGCTCTGGCTCGACGCCCTCCTCGCCGAGGAGCTGGAGCGCTACGACCCGGACGCGGCACGTTCGCGGCTGCCGTCCGAGGTGAGCTCGTCGTCCCCCGGGACACCCGACCTGGCCCCCGCGGCGCGGGTCCTCGTGGCGCGGTCGATGCGCCACCGGCGGCTCGACGCGGCGCCGGCCGACGCGGCGGACACCTTCGCCGAGACGGTCCGCGCCCACATCGGCCTGGCGCTGGACCTGGCGCTGCTGCGCGGGGAGCCGTTCGTCCGCGCCGACCGGCGCGCCGAGATCGCGGCCTTTTTCGCGGCGGCGGTGGGCGAGGCGGACCTCGCCGTGGCGGTCGAGCCGCAGCGGCCGGGTGGCGCGAGCGATCGCGCCGTGGCCCGCGCGCTGCGCGCGGCCGGCGATGCCCTCGCGCTGCGGTTCGAACCGCCCGGCGATCCGGCCGGCGGCCTGCCGCTCTACCCCGGCACCGTCGCCGTCTTCCGCAGGCACCTCGCCCGGGTGGCGATGGGCTACCTGCGCAGGGGGCGGCTCGACGAGGAGGCCCTGGCGCGACACGCGGAGTTCGCGGAGCGGGAGCTGGTCTTCCTCGCCGAGGCGCTGGCGGGCCTCGACGCGGCGGCCGCCGCTCCCGGCGACCGCGCGCGGCTGGTGCGAGGCCGCCAGCTGACGCGGCTGGGCCTCTCCCGGCGGGCGCTCCGCGAGGTGCGGCGTGCCGTGCAGGCACCCCGTCCCGCGGCGCAGCTCGCCGCCGCCGCTCCGGAGCGCATCCGGTCGTTCCTCCTGGAGCAGCTGCTCCTCGCGCAGCTCCGGGCGCGGCTGGGGGCCGAGCCGGCCGGGCGGTACGTCGACGCCTTCGTCGAGGGCGGGCGCATCGAGGCGCAGACGCTCGTCGGCGCGCAGGTCGAGGCGGCCGCGCAGCACGGCGACCACCAGGTCTGGTTCGAGGCCTTCGGCGACGGCGTCCCGCACGAGTGGCAGCGGCTGGCCGACGAGTGGGAGGAGGTCGCGGACCACATGGTCGAGCGGGTCTCCGCCGCGGTGACCGAGAACCTCGACGCGGTGGTGACGGAGATCCGGGAGACCGGAGAGCTGGGGCAGCTCCTGGCGCGAGCGGCGGCCGGGCACGCGCTCACGCGCGAGGAGAAGAAGAAGGTGAAGTCGCAGCTCCTCGACCTCGCCAAGGCGGTCCCGGCGCTGGCGATCTTCGCCGCCCCCGGCGGCATGCTGCTCCTGCCGCTGCTCGCCAAGCTCCTGCCCTTCAACGTCCTGCCCGGCGCGTGGGACAAGGACGCGCCGAAGGTGCGCGCCGCGGCGCGGGAGGCCGGGCGCCGGAAGCGCCGGCCGGAGCCGGCAGGCTGAAGGCGCCGGCCCCGGATCGCAGCCCTCGGGTCAGCGCACCTCGCGGCGCAGCCGGGTGGCGAGCCGGAGCACGTCCTCGTTCACGCCGGCGGTGAAGGCGCGCCCCTTGTCGGCGGCCAGCACCGCGTCGAGCCTGGACGCGAGCTCCCCGCCTGCCTTGCCGAGCGGAGCGCGGCGGTCGATCCAGGTGAGGGCCAGCACCGCGTGGTACCGCGCGGCGAGGTCGTCGTCGCCGCTCACCGGGTGGGCGATCGCCGTGGCGAGGGGCGCAGCCTGCTCGGCTCCGCCGGCGCGTCCCACCTCGAGCGCGGCGCGGTCGCGCACCGGGGCCGAGCCGTCGCCGAGCTTCCCCGCCCAGCACGCCACCTGCGCGGCGCAGGCGTGCGCCGCGTCCAGCCGCGCGGCCATCCCGGCGAAGGCGGCCCGGCGGGCCTCCGGGCAGCCGGCGCCGCAGTCCTTCGCCCGCGCCCCGTCCACGACGGCGCGCTCCGGCTGGCCCCCGAGGCGCGAGACCGCCACCAGCGGCCCCGACCGGTCCTCGAAGGAGCGGCCGTGCGCCACCGCGGCGCGCAGCGCCGGCAGCGCCGCCGGATCGCCGATGCGGACCAGGGCGTCGCAGTACCGGTCTCGCGCGTCCGGGTCCTTCTCGCGGGCCAGCAGGTCCGAGAGGGGCTTCACCGCCTCGCGCGCGCGCATGCGCCCGAGCGACTCGGCCGCGTAGACACGGACGTACAGCCCCAGCGCCGGGACGGGGTCGACGTAGGAGAGCTTCTGCACCAGGGGGCGCACCGCGCCCTCGCCGCCGACGTCGCCCAGCACCTGCGCCGCCTTGGCGTAGAGGGCTCCCTGCACCACCCCGTGCTCCCTGGCCCACGCCTGCAGCGCCGCGTCCCGGCCGTCGAGCACCGCGACGAGCGGGTCCGACATGGGGCGGCCGATCTCCACGGCGGCGAAGGCGGCTTCCGGGAAGAAGGAGACGCCGCGCCGCTCGGCGAACAGCATCCGCAGCACCGCGGGAGCCGCCCGGGCGTCGCCGATGCGGCCCAGGGCCAGGAGCGCCTTCTTCGCGGTGAACGGCTCGACCGCGTCGTCGGTCGCGATCGCCACCAGCGTGTCGACCGCCTTCGCGTCGCCGATGTCGCCCAGGGCGTCCACCGCCGCCACCTGGGTGTAGCCGTCGGGTGAGGAGGTCAGCCGCTGCAGGACCGGCACGGCCTCGTGGGCCCGCAGCGCCCCGAGCGCGCCCGCGATCTGGCGGTTCGCGTCGATGGCGTCGCGATCGCGCGTCTCCGGCTCCACCGCCGCGAGGAGCGGCTGCACCGCCGCCGGGTCGCCGATCTCGCCCAGCTGGACCGCGGCCGCCGCCCGCGCCCGCGGCGCCTGCTTCAGCACCTCGACGAGGTACGGCACGGCCGCCTTCCGGTCCCCGGGCGCGGTGCGCGCGCGCGAGAGCGCCTCGAGCTTCTCGTCGAGCCGGTTGCGGCCCGCGGCCTGCTTCGCCCAGCCGGCGGGGTCCTTCGGCTCGCCGCAGGACGCGAGGGCGAGGAGGCAGAGGACGGCGGCGACGTGGCGCATGGGGGCTCCGCTACCGGGAGGACGGACCGTGCGTGGCGGGGACGTACATCGGCGTGGGCTCGGGATCGTCGGCCTGCAGCGCCACCCGCCGCTCGCGCGCGGCGGCGGCCAGGGCCTCGATGGAGGGCGCCAGCTCGGGGGCCCGCGCCACGGCCGAGCGCATCCGGTCGACCGCCTCCTCCAGGACCGCCGCGTGGCGCGCCTCGCGCGCCTTCACCGCGTCCACCGCCTGGATGAAGACCTGGAAGAACCGCTTCAGCTCGTCGCCCCGCCGCAGCGTGCGCATGCGGGGGTACCGGCCGTGCGCCAGAACGGTCATGTAGTGGCTCATCACGTACACGGGCCCGGCCACCCGGTGCGTCACCACCACGCCCAGGAGCCCGAGCGCGATCGCCATGAGCGCCGCGATCGCGGCGAACACGTAGAGCAGCTCCCGGTCGCTCCGCTCGACCACGGCGCGCATCTCCGCGTCCAGCGGGACGAGCTGCGTCGCCTGGACGTGGGCCTGGTAGAGCCAGAACCCGAACACCACCGCGAGGACCGCGCCCGCCGCGGCGAGCACGGCCGCGTACTTGAGCTGGAAGGCGCGATCGAGGACGTAGGTGCGCCGGTGGCGACCCGGCGCCGCCGCAGCCGCTGCCGCGAGACCCTCGGCCATGCGATGCTCCCCTTTCGGCCGGCGATTCTATCGCGCGCCTCCATGTCCGCAACGGGCCCGGGTCGGCGGGAAACCGACATCGAGCCAGGACGGGTGTCGGGCCGCCGGTTCGCGGTCGCGGCGGGCCGGTCCGGACCTCAGGGCCACGGTGCCTCGCCTTGCCCCACGGCGGCGAGATAGGCGGCGAGGGCGCGCCGTTCGTCGTCGGAGCCGGGAAAGGGCGGCATGGCGCGGCTCACCGAGGGAAGGCGCCCGATGGTCTCGTAGGCGTGGGCGAGCGTCCAGCCGCGGATCCGGCCGGGGAGCGGGATCTCGTGGTGGCAGCCCCAGCACCGGTTCGCGAAGATCCGGCGCCCGGCCGCGACCAGCTCCACCGTCGCCCCGGACGGCGGTCCGGCGCCGCGGCCGGCGAGCCGGGGGACAGCGAGCGCCGCGGCGACCACCAGCACGAACGTGGCGGCGGCAGCGGCCAGGAGGGTGCGGTTCACGAGGGAGGAGGTAGACCGGAGTCGGGGGAATGCGCAAGCCGCGGCGGCGGGACGGGGTCGAGGTCGAGGTCGAGGTCGGGGTCGGGGTCGAGGTCGAGGTCGGGGTCGCGGTCGAGGTCGGGATCGCGGTCGAGGTCGCCTCGAACGTCGAACGCGCAGAGCGCCGGGAGCGGCCCTGTCCTGAGGAGCGGAGCGCATGCGAGGGCTTGCCGCCTCCAGATCGGCCCATGCGGTGAGGAGTCCGGCCAGGCAGCGAGCACCGGGTGAGTGCCGGCGGAGCCCCCTGCAGCGGTTCCGGGTGCTCCCCACGGTTCCGGTCATCGGAGACGATTCCCACGCACTGCGCGGAGCGACGAGGGACAGGGCCGTCCCGGCGCGAGCCACCGTCCGACGGACCGTCCGATGGACCGTCCGACGCTCGGGCTGTCGTGTGCGGCACTGGCGCGGAGCGACGAGGGACAGGGCCGTCCCGGCGCGAGCCACCGTCCGCTGCCGCACGTCCCGCTGCCGCCGACCGCACGGGCGCGGTATAACCCGCGGACCATGCGTCCCGTCCGCCTCAGCCAGGCCTTCGTCCCCACGCTCAAGGAGGCGCCCGCCGATGCGCAGGTCGCCTCCCACAGGCTCCTCGTCCGCGCCGGCTTCATCCGCCAGCTCGGCGCCGGCATCTACGACTACCTCCCCCTCGCGAAGCGGACTCTCACGAAGGTCGAGGCCATCGTCCGCGACGAGATGGACGGCATCGGCGGCCAGGAGTTCTACCTCCCCGCGCTCCACCCGGCCGAGATCTGGAAGGAGTCCGGCCGCTGGGAGGTCATGGGCGACAACATGTTCCGGCTCAAGGACCGGAAGGGCGGGGACTACGCGCTCGGCATGACGCACGAGGAGATCTTCACCGCCATCGCCCGCGACGAGCTGCGGTCGTACCGGCAGCTGCCGCAGGTCTGGTACCAGATCCAGTCCAAGTTCCGCGACGAGCCCCGCCCGAAGTCGGGCCTGCTCCGCGTCCGCCAGTTCACCATGAAGGACGCCTACTCCTTCGACGTGGACCGCGCCGGGCTCGACCGCGCCTACGAGGACCAGCGCAAGGCCTACGAGCGGATCTTCACCCGCGCCGGGCTCGAGTTCGTGGCGGTCCAGGCGCACTCGGGCGCGATGGGCGGGAGCGAGTCCTCCGAGTTCATGGTCCGCACCGAGGCGGGCGAGGACCTGGTCGCCGCCTGCCCGAGGTGCCGCTACGCGGCCAACACCGAGACGGCCACCTCGCGGCTCCCGCCCGAGCCGGACGGTCCCGGTCTCCCCGCGCCGGAGCGGTTCGCGACCCCCGGCGTCCTCACCATCGAGGCGCTGGAGCAGAAGCCCTACGCCGTGCCGGCGCGGCGGCAGCTCAAGACGCTGGTCTACGTCGCCGACGAGAAGCCGGTGGTGGCGGTGGTGCGCGGCGATCACGAGCTCAACGAGGCGAAGCTGCAGACCGCGACCGGCGCGCAGGTGATCCGCCCGGCGCATCCCGAGGAGATCCCGCCGCTCATGGGGGCGCGGGCCGGCTCGCTGGGCGCGGTGCGGTTCGGGAAGGCGCCCGTGCTGGTGGACCCCGCGCTGGCGGATCGCCGCGACATGGTCACCGGCGCCAACGAGGACGGCTTCCATCTCCGCGGCGTGGACGTGAAGCGCGACGTCCTCTCGCAGGGCAACGCCCGGACGGCCGATCTGCGCACGGTCCGGGCGGGAGAGGGGTGCCCGCGCTGCGACGGCACGCTCGACGTCTTCAAGGCGCTCGAGGTGGGTCACATCTTCAAGCTCGGCACCAAGTACTCGGAGTCGATGCACGCCACCGTCCTCGACGCGGACGGCAAGGCGGTGCCCCTGGTGATGGGGAGCTACGGCATCGGGGTGGAGCGGATCATGGCCGCCGCCGTCGAGCTGCACCACGACGAGAACGGGATCGTCTGGCCGATGTCGATCGCCCCGTACCACGCCACCGTCCTCACCCTGGGCCCCGAGCCCGAGCTGTGGGGGGCGGCCGAGAAGATCGTGGACGCGCTCGCCGAGGCGGGCGTCGAGGTGCTCTGGGACGACCGCGAGGAGCGCGCCGGCGTCAAGTTCAAGGACGCCGACCTGGTGGGCATCCCCATCCGGATCGCGGTGGGGAAGAAGGGGCTGGCCGAGGGCAAGGTGGAGTGGAAGATCCGCGGGACCAAGGAGGTCGAGCTGGTGCCGGTGGCCGACGTCGCGCGGAAGGCGGCCGAGCAGGTTCGCGCCGCGACCGCCCGCGCGCGGTAGAATCGGCTGCCAGGAGGCGCGATGCGCGCGAAGCTGGGGATCGGGGCCGAGGGCGAGATCGTCGTCCCGCCGCGCGAGGCCGAGCTGCTCGGCGTCGCCGCGGGGGGCGAGGTGGAGCTGGTCTCGGCGCGGGGAGCGTTCGCGCTCCTCACCCCGGCGCGGGGCCGGGAGGCGCCCCGCGCGTTCTTCGCGGGGACCCTCTCCGCGCTCACCGTCCCAGAGGTGATCCAGTCGGTCTTCGCCTCGCTCAAGACCGGCGTGCTCCTGCTCGCCTTCGGCGGCGAGGCGGAGCGGGCGGCGCGGACCGACCGGCCCGAGCAGCTCCGCCGGCGCTCCGTCTACTTCCGCGAGGGGCAGGTGGTGTTCGCCTCCTCGAGCGACCCGGCGGATCGGCTCGGCCCGGTGCTGGTGCGCAACGGCAAGCTCCCCCCCGCGGACCTCGCCCGCTGCGCCCGGCTGGTCCGCGCCGGCCGCCCCCTGGGCCAGGTGCTCGTGGACGAGGGGCACCTCACCTCCGGCCAGCTCTACGAGGGGATCACGCTCCAGGTGAAGGAGATCCTCCTCGCCGCCTTCGCCGAGGTGGAGGGCGAGTTCGCCTTCCTGGAGGGAGCGCACACGGAGGACACCGCGGTGAGGCTCCCGGAGCGGACCCGCGACCTGCTCCTCGCCGGGATGAAGCGTATCGAGGAGGTCGAGCGGCTGGCCGCCGAGGTGGGCGGGCGCGGCGCGGTGCTTCGCCGCGCCAGCTCGGGGAGGCCGGCGCTGCCCGAGGCGGAGCAGCTGGTGTCGGTCGTGGACGGCAGGCGAAACCTCGTCGAGATCGCGACCGCGAGCGGCCTGGGGCTCTACGAGGCGCTGCGGTTCGCGGCGCCGCTGGTGCGCGACGGGATCCTGGCCTCCACCGCCGAGGCGCCGCCTTCGGCGTCGCTCACGGAGGAGGAGCTGTTCTCGGTGAGCGTCGACGTCGCCCCTGCGGCCCCGGCGCCGGAGCGCCCGCGCACCATCGGCCAGGGCCCCTTCGAGACGTACCGGCGGATCTTCCAGCGCGTCCACGAGGTGCTCGCGGCGGCGCAGCCCGACGCCATCCCGCGGCTCAACAGCTACTTCGACCGGCTGCCCGAGAAGCAGCGGCCCATCTTCGAGGGCGTGCGCCTCGCCGACGACGGCGAGATCGACGTGGCCCAGGTGCTCGTGAACGTGACCTCGACGGGCGCCTACAAGGGGGCCGCGGCCCGCGCGCGCTCGCTCGAGGCGCTGGAGGACTTCCTGGCGTTCGCGCTGTTCGAGGTGAAGAACTGCCTCCCCAAGCCGGAGGCCGACGGGCTGCTGCGCGAGGTCGGGCGGATGCAGATGGGAAAGGCGTGACGGCGGCCGGCCGCATCTGCGCGGCGCTGGACTTCCCGCGCTGGGCGGATGCCGAGCCGTTCGGGCGGGCCGTCGCCCCGCACGTCGGGATGCTCAAGGTCGGCCTCGAGCTGTTCGTCGCCGAGGGGCCGCCCGCCGTCCGCGCCGCCGCCGCGCTGGGGCGGCCCGTCTTCCTCGACCTGAAGCTCCACGACATCCCGAACACCGTGGAGGGCGCGGCGCGGAGCGCGGCGGCGAGCGGCGCGGCCCTCCTCACCGTCCACGCCGCGGGGGGCGCCGGGATGGTCCGGGCGGCCGTCCGCGGGGCCGGCCCGGGGGTGCGCATCCTCGCGGTCACGGTGCTCACCAGCCTCGACGCCGAGGCGCTCCGGGAGATCGGCCTGGCCGGGTCTGCGGAGGCGGCGGTGGTGCGCCTGGCGCGCCTCGCGGTCGGGGCGGGGGCGGGAGGGCTGGTCTGCTCGCCGCAGGAGGTCGCCGCGGTGCGCGCTGCGGTGGGCGCCGGGCCGCTGCTGGTCGTCCCCGGGGTGCGGCCGCCGGGGGCAGCCAGGGGCGACCAGGCGCGCGTCGCGACGCCGGCGGAGGCGGTGCGCGCCGGCGCGGACGTGATCGTGGTGGGTCGGCCGCTGCGGGACGCGGCGGATCCGGCCGCGGCGGCGCGGGAGATCGCGGCGGGGATCTGAGCCCGGCTACGGCCGGCGCGCCGGCGGCGGGGCGGGGGGCCGGCCGGGCGGAGGCGCCGGAGGCGGCTCCACCGCGCGGAGGTTCGCGAAGGCGCCGTCGGCCATGCCGTCGGCCGGCTCGGTGACCAGCTCGACCGTCGCGGAGGGCCCCTGGAGGCTCGCTCCCTGACGGCTGACCAGCTCGCCGACGGAGGCGTCGAACGCGGCGATGTTCTCGGTGACGCCGCCAGGCTCCTGGTGGAAGACGCGGACCGCGATGCGCCGCCGGTCGTAGCCGTTCGCGGCGAGCACGACCGTGGCGTCGGGCTGGACCACGAGCGAGCGGCGCTGCTCGGCGGTGACGAGCCTGCGGCCGTCGGGGAGGATCACCTCGACGAACAGCGTGGGCCGGTTGCGGTGCGGCACCATCGAGAGGGCGAGCTGCGCCTCCGTGCCGCCGAAGTTCGCCTCGAGGACCCGGGCGACGCGCCTGAGCTCGCGATCGGGCGGACCGACCCAGGGGACGCCGTCGGGGCGCGTGGGCGACACCACCACCTTGCGCACGTGGATCCCGTAGGGACGGATCTGGACGAGGGCGAGCTGCGCCTGCGCGTAACCCTTCGGGTCCACGCGGAGCTGGGCGGCGTCGCCGTAGGCTCGGGCGGCGGCGCGGTAGTCTCCGCGCTCGACGGCCTGGTCGCCGGCGAGCGCGAGGCGTGCGTAGGCCTCGGCGGCCTTGGCTCGCTCGTCGGGCAGCTGCTGCTGGGCGGCGGCGTAGCGGGCCGCCGCGTCGGGCCACGCGTTCTGCGCGAGGAGCTGGTCCGCCTCGCGGACGAGGCGGTCGTGCTCGGCCCTGCGGAAGGCGTCGTACTCGCGCTGGACCGCGTCCAGGCGGGGGCGCACCCCGGGGTCGTACGACGTGGCGGTCTGGAGCAGCTGGAGCGCCTCGGGGTAGCGGCGCTGGGCGCGGAGCTGGTCGGCCTGCCCGACCGCGGCGGAGACCCACTGGCGCTGTGCGCCGCCGGCCGCGGCGACCACGTCCGCCTCGGCGGAGAGCGCCGTCGCGGACTCGAGCGTCTTGGCCGCCTGCGGCAGCTGGCCCCGGGAGATCTCCTCCCTGGCCTGCTGGACGCGCTGCAGCGCGACGCTGTGCGCCGCGGCGCGGCGCAGGCTGGCCGCGTTCACGTCACCCGGGTTGACGGTGAGCATGAAGTCCGCCTCGCCGAGCACGCACGTCCAGTCGCCCTGGGCCTGGCACGCCTGGGCATGGGCGCCGGCGCTCGCCATCCCCTGCTTCTGCGCCTCGGCGAACTTCTGGCGCAGCACCGGGTCGTCCGGCTTGTCCGCGACCGCCTGCCGGTACTCGAAGTACGCGGCCTTCCAGTCGCCGACGGCGGCGGCGCGATCGCCGGCCTTGTCATGGGCGACGCAGGCGGACAGCAGGACCGCGACGACGGCCGCGGCGGAGAGCGGGCGCAGGGGCAGCGTGGGCATTCGATCCTCCTACCATCGTTGCCCGGTGGCCTCCAACTCGCGGCCGGCGTGCCGGGTCGTGGGATGTGGGTGGCCCGGGGGCGGCGCGGACGCCGTGCCGGGACAAGGCGGGGACGGCCGGCGCGGCCCGGTATTCACGGCCGGGCGGCCGGACGTTCACCGTGCGTCGAGCAGGCGCTGGATGGCGTTCATCCTCGCCTGGAGCTGCTCGCGCCCGCCGGCGCTCTCCAGGCGCGTCAGCGCCCGGGGGGTGAGGAACTCGCGGTCGGTGCACTCGACGATCGCGGCGATCTCCTGCAGCTCCCGCTCCAGCGTCTGGGTGGAGGGCATGAACCCCGCCACCACCTCGGCGAGCCGCGCCCGGGTGATCCGGTCCTCCCCGGCGATGAGCGCACCGCGCCAGGCCCGCCCCACCAGCCCCTCCACGTCCGCGCCCGACAGGTCGCCGCGGTGCGGGATGGGCGGCACGTCCTCCTCGGCGAGCCGCGCGCCGAGCTTGCCCGCGACGGAGACGAAGAACCGCCGGATCTCCGCCTCGTCCTCCGGGTAGAAGAGCGGCACGTGCACCTCGGCCCGCCCCTGCCGCTTGAGGTCGATGGGGAGGAGGTCGGGGCGCGCGGTCATGAGCACCCAGACGATGCGGCCGCGGTAGCGGGTGTCGC
>Ga0335084_10000372_pt1 | contig 37286 bp, 31 predicted proteins | sample Lox_Sample_44_FD_206721 | JGI IMG/M metagenome (GOLD analysis project Ga0335084, IMG submission 206721) | Soil microbial communities from Loxahatchee National Wildlife Refuge, Florida, United States - Lox_Sample_4.4 | ecosystem: Environmental > Terrestrial > Soil > Wetlands | place: USA...
CATGGGCCATCTCGTAGCCGTGGCCCATGAGGCCGAAACCGGTCACGTCGGTGCAGGCGTGGACAGAGACGCTCGCGAGCACCCGTGCCGCCGCCGCGTTGAGCGTCGTCATGCTCGCGGTCGCGGCCGCGAGGGCGTCGCCGACCCGCTCGCCGCGCTTCGCGGCCGTGGTGACGATCGCCGTTCCGAGGGGCTTCGTCAGGAGCAGGACGTCGCCCGGCTGCGCGCCCACGTTGCGCCAGATGCGATCGGGATGGACCACGCCCGTGACCGCCATGCCGTACTTGATCTCCTCGTCGACGAGGGTGTGGCCGCCGAGGACGACCACGCCGACCTCGCGCGCCTTCTCGATCCCGCCGCGAAGGATCTCGCCGAGGATCTCGATCGGAACGTCCGCCTGCGGAAAGGCCGCGACGTTGAGCGCCGTGCGGGGCTCGCCGCCCATCGCGTACACGTCCGACATCGCGTTGGCCGCCGCGATCTGTCCGAACGTGAACGGGTCGTCGACGATCGGCGCGAAGAAGTCGACGGTCTGCACGATCGCGAGCTCCGGCGTCAGCCGATACACGCCGGCGTCGTCCGACGTCGCCGTCCCGACCAGCAGATCCGGATGCACCATCTGCGGCAGCGCCCCGAGGATCTTCGATAGATCCGCCGGCCCCATCTTCCCCGCACAACCAGCCGCGCGTGCCCGATCCGTCAATCGAAACGGCGAAGCCGACGCGCGCGCGGGATCCGACATGCCGCCGACGCTAACCCCCCGCAGACGAGGTGTCCAGGCGCGTCGCCCGTGCGGCCGAACGTCGCTGAGCCAGCGCGTCGCGTCGCGAGGTCGGGGGCGATGCGGAGGCGCCTGCGAAGCGGCGCGACGAACTGTGGGGGCCGAGACGAGCCGCATGTGTCGTCGCGCGGCGGAGCCGAAGCCGAAGCAGCGCTCCCGACCTCGCGCCACCGAGACCACCCCGCTCAGCGCCGCAACCGACGCAGGTCCCCGACGCGCGTGGTGACACCCGTCCGATCGCACCAGTCGAGAAACGCGATCGCGAACTTCCGCGATGCACCGATCAGATCGCGGAACGCGCCTGCCGAGATCTCGCCGTGCGTCCGGCAGTGGTCGGCGAGGAGGCGCTTCGCCTCCTCGGCCGCATCGGGGGCGTAGTAGAGATCCGGAGCGACGCGCACGACCCGCCGCTCCTTCTCGAGCACACCCAGCACCTGGGCGAGCCGCGCGCGGGGGATCTCGAGCGCGTCCCCCAACTGGCGGAGATCCGGCGGCGTGAAGCGGCCCTCCGCGAGCAGGCGTTCGAGACGCTCGCCCAACGCACGGGCGTCGGTCGCGAGCGCCACCTTGTGTTCCGGGAGCCGGACGAGACTCTCCTCGCGCACGAGCACCTTCTCCGCGCACAGGCGCTCGATGCACCACCGGAATGTCCTCGCCGACACCTCGAACGGAACCTGCGAGCGGAGGTGCTCCATCTCGACGCCGGGCTCGAGCGGCCGCTCGCCGTGTGCCGCCGCGACGCGCGCGAGAACATCCGCTCGCAGGCGTTCCCATTTCTCGGTGGTCGTGTACGCTTCGGGTGCCCCGGTCTCCGCGATCGGGACGACGTCCGGCGCGCGCGCCAGCGACGGGCCCACGCGACCCGGATCGACGCCGAGCGCCGACGCGATCGTCGCCCCGTCACAAGCGAAGGATGGCACGAGGCCGAGGAGCGTGCGCGCGGCCGTCGCGTCGTCGCCGTCGCGCAGGGCGGCGAGCTTCTCGGCGAGGTCCGGCTCGTCGCGTCGATGCCGGTCGGCGAACGGGTTCACGACCACCCCGCCGCCGAGCGTCCAGCGCGCCGTCTCGTCACGCAGGATGAACCGGTCGCCGCGGAGCGCGAGCACGGGTTCGGCGAGCGCCAGCTGCGCCCATCCCCGCTCGCGAGGTGCCAGGCCGGGACGTCCGCCCAGCACGACCACCTTGCCGACCACCTCCGCGGTTCCGAGATGGACGCGAACACGGCCGTGCGTAGCGAGCGGACGGCGCGCGCCGGGTCGCACTTCGACGAAGGCGTCGAAGCGCGTCGTCGTGTGAGCCAGCTGCACGTCGCACACGACGTGGCCGCGCCCGAGGTCCTGCCGCTCGATGCCGGCGAGGTTGAGTGCCACGCGCTGCCCGTGGCGGGCTTCGGCGACCGCCGTCCCATGGACCTGCAGGTTGCGCACCCGGACCTCGTCTCCGCCCGGCAGGATCCGCACGACATCGCCATCGCGAACCGTGCCTGCGATCGCCGTGCCGGTGACCACGACGCCGTGCCCGCGCATCACGAAGGCACGATCCACCGGTAGGCGGAACGGCCCCGCACCCGCCGGCGGTGCAGGCAGGCTGAGCTGGTGCGCGATCTCCGCGCGGAGCACCTCGACTCCCTCGCCCGTCGTCGCCGAGACGGGCAGGATCGGGGCACCCTCGAGCGTCGAGTCGACGGCGAGGATCTCGATCTCCTCCCGTACGGCGGCGACCCGCTCCGCATCGACGAGATCGATCTTGGTCACGACCCAGATCCCCCGGCGCACGCCGAGGAGGTGGAGGATGTCGAGGTGCTCCTCGGTCTGCGGCATGACGCCGTCGTCGGCCGCGACCGTGAAGAGGACGAGGTCCATCCCGTGCGCCCCGGCGAGCATGTTGCGGATGAAGCGCTCGTGTCCCGGCACGTCGACGACGCCGGCGCGCGTGCCGTCGGGCGCGTCGAACCAGGCGAAGCCGAGGTCGATGGAGATCCCGCGCTCCTTTTCCTCCTTCAGGCGGTCGGTGTCCTGACCCGTCAGCGCGCGCACGAGTGCGGTCTTGCCGTGATCGATGTGCCCCGCCGTGCCGATGACGACGGGCATCGCTCAAGCGAACGTGACGGCGAGATCGTCCGGCGAGAACACGCCGCGGAGGTCCAGCAGGAAGCGCCCGCGATGCACGCGACCGATCACGGGTGGAGTCGCCTGGCGGAAGCGGGCCGCCACGTCGTCGGGCGAGAGGTCGGGATGCTCGACCGCGAGCGCCCGGCTGGGAAGCGTCGCCGTCGGCGCCGCGCCGCTGCCGACCTCGGCCTCGGAATCGACGACGGTCACGCGATAGCCCTCGCCGAGTCGCGCGGCGAGGTGTGGCGCGACGGCGCGGCCGACCGTGTCCATCTCGGCGAGCGGCCGTGTGAGCCAGCGCAGCGTCGGCAGCGCGGCGGGCAGATCGGGTGCGTTGCGATACAGGCGCAGCGTCGCGGCGAGCGCCGCCAGGCGGATCTTGTCGGATCGGAGCGCACGGCGAAGCGGGTGCGCCGCGAGCCGTTCGACGAGATCGCGCCGGCCGACGACGATGCCCGCCTGCGGCCCACCAAGGAGCTTGTCGCCGCTGAACGACACGAGGTCGGCGCCGGCGCCGACGCGGTCGCGCACGACGGGCTCGGACGGGAGTCCGAGGATGGCGAGGTCGACGAGGGCGCCGCTCCCGAGATCGTCGAGGACGGGAACGCCGTGCGCCCGGCCGATTGTGACGAGGTCTCGCAGCTCGACGTCCGCCGTGAAGCCGACGATCCGATAGTTGCTCGTGTGGATCTTGACGAGCAGGCCGGTCTCCAGGCCGATCGCCTTGCGGTAGTCGTCGGCATGGGTGCGATTCGTCGTCCCCACCTCGCGCAGCCGGGCGCCGCTCACGGCCATCACCTCGGGCATCCGGAAGCTGCCGCCGATCTCGACCAGCTCGCCGCGCGACACCACGACCTCGCGACCGCCCGCGAGCGCCGCGATCGCGAGCAGGACGGCGGCGGCGTTGTTGTTGACGACCAGCCCGGCCTCGGCTCCCGTGAGCGCGCACAGGTCGTCCGCGAGGAGCGCGTCGCGATCGCCGCGCCGCCCGGTGATCAGGTCGAGCTCCAGGTTCATGGCGCCGCGTGCGGCGTCGGCCATCGCCGCGATCGCGTCGTCGGCGAGGAGGGCGCGCCCGAGGTTCGTGTGCAGGACGACGCCGGTCGCATTGACGACGCGGGTCGGGCGGGGTGCCGTGCCGGCGTCGAGGAACGCGGTCGCGGCGGCGACGAGCGCGGCGTCGGACGGCAGCACGCCTCCGTCGGCGAGGGCCCGCCGCGTGTCGGCGAGCGCCATCCGCAGGGCCTCGACCACGCGCTCGCGCCGGCAGCGCGCCACCAGAGCGACGGCGTCCGGATGGCGCAGGAGCCGTTCGACCGACGGGATCGCGCGCAGCGGGTTCGTTCCTCCGGCCACGTGCGCATCGTGCCCCACGCGACAGGGCCGTGCCAAGCTCTCGCACTTGCCCGCCCCGCCCTCGCATGAGAGGGGTGGGCGCAGATGCGAGCCCTCGTGTGTGACGTGAGCGTGCCGCGACAGGTCGTGTCCGGGCTCCTCGGCCGTCTCGACAAGCGATTCTTCTTCGGCCCGTTCTCGCCCGCCGCGTTGAAGGACATTCCCGAGCCCGAGCTTCCCGCCGACGACTGGGTCGTCATCCAGACGCGCCTGTGCGGCATCTGCGGGAGCGACTACAAGCAGATGTTCCTGAACGGCAACATGGACAACCCGATGACCGCGATCATCTCGTTCCCCCAGGTGCTGGGGCACGAGGTGGTGGGCACGATCGCGAAGATCGGACCCGCGGTGACGACGCGCAAGGTGGGCGATCGCGTCGTGCTGAACCCGTGGCTCTCGTGCGGGCCGCGCGGCATCACGCCACCCTGCCCCGAATGCCAGCGAGGCCAGTACTCGATCTGCCGAAACTTCGCCCGGGGCATCATCCCACCCGGCATCCACACGGGGAACTCGAGCAAGGCGACGGGCGGCTTCGCGCCGCTCGTCCCCGCGCACGAGTCCATGTGCATCCCGATCCCCGACGGGGTCTCGTACGAGCAGGCCGTGCTCGCCGACCCGTTCTCGGTCTCCCTCCACGGCATCCTGAAGCGCCCGCCGCAGCCGGGTGCGACCGCGCTCGTCTACGGCTGTGGCACGCTCGGGCTCCTCGCGATCGCCATCCTGCGCCACGTGCACCCGGACGTTCGCGTGTTCGCGGTCGCGCGCTTCGAGCACCAGCGCCGGATCGCCGAGCGCTTCGGCGCGCACGTCGTGCTCCCGCACGAACCGGTCCGGGAGCTCATCGAGCGCATCGCGAGCGAAACCGGCGCGCAGGTGCTGAAGCCGTGGTTCGGCCTGCCATGGCTCTACGGCGGCGGCATCGACGTGATCTACGACACGGTCGGCTTCCCCGAAACGGTCGAGGCCGGCGTACGGATCGCGGATTCGCGCGGGGCGATCGTCATCACGGGCGTCGAAGCCCCGAAGCGCTTCGAGTGGACGCCGCTCTACTTCAAGGAGATCGCCGTCATCGGGTCGAACGCCTTCGGCGTCGAGGAGTTCGAGGGCCGCCGCCGGCACGCCATGGAGATCTACCTGGAGCTCGTGAAGAGCGGCCGCATCGACGTGACACCCATCCTCACGCACCGCTTCCGGCTCGACGACTATCGCGACGCCTTCCTCGCATGTGGCGAGCAGCGAGAATCGGGGGCGATCAAGGTCCTGTTCGACTTCGACGGCAATGGGCGACCGGGGGCGAGTCGCCACTGACGTCGTCCGGCGGCTGCGCGCCGCCGGCTACGAGACGTACCTCGCGGGCGGCTGCGTGCGCGACCGCCTGCTCGGGCGCGAGCCGGGCGACTTCGACGTCGCGACCGCGGCGCCGCCCGAGGTCGTCCGCAAGCTCTTTCGGCGCACGGTGGCGGTCGGCGCGAAGTTCGGCGTGATCCTCGTGCTCGAAGGCGATGCGCAGTTCGAGGTGGCGACGTTCCGATCCGACGACGCCTACATCGACGGCCGCCGGCCGAGCGCCGTGCACTTCGCGACGGCCGAGAAGGACGCGCAGCGCCGTGACTTCACGATCAACGCGCTCTTCCAGGACCCGATCTCGGGCGACGTCATCGACTTCGTGGGCGGCCAGGCGGATCTGCGCGCCGGTATCATCCGTGCGATCGGCGACGCGGGAGCGCGCATCGCCGAGGACCGCCTGCGGATGCTGCGCGCGGTCCGTCTCGCCGCGCGCTTCGCCTTTCGCATCGAGCCCGCGACCCACGCGGCGATCGTCGCGGCCGCAGCGTCGGTGACCGACATGGCCGCCGAGCGGATCGGTGACGAGATCGTGAAGATGCTGACCGAGGGGGCGGCGCGTACGAGCTTCGAGCTCCTCGCCGCGACCACGCTCCTGGACGTCGTCCTGCCCGAGGTCGCGGCGATGCGCGGCGTCGAGCAGTCGTCCGACTACCACCCCGAGGGTGACGTGTGGACGCATACGCTGCTCCTCCTGGAGCAGCTCGCGGCCGGCACGTCCGAGGCGCTCGCGCTCGGCTGCCTGCTCCACGACGTCGCGAAGCCGCGGTGCCAGAGCCGTCGCGAGGACGGGCGGATCACGTTCTACGGCCATCCGGACGTCGGCGCCGAGATGGCGATCGCGATCGTTCAGCGCCTGAAGCGCAGCCGCGAGACCTGGGAGCGCGTGGCCTACCTCGTCCGCAGCCACCTCCGGCTCGTCCAGGCGCCGGAGATGCGCCTTTCGACCCTGAAGCGGATGCTGGCCGAGGAGGGCTTCGACGATCTCCTCGCGCTCGCGCGCATCGACGCGCTCGCCTCGAACAAGGACCTCCAGTTCGTCGAGTTCTGCGAGCGGCGGCGACGGGAGCTCGCGGCGGCGGTGCGCCCGCAGCGCCTGCTCGGTGGCGATGACCTCATCGCCATGGGATTCGCGCCGGGGCCGCGGCTCGGCGAGATGCTGCGGGCGCTCGAGACGGCGCAGCTCGAGGGCGAGGTCACGACCCGCGAGGGCGCCGAGACGTGGGTGCGCGAGCGCTTCGGCGCCTGAGCGATCAGCGCACGAGACCGCGGATCCACTCGACGAGGAGCCGAACGCCGAACGCGGTCGCGCCCCGTCCGCCGAGCGAGGTATCCTTCTCGGCGAACGCCGGGCCGGCGATGTCGAGGTGCGCCCATTTCGCGTCACCGACGAACTCCTCGAGGAAGAGCGCCGCCGTGATCGTACCGGCCTCGCCGCCTCCGACGTTCTTCACGTCGGCGATCGGCGAGCGGATGTCGTCCTTGTATTCCTTGGCGAGCGGGAGCTGCCAGAGCGGCTCGCCGACCGACCGGCCCGCGGCGATGAGAGAATCGATCGTCGCCTGGTCGTTGCCGAGGATCGCCGCGTAGCTCGTCCCCAGGGCGACGCGGGCCGCGCCGGTGAGCGTCGCGAGGTCGACGATGGCGTCGGGCTTCGCCTTCGCGGCGAGCGCAAGGGCGTCGGCGAGGACGAGTCGGCCCTCGGCGTCGGTGTTCAGCACCTCGGCCGTCTTGCCGTTCATGAACTTGATGACGTCGCCGGGCTTCTGCGCGCCTCCACCGGGCAGGTTCTCCGTCGTCGGCGCGTAGGCGGTCACCGCGACCGGCAGCCCGAGGCGCGCGACGGCGGCGACCGCGGACAGCACCGTCGCCGCGCCGGCCATGTCGTACTTCATGGTCTCCATCGACTTCGCGGGTTTGAGCGACAGCCCGCCGGAATCGAACGTGATGCCCTTGCCGACGAGCGCCACCCGTCGCCTCGCGCCCCGCGGCGCATAGCTGAGCTGGATGAAGCGCGGCTGCTCGTGCGTGCCACGTGCGACGGCGAGGAGACCGGCGAGACCCTCGCGCTCGAGCCGGCGCCCGGCCCAGACCTCGACCTTGAGACCGGGCGTCTCCACGGCGAGTCGCTCGGCGTGCTTGGCGATGAACGAGGGCGTCGCGATCGACGGGGGCTCGTTCACGAGGTCGCGCGCCGCGAACACGAGCCGCGCCATTGCTGCAGCGTCGGCGACGACCGGCCTCCAAACGGCCGGTCTTGGCGCGCCCTCGCCGAGCAGCGCGAGGCTCGTCACCTTCGACGCCTTGCGATCGATCTTGTAGCGATCGAACCGGTAGCCGACCAGGAGGAATCCCTCGCTGACGGCTGCCAGCACATCGCGGCGCTCGATCGCACGGCCGAGGTAGATCGCCACCCGTCGTGCACCGCTGCGCTCGGCCTCGCGGCGAGCGCGCGCGCCCAGCTTGCGCCAGGTGTCGAGGTCCGCCTCGCCACCCGTACCGGCGAGCATGATCGCTCCACGATCGTCGTGGTGCACGAGCGTATCGTCCGGACGGCCGCGGAAGTCGGCCGCCCGTGCGCGGCGCGTGGTGGCCGCCGCACTGCGCCCGAGCTTGCGGAGCGCGCCGCGCACGTCGTCGGACGAGACCGGGACGACCAGCAGATCGGCACGAACGGCGCTCGGGCTGCCGGACCGGACACGAAGAGTCGGGAGAGCGTTGTCCATGGTCAGAATGTCTTCCTCGCGAGGTACAGGATGATCGAGCCCGCGACGGCATAGGCGAGCACGCCTTCGATGAGCCCGAGGCCGGACGTCAGAGCCAGCACGCCGACGACGAGCACGGTGCCGATGACGGCCACCACCTTCTCGATGCGCTCTTCGCGCGCGCGCTCGCTCCGCACGTGGTCACCGATCGCCGTGCCGCACGTCGGGCATCGCCCCCCGGGCGTGCGTAGGAGCGCGGTGTCGCAGCTCGGGCACGCGACGTGCTGGCGAATCGGCACCCGGGCCTTCTACCCAAAGGCCGCAGCCAGGGAAACTTCGTGCCTACGCGACGGCGCGGCGGTCGCGCGGCCGCTCGTGGTGCACGTCGACCGCGACGCCGAGCGGTCCCAGATGCGCGAAGCACCGCTCGACGCGCTCGGCGGTCGCGAGTGGAGCCGCCGCCGGCACGGTGATGGCGAGCTTGGCGCCCGGACCGGCACGTCGCGCATCGGCGGCGAGCGTCTCGACCGTGTAGGCCGAGAGCCACGCCGAACGCGTGACGACGCCGCGCCCGTCGCGCGCCGCGGGAAGCACGGACGCCCGAACGAACACGGACGGTACCGCCGGCGGGGACGTCGTGAGACGCGCGTCGATCACGACGTCGACGAGATCGCCGTAGGTGCGAACTCGATCCATGGTCGCCTCGGGGAGGCTGACGTCGAAGCGCTGCTCGGCTTCCACGGCGATCTCCGTGAGATCGAGGGAATCGACCGCCAAATCGTGCACGAGAGAAACCTCCGGCCGGAGCCATTCCTCCGGCGTACCGAGACGCTCGGCGACGAGCCGCCGAAGCTGCGGTTCGAGAAGCTCCCGCAGTCCCAGATGCCCGCAGCCCGTCGGGTCCTGTCGTCGAGCCGACACCCGCTCCATGTTCACCATCCTCCTCGTTCGTCGCTCTCGTCGCCCGCCGCGCGAGCGACGTCTGCGGATCACGCCAGCTCGGCCGCCTCGTCGCGATCCACGTCGTCCTCGCGGTCGTCGGTGCGAAAGGCGACCACTTGACCACGCTCGCCGCCGGCGCGCGCCTTCCAGGCGCGCAGGCCCTTGCGCACGTAGGCGGCCTCGATGCCGAGCACGTCGCAGATGTTCTCGAACGAGAAGATCCACGACTTGTCCGCGCTCTCGATCCAGGCCTCGGCGTCCTCGAAGAGCTGGTGGCGCTTGCGATCGCGCGCGCCCACCTGCTTGCGGTACACGTCGACCGCGTCCTCGAGGATCGCCACCATGAGTCGGCGCTCGCCGTCGAAGCTGGCGCGGCGCCGGATGCGGTCGAAGTACTGGGAAGGCAGAAGCGTATCCGGCTGGAACAGCTCCTGGACCTTCTCCTCGGCACTGATGTCTCGCGTCTTCATTGTGGTGGTGGCTCGTCCCTGGAGCCGGTGCTGCAGCAACACGTGGGGGGGCATCTGAGTCACGCCGATTAGACCCCCGCAGGTGACGAATATTCAGGGCGAATCGGGCCGGAATCCCCTCCCGGAAGCGCGTGACGGACCGACGCGATCGTGGTGTTCTGAAACAGATCCATGACCCGGCGCTGCCCCTCGGCCCAGACGCGGTTCATGCCGCAGGTGCCTAGCAGGAAGCATTCCGCATGCTCCCCTACACAGACGTTGAGGGAGATCGGCCCCTCGACCGCTTCGATTACATCCTTGAATGTGACCTCCTCGGCGGCGCGCGCCAGCACGTAGCCCCCGTGGGGTCCGCGCCGGGAGCGCACCAGGCCGGTCCTGATGAGGTCCCGGATGATCTTCTCGAGAAACTGCCGCGGAATGCGCTCGCGCTCGGCGATCTCCGCGACCGAGCAGGCCCGCTCGCGATGCGCGTCACTCGCGAGGTGGATGGCGGCCCGGAGGGCATAGTCGACCTTGCGGCTCACCTGCATGAACGACATCGATGCGCTCCTATTCCTTTTCGTTCCGGATCTCGGCCCAGGCCATCTGGATACGTTCGAGGGCCCCCTCGCTGGATCGGCTCGGGTCGTCGGCGAAGTCGGGCAACGCGCAGATCCAGCGATGCATGTCGGTGAAGCGGACCCCGAGAGGATCGACGGTCGGATGCGCCTCCGCCAGGGCCTCGCCGATCTCTTCGGCGTCGTCCCACCGCAGCTCCATCAGAGCTCCTCCAGGGTGTGTCCGCCGACACTCTCGACGAGCGCCGCATCCATGATCCGCCGCGCGAACGGCTCGCTCGCCTGGCTGAGCGCGTCGTACGCGTCGCGGAACGCGACCGGGTCGTCGCCGGCGGCCGCCGCTTCGAGGGCCTGCACGGCCGCCTGGAGGTGCTCCCGCTCACCCGGCTCGAGCAGGCCCGCGTGCTTTGCGAGCTGCGCGCGCGTCGCGTGGAGGATCACTTCGGCGTCGACGCGAGCCTCGCGCACCATTCGCTGCCGCACGTCGTCCTCGGCATGATCGATCGACTCCTCGAGCATGCGCTCGAGCTCGTCGTCGGTGAGACCGTGGGAGGGCTTCACCTCGACGGTGCGCTCGCGACCCGTTCGGAGATCCGCCGCCGTGACCGAGAGAATGCCGTTCGCGTCGACCAGGAAGGTGAGCTCGATGCGCGGAACGCCCGCCGGCATCGACTCGATCGGAATCCGGAACCGCGCGAGGCTCCGGTTGTCGGCCGCGAGCTCGCGCTCGCCTTGCAGGACGTGCACGTCGACGGCGGTCTGGTCGTCGGCGGCGGTCGTGAAGGTCTCCTTCACCCCGGTCGGAATCGTCGTGTTGCGATCGATGAGGCGCGTGAACACGCCGCCCATGGTCTCGATCCCGAGCGAGAGCGGGACCACATCGAGGAGCAGCATGTCCTTGCGCCCGCCGGTGAGGATGCCCGCCTGGATGCCGGCGCCGAGCGCGACCACCTGGTCGGGGTCGATGTCGGCGAGCGGCGGGCGCCCGAAGAGCGCCTCCATGTGGCGGCGCACCAGCGGCACGCGGGTCGACCCGCCGACGGCGACGACGTTGCGGACGTCCTCCGTCTTCTGTCCGGAGTCCTTGAGGGCCTGCCGGCAGGGCCGGCTCGTGCGCTCGACGATGTCCCGAACGAGCTCCTCGAACTCGGCACGCGTGATCGTACGGCGAACCTCCCCCGCTCCTCCGGGAGGCACGAGCACGATCTCGGCGCGTTCCTGCGACGACAGCGCGCGCTTGGTCTGCTCGGCGAGCTGCAGCACCTGGGCGCGTACCTGCGGGTGGCTCCGGATCGCCTCCGGCAGGTCCCGGGCGATCACGTCGGCGAGGCGCGTGTCGAGATCGTCGCCGCCGAGGCGCGTATCGCCGCCGGTCGCGAGCACCTCGAAGACGCCGCCGCGCAGGCGCAGGATCGACACGTCGAACGTCCCGCCGCCGAGGTCGTAGACCGCGACCACACCCTCGTCGCCCTTGTCGAGCCCGTAGGCGAGCGAGGCGGCCGTCGGCTCGTTCACGAGACGCAGCACTTCGAGACCCGCGAGACGGCTGGCGGCTCGCGTCGCCTGGCGCTGGCTGTCGTTGAAGTAGGCGGGCACCGTCACGACGGCTCGCTCGACCGGCTCGCCGATCGCCGCCTCCGCCCACCGCTTGAGCTCGCGGAGCACGTACGACGACACTTCCGGCGGCGTCACCTCGCGACCGCCGGCCACGAAGCGCACGACGTCGCTGCGCCCGTCGCGCGGCTCGGCGAAGCGGTAGCGCCGGCGATCCTCGTCGGTCACGTGCTCGTAGCCGAGCCCCATGAAGCGCTTGACGGACAGGATGGTATCGAAGGGACGCTCGGCGGCGAGCGCCTTCGCATCTCGCCCGACTACGACCTCGCCGCCCGGGAGGAAGGTCACGGCCGACGGCAGCAGGACCTCGCCGGTCACGGGATTCGGGAGGCAGCGTGGCGTCCCGCCTTCCAGCAGGGCGACGAGGCTGTTCGTCGTCCCGAGGTCTATGCCGATGACCCGTGCCATCAAACGCCCAGCGTCTCGTCGACGTCGTCGGCGAGCGTCCCCAAGTAGGCGATCTCCGAGAGCCGGCGCTTCAAGTCCGCGAGAATGGCTGGAGCGGTCGCATTCCCGGAATCCCAGGCGGCATAGCGCTCCTCGAGATCGCGCTCGAGGCCTCGCAGGCGCTCGTCGAGGCTCGTGTGGATCCCCTCGACCGAGCGGCGGAGCGCTGGATCGTTCGGCGCGCCACGCAGCTCCTCGAGCGCTTCCTGCGTCTGGAAGACGAGCTCGGCAAGCGCCGGTGGTACGCGGTTGTTGTCGCGCCCGAGGGGCTCACCGTGGAGCTCCAGCCAGTAGCGGCCCCGCTCCACCGGGTCGCGCAGCGTACGGTAGGCGCGGTTGACCGCGGCACTCGCGGTGAGCGAGAGCTCCCGCATGCGGGCATCGCCAGTCTGATGGCGGTCCGGATGGACGGCGCGGGACGCGTCGAGATAGCGGCGCTCGAGGTCGTCGCGGCCGATGGTCAGCCGGCGCGGCAGATCCAATACCGCGAACAGGTCGGCGTCGCCGATCGGCTGCGGCGCGCTGCACGACGAACACGCGGCCGAGAGGCCCGTCCGCCGGGTGCAGTGCCAGCACTCGCCATCGCGATGAACCGCCAGCACGCCGTCACACGATGAAGGACGAGCCGCAGCCGCAGGAGCGCTTCACGTTCGGGTTCTGCAGCATGAACCCCGACGACATGAGCTCGTCCTTGTAGTCGAGAATCGTTCCGTTGAGGTACAGAAAGCTCTTGCGATCGATCACCAGCTTCGCGCCGCCGTGCTCGAACACCTTGTCGCCGTCGCGCCGCTGATCGACGTCCATCTTGTAGGTGAGGCCCGAGCACCCGCCGCCGACGACCTTCACGCGCAGGCCGCCGTCTTCGATGCCCTTCTCGGCCGCGAGCTTCTTGATCTTGTCCGCGGCGGTGTCCGTCATCTCGATCATCGAGGTCCTCGTTACGCGGTCTTCTTGGCGGGCGCGGGCATCTCGCCCGCGCGCTTCTTCTTCCAGTCGGAGATGGCGGCCTTGATGCCGTCCTCCGCCAGCACCGAGCAGTGGATCTTCACCGGCGGCAGCGAGAGCTCCTCGACGATGTGCGTGTTCCTGATCTCCAGCACCTCGTCGACGGTCTTTCCCTTCACGAGCTCGGTGACGTAGCTCGAGCTGGCGATCGCGCTGCCACAACCGAACGTCTTGAACTTGGCGTCCTCGACCACGCCGGCGTCGCTGATCTTCAACTGCAGCTTCATGACGTCGCCGCACTCCGGGGCGCCCACGACGCCCGTGCCGACGTTGGGATCGTTCTTGTCGAGCGCACCCACGTTGCGCGGGTTCGAGTAGTGATCCAGTACCTTGTCGCTGTACGCCATTGCTTCCTCTCCTTCACTCGCGCTGCCAGGCGACGGAGTTGAGATCGATGCCTTCCTTCGCCATCTCGTAGAGCGGCGACAGATCGCGCAGGCGCCGCACCTCGGTGACGACGCGATCGAGGACGTAGTCGACGTCCTCTTCCGTGTTGAATCGACCGAGCCCGAACCGGATCGACGTGTGCGCGAGGTCCTCGCCCACGCCGAGCGCCTTCAGCACGTAGGACGGCTCGAGCGTCGCCGACGTGCACGCCGAGCCCGACGACACCGCGATCGCCGGGAGCGAGGCCGACGCCGCGAGCGCGTGCACGGAGCCGTTGAGGCCCATCAGGAGCGACTCGCCCTCGACGTAGGCGAAGCTCACGTTCAGGTTCCCGGGATGGCGATGGACCGGATGGCCGTTCAGGTACACCTCGTCGAGCTGCTCGAAGATCCCGGCGCGTAGCCGTTCGCGCAGGCGGGCGATGCGCTGCGATTCGTCGGCCATGCCGTCCTTGGCGAGCTCCGCCGCCCGTCCGAACCCGACGATCCCCGGCACGTTGAGCGTCCCCGAGCGCATCCCGCGCTCGTGGCCGCCGCCGTGGAGGATCGGCGTGAGCCGCACGCGCGGCCCTCGGGACCGTACGTAGAGCGTGCCGACGCCCTTGGGACCGTACATCTTGTGGGCGCTCAGCGACATGAGGTCGATACACATCGCGTCGACGTCGATCGGCAGCAGACTCGCGCCCTGCACCGCGTCGCAGTGGAACAGGACGCCGCGCTCGCGACAGATCTTCCCGATCTCGGCGACCGGCTGGATCGTGCCGACCTCGTTGTTCGCGAACATGATCGAGACGAGCACCGTCTTGTCGGTGATCGCCTTGCGGAGGTCGTCGAGGTCGATCATCCCGTACTTGTCGACGGGGAGGTAGGTGACCGTCGCACGGCCGGTGCGCTCGAGGTGCCGGCAGGTGTCGAGCACCGCCTTGTGCTCGGTCACCTGGGTGACCACGTGGGTGCCCTTGTCCTTGTAGAACTCGACCACGCCCTGGATCGCCAGGTTGTCGGACTCGGTCGCCCCGCTCGTCCACACGATGTCCTTCGCCTTTGCGCCGACGAGCCGAGCGACCTGCTCCCGGGCCGTCTCGACCGCCTTCTCGGCGTCCCAGCCGAACCCGTGGCTGCGGCTGGCGGCGTTCCCGAAGTGCTCGGAGAAGTACGGCAGCATGGCCTCGAGCACGCGCGGGTCGACCGGCGTGGTCGCGTGGTTGTCCATGTAGATGCCCTTGGTCATCATGACGCTCTGCTCCCTTGCCGGCGAGGATACCGGATAATCCGGACCTGGTCGATCAGATATTATCGGTCAGGGGTCCTGTCAAGGATTCGGACGAGCTTCGAGCTCGCGCCGGAGGAAGTGCCCTGTGTGGGACGCTTCGGACTTCGCGACGTCCTCGGGAGTCCCCGCGACGATCACCCGGCCCCCCGCCTCGCCGCCTTCGGGACCCAGGTCGACGACCCAGTCCGCCGCCTTCACGACGTCCAGGTTGTGCTCGATCAACAGCACGGTATTTCCAGCATTTACCAGCCTATCCAGCACGTCGAGCAGGCGCTGGACGTCGGCGAAGTGGAGGCCGGTGGTCGGCTCGTCGAGCACGTAGAGGGTCTTGCCCGTGGCTCTCCGGGCGAGCTCCTTGGCGAGCTTCACCCGCTGCGCCTCGCCGCCCGACAGCGTGTTCCCGGCCTGGCCCAGCCGCACGTAGTCGAGGCCCACCTCCCGCAGGACGTCCAGGCGCTGGCGCGCGTGGGGCACGGCGCCCAGGACGTCCAGGGCCTCCGCGACGGTCAGGTCGAGGACGTCGGCGATCGAGAGGCCCTTGAACCGCACCTCGAGCGTCTCCCGGTCGTAGCGACGCCCCCGGCACACGTCGCAGGTGACGAACACGTCGGGAAGGAAGTGCATCTCGATCGCGATGACCCCGTCGCCGGTGCACGCCTCGCAGCGACCGCCCTTCACGTTGAACGAGAAGCGTCCCGGCCCGTAGCCGCGGGCGCGGGCTTCGGGAAGCTGCGCGAACAGCTCGCGGATGGGGCCGAAGAGGCCGGTGTAGGTCGCGGGGTTCGAGCGCGGACTGCGGCCGATCGGCGCCTGGTTGATCTCGACGACCTTGTCGACGAGCTGCCAGCCGGTGAGCTCGTCGTGGGCACCCGCCTCGTCACTGCCGAGCCCGAGCTTGCGGGCCAGGGCCCGGTAGATGGTGTCGATGACGAGCGTGCTCTTCCCCGATCCGGACACGCCGGTCACGCAGGTCATGGTCCCGAGCGGGATGGCGACGTCGATGCTCCGCAGGTTGTTGGCGCGCGCGCCGCGGACGCCGATCGACCATCCCGAGCCGCGCCGTCGCTGCTGCGGCACCGGCACGCGCTCGTGCCGCGCGAGATAGCGCCCCGTGATCGACGCCGGGTTCGCCATGATCTCGGCGGGCGTGCCGACGGCGACCACCCGTCCCCCCTGCACGCCTGCGCCCGGGCCCATGTCGATCACGTGGTCCGCCGCCAGGATCAGGTCGCGGTCGTGCTCCACGACGACGATCGTGTTGCCGAGGTCGCGGAGTTGGACGAGCGTGCGGAGCAGGCGCTCGTTGTCCCGTTGGTGGAGGCCGATCGACGGCTCGTCCAGCACGTAGAGCACCCCCGTCAGGCGTGATCCGATCTGCGTGGCGAGGCGGATGCGCTGGCCCTCGCCCCCCGAGAGCGTTGCCGCCCCGCGATCGAGCGTCAGGTAGTCGAGGCCCACGTCGGCGAGGAAGCCGAGCCGCGCGCGCACCTCCTTCAAGATGGGCCGTGCGATCTCGTCCTGCACGGGCGTCAGCGCGAGCCCGCCCAGGAACCGCGCCGCGTCCCGGATCGCGAGCGCCGACAGGTCGACGATGCTCTTGCCGCCGATACGAACGAAACGCGCCTCGCGACGCAGACGCGTGCCGTCGCAGGTCGTGCAGTGGGTCTCGGCGACCAGACCCTCGATCTCGTCGCGGATCCACGAGGAGCGCGTCTCGCGGAGCCGCCGCTCGAGCCAGAGAACGAGCCCCTCGAAGGGCCGGCGGACCATCCCACGGCCACCGCGCCCGGCGGGAAACGCGATCGCCTGGTCGCCGGAGCCCCGGAGCACCACCTCGCGAACCGCCTCGGACAGATCCTTCCACGGCGTCGCCGGAGCGAACGTGTAGTGGACGGCGAGGGCCATCAACGCTTCATCGAGACCGGGGAGCGCGCGCAGCACCGCGCCGGCCAGCGCGCGCGGCAAGGGCGCCCCGGGATCGGCCACGATCAGCGTCGGGTCGAAGCGCCGCTCCACGCCGAGACCACCGCAGGCCTCGCACGCGCCGAGCGGACTGTTGAACGAGAAGAATCGCGGCGACAGCTCGGGATACGATACGCCGCAGGTTGGGCAGGCGTGCCGCTCGGAGAAGAGCTGTGGCACCGGCGCCGCCGCGCCGGGTTCCGCGACGTCGACGAGCGCGATGCCGTCGCCGTGCCGGAACGCGACCTCGATCGAGTCGGCGAGCCGCCCGAGCGCGCCCTCGCGCCGCACGATCCGATCGACCAGCACTTCGATCGTGTGGCGCTGCGTCTTGGCGAGTGCGATCTCCTCGCCGAGCTCGCGCAGCTCGCCGTCGACGCGCGCGCGCACGAAGCCGCCGCGCCGCAGATCCTCCAGCTCCTTCTTGTGCTCGCCCTTGCGATCGCGGACGACCGGGGCGTAGATCCACAGGCGCGTGCCCTCGGGCAGCGCGGCCAGACGGTCCACCACCTGCTGGACGCTCTGGGCGGTGATCGCCTTCCCGCAGCTCCAGCACACGGGCTCGCCGACGCGGGCGTAGAGCAGTCGCAGGTAGTCGGCGATCTCGGTGATGGTGCCGACCGTCGAGCGCGGATTGCGCCCGACGCCGCGCTGCTCGATCGCGATGGCGGGCGAGAGGCCGTCGATCCCGTCGCAGTCCGGCTTCTCCATCTGCTCGAGGAACTGGCGCGCATAGGCCGACAGCGACTCGACGTAGCGGCGCTGGCCTTCGGCGTAGAGCGTGTCGAACGCGAGGGACGACTTGCCCGAGCCCGAAAGGCCGGTCACGACCACGAGCCGCTCGCGCGGGATGTCGACGTCGATGCTCTTGAGGTTGTGCCCGCGGGCGCCGCGAATGCGGATCACACCCGCCATCGGTCGCAATCGCCTCTAGGCACCGAGGGCCGCGCGGGCGGCTTCGACCGCGGCTTCGACGGTCGCCTGATACTCGGCGAGCTGGGCCTTGGTCTGCGCCTCGAATCGCATGACGAGGACCGGCTGCGTGTTCGAGGCCCGCAACAGCCCCCAGCCGTGATCGAAGCGGACCCGCACGCCGTCGACGTCGATGATGTCGCGCCCCGCCTTCCGGAATTCGTCCCGGACGCGATCGGCGACCTTGAACTTCACCTCGTCCGGGCAGTCGACGCGGATCTCCGGCGTCGTGACGGACGGCGGCAGATCGGCGAGCAGCTCGGCCACGGTCTTGCCGGTGCGCCCGAGGATCTCGAGCAGCCGCGCGCCGGCATAGGCCGCGTCGTCGAAGCCGAAGTAGCGCTCCTTGAAGAAGATGTGGCCGCTCATCTCGCCGCCGAGCAGGGCCCCGGTCTCCTTCATCTTGGCCTTCAGGAGCGAGTGGCCGGCCTTCCACATGATGCCCGTGCCGCCGTGCTTGGCGATGTCGTCGTACAGGCGCTGCGAGCACTTCACCTCGGAGACGATGGTGCCGCCCGGGTTGCGCGCAAGCACGTCGCGCGCGTACAGGACCAGCAGCTCGTCGCCCCAGATGATGCGGCCGCGTGCGTCGACGACGCCGATCCGATCGGCGTCGCCGTCGAAGGCGATGCCCAGCTCGGCCTTTTCCTTCGCGACTGCGCGGACGAGATCCTGCATGTTCTCGGCCACCGTCGGATCGGGATGGTGGTGCGGAAAGCGCCCGTCCATCTGGCAGAAGAGCTCGGTCACGCGCGCGCCGAGGCGGCGGTAGATGCCCGGCGCGACGGGACCCGCCGTCCCGTTGCCCGCATCCACCACGACGTTGATCTCGCGGGCGAGACGGCCGATGTTCTCGACGACGTACTCCTCGTACTCGGGTGCCACCGGACGCTGCTCCAGCGTCCCTCGCCCGCTGCGGAACTTCCCGGCCTCGAGACGCCGGCGCAGATCCTGGATCTGCTCGCCGTGCAGCGCCTCCTTGCCGAGGCAGACCTTGAACCCGTTGTAGTCCGACGGATTGTGGCTGCCGGTGATCTGGATGCCGCCGTCGAGGTTCCAGTGGAAGATCGCGAAGTACACGAGCGGCGTCGACACGACGCCGATCTCGACGACACCGAGCCCGGTCGAGCGGATGCCGTCGATGAGGGCGGCCGCGTAGCCGTCGGAGGTGAGCCGGCAATCGCGACCCACGCAGACGCGCGCGGCGCCGTGCTCGAGCGCGAGCGTGCCGAACGTCTGTCCGAGGAGTCGCGCGAAGCTCGCGTCGAAGTCGCGCTCGGCGATGCCGCGAATGTCGTATTCGCGGAAGATCGTCGGGTTCAGTTGAGCACCTCGACGTGGTGGCGGTCCCGAAGGTTCTTCGAGATCCACTGGCGGAAGCGCTCGTCGGCCTTCGCGTTGTAGAGCATCTGCTTGATCGTATCCTTCACCTGGTCGAAGGGTACCGGGCCGCCGCCCTGGATACCCTCGACCTTCAGGAGGTGGATGCCGTTCGGCGTGACGACCGGCTCGCTCACCTCGCCCGAGCGCAGGCTGAACGCCACGCGTTCCAGCATCGGGGACATTTCGCCCTTCTTGAAGGTGCCGAGCAAGCCGCCGTTGTCGGCGCCCGGCCCCTCCGAGTACCGGCGAGCCAGTGCCTCGAACGACTGCCCCGAGTCGGCCATCTGCTTCACGGCCTTGGCCTGCTCGACGACGCGCACGGCGTCCTGCTGGGTCATGCCCGCCTTGAAGCCGAAGAAGATGTCCCGCACGACCACGCCGCTGCGGGTGGCGAACTCCTCCTTGTGCTGCTGGTAGTACGTCTCCACGTCCTCGTCGCTGATGGTGATGGTCGAGCCCCGCATCTCCTGCTGGAGGAGCACCGTCTTCTCGAGCTCCTCCTTCACCTTGGCGCGGTACTGCTCGATCGTCATGTTCTGCTGCTTGAGCGCCGCCTTGAACTGCTCTTCGCTGAGCTTGTTGCGGGCCATCACCTCGTCGACGTAGTGCGTGATGTCTTCGGCCTTCACAGAGATCTTCCGCGCCACGATCTCCTTCTCGAGGATCTTGTCGGTGACGACGGCTTCCAGCAGGTCCTGGTCGGACACCCCGTGGGCACGCCGCTCCTCGCCGTAGCGCTGCACCTCGTGCGCAGTGATGGGGTCGCCGTCGACGGTGGCGACGATGCGGTTGACCACGCCGGCTGCAGCCGGCCGCTGAGCGACCAACGCGAATACCAGGATGGCCGCGGTGCGGCCGAGCAACATGGCGCGGGTGGGTATCATGCGGCTGCGAGCCTCTGCAACACGGACGTGAGCTCCGCGATGAGCCCGTCGTGGTCGGTCGCCTCCGGACGAACGAGCAACGCCGAGCCGCTCGTGAGCCGCAGGCGTCCTTTCGACCCCCGGATGAACTCCAGCAGGGACGGCACCTGCACCGGCGTTGCCGCATCGAACTCGATGACGACGTCGTCGCCCCGCCGGCGGACCTGCGAGACGCGCAGGTCCTTCAGCCAACGCCGCAGCGCCATGATGCGCAGCAGGGTGTCGACGAGGAGCGGCGGCGGCCCGTAGCGGTCCTGCAGCTCCTCGCGGATGGCGTCGAGGTCGGGGACGCCGCGGATGCCCGCGAGCCGCTTGTAGAGCATGAGCCGCTGGCTCACGTCGGGGACGTAGGACTCCGGCACGTAGGCGGGGATCGCGAGCTGGATCTCGGGCTCGATCTCCGCCTCGGCGGGCTCGCCGCGCACCTCCCGGACCGCCTGCTCGAGCATGTGCGTGTAGAGCTCGAGCCCGATCGCGGTGATGTTGCCGGACTGCTGCTTGCCCAGGAGGTTCCCGGCGCCCCGGATCTCGAGGTCGTGCGCCGCGAGGCGGAAGCCGCCGCCCAGGTCGTCCAGCTCCTGGAGCACCGTCAGCCGCTTCTGCGCGTCCGACGTGATCAGGTGCTCGCCGGGAATGAGGAGGTAGGCATACGCCCGGTGATGCGACCGTCCGACCCGCCCGCGAATCTGGTAGAGCTGCGCCAGGCCGAACGTGTCGGCGCGGTTCACGATGAGCGTGTTCGCGTTCGGGATGTCGAGACCCGACTCGATGATCGCCGACGTGACGAGCAGGTTCGTCTGGCCGTGCATGAAGGCGAGCATCGCGCGCTCGAGATCGGCCTCGCCGAGCTGCCCGTGCGCGATCCCGATGTGCGCCTCGGGGACGAGCTCGCGCAGGCGCGCGGCGACCTGCTCGATGCTCTCGACGCGGTTGTGCACGAAGAACACCTGCCCGCCGCGCCCGAGCTCGCGCACCACCGCGTCGCGGATGACGCCCTCGTCGTACTTCGTGACGTAGGTCCGGATCGCGAGGCGGTCGACGGGCGGCGTCTCGATCACGGAGAGGTCCCGGATGCCGGAGAGCGACATGTTGAGGGTGCGGGGGATCGGCGTCGCCGTGAGCGTCAGGACGTCGACGGTCGCGCGCAGCATCCGGATGCGCTCCTTGTCCTTCACGCCGAAGCGGTGCTCCTCGTCGACGATGAGCAGACCGAGCTCCTTCCACTGGACGTCCTTCTGGAGGAGCCGATGCGTTCCGATCACCACGTCGACGCGCCCGCTCGCGAGGCCGCCCACGGTCTCCTTCGTCTCGGTCGCGGTGCGGAAGCGCGACAGCATCTCGATCGTGATCGGATAGCCCTGGAAGCGTGCCGCGAAGGTCTCGAGATGCTGCTGGGCGAGGATCGTCGTGGGCACGAGCACGGCAACCTGCTTGCCGCCCAGCACGGCGAGAAACGCCGCGCGCATCGCGACCTCCGTCTTGCCGAAGCCGACGTCGCCGCACACGAGGCGATCCATGGGCCGGGCGCCCCCGAGATCGCCCAATACCTCGTCGATGGCGCGCGTCTGCCCGGGCGTCTCCTCGAACGGAAACCGCGCCACGAATTCCTGATAGAGCGGATCCGACTGGGCGTACGGCCGGCGCCCGTGTGCCTCGCGGGCGGCGTAGACCTTCAAGAGCTCGTGCGCCATCGCGAGGAGCGATTCCTTGGCCTTCGCCTTCGCGCGCTCCCACGACGTGCCGCCGAGCTTGTCGAGCGGCGGCGCGCCGCCGTCGGCCGACACGTAGCGTTGCACGACGTTGATGCGGTCGACGGGGACGTAGAGCCGGTCGCCCCCTTCGTACTCGAGGTGCAGGTAGTCGCCCTCGGTGTCGGCGACCTGCATGTGCTTGAGGCCCCGATACAACCCGACGCCGTGGTCGACGTGCACGACGTAGTCGTCGGGCCGCAACTGCGCGAGCGTGGAGAACACGTCGGTCGGCCGCTCCCGCCGGGTGCGGCGCACCTGGCGCGGCTCACCGAACAGCTCGGCTTCGGTGACGATGGCGAGTCCGTCGGCCGGCAGCCGCACGCCGCGCGAGAGCTCGCCGGTCAACGCGAGCGGCCCGCGCCCCTTGGCACCGAGCGCCTGCGCGAAGGGCGCGTCGGTCGCGAGGGCGTCGATGCCGTGGGGCGCCAGGAGGCCGCGCAGCCGGTCTCGCCGCGCCGGCGTCGTCGCCACGAGCACCAGGCGCGCACCGTCGCGCTCCCATTCGTGGAGACGGTCGGCGACCGCCTTCAGCGGAGCGTCGGTCGTGGTCGTGCCGCGCAGGACGATCCCGTCGGTCGCGTACGTCGTCGCGCGCAGGTCGTCGCCCGCGAGGCTCTCGAGGCCCTCCACCTCGACCCGCGGCCAGCCACCCAGACGCTCCCGCCATTCGGACGGCGGGAGGTAGAGCGCCTCGGCCGGGGGATGAAATCGTCCTTCGGCCTCTGCCGCCGTCGCGTGGGTCACGACCTGCTGCCAGGTCGCTTCGACCGCCGCCTCGAGACCGCTGCCCTGCTCGACCCAGACGAGCGTCCCCTCGGGCAGGAAGTCGGCGAGCGTGCCGAGCGATGGATGCAGGTAGGGAAGGAGGGCCTCCATGCCCGGCAGCACGAGCCCCGAGCGCACGGCTTCCACGAGGTCGCGCCGCTCCTGGCGGGCGAGAGCGACGTCCGCCGCGCGCTCGTCGATCGCGCGCGCCACGGACGGACCCAGCTGATGCTGCCCGAACTCGCGCAGCGGCAGCAGGAGCAGGTCCTCGATCGCATCGAGCGATCGCTGCGAGGACGCGTCGAGGAGCCGGATGCTCTCGATCTCGTCGCCGAAGAACTCGAGGCGCACGGGCCGCACGTACCCGACCGGGAAGACGTCGAGGATGCCGCCGCGCACGGCGACGTCGCCCGGATCCTGCACGAGCGGCACGCGATGGTAGCCCCACGCGACCAGGCGCGAGGCGAGGTCGGCGGGAGCCGTGGTCTCGCCCGCGACGACGTAGGTGATGGCCTCGGCGAACACCCGACGTGGCAGGCCGCGCTGCCCCCATGCCTCGATCGTCGTCACGACGATGGGGTCGGGCGTCTGCAGGAGGTGATAGAAGCCCTCCATCCGGGCGGCCACCGTCTCGCGCGTCGGCGAGAGTGGCTCGAACGCAGGCACCTCCCACCCCGGCAGCACCTGCACCCGGCGCTCGAGCGGGTTCGTCCCTTCCCGATCACCCCGAAAGAAGCGAAGGTCGGACGCGAACGCCTCGGCCCTCGCCGTGTCGACCGCGAGCACGAGCACCGGGCGGGGAATCTGGGCGTACAAGCGCGCGAGGGCGAGCGCGGGCGCACTCCCGCGCAGCCCGGTCAGCCGAATGGGCTGCGGAGCAGGTTTTTCGAGCGCGCGGGCCGCGCGCGCGACGACGTCGGACAAGGCCGGCGCAGACACGGCTCGGCGTCGCAGTCTGCCCGACGCGCTCGCGTCACTCCAGTCGCCGTCCGCGAAAGACGGCGACCGGGGAGCCCACCGCGAGCACGACCGACGCGGGCGCGGACCCGGTGAGGAACGACCAGGACGGGCCGTAGACCGCGCCGAAGTCGACGTCGATCGCGGCTGCCGCGTTCGGATAGATCTCCCAGACCGGGTGCCGCACCTCGTAGCGGATGGTGCGACCGCGCCGGTCGATCCCGAAGCCCCACTGGTGCTCCTTGAAGAAGTGCTCCACCCCATTCGTCGGCGCCGGGCAGGGCGGCTCGCTCGCAACGGCCGAGAAGCGTTGCAGCCGGCCCTCCCACTCGAAGCGATGCGTGACGGCGATCCGCCCGTCGTCGTGGCGCACGGAGCGACCCATCGCGGTCGCGCGATACGGCTCGTTGTAGAGTCGTCGCGCCACCGCCGCGACCAGGCGGCTCGGCACCAGCTCGCGCACGAAGACGACGCCTCGCTCGGCGCCCGACCGGACGTAGAAGCGCAGGTTCACCTCGGGAAAGTCGACGAGCCCCGGCCAGCGCACCCCGAGCACCCGCGTGTCGAGGAAGTCGAACGCCACCAGGCTGACGTAGGTGTGCCCGTCGCGCCGGTCGAGCTCGAGGCCGGGCGGGAGATGGCGGCGCAGCAGGTAGTCGGGCGCGACGTACGACGCCAGCAGGAGGTTCGCCCAGCGTGCCGTGAGAAAGGGACGCCCGGACGCCGAGTCCATCGCCGTCAGCCGCGGCGGCTCGGCGAGCGGACGATCGCGTAGAGTGGGACGACGACCCGATTCTCGTCGGGATGGGTCGTGAAGATCTCGACGTTGCCCTCGATCTTGCCCGGTGGAAGGCCATCGCGCAGCCGCAGGTTCAACTGATACTCGACGCCGTCCTCTATGGTGGTGAGGTCGTAGGTCACGGCCTGCGGCACGATCACCTTGGTGACCGCGATCGGGTGCTCGCTGCGATTGCGGATGTAGACCTCGCGCGGCGAGGCGGCTTCCCCCTCGGCGAGGGCGAACGTCACCTGTGGCGGCAGGACCGCGATGTCGCCTTCGATGGTGCCGAGGACGCGTACCGTCACCTGCGGCTGCCGCTCGCTCGTCGTGCGCAGGACGAGGTCCGCGTTGAAGCGCCCGACGGGCAGGTCGCCATCGAGCTCGACGACCACCTGCTGGCCGTGGTCGTCGGCTGCGGAATCGATCCAGGACCGGACGTGGGGATTCGTCGCCTCCACCGCGGTGACGAGGGCGGCGGGTCCCGGGCGCCCCGCGACGACGGTGAGCGAGCGCCGTACGACCGTGCCGCGCCGCACGTGCCCGAGGTAGAGGGGCGTCGGCGTGATCACGAGGTCGGTCAGCACCTGGCCGGTGAGCGTCACCGTGAGCGGCGTCCCGGCGGGATCGTTCGTGTAGACGGTGACCGTCTTCGTCGTGTGGCCCGAGAGGCGCGCGGTGTCGAGGCGGACGATGACGGAGCTGGCGTCGCCGGGCGCGATGGGATCGCCCGAGGCGACGCCGACGGTGCACGCGCAGGTGCCCTTCACGTGATCGATGCGCAGCCATTCGCCGCCCGTGTTGCGGACGCGGAAGATCTGCTCGATCACCTGGCCCTGCTCGGCCGTGCCGAAGTCGTATACCGGCTCGTCGACGACGGCCCGTGCGGCGCCGTCCGCGGCCGGTGCCGCCACCGCGCGCGCGAGCAGCACCAGCGCCCAGAAACACACGAGCCGGCGGGGATGCATGCGCATCGCTCTACCGCCGGCTCGCTGATCGCGCAATCGAATCGCGTCTAGTACACGCAGTTGCACTCCATCAGGTCACCCTGCGGCAGGCAGGTCCCGATGCAATCGGCGTTCGACGAGCAGGGAATCGACTTCACCACCGAGCAGGCGCCGCTCGCGGTGTCGCAGGTGCCGGCGAGGCAGGTGTTCGGGGCGTTCGGATCGCAGACCTCGGCGTTGTCGATGCGCCCGTTCCCGCACAGGTGGTCGAGGGTCAGCGTGAAGCTGATCGGGTTCGACTTGAAGCTCTTGCCGTCGTCGGCCACGCCGGACGCCACCGCCTGGATGATGAGCGGGAACGACACGTACACGTCCGAGGGCAGCGCGGCGTACTGCGCCCGCAGGCAGTGGATGATCTGCGAGTTCACCATGGGGAAGAGGTTCACGAAGGCGACGTGCGGCGCGCCGCTGCCCGTGTTGCCGGTGCCGTCGGGCGTGAGGCCGAACGGGAAGAGGTGCGCACCGGAGAACACCTGCACCTTGCGCAGCGAACGGCACGCGGTCGGAAAGCCGTTGCGCGTCGGGACGAACTGGCGGAACCGGCCGGCCCCGGCGATGCGCATCTTCAGCTGGACGTTGTCGATCGAGATGCCCTGGTGGGTCATCATGTTCACGAGCTCCATCCAGCCGCCGCAACGGGTGAGCGGGTAGCTCACCGTCGGGAAGCCGAGCGTGTTCCAGAGCCCGATCTCGTCGGAGCTGACCGGAATGCCCGAGTCCACGGTCGGGATCTGGCACTTCCCGTCGTCCGATGCCTCGGCCTCGAAGAACCCGGCCGCCCGCAGGACGAGCCCGTCGGTGCCCGCACCGGCCTCGCCCACCATGGCCAGCATGACCACGGCCGCGAGCGCCGCCCGCATCGCAGTACCTCTACGAATCCCCATGACTCCTCTCCTCCCAGCCCCTTTTGCTCCGACGGCTGCACGCCTCAGAGGTGTTGTGCGATCTCCTGTGCCGTGAGCTCGACGAACCGCACGCGGCCCACCTGCTCGACGGCAACGAAACGAATGCGTCCCTTCGACGACTTCTTGTCCGCTCGCATCGCCGTGACGAGCGCGGCCGGCGGCACGTCCCCGGGCAGATCCATGGGCAACCCGAGCGCCCGCAGGACGCCCCGGAGGCGGTCGACGGTCCCGGCGTCGCAGATGCCGAGCGCGTGCGAGACGCGCGCCGCCGCGACCATTCCCATCGCCACCGCCTCGCCGTGGAGGTAGCGACCGTAGGTAGTCGCGGCCTCGACCGCGTGGCCCACCGTGTGCCCGAAGTTGAGCACGGCGCGCTCGCCCCGCTCCTCGCGCTCGTCGGCCGACACGACGGCCGCCTTCTGGCGGGCGCACGACGCCACGACGGCCACGAGCGCCTCGGGGTCGAGTGACAGCAGGGCCTCGGGCGCGCGCTCGAGGCGCGCGAACAGCGCCGCGTCGCCGATGACGCCGTACTTCACGACCTCCGCCAGTCCCGCCAGCAGCTCGCGGCGCGGCAGGGTCGCCAGCGTCGCGACGTCGGCCACGACCAGGCGCGGCTGGTGGAAGGCGCCGATCAGGTTCTTGCCCGCCGGGTGGTCCACCGCGGTCTTCCCGCCGATGGCGGCGTCGACCTGCGCCAGCAGCGTCGTCGGGACCTGCACGACGGGCAGGCCGCGCAGCAACGTCGCCGCCGCGAAGCCGGTGAGATCGCCGATCACGCCGCCGCCGAGGGCGACGAGCGGCATCGTGCGCTCCACGCCCGCCGCCAGCAGCGCATCGTAGACGCGCGACAGCGTCGCGAGGTTCTTGTGCTCTTCGCCGTCCGGCACCACGACCACGACCGGCTCGAAGCCGGCGAGGCGCAGCGAGCGCTCGACGGGCGTACGATAGAGCGCGCCGACCCGATCGCTCGTCACGACCCCGCACCGTCCGCCGAACCCGAGGGCGGCGAGGCGCGAACCGAGCTCGCCGAGCAGCCCCTCGCCGACGACGACGGCGTACGAGCGCGGGCCGAGATCGACTCGGATCTCCTCCGAGCTCACCGCCGACACGACCATCGCCTCCGCCCACCGAGTCGCCATCGTCCGCTCACCGCACGTCCACTGCCGCGCGCACGCGGTCGACCACCTGGTCGACCGTGAGACCCGTCGTATCGATCGCGTGGGTGGCGCTGGCGTACGCGGACTCCCGCGCCGCGAGCAGGGATTGGATCCGCTCGAGCCGCTCGCTCTTCGTCTTGGCCGATGCGAGCAGCGGACGACTTGACGCGTCCGGAATGCGCCGCAGGATCTCCTCCGGCGACGCGGTGAGACACACGATCGGTCCGGCCGCCGCGAGCCGGCGCCGGTTGTCGCGATCGAGGAGCGCGCCGCCGCCCGTGGCGACGACGGCGTCGGGGATCGCGCAGGCTTCCGTCACCGCTTCGCGCTCGAGCGCGCGGAACGCCGCCTCGCCCTGGGTGGCGAAGATCTCGGCCACGCGACGCCCCGCCTTCATCTCGACCAAGCGGTCGGTGTCGACGAACGTGCGTCCGAGCGTACGTGCCAGTCGGCGTCCCACTTCGGTTTTTCCCGTCCCCATGAAGCCCGTGAGTATGATCTGCGCCACGACCTCGCGGACGTTAGCCCCCGCGGCGCTCCGCCCACAACTGATTCGAGGGCGGGAGGCTCGCCGTGCCCGCATCGACGACCTTCGGCGTGAGGAACACGATCAGCTCCTCGTGGTGCTTGGACTCGAGGGTCCGCTTGAAGAGCCACCCCAGCGCCGGGATCTTGCTCAGGTACGGCATCCCGTCCTCGCGGTCGTCGCCGATGGTGCGGTAGATGCCGCCCAGCACGACGGTGTCTCCATTGCGGATGAGAACGTTCGAGTTGGCCTCGCGGCTGACTTCGCTCGGGATCCCGTCGACGGCCCGCGTGAAGTCGGGCTGGCTCGACTTGGCGTAGATGCTCATCAGCACGAATCCGTCCGACGAGACCTGCGGGGTCACGACGAGCGTGATGCCGGTGTTGATCTTCTCGGTCGCGGTGGTCCCGCCGCCCGCCGACCCGCCGGCGCCCGTGTTGATGACGGTGCCGGTCGAGGGCAGCTTCACGCGCAGAATCGTCAAGCTCTGGATGGTCGCCGCGACGTTGTTCATGGTGATGACGCGCGGGCGGCTGATGACCTTCGCCTTGCCCTCGTTCTCGAGCGCCGTCAGGCGAACCGACAGCGTGTTCGCGCCGTTGAGCGAACCGAGCGCCAGGTCGATCGCCGAGCCCGATCCGGCACCGAAGCCGTTGCCGAACCCCGTCGGCACCGGGAAGTCGGCGAGGAACGGAACCGGCAGCGGAACGGCGCCCGTCCCCGAGGGCGGCGGCGCCGTGCCGACGCCGAGGCCGCTTCCACCGACGCCGATCGTGCCGGGGAAGTTCGCGCCCGTCGGCGTTCCCGTCGATGGTCCCTGCTGGTTCTGATAGCCCCACTGCACGCCGAGGCCGCGCGCGAAGTCCTGCGTCGCCTCGACGATGTTCGCCTCGATCAGCACCTGCGGGCTCTGGACGTCGAGCTCCTTGATCAGGTGGCTCGCATCGTCGACGCCCCGGCCGATGTCACGCACGATGACGGTGTTGGTGCGCTCGTCGAACGTGACCGCGCCGCGATCCGTCAGCACGCCCTTCACCTTGTCGACCAGCGACTCGTCGGCGCGGGCGTAGTTCACCCGCACGTACTTCACGCGCAGCGGCTCGAGCTCGTTCTCGGAGTCTTCGGCCGCCTTCAGCGAATCACGCTCTTCCTTCAGGCGGTTCACGGACGACACGCGGACGACGTTGCCGTCCTCGGTCTTCTCGAGCCGGTTCGTGCGGAGCACCAGGTCGAAGGCCTGGTCCCACGGCACGTCGGTCAGGTGGAGCGTGACCTTGCCCTGCACGTCGTCGGTCGCGATGATGTTGAGACCGCTGACGTCGGCCAGCACGCGGAGCACGTTCTGGATGTCCGCGTCCTTGAAATCGAGCGAAATCTTCTCGCCGTGGAAGACCGGGATCGGCACCACAGGACCGAGCGTGTCCTTGCTGTCCTTACGGACGACGCGCGACGGCTGCTGCGGCCGAACCGCCTCGGGCACCGCGGGCGGCTCGTAGGCGATCGGCTGCGGCCGATTGCGATCCGGCAACGGTGACGGCGTCGCGATCGGGCCGGCCTCGGGCATGGGCGTCGGCTCGGGCGTCGGAGCCGCCTTCGGAGCCGGCTCCGCCTTCGGAGCCGGCGCAGCCTGCGGGGCCGGCGCGGGCGTCTCGACCATCGCGGCCAACACGGGCTGCGAGGTCTCGTCGGTCGCGCGCTCGCGCGCCGTCTTCGGCGCAGCCGTCGCGGGATTGCCGAGGTCGGCGACCACCGTGTCGCCCTCCTGGCGGACGTCACGGATCTCGACCTTCTGCTTGAGATCGAGCACGATCCGAAGCTGCCCGGCGTAGGGGGCCACGCGGACCCGCGACACGACCGGGTCGGTCATCGCGTAGCGCTTCTCGCGGATGCGGTCCGCGTACGGACCGGCGACGTCGACGACGACGCGCGGGGGCGACGCGAGCGAGAAGTTGCGGACGCCGTCGGGCGCGCGCGTCAGCGCGACCACGACCTTGCGGCCCTCGGTGGTCGCCTCGACGCGAACGTCGCGAATGGCGAGTGACTGTGCATCTTGCACCGCAGCGGCCTGCGTCGGGGTCCCAGGCTCCGTCTCCGGCACGGCGATCGGCTGCTCTTCCAGCGTCGCGGCCACCCCGCGCGACCCGATCGTCGCGGCGGCGCAGCCGGCGAACACGAGCAGCATGAACCCACGTCCGAGCGCCCTCATCACTTCCCCCTCTCCTCGGTCGCCAGCTCCATCACCACTTCGGACGTCTGGCGATCCCCGTAGAAATCGACGGATTCCTCTTCAACTCGAAGCTTGCCCTGTTCGATCGCCTTCACCGCGCCGCCGTTGGCGCCGATCGCGGTGCCGACTTTCACGATGTAGCCGAGCCCGGCGTCGTCCTCGACGACCGCGCGCGGCTCGTTCGCCTGATAGATCACGGCCACGAGCTTCAGCTGGCCGATGTCGTAGCGCTGGAGCGGCGAACGGATCTCGCCGGTGGCGGTCGTCTGATTCGCGCGCGGCGGCCGGAAGGGATCCCGGCGTCCGGCCGGATCGTAGGCCGCGTCCCCCGCGGACGGCGAATGCGCGAGCGCGCGCGGGGCAGCGGGCGCTCCGGCGCTCTCCGGTTCGGCCGCCACGGCCGCGCGGGCGACCAGCAGCGCCATCCCCACGAGCAGTGTCGTCATATGCCGCTTCATGCGTCTTTCTCCGGCGCCCCACCGGGCTTGCCCTTGCCTTCCTTCTCCTTCTCGATGGCGCGCTGCTTGCGCTCGGTCTCGTCGAGGAAGCGGAAGGTCGTCGCCGTGCAGGCGGCGTCGAGCAGGAGCACGTCGCCTTCGATGCGCGGCTTCTTCAGCTGAATGTCGGACACGTTCACGATGCGGTCGAGCCGCTTCACGCGGTCCATGAAGAGCGCGAGCTCGTGGTACGTGCCGCGCATTTCCATCTGGACTGGAACGTCGGCGTAGAACTCCGAGTACGCCTCCGGCTTCTGCCGGAAGAGCGTCAGGTCGAGCCCGACGGCGCGCGCGCTGGCCGCGATGTTCGAGAGCAGATCCGCGATCTCGCGGCCCTCGGGGAGGCGCGCCTCGGCCCGCTTCACGTCGGCCTGCAGGTCGCGGATGCGCTTCTCCTCGTCCGCGCGGGCGTTCACCTTGATGCGCTTCTGCTCGAGCTGGGCCTGCTGCCCCCCGAGCTGGTCCTTCAGCTCGGTGAGTGCCGCGGCCTTCGGCCCGTAGACGTACTGGTAGTCGATCAGGAAGATGAGGGCGATCAGGCCGATCGTCGCGCCGAGCTTCTGGGCGATGGGCCAGTCGCGAATGGAGTCGATCAACCCCTCCATCATGGCGTGATCCTCCCGCGCGAGGCCGTCACGGTCGGATCGTCCGACAGCGCGGCCGTCCGCTTCGGCGGCTGCGGCGCCGCCCCGGGCTTCTGCACGGCCGGGGTCGTCGTGGCGCCGGCGTAGTTGACGTGCGCCTTGAGGGCGAACTTCTTCTGCTTGACGCCGTCCTGGTTCACCTGCGTCGTCTCTTCGAGGTCGACGTTCTGGAAGTAGGTGGACGTGCCGAGCTTGCGCAGGAAGTCGGCGATCGTCTGCTCGTCGACGCTGAAGCCCTGCATGTGCACCGTGCCCGCCGCCTCGGCGAACTCCGTGAGCCAGAGCTTGTCCGGCGTGGCGCTCGAGAGGTCGGCGAGCATGCGCACGGGCCCGGCGCTGCGCGCCTCGAGCTGCGAGATGACCTTCAGCTTCTCCTCGAGCTCCTTCTGCTGGGCCTGGATGCGCAACACGTCGCCGTACGGCCCGGCGATCGCCTGGAGCTCTTCGGTGACCTGCGTCACGCGCCGCTGCGTGGCGGCGTACCGCGCCGCCTGGATCGAGTGCCCGATGACCAGCAGGAAGGCGCCGACCGCGACGATCAGGCCGACGGTCGCGAGCTGCTGCCGCTGATCCGCGGCACGCTGCGCCTCTTCAGTGGGAAGCAGATTGATGCGGATCATTTGTCCCCCGGACGGCGGGTCGCGAGCCCGACGGTGACGGCCAGCGCAGGCCCGCTCTGCTCGATGACGCTGCGGTCGACCTTCCCGTCGAGGGTGATCCGGCGGAAGGGGTCGACGACGTCGACCTTGGTGTCGAGTCGCTCCTTCAGCTGCGCCGAAAGCCCCGGCATGCGGGCCGGACCGCCCGACAGAAGGACGGCGCCGAGCGGCTCGTCGGTGGCGGCGGTCCAGAAGAACGAGAGCGCCCGCTGCACTTCCTCGACGATGAACTCGGTGACCGAGCTGAGCACGGATTCGGCGTCGTCGGGCGTGAGATTCCCCGCCGACTGGCCGCGCTTGAGGGCGTCGGCGTCCTGCGGAGACACGCCGAGCTGCCGCACGAGCGCGTCGGTGAATTCCGCGCCGCCGACCGGCACGTCGCCGGTGAACGTGGAGCGACCGTCTTTCAGGATGTTGATCGACGAGTAGCGCGCACCGATGTTGACGAGGGCGACCGAACCGCCTTCGCTCACGTCGTAGTTCAGCTCGAACATGTTCTCGAGCGCGAAGTAGTCGACGTCGACGATCGCGGGATCGAGCCCGGCGGCGCGGATGGCGGCGGTGTAGCTGTTGATGATGTCGCGCTTCACCGCGACCACCAGCACCTCCATCTTGTTCCCGTCCTCCATCCAATCGACGACCTGGTAGTCCAGGTAGACGTTGTCGAGGGAGTCGGGGATCAGCTGCTGCGCCTCGGCCAGCACCGCGCCGTCGATGTTGCTGCCGGATTGCGCGGGCAACACGACCTTCTTCACGATCACGGCCGGACCCGGCACCGCGGTGATCACGCCGGTCGACTGCGCGCCCGTCTTCTGGACGAGCGCCCGGATCGCATCGACGACCGGTCCCTCGTCCTGGATGACGTTCGACTGGATCACGGTCGGCGGCACGGGGGCCGTCGCGAGTGCCGTCAGACGCGGGCCCGACGGACCGTGAAACACCTCGGCGAGCTTGATGCTGCTCGAGCCGATGTCCAGGACGAGCATGCCGTCCTGACGCTTGAACGGGTTCTGGAGGTTCGCACCGAGCAGCGATTGCAGCTTGCCCAGCTGAAATCTGCGTACGAGCCCAGCCGGATTCAACAGGTCTGGCAGCGCCACGGCCACATCCTCCCCATCATCACCACACCCTCACCACCCCCACGGGTGGTCCGCTCGCCTGTCGCAAAAGTCCAAAAATCTGACTCTGCAAGACTAGTATGCTCCGCTAGCCCCTTGGTTGTCAAAGCATCCACCGTCACTTCCTGCCTCGCACTCGTTGATCTTCAGCAACCAGCGTGCCCGACCGCGCGGACTCCTCTCCGCGCCTCTCGAATGCAGATGATGCCCCAAAAACGAGAAGACCCGGTCGTGTCTCCACGACCAGGTCTCCTCGTGTGCAGAAAGGAGGGGCTGAGACGCAGTGGTGCAAGCGTGGTGCCACGAAGATCCGAGAAAACGCCGCGAAATCCCTCGACGACGCATGCGCCGTCGCGTCGAGATGTTGCCACGCGCGCCGGCAAGCTGACGGCGGGAGAAATTTGACACCCCGAGCGCCCGCTCCTAGTTCGGTGCACGGATGAACGGGCTCGTCGAGATCGCACCGCTTCCGCCCGTCCCGCAGCACGACCTGTTCACCTATCTCGTCCCGACCGCGATGCGGGAGCACATCCAGGTCGGCATGCGCGTGCGCGTGCCGCTCGGGAGGCAGACCCGCACGGGGCTCGTGGCGGGATTCACAGCCGATGCGCCGGCGCGGGGCGACGTCCGGACGGTGCTGGACCTCCTCGACACCGCACCCTTCGTGCCCGCCGATCTGCTCGAGCTGTGTCGCTGGACGGCACGCTACTATCTGGCCTCGCTCGCCGAGGTGATCGGGACGATCGTCCCGGGACGGGTTCCCGAGGCGACGCAGGAGCTCGGCGTCCGCCTCCTGCGCCGCCTCGATCCGGAGGAAGAGGAGCGCCTGCTGCGCCGGGCGCCCGCACGGGCCGCCGCGTATCGTGCGCTGGCGGGCACCGCGGCGGGTGCGCTCCTCGCCCGCGACGCCCAGGCCGCCGGTATTCGATCCGACGCCATCCGCGGACTGGTGATCGCGGGTCTCGCGGAGCGGTTCCAGCAGCCCGCCGAGCGCACGGCGCCTGCCCAGCCGGCGCCGGCGCCGCGGCCGCCCCTCACTTCCGAGCAGCAGGCGGCCGCCGACGCCATCGCGGACGCCGTGCGGACAGGGCAGCACGCCTCCTTCGTCCTCCATGGCATCACGGGCAGCGGCAAGACCGAGGTCTTCCTCGCGGCCGCCGAGGCGACCCTCGCCGCGGGGCGCGACGTCCTGGTCCTCGTACCCGAGATCGCCCTCACCCATCAGGCCGTGGCCCGCGTCCGGGAGCGCTTCGGCGATACGGTCGCCGTCCTGCACAGCGGGCTCGGTCCGCGCGAGCGCTGGAGCGAGTGGCGGCGGATCGTCACACGCGAGGCCCGCGTGGTGGTCGGTGCCCGATCCGCCGTGTTCGCGCCCGTCGGCCGTCTGGGGCTGGTCGTCGTCGACGAGGAGCACGACGGGTCGTACAAGCAGGAGGACGGCATCCGCTACCACGCGCGCGACCTCGCCGTGGTGCGAGCCCGTCTCGCCGGTGGCGTCGTCGTCCTCGCCTCGGCGACGCCGAGCGCCGAGACCTATCACGCGGCGACGACCGGCCGGCATCGCCTCCTGGAGCTCCATGCCCGTCCTACCGCGCAGCCGCTTCCGGCCGTCGATCTCGTCGATCTCCGGGGACGGCCGCGGACGGACGAGCCGGGGCTCTTCTCGGACGAGCTCCGCGCCGCGCTGGACGAAACGATCGCGCGCGGCGAGCAGGCGCTCGTGTTCTTGAATCGCCGCGGCTTCGCCACCTACCTGCAGTGTCCCTCGTGCGGCGCCACGGCGAGCTGTCCGCACTGCAGCGTCACGCTCACGTGGCATCGCGCGCGCGGGGCCCTCGCCTGCCACCACTGCCAGTTCCATCGACGGCCGCCGGCGCGCTGCGAGAGCTGTCAGGGCCCCCCGCTCGAAGCCTATGGCATCGGCACCGAGCGCATCGAGGCGACCCTGCGAGCGGCGCACCCGGGCGTCAACGTCGAGCGCCTCGACCGCGATGTGGCGGCGCGCGCCGGCGCGCAGCGACGCATCCTGCGCGACTGGCACGACGGGTCGATCAGCGTCCTCGTCGGCACCCAGATGGTGAGCAAGGGCCACGACGTCCCGGGGGTCACGCTGGTCGCCGTCCTGCTTGCCGACCAGTCGCTCAACGTGCCCGACTTCCGGGCCGCCGAACGGACGTTCCAGCTCCTCGTCCAGGTGGCGGGGCGCGCGGGGCGGGGCGCGCGGGCCGGTCGCGTGATCGTGCAGACGCTGCGGCCGACGCATCCGAGCCTCGTCGCGGCGCGCACGCACGACTATCGTGCCTTCGTCACCGAGGAGCTGGCGCGCCGCAAGGCGCTCGGCTACCCGCCGTTCGCGCGGCTCGTGCTCCTGCGGCTCGACGGCAAGGTCGACGCCGGGGTCGAGCGGGCGGCGCGCGGCCTCGCCCAGCGCTTGCGGGCACAGGCACGTGCGCTCGGCATGGGCGACGAGGCCGTGCTCGGTCCCGCGCCGCCGCCCGTGGAGCGCGTCCGGGGGCGCTATCGCTGGCAGCTCCTGCTGCGCCATGCCGACGTCCGCAGCCTGCGGGCGCTCGCACGCGCGGCGCGCGGGCTCGCGCGCGAGATCCGCCAGCGCGGGCTTCGACTCGTCGTTGATGTCGACCCGGTGAGCATGTAGCGTTTCGCCGCAACGTCGATGGCGCTGCGCAAGATCCTCACCTATCCGGACACGCGCCTGAAGGACGTCGCGACCCCGGTCACGAACATCGACGCGCCCATCGCGCGTCTGTGCGAGGATCTGGCCGAGACCATGTATGCCGCGCCGGGGATCGGCCTCGCCGCAACGCAGGTGGGCGAGCCCGTGCGCGTCATCGTCCTCGACGTCCACGACAAGGAGGAAGGCCCCGGCAAGCGCTTGATGAAGCTCGTGAACCCCGAGATCGCCCAGCGCGAAGGCGAGATCGTCTTCGAGGAGGGCTGCCTCTCGGTGCCGGACTTCACCGCCGAGGTGAAACGCGCCGAGCGGATCCTGTTGCGGGCCTGGACGCCGGACGAGAAGGAGATCGAGATCGAGGCCGACGGGCTCCTCGCCGTCGCCCTCCAGCACGAGCTCGACCATCTGGACGGCAAGCTCTTCATCGATCGCCTGTCGCGCCTGAAGCGCGATCTCTATCGGGCCCGTCAACGCAAGCTCGATCGGCAGGGACGCCCCGGCCCGACCGGGCGTACGCCCCACATCATCTGACCACCACGTCGCAGGCGCCCTGGCGCATCGTGTTCATGGGTACGCCCACCTTCGCGTGCCCGAGCCTGGCGGCGCTCCTCGCTCGATCCGATCCCGTGGTCGGCGTCGTGTGCCAGCCGGACCGACCTCGGGGCCGCGGGCTCGCCTTGGCTCCGCCGGAGGTGAAGGTGCTGGCGCTCCGCCACGGCCTGCCGGTCTTCCAGCCCGACAAGGTCCGGGCTCCCGCGTTCCTCGATGCGCTGCGAACGCTCGCCCCCGATCTCATCGTGGTGGCGGCCTACGGACGCATCCTGCCGCGCGCGATCCTCGACCTCCCGCCCCGCGGCTGCATCAACGTGCACGCATCGATCCTCCCGCGACACCGTGGCGCGGCGCCGATCCAGCACGCCATCCTCGCGGGAGACGCCGAGACCGGCGTCACCATCATGGCCATGAGCGAGGAGATGGACGCCGGCGACGTGCTGCTGGTCCGCAGGACGCCGATCCTGCCGGACGACACCGGCGGCACGCTCACCGACCGCCTCGCGCAGCTCGGCGCGGAGGCGCTGGGCGAGACGATCGACGGCCTCGCGGCGGGGGCCATCCACCCCACGCCCCAGCCGGCGACGGGCATCACGTTCGCGCCCCGCATCGAGCACGAGCACACGAGGCTCGACTGGACGAAGCCCGCCACCCAGCTCGAGCGGGCCGTGCGCGCCTTCGCCCCCGAACCGGCCGCCTTCACGACCCTGCGGGGTGCGACGCTGAAGGTGTACGGGGCGACCGTGGCGAGCGACGCGCCCGCGGGGGTGCCGGGCAC
>Ga0335084_10000374_pt1 | contig 37172 bp, 38 predicted proteins | sample Lox_Sample_44_FD_206721 | JGI IMG/M metagenome (GOLD analysis project Ga0335084, IMG submission 206721) | Soil microbial communities from Loxahatchee National Wildlife Refuge, Florida, United States - Lox_Sample_4.4 | ecosystem: Environmental > Terrestrial > Soil > Wetlands | place: USA...
TGGACCGTGGTGGGCGTCTTCGACGGCGGCAAGTCCGGCTTCGACTCCGAGATCTGGGGCGACGTGGAGCAGATGATGCAGGCCTTCCGGCGCACCGCCTATTCGTCGGTGATCGCGCGCATGCAGGACCGCGCGGATTTCCCGCGCCTCCTCGACGAGATCAGCGGCGACCAGCGCCTCATCCTGGACGTGAAGCAGGAGCCGCTCTTCTACGAGGAGCAGTCGAAGCAGCTCTCGACCTTCATCAGCATCCTCGGCATCACGCTCTCGGTGATCTTCTCGATCGGCGCGATGATCGGCGCCATGATCACCATGTATGCGGCGGTCGCCAACCGCACGGGCGAGATCGGCACGCTGCGCGCGCTGGGCTTCAGGCGCGTCTCCATCCTCGCGGCTTTCCTCATGGAGTCGGTGCTTCTCGCGCTCGTGGGCGGCGCCGTGGGGCTGCTGCTCGCCTCCTTCCTGCAGGCCTTCACCATCACCACGATGAACTGGCAGTCCTTCAGCCAGCTCGCCTTCGGCTTCGACCTCACGCCGAAGATCGTGCTCGTCACGATGCTCTTCTCGGTGTTCATGGGCCTGGTGGGCGGGTTCCTGCCGAGCCTGCGCGCGGCCCGGCTCGAGATCGTGGACTCGCTGCGCGCCGCCTGAAGATGGAACGCATCCTCGCCACCTACCGCATCGCAGCGCCCGAGAGCGAGAGCCGCGCGCGCGCCGAGGCGCTCGCCACCGAGCAGAGCGTGGAGATGCCGCTCGCGGCGATCACGGACGAGCGCATCCTTCGCGACGTGGTGGCGAGCGTGGAGTCGATCCGGCCGCACGCCGACTACTTCGACGTGGTGATCGGGATCGCGCCGTCGACCACGGGAAACGAGGTCTCCCAGCTCGCCAACATGCTGTTCGGCAACTGCTCGCTGCAGCCCGAGGTCGAGCTCGTCGAGGTGCGCTTCCCCGCCGGGTACGCGAGCGCCTTCCCGGGCCCGCGCTTCGGCATCGAGGGCTTGCGCGACCTCACGGGGGCGCGGGGCCGCGCGCTCACCTGCGCGATCCTGAAGCCCCAGGGATCCCCGGTCGAGCACTTCGCGCAGCTCGCCGGCACCTACGCCATGGCGGGCGTGGACGTCATCAAGGACGACCACGGCGTGGCGAACCAGGCCGAGCACCCGTTCGATCGGCGCGTGCCCGCCGTGCAACGCGCGGTGGACGAGGCGAATCGCGCCACGGGCGGCAGCACGGTCTACGCGCCGACCTTCTCCGGCGGGCCGCGCGCGCTCGCCACCCAGGCGCGCATCGCGCGCGATGCCGGCGTGCGCATGGCGCTCGTGGCGCCGATGCTGGTGGGACTGCCCGTCTTCCTCGAGATGCAGGAGGACCTCGGTGTCCCCGTGATGGCGCACCCGGCGTTCGCCGGCGCGCAGCGCATCGCGCCGCCCGTGCTGCTGGGCACGCTCTTTCGCCTGCTGGGCGCCGACGCCATCGTCTTCCCGAACCACGGCGGGCGCTTCGGCTACAGCCGCGCGACCTGCCTCGCCATCGCCGATTCCGCACGCGGAGCGCTCGAGGGCGCGCGCCCCGCGTTGCCGGTCCCCGCGGGCGGCATGTCCCTGGACCGCGTGGACGAGATGCTTTCGGACTATGGCATCGACACGATGCTCTTGATCGGCGGCGGGCTGCTCGCGGCGCGCGAGGCGCTCTCCCAGCGCACCCGCGAGTTCGTCGAGCGCGTGCGCCGCGCGGGCCACCCCCAGGATCGCGGCGCAGTAGAATCCGGCGGATGAAAGACGACGCTCCCCTCGTCCGCAAGCACGCCGGCGGCTACCGCTGGAACGGCGTGGACGTCCTCGCGTACAAGCAGGAGGGCAGCGCTCCCTTCAGGGACGTGACGCGGCAGGTGCTCTTCGAAGGCGCCGGGATGCCGGCGCAGCTGCGTTACTTCGAGGTCGCGCCCGGCGGCCACACGACGCTCGAGCGCCACGACCACGTGCACGCGGTGATGGTGATCCGCGGCAAGGGGCGCTGCCTCGTGGGCGACAAGGCCTGGGAGATCGGCCTGCACGACCTCGTGCACGTGCCGCCCATGACGTGGCACCAGTTCGAGGCGGCGAAGGACGAGCCGCTCGGGTTCCTCTGCATGGTGGCGAGCGATCGCGACCGCCCGCAGCTGCCCGCCGCGCACGAGGCCGGCGCGATTCGCAAGCCGCTCGCGAAGTAGCGCTAGAGGCCCCGCGCCGCGAGGCAGAGGTCGATGGATTCCAGCGACTGGCGATACGCCACCGTGCCCCCCACGATGCCCGGCGAGCGTTCGGCGAAGGCCGCCACGAAGGCGTCGCGGTCGGCGCGCGCGCACAGGCCTTCCATCCCCGCGATGACACGCGCGAGCGAATTGTCCGGGACCTTGCGTTCCACCGCCCCGTAGTTCGCCGCGACGAAGTCGAGCACGGCGCGCCGGTTCCCGTCGTCGCTCGCGGCGGACCACAGCAGGTCGAGCGACATGATGGACGTGAGGCTGCCCTCGCCTTTCGCGATGGCGAGCGCGAACGCCCGCTCGCGCAGCGCCGCGTCGCGAGCCCGGGCGAGCCCCTGCGCCACCGCCTTGCGGTCGCGCGCTTCGGCAATCGCCTTGAGCGCCGCCTCGAGCTTCGCGAAGGTGGGCTCGTCGGCGAAGCGGCCCGCCGTGTCGAGCACCGGGCGCACCATGTCGGCGGCGACGGAGGAACGATCGGCGCTCCAGCGCAGCGCGAGCTCCCGCGCCTCGCCGCGCAGCCCGGCGCCTTCCTCGAATTCCGCGGCGATGGGAAGCGCCACGCTGCGCAGGGCGCGGGTATCCGCGTCGTCGCCTTCGCGATGGCTCCAGCCCAGCGAGCGGGCGAGGGGCACGATGCGCTCCGCGACGAGCGCATGCTTGCGGCGGCGCCCGGCATCGGAGAGCCATGGATCGCGCAGCGCTTTCGCGAGCTGGACGCCCACCAGCTTCACCACGGGCGACGGGTGAAGCAGCGCCGCCTCGCCCCACGCGAGGCCTTCGTCCATCGGGATCGTTCCCGACTCGGCGAGCACGGTGGCATCGCCCACCAGCGCCACCGCCTCGCGCCCGGGAACCTCGCGCAACGACCCGGCGTCGCGCTCGGCGAGCTTCTCGTCGTAGCGAACGACATAATGTCCCGTGCCCCCCGCGTTGCCGACCACCCACGCGGGACAGCCCTTCGCCTTCGCGAGCGCCGTTTTCAACGGGACGGCGCCCGCCTCGATGCATTGCGTTTCCAGCCGGCCCTCCACCGGATAGCGGAAACAAACGGGCGTGATCCATTGCGCGTCGGGAGCCTGCGAGCCCACCGGCTTGAAGCGGCGCTGGGTGACCTCGAGCGAAGCGCCCCGGGCATCGCAGGCGAGCGCCACGTCCTCGAGCGGCATCCCGGGCTGCTCGACGAACTGGGTGAAGGCCTTCACCGCCTCGGGGCGCCCGCTCGACTCGGCGAGCGCCTTGAAGAAATCCCCTGAAGTCGCCGAACCCCAGGCGTGATGCCGGAGGTATGCCCGCACGCCCTTGCGGAACCGCTCCGGCGTGATCCAGGCCTCGAACATCGCCAGGACCTCGCCGCCCTTGTCGTAGGTGATGGGGTCGAACGCGGCGTCGATGTCGTCGTAGCCGGTGACCGGGTTGCGGATGCGCCGCGCGCTCGCAAGCCGGTCGGCCGCCACCGCGCGGCGGCGATACCACGAGTGGTTGTAGCCGTTGTCCCAGGCAGGCTCGTAGCGGTTCACGATCTTCTCCGCCATCCAGGTCGCGAACGCCTCGTTCAGCCACGTGTCGTCCCACCACGCGAGCGTCACATAGTCGCCGAACCACTGGTGGGAGATCTCGTGCGAGCCCACCGAGACGTAGAGCATCTTCTGCACGTCGGTCTCGTCGGCGGGCCGCGCGAGGAGCAGCGTCGCGTCGTACGTGATCATGCCGGCGTTCTCCATCGCCTCGCCGCCGAATTGCGGGACCGCCACGCTGTCGAGCTTCTCGTAGGGATAGGGAATGCCGAAGTAGCCCTCCAGCATCTCCAGCATGCGCCGCGTGGAGCGCGCCGCGAAGCGCGCCTCGGCCCCGCGCCCGTGCGGCGCGATGTAACGCAGCGGCACCTTGTTGCGGCCGGCCTTGCCGCCGTCCACGACGTCGAACGGGCCGACGGCGAGCGCCACCAGGTAGGTGGGCAAGGGCCTGGTCCACGCGAACGCATGGCGCGTCCACCCGGCCTTGCCCGGCGCCGGCGCCTCCTTCGCGAGCGTGTTGCTCACGACCACGTCGCCCACGGGCGCATCGACCGTGAGGCGCCACGGCGTCTTCCATCCGGGCTCGTCGAAGCAGGGAAACGCGCGGCGCGCGTCGAACGCCTCGAACTGCGAGAAGGCGTACCACTCGCCGCCTTCCTGCTGGCGGAAGAGTCCCTGCGGCGTGTTCGCATCGAGCATCCCGCGGTACCTGATGAAGGCGACGGCGGGCCCCCGCTCGAATCCACGTTCCTTCGCCTCGAATCCCGCGAAATGCTCCCCGCCGTCCACGACCCTCACCTCGATGCGCTCGCCCCGCTGCTCGAAGTGCGCGTCGTCGATCGTGAGCCCGCGCGCGTTCATCCAGAGGATGCGCGTGGCCGCATTCACGTGAAGCCCGATGCGGATCTCGCCCGTGAATTCCTCTCGGCGGGGATCGACGGCAAGCCGCGCCTCGTACGAGAGCGGGCTCGCGGAATCGCCCAGGCGGAAAGCGGGAGGAGCGTGGCCGGGATCGGCGCCGAGGGCGGCGAGGGCCGTCGCCGCCAACGCGGCGGCCAGCAGTCGGGTCATCACCCGCGAAGAATACTTTAGGATGGGATGAACGCGTAACCGGAGAGAACCCATGAGATTTGTGCTGCTCGCATTGGCGCTCGCCGCGTCGGCCACGATGGCGGCGCAGCCCGCGGCTTCGCCCGAAGAGGGCAAGGCGAACGACAAGGGCGCGCAGGCCGCGCCGAAGAAGAAGGCCGACACGAAGGCCGCGGCGCCGCAGAAAGCCTCGACCGCGCACAAGCCCGCCCCCAAGAAATCCGCGGCCCCGCAGAAGGCGGCTGCGCAGAAAGCCGCCGCGCCGCAAAATGCGGCGCCGAAGAAGGAACCCGAGAAGGTGGTCCAGGGCTCGTATTCGACATCGAAGGAACCCATTCGCGACACGCAGGGCAACGTGATCCCGACGGATCCGAACGCCTACGACGTCAGCTCCGCGCTGACAGCGCCGAAACCGAAGAAGTAGCTGGGCGTAACGATTTGTAAGGCGGTCAGCCCGCCTGCTCCTTGCGCGTTAAAGGAAGGGACATCGCAAGAGGAGACGCACATGGTGCTGAAGAAATCCCTGGTCATCGCGAGCCTCGCCGCCGGCGTGACGGCCACCACGTTCTCGACGCAAGCCGCGGCGGGCGATCCGGTCCTCGGGGCCCTGCTGGGCGGCGGCATCGGCGCGGCCATCGGCCACAACGTGGGCGGGCACAACGCCACTGCAGTGGGCGCGGCCGCCGGTGCCATCATCGGTTCGTCGATCGCCGCGAGCTCCGGCCCTTACTATGGCCCGGGCCCGGCGTATGGCCCGCCTGCGGCGTATGAACCGGCGCCGTACTACGAGGAAGCCCCTGCGTACTATCCGCCCGCCCCGGCGTACTACGGCCCCGCGTACTACGGCCCGAGCGTCGGCGTCGTGATCGGCTCAGGCCCGTACTACGACCACGGCCATGGCCACTACGACCACGGCGGCCACTGGCACCGCTAAGGCGTAATCACCACCAGCACGCTGCACGGCGCGTGCTCGATCAGCGACTTCGAGATCGAGCCGCGCCACCAGCGCCGGGCCCAGCCTTCCAGGTGCTTGTGGCCCACGACGATGAGGTTCGCGCCGATCTTCTTCGCGCAACCCACGATCTCGTCCACCGCATCGCCCATCACCACCTCGCCCTTGGCGTCGTGGCCGCAATCGGCGAGGCGCTTCAATCCGTCCGACAGGATCTCGCGGTAAGCGAGCTCCTCTTCCTTCTCCCGCTCCGGATCGTAGATGCCGCCCTCGCCGCCGATGAACGCGGCCGGCGGAGGCATCACCGCGACGAGGTGGAGCTCGGACTGGCTCCATTGCGCGAGGTCACGGCAATCGAGCAGCGCCTTCTGCCCCGATTCCGAACCGTCGTAGGCCAGCAGGATTCGCTTGTACATTTTCTTGGCCTCTCCGCAGTTTCGAGATGTGCGCACCATACCCGGAACGCGGCGCGAGCGCCATGGTCGCACGGGCATACCGGATCGGGGCGAGCGGGGACGCGAGAACGATCCCTGCGCCGCGGTGTTCTAATGCGCGGATACGAGGAGGTCCCATGAAGACACAACTTCTGGCAAGCATCGCCCTGGCGTGCGTGCCGCTCGCGGCGGCGGCCGCCGCGTCGGGCAGCGACTCGCGTTTCGTGAAGGAAGCCGTCGCCGGCGGCATGGCCGAGGTCGAGCTGGGCAAGCTCGCGCAGCAGAAGGCCCTGCGCGACGAGGTGAAGCAGTTCGCCTCGCGCATGGTGGACGACCACACGAAGGCCAACGAGGAGCTGGTGGCGATCGCGAGCCGCAACGGCATCGAGGTGCCGAAGGGGATCGACGAGTCGACGCGCAAGGAGATGGACAAGCTGCAGGCCCTCGCCGGCCCGGACTTCGACCGCGAGTACATGGGCTACATGGTGAAGGACCACCGCAGGGACCTGCGCGAGTTCCGCCACGAGGCCAAATCGCACAGCGGCAGCGACGTGCAGCAGTTCGCCGGCCGCAACGTCGCGCTCCAGCTCGAGCACCTGCGCGAGGCGCAGAAGACCTACGACATCAGCAAGGCGCGCTGATAGTTTCGCGGGCTCATGCCCATGCAACGGTGGAACGCGCGCCGCAGCCGTTCCTCGCTCCCGAGCCCGCAGCGGCGCGCGATGGTCTCCACCCGCATGTCGCTTTCCTCGAGCAGCCGGCGCGCCATGTCCACGCGCGCGCGCTCGATGAAGCGCGCCGGGGCCACGCCCAGCTCGCGAACGAAGAGGCGATGGATGGAGCGCGGGCTCATCGCGGCCTGGTCGGCCACCGCGCCGATGCCGATGTCGCGCGCCAGGTTGTCGAGGATCCACCCCACCACCTTCGCCACGCGCTCGTGGCCCACCATCTGCGCGGCCAGGTGCACGCTCACCTGCCGTTCCTCGCCGCTGCGGCGGATGAACATCACCTTGCGGTGCGCGACCGCCATCGCGACGTCCCGTCCCAGGTCTTCCTGCACCAGGGCGAGCATCTGGTCGATCGCCGCGGTGGCGCCGGCGGACGTGTGGAACTTGCCGTCCTTCACGAAGAGGTGCTCGGCATCGACCTCGACGCGCGGAAAGCGCTTCGCGAGGTCCTTGCACGCCCGCCAATGGGTGGTCGCCCGCCGGCCGTCGAGGAGCCCCGCCACCGCGAGCAGGAAGGCGCCCGTGCCGATCGCAACCACGCGGCGCGCCCCCGCGGCGCGCTCGCGCACGAACGTCACGAGGCGCGCATCGTCCACCGCGTCGTCCACGATGCCGCCCGCCACGATCAGCGTGTCGATGTCGCGGTGCGCGTCGCGAAAGGAGCGGCTCGCGACGATGTCGAGGCCGCACGAGGTGCGCACCGCGCCCGCGCGGCTCGCCACCACCTCGGCCGCGTAGGCCGGGCCGCGGGCCGCGTCCCTGCGGCGAACCTCGAGGTTGGCCGCGCGCACGATCTCCATGGGGCCCGCGACGTCGAGGACCTGCGCCTCGGGAAACACGACGATGGCGATGCGCCGCATCGCCAACGCCTCAGCCATCGGCGGCGGCGAGCGCGCGGCGCAGCCGGTCGCGCTCCTCGAGCAGCCCCGCGAGCTGCGCGTCGCAGCGCGCGATGGGTTGCGGATAGCGCCGGATCTCCTCGTTCACGCGTTCGAGCCTGGCGCGCAGCTCGCTTCGCTCCGAATGGGTTCCGTCCATGGCGTCCGCTCCCTCTTCCGACGACGCCATGGTAGCTCCCGGACGGCCGCCGGGTGGCCAGTTACCCCTCGTTTCGTGCCAGCCACGAATTCGTTGTAAGTGCAACCACGCCGTGTGACGGCGTGTTACCATAATTAATGGCCGCCAAGTCCCTGGACGCCTTTCGAAATCGCGGGTTCGATTGCCTGTGCGGCAACCTGCGGATGGCGTCGCGCGCGCTCACCACGATCTACGACGCGCACCTCAAGGCCTCGGGCCTCACGTCGAACCAGCTGGCGCTCCTCTGGCCCATCGTCGCGATGGAGCCCGTGCCCATGAGCGAGGTATCGCGCCAGGTGGTGATGGACAAGACCACGGTCTCGCGCAACGTGCAGGGGCTGGTGGCCGCGGGGCTGGTGGAAATCCGCACCGGGACCGATGGCCGCCACCGTTTGCTCGCGATCACGGCCAAGGGGCGCCATGCCTTCGCCGCCGCCATGCCGGGGTGGGAGGCCGCCCAGCGGGAGGTGGCACGCACCTTCGGCAGGGCCCGCTTCGAGCAGCTCGTGAAATCCTCCCGCCGCCTCGCCCGGGCGGTCATCCCGCCATAGCCCTCGTGCGTTAATCATTGCGGCGACGTGCCGCAAGCCCCGGTTGTTTTACAACATGAACCACGGTTCTCACCCGGGGAACAGAGGAGGAGACATGGGCAAGAAGAAATTCCTGGTCGCGATGGCCGCATTGGCCGCGACGGCCGCCACCTACTCCCAGCAGGCCTCGGCCGACCCCGTCGCCGGCGCCATCGTGGGGGCGGGCATCGGAGCGGCCATCGGCAACGCGCCCGGCGCCGCTGCAGGCGCCGTGATCGGCACGATCATCGGCACGGCGACGGGCCCGTACTACGCCCCGCCGCCGCCCTACTATCCGCCGCCTCCCGCGGCCCCGGGCCCGGGCTATTACGCGCCGCCCACCTCGTACTACGGGCCGCCGGCCTCGTCGTACTACGCGCCCGCGCCGACCTACTACGCACCCCCGCCGGCCTACTACGCGCCGCGCGCGTACTACGCCCCGCGCCCGTACTACGCCGCGCCGTACTATCGCGCCGGCTACGCCACGCCGCGCTATGCGTACGGTTATCCGTATCGCCGCTACTACTACTGACGGCCGCGCTTCACGAGGGCGCGGCCCGTTCGCGTAGCGCCTAGTTCGGCTTCAGGTGCTCCCCGAGGAACTTCTCCATCGCCTCGTAGAACTCGAACTGGTTCTCCTCGTTGCGGAAGCCGTGGCCCTCGTTGTCCTTCACCATGTACTGCACTTCCACGCCGCGCTTCTTGAGGGCATCGACCATCTGGTCGCTTTCGGCCTTGTTGACGCGCGGGTCGCGCGCGCCCTGGGCGACGAATAGCGGCGTCTTGATGCGGTCGGCGTGCATGACGGGCGAGGTGGCCGCGAGGCGTTCCTTGTCCTTCTCGGGGTTGCCCACCATCTCGTAGAACTTGGGCATCAGCGGCTTCCAGTACGGCGGGATCGTGTTCATGAACGTGAACATGTTCGCCACACCCACGTAGTCCACCGCGGCCGCGTAGAGATCCGGCGTGAACGTGACGCCCGCGAGCGTGGCGTAGCCGCCGTAGCTGCCGCCGTAGATCGCGACGCGCTTCGGATCGGCGATGCCCTGGTCCACGAGCCACTTCACTCCGTCGGTGATGTCGTCCTGCATCTTGAGGCCCCACTGGCCGAAGCCGGCCTCCCAGAACTTGCGCCCGTAGCCCGTCGAGCTGCGGAAGTTCATCTGCAGCACGCAGTAGCCGCGGTTGGCGAGGAACTGCACCTCGGGGTTGTAGACCCACACGTCGCGCGCCCAGGGGCCGCCGTGCGGATTCACGACGCACGGGAGGTCCTTCGGCTCCCTGCCGTTGGGGAGCGTGAGGTAGCCGTGGATGGTGAGCCCGTCGCGGCTCTTGTACTCGACCGGCTTCATGACCGACATCGCCGCTTCGGGGATCTTCGGGTTGATGTCGCCGAGCTTGGCGAGCGTGCGGGCCTTGGCGTCGTAGATGTAGCGCGCGCCCGGCGTGCGGTCGTTGCTCGCCGCGACGATGAACTTGTCCTCCGCCTTGTTGGCGTTCTGGATCGTGATCTCCATGCCGGGCAGCTTCGCCTGCAGATCGGCGAAGACCGCGTCGCAGTACGGGTCGAAGCACTTGCGCACCGTCTTCTCGCGCGCATAGGTGACCATCGAAAGCCGCTTGCGCGCATCCGACCAGGAGGGACCGTCCACGTCGACGAGCGGATCCTCGTAGACGACCTGCTCGGCCGCGGGCTTGGCCGGATCCACGAGCACGAGCGCGGCCTTGTCGCGGCCGCGGTTGCTGATCAGGTACACCTTCTTGCCATCCGCGGTGAAGAACGCGGGATCCAGGCGCGTCTTGTAGTCGGTGGTCGCGATCGCCTTGAACGCGGCCTTCTCGTCCGGGCGGTAGAGCAGCTCGGAATCGAGGCCCTTGGTGCGCACCGCCATCAGGACGCGGCCGTTGTGGTCGGTCTGCCAGCCGAGGATGTCGCCCGGATTCTCGGCCACCAGCGTCGACTCGCCCGTGCGCAGGTCCACGCGGAACACGTCGAACACCTCGGGATTGCGCTTGTTGTGCTCGACGAGGATGTGGTCCGGGTCGTTGGGCAGGTCGTCGGTGATCGCCGCGCGCACCTTCTCGAACGGCGTGAGGTCGGTGATCTTGCCGGTCTTCACGTCCACCATCACCACGTGGAAGTTCTCGTCGCCGCCGAAGTCCTTCGTGTAGAGGATGCGGTCGTTGCCCTTCCAGTAGTAGATGTTCACGTCGCGCGCGGTCTCGTGCGTGAGCTGGCGCGGCTCGCCCACGGGCTTGCTGCCGTCGAGCGGTTGGACGAAGACGTTGAGGCGCCGCTGCTCGCCCGCCTTTTCGGCGACCGGCTGCATGAACCCGAGGGTCTTGCCGTCCGCGCTCAGGCGAAAGTAGGCGCGCTCGGGGTTGGCGAAGAAATCGCGGACGGGGAACTGCTTGGGCGCTTCCGCGTAAGCGCCGGCGCAGGCAAGAAGCGATGCGGCGAGGAGGATGCGGACGATGTTCTTCATGGCTCTCTAGGGACGGATGTAGGACCAGCCTTCCTGCTGGCGCTTCATGATCTCGACCACGCCGGCCGGGACGTAGGTGACGCCCGGCAGGATCTGCTCGCGCGTGACCTTCTGCGCGGTCATGGTGTTCTCGCACGCGGCGACTTGCGCGCCGCCGACCACGGCCTCGTCGATGCGCGGGGCGACGGGCGAGCCCACCTTCAGCATGTTGAGGCCGGGCCCGTAGGCCACGATCTCGATCTTCACGTTGTCCACGCCCAGGTCGGACTGGATGTTGCGCGCGTTGTTGAGCGCGAGGTTCCACTTGGCCGGGTCGTTGTCGCTCACCTGGATCACGACGCGGTTGCCCTGGTGCATGGCCATGGGGTGTTCGTCGTGGCCCTGCACCGAAACGCAGCCGCCCGCGAGCGCGCAGAGGGCCAGAATCGGGATGATTCGCATGGTGCCTCCTCGATGGATCAGGTTTCGATGTCCAGCTTCTGGTAGCCGACGCGCACGCTGCCCACCCTGACGCGCAGCTTTCCCTTGCCGCGCGCCACGAGCGTCACGAACCGCTCGTGGATGTTGCCGCGCGTCCACGGGAAGAACACGTTGGCGCCCGAATAAAGTCCCTGCCCCCAGCCGTCCAGGTGCCCCACCTCGACGACGGACTCCAGCGGCGCGGCGAGCGACACGCCTTCGCCCTCGGCGGTGACGCGCAGCGGCTCGGAGAACGGCAGCTTGCGCGCCGACGAAAGCCCATAGGTGCCGAAGTAGCCGCGGTTCACCAGGCGCAGCTCGATGCGCGTGAGGTCGCCGCCGAGCTTCTCGCTCTTGACCACTTGCACCGCCACCCGCGGCACCAGGGCCGCCACGCGCAGGAAGGCGTCGCTTTGCTTCTCGCACACCTCGGCGATCTTCTCGTAGGGCGGGTTGGAGATGCCGACGCGCACGTCGAGCCCGCCCACCTCGATGTCGCCCAGCTGCGGGTGCTTCGCCTTGCGCCACGCCTTGAAGATGCGGCCCTTGTTGACGTCCTTGTCCCACTGGGCGAGCGTCACGTAGTCCTTGCGGTCGAGGCGCGAGTACACGTCCACGAACGGCTTCTTGCGCTCGATGCCCAGCTGCGTGAAGAGGTCCCACAGCTCGATCACGTAGGCGAGCGCGCCGCGCTGGTGGTAGGCGTAGTCGGTCATGTCGCCCTTCAACGGCTTCTCGGGCACGTAGAGGAACTCGTGGAAGCCGCTCACGGTGGGATAGCCGGTGAATTGCGTCATCCAGGCCTCGACCTGGCGATAGACCGCGAGGTCGTACTGGTCCATCTTGTCGTCGGGCTTGTCGCCCAGCGGGCGGATCAGCACGCCGCCGAACGTGTGCAGGTTCAGCCACACGAAGATGTTCGGGTGCGCGGTGGCCCAGTCCATGATGGCGCGCGTCTCGGGCGCGCTGCCCGGGTAGTCGCCCGCGCCTTCCTGCTCGTGCTCGGGCGCCCAGCTGTAGGGGAAGTTCCTGTTGAAGTCGTACTGGTTGTCCGAGAGGAAGTACGGATCGGGAACGCGGCGCCCGTCGAAATTCACGATGCGCCCCTCGGGATAGAGCTTGTAGTACGGCGGTGGATCCTCGGGCATGCGCGGCACCATCACGTTCGGGTGCCCCGGCAGCTCCACCAGCTCGCCGTCGTCGCTTTCCTGGCGCATGAAGTTGATGTCGCCGTTGCCGTCGATGTCCGCCGACTCCCAGTACGCGTGCCCCTTGTGGCGCCGCTCGTCGATCGGGCTCGAGCGCACGTAGCGGCCCGTCTTCAGCACCGCTTCCGCGCCGTCGGGCGAGATGCGCGGCACCACGTAGAAGAGCGATTCGCGCAGCGTCTCGGCCATGTGCGCAGGAAGGCCGCGCGGCGCCTTGCCCCCGTGGATCGAGATCACGTCCTCGGCGATGGCGAGCGCCACGCTCGAGCCGCACAGCTCGGTGGCGTGCATGTTGCCGTCCACCCAGATGGCCGGGCGGTGGTTGTCGGGCTCGCGCCCGATGGTGACGAGCGGGATGTCGCGGCCCTCGGCGCTCCTGCCGAGGGTGGAGAGCCGTACGTACTGCGGATGGGCCTTCGCCCAGGCCTGCAGTTGCGCGGTGAGCTCCGTGTAATCGAGGTATTTGGTGCGGAACATGGCGTGCCGGTGGATGAAAACCCGGATTGTCTCATGCACTGCCAGGCTCTTCACCGCCCGGCGGACGCCGTCGCGCCGCGCTCGCGGGCATCCGCTTGCCTACATCCGCAACAATGGGTGCGCGGCGTCGCTCCCTCTCCCGGAAACGAGAGCGGCGCGCGCTTTGTGTGATGCGTCACAAGATCCCGCGGCGACCGCCTACCGCTGTAACGCCCCGTCACTTCGCTGGCGGCAGCGAGTCATGGTATCTAGGCACCAGCCTCGGGGACCCGGTGCGCCGCACCGTCCCCGCGAAGGCAAGGAATCCTGAAACCGAAGGGAGATCGAACATGCAAGGACTGATCCGGCGCATCGCCGGCCCGCTGCTGGGCGTCGTCCTCGGCCTCACCGCCATGGCCGCCTACGCGCAACACACCCCCGAGAAGCTCGACGGCGTCACCATCGTCACCGCCGAGGAAGTCCAGAAGCTCATGAAGGACGGCGTTCCCGTCGTCGACACCCGCGTGGCCAACGAGTACGCGGAGGAGCACGTGAAGGGCGCCAAGAACGTGCCGTACAAGGAGAAGAGCGCCAAGGCGGTCAACTTCGACTCGGCCCAGGACTCGTTCGACCTTTCCAAGCTTCCGCAGGACAAGAACGCCCCGGTCGTGCTCTACTGCAACGCCGGCGAATGCTGGAAGAGCTACAAGTCGAGCGTCGTGGCCCTGCGCGCCGGCTACAAGAAGATCTACTGGTTCCGCGGCGGCATGCCGGAGTGGAAGTCGAAGAAGCTGCCGACGGAGTGACCTGACCCGGCCGCGGACACAACGGGCGCTCGAATCGGAACTCAATGCTCAATCGCATCGGAATAAGAACCCAGCTCTGGCTCCTGGTCGCGATGGCCGCGCTCGCCGTGGTCATCGCCGCCGGGGCGGCCGGATACGCGGCATGGCGCGGCTCGAGCGCGCTGCAGTTCGAGCACAAGGACTCCCTCGGGCCGCTGGTGTCGCTCAGCACGATCAGCTCGCAGATGCGCGAGACCAGCTTCCGGCTCGCCGGCGTGCTGATCGACCAGATCCCGATCGAGGGCTCGAAGAACCACGCGGCCGGCGCGGTGCGCGAGATCGACGAACACTGGAGGAATTACGCGAAGTACACCCGGTCGAGCGGGGCCGCGGGGCCCGACGAGCTCGAGCTGGTCGAGGCCGGCGAGAAGGGAATCCGGCTCGTCGACGCCTTCTATGCGGCGCTCATCAAGGCCTACGACGACAAGGACAAGAAGGTGCTCGAGACCATCTTCGAGGACGAGTGGCCGCAGGTGAACATCGGCTTCCTCAAGGTGCTCGACAAGCTGATCGCGCTGAAGAAGGCCCAGAGCGCGGTGACCTACGAGACCAACCACGCGCGGCTCACCGCCGCCGGCACCTTCGCTGCCGGGGCGGGCGCGGTGTCGATCGTCCTGTTCGTGATCTTCGCCTGGTACATCCGCAGCGGCATGGTGAGGGCGCTCGTGGAAGCCTCCTCGATCGCCGATCGCATCGCGCAAGGCGATCTCAGCGCGCGCGCCACGACGCGGCGCCGCGACGAGATCGGCGCGCTCTTCCAGGCGCTCGACCGGATGGCGGGCAACCTCGAGCAGATCGTCGCGCGGGTGCGCGCCTCCTCCGAGACCATCGCGGGGGCCACCTCGCAGATCGCGGCCGGCAACCACCACCTGTCGTCGCGCACCGAGATGCAGGCGGGCAGCCTCGAGGAGACCAGCGCCAGCATGGAGGAGTTCGCCGCCACGGTGAAGCAGAACACGCACAACGCGCGCCAGGCGAACCAGCTCGCCATCTCGTCGTCGGACGTGGCGGCCAAGGGCGGGGAGGTCGTCGCCCAGGTCGTGCAGACCATGGGCGACATCAACGCCAACTCGCGCAAGGTCGTCGAGATCATCGCGGTGATCGACGGCATCGCCTTCCAGACCAACATCCTCGCGCTCAACGCGGCGGTCGAGGCCGCGCGCGCCGGGGAGAACGGCCGCGGCTTCGCGGTCGTCGCCGCCGAAGTGCGCAGCCTCGCGCAGCGCAGCGCCACCGCGGCCAAGGAGATCAAGTCCCTCATCGAGGGAAGCGCCGCCAAGATCTCGCGCGGCGGCGAGCTCGCCGAGCGCGCCGGCAAGACCATGGACGAGGTCGTCGACAGCGTGAAGCGGGTGACCGCCATCATGGGCGAGATCACCTCGGCGAGCGAGGAGCAGAACTCGGGCATCGGCCAGGTGAACCAGGCGATCAGCCAGATGCACGAGGGCACGCAGCAGAACGCCTCGCTGGTGCAGGAGGCCGCGGCCGCCGCGGCGAGCCTTCACACGCAGGCCGAAGAGCTGGCCGCCGCGGTGCGCGTCTTCAAGCTCGCGGCCGCGGACGATGCCCAGCCGCCGCCGGCCAGCCCGTCGCCGCCGCGAGCCATCGAGACACCGATGCGCGCGAGGCTCGACGCGGCGCCCCGCCCCAGGTTGCCTGCCACGCGCTAGGGGGTCGCGGCCGGGGACGCCTGCTCAGTCGGCGGGCGAGTCGTCCGGCGCCGCGCTCCACCAACCCGCCGGGCAATCGACGACGTCGGGGTAGTATCCCGCCGGGTTCGGGCAGTAGTAGAGGAAGTAGCCCGGCTCCTCGGGCACGTAGAAGCTCGCCGGATATCCTGGCGTCGATACATACGGGTAGTACTGCCAGGGGGCCACGAAGATCGGGCCGGCGAGGATCACGTAGCGGTGCCCGCCATAGTGGAAGCGCCACTGCGGGTGGCTCGCGACGCGCACGGGGTGGCGCCACACCGGGTTGTGAACGTAGCCGCGCGCGCCGGGATGCACCTGCAGGCGCGGCGGATTCACCGGATAGAGCGGCGGTTGCCCCGCCGGTCCGTAGCCCGTCCACGGGCCCGCTTGCGCCGCGGTGCTTCCGTGGGACATGTCGGCGCGCGCTGCCGTGCCGGCGAGGAACGCGGCGCAGATCGCCGCGAGGGTCACGAGTCTCATGCGAGCCTCCAGGGCCTCGATCCAACGACATCGTAGCCCTTCGCGCCCGGTGTGCGGGCGCCAAGTGTTTCTAGGATTGTCCGGCCGCCCGCCGTTCCTGGACCCGCCCGAGGGCGAGCGCGAGGACCCCGCACGCGGCCGCCAGGGGCACGACCGAAAGCGAGATGGCGGCGAGCTCCATGCCCGCTGCGCGCAGCGCCGCGAAGAGCCAGCTCGAGACCGCATCGGAGCCGCGGAACACCACCAGGTCGATCACGTTCTTCGCCTTGTACTTCTCCTCGCGGTCGAGCACCGTGAAGAAAAGCTGGAAGGAAGGATTGGAGACGGCGAAGTTGGCGGTGCGCTGGATCGCCTGGAAGGCGACCACCACCGCGAGCACCGGCGAGAGCGCAAGCACCACGAACCCCGCCGCGAACACGAGCGGCAGGAACGCCGCGCCGCGCCCCACGCCGAAGCGCTCGAGGAGCTTTCCCGTCGCGAGGAACTGCACGAGGATCGTGAGGATGCCCACCGCGAGGTCGATGCTCGCGAAGATGCGCGTGCGCACCGCGGGATCGGCCGAGGCCGCGGAGACGATCTGCGCCTGCTGCAGGTAGAGGAACGTTCCCGCGAGCGAGAGGAAGAACATCCAGGCCGCGATGCCCGCCAGGTACGGCGAGCGCAGGATCATCACGATGCCCGCGATGGAGCTGCCGCCCAGGCGCCCGGCCCCGGCGCCCGGGGCCCGCTCCTTCTCGCGGAACTCGAGCCGGCTCGCGCAGAGCACCGCCCCCTCCAGCAGCAACGCGGCGACGACGAGCAGGTTCGTGGGGCCGATCGCGCCCACCAGGGAGACCGTGACGAGCGGCCCCAGCAGCGCGCCCGCGGAGCCGCCGGCCGCGATGAAGCCGAACAGGCGCTTGCCCTGCTCGCTCGTGAAGACGTCGGCCATGAACGACCAGAACACCGACACCGCGAACAGGTTGAAGACGCTGATCCAGACGAAGAACACGCGCGCCACCTCGGCGCGCTCCACGCCCGCGGCGAGGAAGGCCCAGAAGATCGCGAGGTTCGCGGCGAAGAAGTGGTAGACGAGCGGGATGAACGCGCGCCGCGGGAGCCTCGCCACCACTGCCCCGAAGGCCGGAACCGCGGCGAGCATCACGAGGAAGGTCGCGGTGAAGAGCCACGGCAGGTTCCTCACGCCGCCGGCGATGCCCATCTCGTCGCGCAGCGGCCGCAGCACGTAGTACGCGGCGAGCAGGCAGAAGAAGTACGCGAACGACCAGCCGAGCGCGCGCGCCTCGCCCTCGCGAACCGCGACGATCCTCGCGAGGATCACTGCGCGATGTTGAGCGCCTTGCGCAGCTCGTCGGCCGTGAGCGCCTTGCCGAACACGGGCGATCCCACGTCGAAGCTCTTCGCGGTCGCGAGCCCGCCCACCACGACCGGCTCGAAGCCCGCGTCCCTCACGAGCTTCATCGCAACGTCGAGCGCCTGCTTGTCGTCGGCGGCGAGCGCGATGGCGATGCGCGGGCCGTCGCGGTGATGCTCGCTTTGCAGCTTGCCGTAGCCCACCGCGTTGAAGGCGCGGACCAGGCGCGCCCCGGGCAGGAATTCCGCGGACGCGACGCCGGTGCCCTTCTCGCGCGCGGCCACCGCCATCTCCCCGTCGCGCGACGGGATCGGGTTGCTGGTGTCCAGGACCACCTTGCCCTTGATGGAGGCCGCGTAATCGCGGCCGATCTGCCCGAGGGCCGGATACGGCACCGAGACCAGCAGCACGTCGCCATAGGCCGCGGCCTGCGCGGGCGTGCCCGCCTTCGCGCCGGTCTTCGCGGCCAGTTGCTTGTCGTGCTCCAGGTCGAGCGACGAGAACATCACGTCGTGGCCCGCCTTCGCCCACAGCTCGCCCAGGGTCCCGCCGATGCGCCCCGAGCCGATGATGCCGATCTTCATTTTCTCGCCCGGGCTGGCGCCGAAGGCGCCGAACGGCACGAGCACGAGCGCCGCCGCGATCGCGGCCAGGACATTCCTACGAAACATGGGAACCCTCCTCGTTGACCTTCGCCTCGAAGCGGCGGTCCGGGACGAACCACATGACCGCCACCGCTATGTACAGGGCGAACGCGATCCACCATTGCACGAACGCGAGCGGGATCGCGATGCCGTAGATCACCACCGATATCTTGCCCTTGAAGTCGTCGCCCAGGCGCCGCGCGATATCCGAGTCGTGGCCGTGCACCGCGCCCAGGCAGTGGGCGAGGAGATAGTAGGCCGCGCCCGCGCAGAGCAGCACCACGCCGTAGAGCGCAACGGGAATCGGGGCGAAGTGGTTCTCGCTCACCCAGCCGGTGACGAACGGCACGAGCGAGAGCCAGAAGAGCAGGTGCATGTTGGCCCAGAGGATCGAGCCGTTCACCTGGCGCACCGCGTGGAACATGTGGTGGTGGTTGTTCCAGTAGATGCCGGTGTACACGAACGACAGCACGTACGAGAGGAACACCGGAACGAGCGGGCCCAGCGACTCGAAGTCCGTGCCGTGCGGCACCTTCATCTCGAGCACCATGATCGTGATGATGACGGCGATCACGCCGTCGCTGAACGCTTCGAGACGCGCCTTGCTCACGCTCCCTCCCGGGCCGATTACCTTATCATGGCACCTGGGATCCGGACATGACTTCGATGGCGCGCCTCGCGCGTGCGTTGCTGCTGGCCCTGCTGGCGGGCCTGCCCCCCGCCTCGTTCGCCGAGGACGAGGCGAGCGCGCCGCCGGCCTGGCTCCTCGTCTCCCGCGCCGACCTGCCCGATCCGAACTTCAACGAGTCCGTGATCCTCATCACGCAGCGCAACCGCCTCGGGCCCGCGGGCGTGATCATCAACAAGCCCACGCGCGTGCGCGTGGCCGAGCTCTTCCCGGACATCAAGGCGCTCAACACCGTGGACGACAAGGTCTTCTTCGGGGGGCCCGTGGCGCTCAACACCGTCTCTTTCGTGTTCCGCTCCGCCAAGGAGCCCGACGACGCCGTCGAGGTGATGAAGGACGTCTACGTGAGCTCGAACGTGGACCTGCTGCGCGACCTGCTCTCGCGCGACCGCCCGACCGAGGACCTGCGCGTGTTCGTGGGCTACGCCGGCTGGGGGCCCACGCAGCTCGAGGACGAGATGTCGCGCGGCGACTGGCGCCGGCTCGACGCCGACGCGCGCACGGTCTTCTCGCGGCGCCCCGAGGCGCTCTGGCCGCTGCTCGACCAGAAGGCCTCTAGCGTGCGCGTGCGTTGGGGCCGCTACTGAAGCGCTACATCCCCGGGATCTTGCGCTCGGCCCAGAGCACCGGGTTCCAGTCGACGATGAACTGCTGCGGGTTGCGCTGCATCATGTCGTAGCGGAACGAGTAATCGGCCTCGCACGGCGCGCCGTGGCAGCGGGCCGGCTTGTAGCGGGTATGCATCAGCGTGAAGGTGATCGCGCGGGCGATCTTCTCGTCGGGCGCCTTCAACACGGCGGCGCCGATGGGACGGCCGCTGGCGTCCACGCGGACCGCGATGTGAACCGTGCCCGCATCGACCCACGCGCGGCGCAGGTTGCCGATCTCGCGCAGCACCGGCGTCATGCCGTAGGCCGGGTACGGCGGCTCGTCGTCGGCCGCGAGCGTCACGTAGTCGGCGCGCACCACGCCCCTCTGCTGCGGCGTGAGCTCTTCGTAGCTCGCGTCGACAGGCACGGGCCACATGACCAGCGTCCTCACGATGTTCGATCCGGTCTCCGGCGTGTCGTCGCGCAGGGCGTATTGATCGGCGGCCGAGGCGGCGAAGACCGCGGCGATCGACGTGCACAGCGCCATTCCCCAATATGCGGCTTTTTTCATTCGCATGTCCTCCGAGAAAAGCATCAGATGGAAGCCCGATCATAGGCGCCGCATCCGCGAAAGGGGCGTGCGTAACAAAAAGAAACGCGCGGGCAAAGCCTCGTGACCGGGAGGATCGGCCGGCCGCCCGCGCGTCCAGGAGCTAGTTGAGGATTCCTTCTTCCTTCATCGCCTGCTGCACGGCGGGGCGCGCATGCACGCGCGCCATGAAGGCCTTCAGGTTCGCGAAATCGGAGAGGTCGAGCTTCACCGCGTGGGCCCAGCGCGTGACCGTGAAGAGATAGGCGTCGGCCGCGGTGAACGCATCGCCGAAGAGGTAGTCGCGGCCCGCCAGGCGATCGTCGAGCAGCTTGTAGCGCTTGCGCAGGTACGCGCGGCGATCATCCTTCGTCGCATCCGGCGTGGCCTGGCTGAAGAGCAGGCTGTAGCTCTTGTGGATCTCGGAGGTGATGTAGCTCAGCATCTCCTGCTGGTGGTAGCGCTCGAGGCTGCCGGCCGCCGGGACCAGGTGCGACGCGGGCTTCTGGTCGGCGAGGTACTGCACGATCGCCGGGCCTTCGGTGAGCACGTCGCCCGCGCCCAGGTCGAGCGCCGGCACGTAGCCCTTGGGGTTGATCGCGTAGTAGTCGTTCTCCGCCTTGACGGAGTGCGTCCTGGTGTCGACCTTCTCGAGCTGCAGGTCGAGCCCCGCCTCGCGCGCCACGATGTGCGGCGACAGCGAGCAGGCGCCCGGGGAGTAGTAGAGCTTCATGGGAATTCCTTGGTTTCGATTGGACGGAGCGCGCAGGTTACCAAAGGATAGTTTCCTTTGTATAGTAGCTATGGTATCGTAAGCAATATTTTCCGCTTACCGGCAGGTAACCGATTCCATGGCGCTGCGCATGAGGAAGAGCAAGGCCCCGCCGCCGCCCCGGGGCTGCCCGATGGGCGCCTGCATGGCGCTGCTGGGCGGGGCCTGGACCACCAACGTGGTCTGGCAGCTGTCCGGCGGGCCGCGGCGCTTCGGCGAGCTCATGAGGGACATCCCCGGCGTCTCGCCCAAGATGCTCACGGCGAGGCTGCGCGAGCTCGAGGAGAAAGGTGTCGTAACAAGGCAGGTCGTTGCGTCCTCGCCCCCGTCGGTAGAATACGCGCTCTCCGAGCTGGGACAGGAGCTGGTGCCAGTGATCGATTCCATCGTGCGCGTGGGAACCCGGCTCATCGAGGGGCCGCGCCCGGCACGCCGCGGCGCTTGAGCGCGCAGCCCGCGCAACGCGAGGCGGCGGCCGACCTCGCGATCGTCCTCGCGACGATCGCGGCGGCGTGGATCCTCACGCGCTGGGTGATCTACCCCGCGCTGTCGATCCCCGACTACGCGCCCTACATCCTGCGGCCCATCGGCGGCTTCCTCGCCGCGTGGGCGGTGCTGCGCTGGCGCCGGCAATCCTGGAGCGCACTGGGGCTGCGCCAACCCGCGTCGTGGGTCCGCGTCATCGTCGCGGCCGTCGCGCTCTACCTGGCGATGCTCGCCATCTCGCAATGGGTCGTGCCGTTCGTCGCGCAGATCGTGCATCCCACGCAGCGGCCCTCCTTCCTCGGGAATCTGCCGGGCAACTTCCCCGCGCTGCTCGCGTGGCTCGCGGTGAGCTGGCTCGTGGGCGGGCTGTGCGAGGAGCTCCTCTTCCGCGGGTTCCTGCTGGACCGCGTGGCGCGCCTGCTCGGCGGCGGCGCCCTGGCGCTCGCGCTGGGCGCGGTGGCGCAGGCGCTCCTCTTCGGCACGCTGCACCTCTACGCGGGAAGCTTCGCCTTCATCTACGCATCGCTCTTCGCGGTGACGCAGGCGGCGTTCTTCCTCGCCGGCGGCCGCAACCTGTGGCCCCTCATCCTCGTCCACGGCGCGTGGGACTCGGTCGCGATGTGGGGCCTATACGGGGGTTGAAGCGGCGATCCTTCGCCTCTACGTACGGGTCATGCCACTCGCCGCCGTCGTAGGGATCACCGCGCTCGTCATCGCATGGCTGGTGGGCGAGCCCTACTGGATCGAGCGGCGCCGCCGCAGGCTGCGCGAGCGGCCGCTGCCCGGCGCGTGGCGCGCGATGATGGCGCGGCGCGTGCCGTATCTGCGCCTGCTGCCCAGGAGCCTGCGCACCCAGCTCGAGGGCCACGTGCAGGTGTTCCTCGACGAAAAGAACTTCGTGGGCTGCGACGGCTTCCAGGTCACGGACGAAGTCCGCATCACCATCGCCGCACAAGCCTGCCTGCTCATCCTCAACCGCAAGTCCTACTACTTCCCGAAGCTGCGCGACATCCTCGTCTATCCGGGCGCATTCGTGGTCGAGCGCGTGACGGGCGGGCCGCTCCTGCGGTCGGACACGCGGCGCGTGCTCTCGGGCGAATCCTGGACGCACGGGCAGGTGGTGCTCTCCTGGCAGGACGTGGTCGAGGGCGCGGCGGACCCCTGCGACGGCCGCAACGTCGTGATCCACGAGCTCGCGCACCAGCTCGACCAGGAGAAAGGCGCGGCCACCGGCGCGCCATGGCTCGGAAGCCGCGACCGCTATCCCCGCTGGTCGCGCGTGATGGCCGCCGAATACGCGCGATTGCAAGCAAGCGCGTGGTCGCCGTTTCCCGAGACGAGCCTCTTCGGCGCCTACGCGGGCACCGAGCCCGCGGAGTTCTTCGCGGTCGCTTCCGAGGTCTTCTTCGAGCGCCCCCGCGAGATGGCGGCGCTGCACCCCGAGATGTACGGGGAGCTGTGCGCCCTCTACCGCGTCGATCCGGCCACCTGGTGACCTGATTCCTTGATCCGCGTCAGGGGATGGCGCGGGCGGGGCCTTAGGCTCACGCCATGGACAAGGTTCGCACCGAGGCCACGGTCGGCGGCGCGCTGATCGAGGCACTCCACGCTTCGGGCGCGCGGGAAGTGTTCGGCATTCCCGGCGATTTCGCCCTGCCCTTCTTCGACGCGCTCGAGCGCATGCCGCTCCTGCGCCTGGTCACGCTCTCCAACGAGCCCTCGCTCGGCTTCGCCGCCGACGCCGCGGCGCGCATTCGCGGCGCACCCTCCGTCGTCGCGGTGACCTACGGCGCCGGGGCGCTCAACGCGGTGAATCCCGTCGCCTGCGCCTACGCGGAGAAGTCGCCGGTCGTCGTGATCTCCGGCGCGGCCGGAAGCGCGGCGCGCGCGAGCGGGTTGCGCCTGCACCACGAGGTGAAGCGGCCCGAGTCGCAGTTCGAGATCTACCGCGAGATCACGTGCGACCAGGCCCGCCTCGACGATCCCGCGCTGGCCGCCTCGCAGGTCGCCCGCGTGCTCGCGGCTGCCAGGCGGTGGTCGCGCCCCGTGTACATCGAGCTGCCCGCGGATTGCGTGGGCGCGCCCTCGGCCGGCGCGACGGCACTGCCGCAAGTCGAAGCCGATCCCGATGCGCTCGAATCCTGCGCGCAGGAGATCCTCGCGCGCCTCGATCAGGCGAAGCATCCCGTGCTGATGGTGGGCGTCGAGGTGCGGCGCTTCGGCTTGGAAAAGCGCGTGGCCGAGCTCGCACGGACGCTGCGCATCCCGGTCGTCACGAGCTTCCTGGGCCGCGGCCTGCTCTCCGACACCGATGCGCCCCTCGCGGGAACCTATCTCGGCGTCGCCGGCGATCCGGGCGTCACCGCGCTGGTCGAAGACTCCGACGGGCTCTTCCTGCTGGGCGAGATCTGGTGCGACACCAACTTCGGCGTCTCGCGCCGGCGCATCGACCCGCGGCGCACGATCCAGGCGCTCGATACGCAGGTCACGATCTCGCACCACGTCTATCCGGACATCCCGCTCGCCGACCTCGTCGCGGCTCTCGAGCGCCTCGCGCGTCCCGTGGCGCAGGCCGAGCGCCTCGCGCCCCCGTCCGTGCCCTCCGGAATGCCGCACGACGGCGCGCCCATCACGCCCGACGACATCGCCGCGGCGCTGAACGACCTCATGAACGAGCATGGGCGCTTCCCCGTGGCCGCGGACGTGGGCGACTGCCTCTTCACCGCCATGGACCTGGTGCACACCGACCACGTGGCTCCCGGCTACTACGCGACGATGGGATTCGGCGTGCCGGCGGGCATCGGCGTGCAGGTGGCGACGGGCCGGCGGCCCATCATCCTGGTGGGCGACGGCGCCTTCCAGATGACCGGCATGGAGCTCGGGCACTGCGCGCGCCTGGGCCTGGACCCGATCGTCGTGGTGTTCAACAACGCGCAATGGGGCATGCTCACCGCGTTCCGCCCCGAGGCGCACTACACGCGCCTGGGCACGTGGGACCTCGCGGCGGTCGGGCAGGCCCTCGGCGGGCGCGGCCACCGCGCGGCCTCGCGCGCCCAGCTCGCCGCGGCACTCGACGACGCGGCGCGCCGGCGCGGAACCTTCCAGCTCATCGACGCGCGAATCGCGCCCGGCGCCCTCTCGCCGATGCTGCGGCGCTTCGCCGCGGCGGTCTCCCGCGCCTAGTCGATCGCGTACAGGTTGCCGTCGTTGCTGCCCACGTAGACGGTGCCGTTCGCCACCAGGGGCGTGGAAAGCATCGAGCCCACCGACAATTCGCGCTCGACGGTGGGAATCTGCGAATCACCCGCCTGCGAGCGAAAGAGCATCGGGATGTTGAAGCGGCCGTCGGCGGTAAGCGCCCAGTACTTGTTGCGCTTCGAGGCCTCGGTGCGGAACGACCACAGCACCTCGCCCGTCTCGAGGTCGCGCGCCTCCAGCGTGCCGTTGAGCACCGGCTGGTAGACGACGCCGCCCGCGACCGCGGGCGAGGCGAACATGTACGCCTTGGCCTGCTGCTTGACGACTTGCTTGCCGGTCTGCGCATCGACCACGTAGTAGAGGCTCGAATCCGAGGTCGCGAAGATCACCTTGCCCTTGGTGACCGCGGGCGACGTGATCACCCAGCTGCCGTTGTTGTTGAACTTCCACTTCTCCTTGCCGGTGGCCGCGTCGAGGGCGTAGAGGTTCGAGTCGCGGCAGCCCACGTACACGACGCCGTCCACGACGGCCGCCGAGGACTGGAATCCCACCTGGTTGTGGATGAGCGGATCCTCGCCGCCGTGGAAGCGCCATTTCTCCTGGCCGGTGCGCGCATCCACCGCGTAGAAATAGCTGTCCCAGCTGCCGAAGTAGAGGACGCCGTCCGCGTACGCGGGCGAGGCGTGCACCACGTCGCCGGCTTTGAACTTCCACTTGAGCTCGCCCGAGGCCGCATCCACCGCGTAGAGGTGGCTGTCGCCGCTCGCGAAGTACACGAGGCCGTCGGCGACCACCGGGCTGGAGAGGAAAATGTCGAACGGATCGAAGAACGTCTGGTCCTTCGGCGTCATGCCGTGCAGGCCCTTCGCCTCGAAGCGCCTCTCGCCCTCGGTGACGAACTTCCAGCGCATGGCGCCGTTGCGCGTGTTGAGCGCGTAGAGGCTGCCGTCGAAGCTCGTCACGTAGAGGCTCTCGCCCGCGATGGCCGGCGTGCCGGACACCGCGCCCCGCGTGGAGCGCATCCACACCTGCCGGCCGTCGTCGGCACCGACCGCATACACGTTGCCGTCGTCGCTGCCGAAATAGACGACCTTGTCCTTCATCACGGGCGAGGACACCACGCGCGCGCCGGTGGGAAACGCCCACTTGACGCGATGGAACTCGCGGGGGCCGGCGCCTTGATAGACGCCGGTGTGCGCGGCGTCGCCGCGGAACATCGATTGGGCCGCGGCGAACGCGGGCAGCAGCGCGGCAACGAGGAGGACAACGATCTTCGTGTTCTTCACGAGGCTTTCTCCGTCGGACGGCGAAGGATGAGCGGCACCTCGAAGGGCCCCGACACGAGCGTTCCCTTGATCTGGCCGGGCCCGATGACGCCCTCGAACACGGTGCGATAGGCGCTCGACTCGAAGCGCAGCGTGCCGTCCTTCTCGGAGATGAAATCGACCGGGACGTTGGTGGTCATCTTCCCGACCACCACGAAGCCGACCTTGGCGGTCGAGCCCGGCTGGTTGGCGAGGTCCACCGTGACCTGCCGCGGGTAGCCGCCCAATTCATAGGTGCCCACCCAGCGCCCCTCGAGCTCACGCCCGATGGCGGTGCTCTTCGGCGGAAGGTCCACCTGTGCCGTGCCCGTGAGCTTCAGCTCGAAGGGCGCCTTGTTGCCCGCCTGGCGCATCTCGCCCGCCATGCGGTCCTTGCCGAACTTCGCGGAGAAGGTCGCCGGCCCATCGGGCGGGGCGCCCAACACGTTGCCGATGTCGAAGCTCACGGTGTCGCCCGCGACCTTGAGGTTGCCGAGCGCCGCGCCCTTGATCTCGAAGCCCGGGCTGGTGAGCGAGCCGATCCACGCGCCGGATGCATCCTGCGCGAGGTCCAGGACGAGCGGCATGTCGTTATACGGGATCTGCGCCTCGCCGATCCAGCGGCCGGCGGGCGGAGCGGCGAACGCCGCCGCGGCCGACGCGGCGGCGAGCGCTATGAGGAGGGTTCTCACGGAAGGTCTCCGGAACTCGGGTTGCGATAGGCGCATAGCCTGGGCCCCTGCCCCGGAGACCGCTGTGACGATTTGTTGCAGCTACAACGAGAAACCGTTCAACGGTACTTGGTGACCGTTGAACGGTGCCCCGCTACTTGAACGCGTAGGTCACGCTGCCGTACCAGAAGCGCCCGCGCGGATCGGCCACCGAGTTCGCCCAGCCGGCGGCGTGCGAGCCGTACGAGGAGACGTCGGTATACGGCGGCAGGCGGTCCATCACGTTGCGCACGCCGAGCTTCAGCGTGAGGTGCTTGAAGCCCACGTAGCGGCCCTGCAGGTTCACGCGCGAGGTGCTCGGGATGTCGTGCGTGCCGCCCCCCTGGAAGGCTTCCACCCAGCCCGCGACGAACGTCTGCTCGATCGTGCCGCCCCAGGGGCCATAGTCCCCGTCCAGCGTCGCCACGTGCATCCAGCGCGGGTACGCGTTGCCGCCGTTGAAGCTGTTGCCGAGGTAGCTGATGAACGGCAGGTCGGAGCCCGGCTGCAGCTCGTACTTGTCCACGTATGTGCCGACGATCGCCACCGTGTACTTGCCGTACGTCGTATCGAAGCGGATGCGCGCGTCGAGGTCGAAGCCCGAGGTCTTGAGGCCGCCCAGGTTCTCGAGCGGCTGGTCGACGTAGAGCGTGGTCCCGATCGGGCTGCGCACGAAGCGGCTGATGTAGCGGTTGTAGAGCGTGAGGTCGTCGGGGTTGGCGAGGATCGTGTCGGCCGTGACGCTTCCGATCGTGTCCTTCTTCTCGATGCTCCAGTAGTCGATTCCCACCGAGCTCCTGTTGGTGGGCTCCCACACGAAGCCCGCGCTCCACTGCGTGGAGGTCTCGGGCTTCAGGTTCGCCGACGCGATGTTGCGCACGTTGAGCTGGGTGCCCACGCAGCGCGCATCCTCCTCCGCGATCAGGTCCGCCGGGCAGCCCGGGTCGTTGAGCGAGTTGGCCGAGTTGCCGAACGAGGGCGGGCTGTGCAGGTCCCACAGCGACGGCGCGCGGAAGCCCTTGCCGGCGGAGGCGCGCACCAGCAGGTCCTTCATCGGTTGCCAGCGCGCACGCACCTGCGGCGTTCCCTTGGAGCCCACGTCGCTGTAGTGGTCCCAGCGCGCGGCGGCCGTCACCTCGAGCTCCTTGGTGAACGGCATGTTCACCTCGGCGAACACGGCGCCCACGTTGCGGCTCGCCTCCGTGTGCGGCACCGTGCCCTCGCCGCCGATGTCCTGGCCGTTCTCGTAGTCGGAGTTGAGCGGCTTGTCGTCGATCGACTCGTGGCGGAAGTCCGCGCCCAGCGCGACTGCGGCCATGCCGCCCGACATGCTCCACATGTCCTTCGAGAGCTTGCCGTCCAGCTGCGTGGACGTGCTGGTGGACTTGCGCATGTCGCCTTCCATCTTCGCGCCGTCGAGCAGCGCGAGGCCCACGGCGTCGTTCGGGCCGAACGGGTTCAGGTTGCCCGTGGCGAGCGCCTGCACGAACCGGTTCTCCTGGATGTAGCCGGTGAACTTGAGCTTGCTCGTGGACGACGCGTAGGTGAGCGCGGTGTCGTAGTCCCAGCCGCTCACCACGCCCTTGAAGCCGCCGGAGAAGCGCGACTGGTCGGAGGTGATGTCGTTGATGCGGTTGCCGGCAGGCGCCGAGCGGTAGGCGATCTCGAGGAAGCCCGGCGTCCCGACGTCGGCCGTGCTGTACCCCAGGCGGTTCAGGAGCGCCACCGGCGCGAAGCGGCTGGTGAGCGGCAGCAGGATGTTGGCCTGCGTGCCGTCGGGCCGGATGTGCGCCGCGGTCTGGTCGATGGGCACCGGCGCGATGCGGCCGATGTTGTGGTTCTCCGAATACGACGCCTCGCCGAAGAACGTGTTGTCGGCGTTGACGTTGTAGGTGAGGCGCCCGAAGAGGTCGCCGCGGTGGTTGTCCGGCAGGTTGTCCAGGTACGCCGCGTAGATGCCGCGGCAGCGGATCCTCGGGGCCCCCGAGGGCGTAGTGCCCGACGTCTGCAGCACCGTGAAGTTCGGGTCGCAGGCGGAGAAGTTCTGGTCGTTGAGGAGCGTGCCCACGTAGGCGCCGGGGCTGATGCCGAAGTCCATGATGCGGCCCGGGAAGCCGCGGAACGAGGTGGGATAGGTCGCGCCGTCGATCTGGTTGGCGCGGTCGTAGAGCTTCTGGTCGATGGCCTTCAGGCTCTTGTTGTACTGGAAGTGGCCGGTGGCGAGCACGTTCCAGCCGTCCTTGGCGATGTCGCCCACGCCGTAGGCGATGTTGGCGCTCTGCTCGGAGCCGGCGCGGCCGTCCTGCGTCTGGCCGTAGTAGGCCGTCACCTCGCCGCCCTTGTAGTCGCTGCGCGTGATGAAGTTGATCACGCCGCCCACCGCGTCCGTGCCGTACACCGCCGAGGCCCCGTCGCGCAGGACCTCGACTCGCTCGATGGCGCTGAACGGGATCGTGTTCAGGTCCACCGCCTGCGGCGCGGCGTTGAAGCCGCCGATGCTGCCGAAGGCCTGGTTGGCGAGGCGCCGCCCGTTCAGCAGGACGAGCGTGGAGCTCGCGCCCAGGCCGCGCAGGTTGGCGTTGGAAACCGCGTAGCCCACACCCTGCGTGGTGTCCGAATACATCGCGGTGTTGGCCGTGACGCGCCGCATGATGTCCTCGGTGCTGGTGGCGCCCATCTTCTCGATGTCGCTGCGCGAGATGACGGTGACCGGCAGGGCCGTCTCGCCCTCGATGCGCTTGATGTTGGAGCCGGTGACCTCGATGCGCTCCCTGGCGACGGGCGCGGTCTGCGCGAAGGTGTTGCCGGCGAAGGAAACTGCAAGTGCGGCGGCCACGGCGAGCGGCAGCTTGCCGATTTTCGGTTGCCTCATGGATCCCCCCAGGGTAAGAAGCGTTGTGTTCTTGTGCTTCGTTGTTTCTTGTTACTGGCGGTTACATATTAAGGCAAATTTCCGGGAAGCAGGGAGGGGTGTCCGCTGTTACCGCGCGCGCCCGGCGGCGGCAAAGTCTATGCCTGCCGGCGAAGCGTCATCGCGATGCCGCCCAGGATCGCGACGGAGCACGCCACGAGGCGCGGGGTGAGCGATTCGCCGAGGAACGCGATGCCGCCCGCGGCCGCGATCACCGGCACGCTCAGCTGCACGGTCGCCGCGCTGGTGGCGGCGAGCCCGCGCAGCGCCGTGTACCAGATCGCGTAGCCCACGCCGGAAGCCAGCGCGCCCGAGGCGACCGCGAGCGCCGCGCCCGCCGGATCGAGGTTTGCCCACGGAATCGTCGCGGCGCTCACCAGCGCGGCGAAGGGGACGGCGCGCAGGAAATTTCCCGCGGTCACGGCCGTCGGGTCCCCCGCGGCGCCGCGGCCGCGCAGCGAGTACACGCCCCACGAGACTCCCGCGAAGAGCATGAGCCCGGCGCCGAGCGCAGGCGGCGCGGAGAGGCCCGGAAGGAGCAGCGCGCCCAGGCCCGCGAGCGCGAGCGCCATTCCCGCGGCCTGCAGCGGCCGCAGCCGCTCGCCGCGCGCGAGCCCGTAGCCGATCATGGTGCCCTGCACCGCGCCGAAGAGCAGCAGCGCGCCCGTGCCCGCGGTGAGCGACAGGTACGCGTAGGAGAAGCCCGCGGCGTAGGCGAAGAGCCAGAACCCCGAGGCCCAGCTTCCGCCGGACCGGTTGCCCGCCCGCAGCCGCACGATGATCGCCAGCGCGATCGCGCCCGAGACGATGCGTATCGCGGTGAAGCTCGCCGCATCGATCGCGGTACCCTTCAGCGCGGCGCGGCACAGCAGCGAGTTGCCCGCGAAGGCGACCATCGCGAGCAGCGTGAGCAGCAGGACGCGGGGAGCGGGAGCGGTCATGCGGCCGCCATGATGGCACGGCGTACACTTGCGCCCCATGCTGATCTTCCGCCAGCTGGGCGATCCGGTCTCTTCCACGTACACGTACCTGCTGGGCGATCGCGCAAGCGGCGAGGCGGTGCTGATCGACCCGGTGTTCGACCAGGCCGTGCGCGACGCGGCGCTCGTCGAGGAGCTGGGGCTGCGCCTCGCGTGGACGCTCGACACGCACGTGCACGCCGACCACGTGACCGCCGCGTGGCTGCACAAGCACGACCTGGGCAGCCGAATCGCGGTGGGTGCGGCGAGCGGGGCCCAGGGGGCGGACCGGTACCTCGAGGACGGCGACACGCTCGCGATCGGCGACCGGCGCCTCGAGGCGCGCGCCACGCCGGGCCACACGTCGGGCTGCATGACATACGTGCTCGACGACCACACGATGGCATTCACCGGCGATTGCCTGCTGATCCGCGGCAGCGGCCGCACCGATTTCCAGCAGGGCGACGCGAACCGGCTCTTCCGGTCCGTGCGCACGCGGATCTTCCCTCTGCCCGGCGACTGCCTCCTCTATCCCGCGCACGACTACCGCGGCCTCACGGTGACCAGCGTGGCCGAGGAGCGCCGCTATAACCCGCGGCTCGCCGAATCCATCACCGAGGACGATTTCGTGGGCTACATGAGCCACCTCGGCCTCGCGCACCCGAAGCAGATGGACGCGGCCGTGCCCGCGAACCTGCGCTGCGGGCAGCCCGAGGGCGGTCTCGAAGAGCGCGCCGTGCAATCGTGGGCGCCGCTCACGATGACCTTCGCCGGCATCCCGGAGATCCAGCCCTGGCTGCTGGAGGAACGCATGGCCGGCGTGCAGGTGATCGACGTGCGCGAGCCCGGGGAATGGGACGGCTCGCTGGGGCACATCGGCGCCTCGCGCCTCATCCCCCTGGGCCAGCTTGCGCAGCGCGCCGGCGAGATCGACAAGTCGATCCCCGTGGTCACCACGTGCCGCTCGGGCGCGCGCTCCGCCCAGGCGGTGGTGATCCTTCAACGCCAGGGCTTCACGAAGGTCGCGAACCTCGCCGGCGGGCTCATCCGCTGGCGCGGCAGCGGGCTCGCGGTGGAAGGCGGGCGCGAGTAATCGTCACCGGGACAGGCTCACGCCATGAGCTTGCGCGCCCCTATCCTGGGACGCCATGGACAACGCAAATCACAGGATTGGCCAGCGCTCCGGCGAAACCCCGCGTGGCGCACACGGCATGAGCGGGATCGAGCAGGAATTCGCCGGCACCAACAAGCTCCTCGTCGGCCTCGCCTGGATGCTCGCCGGCAAGGCGATCCGCAAGGCCAAGAGCGCTCCCGCAGCGCGATAGCAAGGTCGCCGAAAGCGCCGTTCGCCAAACTGCCGGGCACGGGCCAATGGTAGAAAGGCGGCATGCAGATCGATTTCCACCACGGCGTCACGTATGTCGTCGCGCGGCTCGCGGGCTTTCCGCCCGGGGAGGCCGAGGTCGTCGCGCACAGCGCGCAGTACGTGGACGACGCCACGTCCTCGGGCGAGCTCTGGTTCGACAACGGCGGCCTCTACGAGCGCATCTCCTCGGCGCACAAGCTCTACGACTACCGCAACATGGAGGCGCTCTCGAACCACCATGTCTGGATCCCGTTCCATTTCCTGCCCGGCAACAAGCTGGAACCGCGGCCCGCCCAGGCTCCCGTGCTCACCCGTGAAGACCTCATCGAGCGCTGCATCACCCGGCCCGACAGCCCTCCCGCGCGCGAGATGATGGCGGCCGCCGTGCAGCGGCAGAAGCGGCCGTTCGCATTGCACCGCCTCGGCATCGCGTCGCACGTGTACGCCGACACGTGGGCACACCAGGGCTTCGTAGGGCTGCGCGACCGCATCAACCTCGCCACCGACATCCGCGGGGCGAACGACGCGCACCACGAGAAGACCTTCGGCGAGCGCTTCGCGGATTTCTTCCACCACGAGCTGGAGGAGGCCGAAGAGATCTTCGTCGGCGAGGCGCTGCCCGTGGGGCACGGCGTGGTGCTGAGCTATCCCGACCGGCCCTACCTCGTGTGGTCGTACCGCAACGGGCGCGGCGAGCCCATCGAGCGCGACAACCCGCGCGACTTCGCGCAGGCCGCCCGCGAGCTCTACCAGTGGTTCAGGCGCTACCGCGACTTCCCACGCGAGGGCGCGGCGGTGGCCGATCGCGCGTACCCGGTCCCGGGGGAATTCGCCGCGGTGGACCGGATGCTCGCCGAAGTGGTGAGCGAAAAGAAGCTCGAGCGCCACGCCGCGTGGCTCGCCGCCGTCGCCGACGGAACGTTCGGGTTCAGGGAGCCGCTCGCCTACATCGAGATCGGCGAGGGATCGTGGAAGCACCAGGCGCTGGGCACGCTCGAGGACGTGCAGTCCAATCCGGGCAAGCCCATCCCCTGCACGCCCGCGTTCATGACCAGCCACTGGAAGTATTTCCACGACGCGCTGCAGGCGCACCGGTTCTTCGTGCTGAACGAGATGCTGCCGGGGTACGGAATCCTCAGCATGTAACCCCGTGGCCGCGCGCGCCCTACTTCTTGGGCGGCGGTGGCGGCTGCTTGGGGGCCTCTTCCTGGTAACCGCCCAGCGCCGCCTTGGCGGGGCAGACGCTGAACATCACGCACTTGGGGCATCCGACCGCAATGGCGATGGGGCAGATCTTCATCCTGGGCTCCGTTCCTTGTTCGTTAGATTCCCGGAACCGCCGTGATGTTGCCGGTGGTTGCCGTGCCATTCTGCCTCACGATGTTGTTCCCAAACGTCTCGAAGACTCCGGGCGGACCGGCGCTGACGATGCCGGGGATCTGGGCGAATCCCGTCGCGTTGCCCGCCGCGAGGCTCTCCCCGACGCTCAGGATTCCGCCGGAGGTGACCGCGAATCCCCAACGGCGATTGTTCGAGGCCGTCGAGCGAATGAGCGCCACCTGGCCCAGCGAGGTCGCATCGCCCGAAACCATGACGCCATCCAGGTGATTGTCCGAAGCGAAGCTGTCGGCCATGGATACGCTGGTCGACACCCCGGTGGCCCCGACGACGACGCCCGCTCCGCGATTGTCGATGAAGTAACTGCGCGCCACGTCGGCCGCCGCGCCGCCCCCGAAGCGCGCCCCGTTCGAGTTGCGCGCGAAGACGCTGTCGATCACATGGACATGGGCCGCGGCGTCCACGAACAGGCCCTGCAGGAAGTTGGAAACCTCGCACTTGTCGACCGTGAGCGAGCCGGCCGCCATCACGTTGATTCCGGATCCGCCGCTGCTGCCCTTCACGATGAGCCCGCGCAACACGACATCGAGGCCGGCCGCGGGGATGTCGATCCCGTCGCCGGCCGGCGGCGCGATGAGCGCGAGCCCGTTGCCCTCGATCGTCACCGACTTCGTGATGCGCACGAAGCCATATTCGGCGGCGTCGAGCGCCACGACCACGCCGCCCGCATCGACGACGCTCATGGCGGCGCGCAGCGTGCGGCAGATCTTCGCCCGCGAGCAACCCGCCGCGGTGTTGGCGTCGGATCCGCTCGACGCGACGTAGGCTTGCGGGCCCGCTTGCGCCATGCCGCACAGCATGGCGGCCGAGAGGGCCGCCGCTCGGAGAATCAAGTTCGTATTGGTTGTCATTGTCGGCCTCCCGTGGCAGTTCACTGAATCTAGGACATCCTCGCATCGAACGTCCCCACCCGCCCGGGTGGGAACGCGTGCGCCATCTGCAGCACTGCGAAATCGTCCCGGTATCGCCCCACGATCTGCAGACCCACCGGAAGCGGCTTCGCGTCGTTCGTGAAGCCCGCCGGCACCGAAATCGACGGGTGCGCGGTGACGGTGATGTGGTAGCAGCTCTTCATCCAGTCGATGTAGCTCGCGAGCTTCACGCCGTCGATCGCGTCGACGAACGGCTGCGAAGCGGGAAACGGCGGCACCTGGCTCACGGGCAGGCAAAGGAACTCGTAGCGCTCCATGAACTCGCGCATGCGCTCGAAGATCGCCGTGCGCAGCGCGATCGCGCGGCCCACGCGCGGGCCGTCGAGCTTCAGGCCCGCCTCGATGTTCCAGGTCACCGTGTCCTTGATCCTGTCGCGATGCTTCTCGAGGAGCGTGGCGTAGCGCATCGCGAAGGAGTTCGCCCGCAGCACCTGGAACACCTCGTCGGCGCCCGAGAGATCCGGCGACGCGTCCTCCACGATGCAGCCCAGGGACTCGAGCGCCTTGCGCGCGGGCTCGAGCGCGGCCAACACGCGCTTGTCGACCGGCAAGCCGCCCAGGTCGCGCGACCAGGCCACGCGCACGCGCCGGAAATCCCGTTTCAGGGGCCGCGCGAAGACGGAGCCGGGCTCGGCGATCGAGATGGGCGAGCGCGCATCGGGGCCGGCCATCGCCGACAGCAGGAACGCCGCGTCCCCCGCGTTGCGCGCGATGGGCCCGAGCACGGACATCGTGTTCCATGCGTCGATCGTGGGCCAGCTCGGCACGCGCCCCGGCGTCGGGCGGAACCCCACCACGTTGCAGAAGCTCGCGGGATTGCGCAGGCTCCCGCCGAGGTCGGAACCGTCGGCGAAGGGCAGCATGCCGCACGCGACCGCCACCGCCGCGCCGCCCGAGGAGCCGCCGCAGGTCCTGTCGAGGTCGTACGGATTCACCGTCGTCCCGAACACCTTGTTGAACGTCTGGCTGCCCGCGGCGAACTCGGGCGTGTTGGTCTTGCCGAGCGTGATCGCGCCCGCGGCCTTGAGCCGCTCGACGAGCAGCTGGTCCCTCGCGGGCACGTGGTTCGCATAGATCGGCGAGCCGTACGTCGTGCGGATGCCCGCCGTGTCGATCATGTCCTTGTATGCGATGGGCAGGCCCTGCAGCGCCCCGGCGGGCCTCGCGCCGCGCGAGGGCTTGCGGTCCAGGCGCTTCGCCTCGGCGAGCGCCTGTTCGGGGAGGAAGGTGACGATCGCGTTCACCTTCGGATTCACCGCCTCGATGCGGGCGATGAACGCCTTCATCACTTCGACGCGCGAGAGCCTGCGCGTGCGCAGCAGGCGCGCGAGGCTGCGCGCGGGCGTGAAGACGAGGTCGGTCACGGGCCCGGCGCGGGCGGCGTGGTCAGTCGTCCCCGCCACCGTCGTCGCCGTCCTCGCCCCTCGACACCTTCTCGCAGAGCGTCCTCTTTCCCCTCGCGGGATCGACGAGCGGCTTCTGCGTGCCGGTGAAACGGCCCGCGTCCATGAACGTCACCTCGGTCACGAAGGCGAGCGGATTGGCGGGATCGAGGTTCGCCGAGGGCTCGATGCAGGCCACGCGGAACGAGCTCACGCCCTTCCTGAATCCGTGGGCGCGGAAGTCGAACAGCACGCCGCCGCCGAGCGCGAAGCGCCGGCCCTCGACCTTGAGCACGTACATCGAATCGCCCACGCCGATCGGCAGGCGAACGCTGGCGAAGAGCGGGTTCTTGTGGCCGATCGCGTAGTCGTAGCCCACCGCCACGTCCGGATCGATGAAGATGGGCACGTTGGGCACCACGTCCACGCCGAACGTGTACGCGCCGCCCGAAGTGGTGCCCGTGGGCAGGACGGCAGGCGAAGCGATGAATCCGTGCGGGTTGCTGGCCGCGTCGAAGTAGAAGCCGCTCACCTGGCCCGCGTTGTTGATCGCCTGGCCGACCGTGCCGCCCGCCGCGCCGGGCACGTCGATCAGCTCGTAGCCGAGCGACGTTCCCACCCATGCGTGGAAGTTGCCCAGCGCATCGTTGAGGTTGCCCGTCATCACGCCCAGGTCGTTGATGCCGCGCGCCCGCGTCTGCTGCCCGTCGAGCTGGAAGAACGTCATCGCGCCGCCGGGCTGGCGCAGGAAGCTCTCGGTGCCGATGCCCGGGACGTGCGCGCTTCCCACGACCTGGCCCGCCGCGTTCATGCCCTGCGGAATCGTGAGCGTGGAGCCCGCGACGGTGATGTCCACGTACGTGCTGGTCGCCGGGTTGTAGATGAATCCCACGGTGCCGGTCGCGCCGTCGTCGGCGTAGCCGGTGACGAGGCCGGAGTTGGTGATGAACCTCACGTTCGTGTTGAGCCATCCCGGCTTCTGGAAGAACGTGTACGCGATGCCGTTGAGCGTGAGCCCGCGGTCGCCGCTCGCTTCCGCGGCGGTGCCGCCCGCCACCAGCCCCGCGTCGTTGATGCCGTGCGCGTAGGTGTTGACGCCGCCGGGCAATGCCGGGAACGGCGTGAACACTCCCGCCTGGTACGTGAAGCCGAAGGTGTTGACGCCGTCGAAGCTCGCGTAGCCCGCGATGCGCCCGTTGTTGTTGATGGCGCGCACGTCCGTGAAGACGGCGCCCGGGTAGTCGACCAGCACGATGCCGTAGGTCGCCTGGGCCTCGCCCGCGACGAAAGCCAATGACGTTGCGGCGAGCAGGATCGCGCGGCGATACGTTGCGTTCATGGGAGCTCCCGGCGTTAGGGTGCGTGAGTCTAGCGTATTGCGTTCACCGCGCGTATTTGCGCGCCGTTGCGGCTACGCGGCTCGCCACGGCTTGCCTCAACGAGGCGGGGCCCGTCACTTCCACGTCCGGCCCGAACTTGAGGATGTCCATCATCAGCTCCTTCTCCGAGCTGTACGGCACTTCGAGCACATAGCTGCCGTCCTTCTCCCAGCGCGCCTTCTGCTTCGGGTGCCATTCCTCGAGCGACACGTAACGCGCAGCCGGGGCGGCGAACCTGAGCGTGGCCCACTGCACCTTCCTGCCCGAGAAGATCCCA